>Ga0210408_10000556_pt1 | contig 46662 bp, 43 predicted proteins | sample IncBWH4MmetaG_FD_155471 | JGI IMG/M metagenome (GOLD analysis project Ga0210408, IMG submission 155471) | Forest soil microbial communities from Barre Woods Harvard Forest LTER site, Petersham, Massachusetts, United States - Inc-BW-H-4-M | ecosystem: Environmental > Terrestrial > Soil >...
CGGTGTGGGTGTCGGTGTCGGTGTCGGAGTTGGAGTCGGACTAGGCGTTGGCGTTGGTGTCGGCCCAGACAGAAAAGCATTCCGCACTGATTCCGCGATGTTCTCCGAGCCGTTTTGGAGGCCGCTGCGATAATAACCGCGAGCGCGGATGTAAAAGTTCTGTCCGGTCGGCAAGTTCAAACCCGTCAGGGTCCAGTTGCTGCCGGACGCCGTGCCGTTGCCCAGAGGAGTGTAGTTTACATTGTCGGTTGAAGACTCAAAGGTAACGCGCGCGAATTGCGGGCTGGAGCCGCCGCGTGTCCAGGTAATGGTGGTTTGCGTCACAGCCAGGTTTTGCAATGCGGCGGTGTCGTTGCTCAAACGAGCGAAGCGGCTGCGCGGCTGTCCACCGATTGTCGTGAACAAACCGCCCGCTAAAATCTTGCCGTCCGACTGCACCGCGATTGAAACGACATTACTGTCCGCGTTCGGGTCGAACGAATCAGCCAATCCGGTCGGGGCGTCGAGCCGCGCGATACGGTTGCGTGTCTGTCCGCCGATGCTGGTGAAAGCGCCGCCGGCTAAAATCTTGCCGTCTGACTGCACCGCAATGGAAAAAACAAGACTGTTCGAGTTTGGGTTGAACGAATCAGCCAATCCGGTCGCGGCGTCGAGCCGGGCGATATGGTTGCGTGTCTGACCGCCGATGCTGGTGAAACCGCCGCCCGCTAAGATCTTTCCGTCCGCCTGCACCGCGATTGAATCGACTTCACCACCGATCGCGTTCGGGTCGAACGAATCAGCCGCGCCGGTCACGGGGTCGAGCCGGGCGATATGGTTGCGTGTCTGTCCGCCGATGAACCCAAAAGAGCCGCCCGCTACAATCTTGCCGTCCGCCTGCACCGCGATTGAAAGGACTGCGCTGTTCGGGTTCGGGTTGAACGAATCAGCCGCGCCGGTCACGGGGTCGAGCCGGGCGATGAAATTGCGCGTCTGTCCGCCGATGCTGAATTGAAAATCGCCGCCCACTAAAATCTTGCCGTCCGCTTGCACCGCAATTGTCTCGACTTCATGGTCCGTGTTCGGGTTGAATGAATCAGCCACGCCGGTCACGGCGTCGAGCCGGGCGATGAAATTGCGCGTCTGTCCCCCAATGCTGGTGAAACCGCCGCCCACTAAAACCTTGCCGTCCGTCTGCACTGCGATTGCAAAGACACCACCGTTCGAGTTCGGGTTGAAGGTTGTGTCGAGCGTGCCATCCGTGTTCAATCGTGCGATGTTGCTGCGCGCTACTCCCAAAACAGTAGTAAAGCCGCCGCCGATAAGAATCTTGCCGTCTGGCTGCACGGCCGTGGCCGAAACAGAGCTGCCGACGGCGCCAAGATCGAGCGTCTGGTCGAGTCTTCCGTCGGTTCCCAAACGGGCGATGCTGTTGCGCGTGACCGCCGCTCCCCCGTTCGGCGCGAGCGTGGTGAAAAAGCCGCCGACTAAAATCTTGCCGTCCGCCTGCACCGCAACGGAACGAACAAAACTGTTGGCGTTGGGGTCAAACGAATCAGCCAATCCGGTGGTGGCATCGAGCCGGGCGATGAAATTGCGGGTCTGTCCACCAATGCTGTTCGCACCGCTGAAATCACCGCCCGCCAGAATCTTGCCGTCAGCCTGCACCGCGACTGAACGGACAAAACTGTTCGCATTCGGGTCGAAGGAATCAGCCAAGCCGGTCGTGGGATCGAGCCGGGCAATAAAATTGCGCGTCGCTCCGCCGATGCTGTTCGCGCCGTTAAAATCGCCGCCCGCCACAATCTTGCCGTCCGCCTGCACCGCGATTGTGCGGACAAAACTATTCGCGTTCGGGTCCCACGAATCAGCCAAACCGGTGGTGGCGTCGAGGCGGGCGATGCGATTGCGCGTCTGGCCGCCGATGCTGTTTGCGCCGTTGAAATCGCCGCACGCCAAAATCTTGCCGTCCGCCTGTACTACAATTGAACGGACAGCAATGTTCGCGTTCGGGTCCCACGAATCAGCCAGGCCGGTCAAGGCATCAAGCCTGGCGATGTGGCTGCGCGTCTGTCCGCCGATAGACGTGAAAGCGCCGCCCGCTAAAATCTTGCCGTCAGACTGCAATGCGATTCCCTGGACAAAGCCGTTTGCGTTCGGGTCAAACGAATCAGCCAAGCCAGTCGTGGGGTCGAGCCGGGCGATATTGTTGCGCGTCTGTCCACCAATGCTGTTGGCTCCGGTAAAAGTGCCGCCGACCAAAATCTTGCCGTCCGCCTGCACCGCGATTATGAGGACAAAATTGTTCGCGTTCGGGTCGAAGGCGGCGTCGAGCGTGCCGTCCGGATTCAGCCGGGCAATGTGGTTGCGCGTTACGCCCAAGACCGTTGTAAACTCGCCGCCGATGAGAATCTTGCCGTCCGGTTGAGCGACGACGACGCGAACCGCGCCATTGGCGTTCGGGTCGAAACCATCGAGCGCAGATTGCCCACGCACCGCCGCCGCGACGCCCGCCAGCAGTACGGCAACGGAGAACAGTATGAGCGCAGCTTTCCTCGTGGCTCTAGATGTTGCTCTCATGGATCGCGTGAACGCGGCGACGCGCCTAGCCTTTGTTTGTGAGGTGTGCGTTTTCATTTTTTTCGATGGCCCTTCTCATCGACCTAAAGCGGAAATGGCCGGGAGATGGGGCCAGATATTTTCCGTGAATTATCGAAGCCGGCCTTTTTGGGACTGTTCAGGCTGACCGATTTCCTGTATTCTCCGCTCCACTTCAGCGCTCTCGGCTTCTCCGAAATACATCGCATGATATCGTCGCCTCCCCGAGAGCAGGTCACCCAGATGCTGGTCGATTGGACCAAGAGCGATCCCGCCGCACCGGCCCGCCTAATACCATTCGTCTACGACGAACTACGCCAGCTCGCCCGGCAATACTTGCAGCGAGAACGCCCTGATCACACGTTGCAGGCGACTGGCCTTGTTCACGAAGCTTATCTGCGGCTCGTCGATCAAAGCACCACCACCTGGCAGAACCGTGCCCACTTTTTCGGCGTAGCCGCACAAGTCATGCGTCGCATCCTGGTGGACTATGCTCGAGCTCATCGCGCGAAAAAGCGCGGGGGCGGATGGGAAAAACTTGCCTTCGACGAAGCGCTCGCGCCTTCCATGGAACGCAACGTCGATCTGATCGCACTCGACGACGCGCTGAAAGATCTTCTTGCGCTCGATCCGCGCCAGAGTCAGATCGTCGAGCTCCGTTTCTTCGGTGGCCTGAGCAACGAAGAAATCGGCGAAGTGCTGGATGTTTCTCCGACGACAGTGAAACGAGAATGGCGAATGGCGAAAGCGTGGTTGCGGCGGGAAATCATGACTGGGGAGGACGATGCGGCCGGCCGGTGAACGGTGGGCCCGCGTCAAGGAGCTATTCGAGGCCGCGGTCGACCTCGATCCGAACCAACGCACAGCTCTCCTCGACAAGGAATGTGGCGGCGATGAAGCTCTCCGTGGCGAAATAGAGTCCCTTCTCAAATCGGACGAAGGAACCGACGCCTTCATCGAGCAGCCGGCCTTCGCAATCCCCCACGACTTGTTTCCAGATGACGTGGAGAAGCCATTCGTTGGGCGGCAGTTCGGCGCTTACCAAGTCATCCGTGAAATTGGCCGGGGCGGTTTGGGCGCAGTTTATCTGGCGGCGCGAGCGGACGACGAATATCGCAAGCAAGTTGCGATCAAGCTCGTTAGGCGAGGGCTCGATACCGACGACATACTTCGCCGGTTTCGCAATGAACGGCAGATCCTGGCGCACCTCGATCATCCGAACATCGCGCGCCTGATCGATGGCGGAACGACTGAGGACGGACTGCCTTATTTCGTCATGGAGTACGTGAGCGGCGAACCGATTAACGCCTACTGCGACGCGAATGCGCTGCCCGCGGCCGAGCGCCTGAAACTCTTCCGTAAGGTGTGCGCGGCGGTCATCTATGCGCATCAGAACCTTGTCATTCATCGCGACCTGAAACCGTCGAACATTCTCGTGACGGAGGAGGGTGAACCGAAGCTGCTCGACTTCGGCATCGCAAAACTTCTCAGCACCGGCGACGAATTGTTCACCCAGACGATTCCCGCCTTGCGCGTCATGACGCCGGAATATGCCAGCCCGGAGCAGGTTAAAGGCGACAAGATTATGACGACGAGCGACGTCTACTCGTTAGGCGTGCTTCTCTACGAGCTCCTCACGGGTCAACGGCCCTACCGTCTCAAAACGCGCAAACCCGAAGAGATCGCACGCGCCATCACCGAGCAGGAACCGGAACGGCCGAGCACGGCCATCACCAAAGGCGTTGGAAATTCCAAAAACCAAACCCCAAATCCCAAATCGCTCCGCGGCGATCTCGACAACATCGTGCTCATGGCGATGCGCAAGCAGCCGGCGCGCCGGTATGCATCGGTTGGGCAATTCTCCGAGGACATTCGCCGTCATCTAACGGGATTGCCGGTCGTCGCCCGCGAAGACACCGTTACTTATCGCGCTTCCAAGTTCGTTAACCGCCACCGGATTGGAGTCGCCGCGGCAGCGCTGGTTTTGTTGAGTTTGGTCGGTGGGATTGTCGGGACACTCATTGAAGTTCGGACGGCCCATCGGGAGAGAGCGAAAGCTGAAGCGGTCAGCGGTTTCCTGCAAAAGACGCTGAATGCCTCCAACCCTGACAGAAATTTGACCGGCCAACCAACGGTCAAAGATGTCCTGGATGACGCATCGAAGCGACTGGCTACTGAAGAATTATCGAATCAGCCGGAAGTAAAAGCGGAGTTGCAACGAATCATCGGCGAAACCTACCTCTCCCTTGGACAATATGACCTAGCACAACAGAATCTAATGGCCGCTCTCCAAACCGAAACTCGAATCTCCGGTGAAGATGGGATTGAAACGCTCAAGATTGGCGTCTCAATGGCGAACCTTTGGGCGGGAACAAAGGGCGATTACGTGAAGGCAAACAAATTCTACCTCGCAAACCTTCCCCGTCTGCGCGCGGAACAAAAGAAGGGGACAATCAGCGCGGATTATTTGGGCGGGGCTCTGAATGGCTTCGCTCTTTTGCGCCGGGCGCAAGGCGATTCCAGGGAAGCCGAGCGCCTCTTGCGAGAGCAATTGGCTTTGCGTCCTTATGTTTCGCCGGAAAAAGAAAACGGTCTCGGAGTCGCCCAGGCTGTTCTCGCTCTAACCCTGGCCGACCAGGGAAAATTCGACGAAGCCATCAAGATAGTCCGGGAAAGAATTGAGGCCATTCGGGGGCAAAAAGGAAATGAAACGCCGGAAGTGTGCGCAAGTCTGACCGGGCTCGGCAGTTTCCTGATCGAAAAGGGCGCGTCTGCGGAAGCCGAAGACAACCTGCGCGCCGCCGAAACAATTTATCGGAAGCTTTACAACGCTGCCAATATGCAGCTGGGAGACAATCTCCGTTTGCAGGCGCAAGCTTTTCTGGCCCTTCGAGAATACACTGAGGCCGAATCCAAGATCAACGCGACGCTGGAGATCTATAGAGCAGCCAGCAGCCCCCAATATGTCAATTACCCCACGGCCCTGATGGTGCAGGGCATGATTTACAGTCAGACCGGCAGAACGGCGGAAGCAGAAAAACTGTTGCGCGAAGCCGTGCGAATTCGCGAGGAAAATGTGCCGGAAACCCACTTCTTGCGCGCGACCGCGAACGGCGCCCTCGGTGAGTTTCTGACAGCGCAAGCTCGCTTTCCCGAAGCTGAAGGGTTCCTGCTAGGCAGCTATGAAAGCCTGAAAAAATCGCAAGCCGAGAACAGCCCGCGCATGAGACTAGCCCTTGAGCGGCTCGCCAATCTCTACGAAGCCTGGAACAAACCTAATCGAGCCGCACCTTTTCGCGCATCGTTGTCAGGTTTCAGTTCGTGAAGGCACGAACGATATACCCTCGCACATTCGCATGGTACTGACCCGCACGAGCGAAACGGTTCCGATCGTCAGCGGAAAAATGCAACTCGGTACCTGGCAAGGCATTTTTCTCTTTGAGCACCGACGTTCGCCCCACCGACGCCGAGTTCGGCTCGCGATCATTGGCGAATGATCACGCTTCGTAGATTGCATCGACAAGACGGAGCGATTTTTCATTCGGCAACACGGATTGCTCCATTTGGTTCATTACGTAGGAGAAGCTGATTTTGCTTTCCGGATCTGCGAATGCGTGACTGCCGCCCGCGCCGGGATGACCGAAAGGTCCGAGCCGAACTGGCAGCTTGCTTGGCGTGCCGAACAGCCGTCGCGCCGCTGTCGCGGAATCTTTCATGAATCCGGCTGAAAACGCCGTCGGGATTCCAAAGACGTGATCAATTCCGTCGGTCAGCGTTGTCGTCATCCAGGTCAAGGTTTTCGCCGAAAAGAATTCCCGATCGTCGAGTCGCCCGCCGTTCGCCAGCATCGCGTAAAACTTTGCCAGCGAACTCGCGCTGCCGATCCCGCCAAAGGAAACGATCGGCAGGGCGCGAATCTCTGGCTTGTTCATTTCGCTTACCGCGTTCAAGCTATGGGGCGAACTGAAGACCTTCCGCGCGAAAGTTCCCTGTTTCGCGAGGTCTAAATAGAAGTGCCGCGGCTCTGGCGTTTTGCCAGCGCGTGCCGCGTACATTGTCGCGACTCGTGCGTTTTCTTTTTCCGGCAATCCGATCCACAGATCGAGATCGAGCGGCTCGGCAAAATTCGTTCGCCAATACTCGCTCGCACTCGCACCGGCGATTCGCCTGACCAATTCGTCGACGAGAAAACCAAATGTCCGTGCGTGATAACCATGCGCCGTTCCCGGCGGCCAATTCGGCTCCTGTTTTTCCAAGGCATCGATAACGCTTTCGTAATCGAGAACGTCGACTCGTCGATCCAGCGCCGCCAGACCAGCTTGGTGCGAAAGCAATTGCGCAATCGTGACGTTTTCTTTGTTGCCTTGAGTAAACTCCGGCCAAAACCCTCCTACCCGCCGGTCGATGTCGATCCTGTGTTGCTCCAAAACGTGCAACAGACATGCGCTTCCTAATCCTTTGGTCGCAGACCAAATGCCGACGATTGTGTCTTCGGTCCAAGGCTGCTCGCGGCGGACGTCGCGAAATCCGTCACGAAGATCGAGGAGTAGTTCTCCGTTTTGCCAAACTGAAATCGCAGCGCCGAGCTCTCCCAATTTCTCGAAGTTCTCCTGAAACAGCGGCTCAAGCCCAGCGCGCAGTTGGTCGGCACGCAATTGCATTCAGCATGTTAAGACGGAACGAGTTGTCCTCCAACCGCCAGTCCGGCTCGGACTCAGATTAGTTCCCGAACTGATTGCAGGTCAGGATCTTTTTTGGCGATATCGCGAAATGATGGGTCCATTTTGAAACTGGTGAGCAAATGAACCTGAGCTGACTTCTGATTGCCCAGAAGCGCATCGTAGCAGCCCATGTTGTAGTAGTAGATGGGCTCTCGCAGTAACGCGACCGGACCTTTCAAGAGGAGTTTTTTTGCCTGAAGCGTCTTGCCGAGCTCGTGTAAACAAAATCCGGCATGGAGAAACCCGGCCGTGCAGTGTGGCGCGACCCGGCACAGCCGGCGACTTATCCTCAACGCGCTTGCCCACTTTTTCTCGCGCATGAAGTGATGAAGCCTAAGCTGCAAAACTTCCGCACGATCTTGGGCCGGCTTCTCAATAGCCTTCAGCTCCGCGATTGACTCGCGGTTCATGCCGAGCTCAGCGTAGCCCGCTGCGGCCCGTAATCGCCATTCGCAGTCCACGAATAGCTCTAAGCAGAGAGCTTGCCAACCCACGCCAATCGACGGTGAGACCGCTCTAGAGAAGCAGCTGTTCCAGTTCGCCCAGTCGTCGCTCGAACAAACGCAACGTGCTTTTGATCGGCGCCGGCGTGCTCATGTCCACGCCCGCCGCTTTGAGCGTCTCCAACGGAAACCTCGAACCACCCGACTTCAGGAAACCGAGATAGGCCTCGACCGCACCGGGCTCGCCTCGCAAGACTCTTTCCGACAACGCAACTGCCGCCGAGATTCCTGTCGCGTATTTGTAGACGTAGAACGCGCCGTAAAAATGCGGAATGCGCAAACATTCCAGATCGAGTTGCGAATCGAGGACAAAATTCTCTGCGAAGTAGGCAGCGAGCAGTTTGTGATACTCAGTCTTGAAAACATCGAGTGTGATAGCGTCGCCGCTCTCTTCGACGTGGTGAATGACCTTTTCAAACTCAGCGAACATTGTTTGGCGAAAAAGTGTACCGCGAATGTCATCGATCTGACGGTTGATGATGTAAGCGCGCATTTTCAGGTCGCGTGTCTGCTCGAGCAGATAATGAGTCAGCAATTCTTCGTTAAAGGTCGACGCGACTTCGGCCAGAAAGATCGGGTAGTCGTAATCCTGAAATTTTTGTGACTGTTGCGCGAACCAGGTGTGCATCGAGTGGCCGGCTTCGTGGGCGAGCGTGTAAAGATCTGCAAACACGTCCTCCTTATAATTCATCAGAATGTAAGGCGGCGCGTCGTAGCTGCCGGACGAAAATGCGCCGCTGCGTTTGCCTTTCGTTTCGTAACGATCGCACCAGCGGCCGCGGAGACCGACCTTTAAGACATCGACATACTCTCTCCCGAGCGGCCGTAGCGCGGCGACAACTTTTTCGACCGCTTCATCAAACGGGATGTGCGATTCGATCTCGACAACCAGCGGCACATAAGTGTCGTAGTGATGAAGCTCCTTCAATTTCAGAACCCGGCGACGCAGCTCGAAATACCGGAAGAGCGGCGCGAAGTCGGCGCGAACTGATTTGATCAAGTTTTCGTAAACCGAAACCGGCACATCGTCGGGAAAAAGAGCAGCTTCGAGCGAGGACGAATAATTTCTCGCCCGCGCGCGAAACACATCCGCCTTTACCGAATACGCCAGCGAACTGGCCAGTGTGTACTGGTGATCCTGAAACTCGGCGTAGAACTGATGAAAAGCGCGTTTGCGCAATTCAGGATCGCGTTTTACCAAGAACGAGCTGAACGAACTTTGAGTTAGCGGTTTCTCGCGACCGGCTTCGTCCGTCAGCTCGCCAAATTTCATGTCGACGTCAGTGAGCTGCGAAAATGTATCGTCGTAGCCGTCGAGTGCCGCGGCGCCGAGCGCGAGAATCCGTTCTTCCCGCTCGGACAGCACATGTTGTTTCAAGCGCCGAATTTTGTGTAGCCTGATCCGCCAATCAGCAACTGCTGTGTCGGCAATGAACTTGGCGAACTTCTCGTCGTCGATAGCCTGGATCTCGGGAACCACGAATGCGAACGCTTCACCTATTTTGGTGAGAAGATTTTGGATTTGACCAACGCGCGCCAGGTATTCGGTGTTCGCGCTATCCTCCGCCAGTTGAAGCGACGCGAAGTGATAAAGACGTTCGATTTTTAGATCGAGCTGCTTTTCAAATTCCAAACACTCGGCCAAGTCTCTTGCCGACTGCCCAAGCTTGCCCTTCCAGTCTTTGATCTTCGGATAAGTTTGCTCGACCCAGCGAAAATCTTCCTTCCACTTATCGACATTGCGGAACAAATGCGTGAGGTCCCACTTGTCCGAATCAGGGATCTCAGCGCGTGTTGGAACGTCCATGCGAATTTCTACTAAGGCGAGCGGACGATTGAGGTCAATCGGGCCTAGCTCGAAGATCGACGATAGCCGGATGGCGGGCGACCTTGCGCATCGCTTTTTCGAGAAGTTGCTTTCCCGGCGAAATTTTGTGCCAGGGCGACGCACCGGACGGATGCGGCAAAGGAATCAAATCGAAGACGTGACCGGCGCCGCGCGCGCGAAACCCTCGGCCGATCACCTGTTCCAGTTTCGTGCATTCAATGAATTGCGAGATGGCGAGTCGTCCGACCGGAATGATCAGGCGCGGTTTGAGAATCTGTATTTCCTCGTTCATCCACGGCGCGCAATTCCGGATTTCATCCGGCGCTGGGACGCGATCGGTCCCGCCGGGCGCTTTTCCTGGGAAACATCGGCAAACCGCTGCGAAATAAAATTTCGAGCGCACCGCGGCTTCGTTCATCCCGCAAAACTCTTCGAACCACCGGAAAAGTGTCTGACCAGCAGTGTGAGCGAACGGACGCCTCAAGCTCGGCTCGCGCGGACCGGGCGCCTGGCCGATTATCATCACATTGCTGACGACTGCTCCGCCGGAAACCGGTTTCGATTTCATTCGCTGACACCGCCGGCATTTTCGCAACGCCGCGATATGTCGATTTAGTGCGACCTGTTTGGCCGGCGCCGTCATCAACGTCGAAAGATCGACATCAACAAACTGAGCACGATGCTAATGATGATGCAGGTGACGATGGGGAAGTAAAAAGCGCCGTGCTCCCGCTCGATACGAATGTCACCAGGCAAACGTCCGAGCCATCTTGGAGCAAACCCGCTCCACAGAACGAACCCAAGCACGGCAACGATAATGCCGATTACCATCAGAAATTTTCCGATGTCGTGCATCGCCTGCGAGAAGGTTGCGCCAATTAGCGAGCGGCACAAGGTTGAGGTTCGATGGCAGTCCAGTTTAAAGACTATTACGAGACACTTGGCGTTTCCAAAACCGCCACTGAGGACGAAATCCGGAGCGCGTTTCGAAAACTGGCGCGCAAATATCATCCTGACGTCGCCAAGGATAAGAAGACGGCCGAAGAAAAATTTAAGGAGATCAATGAGGCCTACGAAGTCCTGAGCGACCCGGAGAAGCGGAAGAAATACGATCAGCTCGGCGCCAACTGGAACCAACCGGGAGGATTTCAACCGCCGCCGCAATGGGGCGATCAACCCGGCGGAGGTTATTATCAATGGGGTGGCGACGGACGCGGAGTCGAATTCGAATTCGGCGGCACCGGCTTCAGCGATTTCTTTGAAGCGTTTTTCGGAGGCGGACGCGGACGTTCGGCTTTTGGCGGATTTGGCGGCCGCGAAGCAACGGCCGAGCGGGGCGCGGATGTTGAAGCGGATATTTTGGTCACGCTGGAAGAAGCGTTGCAGGGATCGAAACGAACCGTTTCGCTACGCCGCGCAGGTTCTAACAAGGTGGAAACGTATCAGGTTAAGATTCCACGCGGCGTTCATGAAGGTCAGCGCATCCGTCTTGCCGGTCAGGGCGAAGCTGGAGCGCGCGGCGGCAAAAAGGGCGATCTTTTCCTGCGGGTGCGCCTGGCCAAGCACCCCGATTTTACGGTTGAAGGCAGCGATCTCATTCATGAAGAAAAGATCGCGCCGCAGCAGGCGACGCTCGGAACCGCGCTCAAGGTGCCAACCCTCGACGGAAATGTGCGCCTGAAGATCCCGCCGGGCACACAGGGCGGTCAGCGATTCCGTTTACGTGAGCGGGGCCTTTCAAGTGCCTCTGAAAAACGAGGCGATCTCTACGTTGTTGTTCAAATACAGATTCCGAAAAAATTATCGGAGCGCGAACGTGAGATTTGGAATCAACTGGCGAAACTACACGGTAGCTAGGATCGACATGTTATCTCGACAAACCATTCCGAACCTGTCTACCAAACAGACATGAAAATTTCGCTCGGCACCGATCACGCCGGTTTTCGTTACAAGGAAAAAGTAAAGGAGCTGTTAGCTTCGCTTGGCCACGAAGTGAAGGATTTCGGGACGTTCAATGAGGACCCGGTGGATTACCCGCTTTTCATCCGGCCAGCGGCAGAAGCCGTCGCTGGCGGCGAATGCGAGCGTGGCATTGTTTTTGGCGGTTCAGGAAACGGTGAAGCGATGGTCGCAAACAAAGTGCGTGGCGTGCGCTGTGCGCTGTGCTGGAATGAGGAAGTCGCTCGGCTTTCGCGTCAACATAACGACGCGAACGTCCTCTCGGTCGGGCAACGCGTGATTCCCGAAGATGTGGCGATGAAAATTGTCAAGGTGTGGCTGGAAACGCCATTTGAAGGCGGCCGGCACGAAAGGCGGGTCGCGCAATTGAACGCGATGTAGGTTCAAAGCGAACAGGCATTTTTCAGACCAGACGATCCAGACAAACTGCCAGTAAAAAAACCGCACTAACAAAGGCGTTGCTCTGAAAAAAGGCGCGATTGATGTCGGCGACATCTAGCGATCCAGCGCTGCGATGTTCGAAAAACAGGGCCGCTGCGACTAGCAGCATCGCGCAGAAATAGATCGGTCCGAGTCGGGCGATGAAACCAAAGGCAATAAGCGCGACGAGCAGTAGCAGATGCAGCAGCTGGGCAAGTCGAAGGCTGCGCCGAATCCCGAGTTTTACCACCAATGAATGAATTCCTTCGCGTCGATCGAAATCGACGTCCTGCGTCGCATAAATCAAATCGAAACCTGCCACCCAGCAGACAATTCCTACGGCCAAAACAAGCGGCGCAAGATCGACATTTCCCGTTTGAGCAATCCAGGCGCCGATGGGTGAAACCGCCAGAGCTCCGCCGAGGAAAAAATGAGTCGCAGAAGTGAAACGTTTGGTCAGCGAATAAAGAAAAATAATTCCGAGCGCGACGGGTGAAAGCAGCAACGTTAGTCGGTTAATTGCCGCAGCGGCAATAAAAAACGCGATCGAGCTTACGATCAGCGACACACCGATCGCTGGCTTAGGCAGAAGCAAATGCCGCGAGGCCGTGCGCGGGTTGCGCTGATCGAGTGACCAATCGACCCAACGGTTGAAAAGCATCGCCGCGGTGCGGGCGGTCACCATGCAGATCAGCACGAAGACCAAAATTCGCACCGACGGTAGCCCGTTCGCGGCGACAATCAGTGCGCCCAGAGCGAACGGCAGCGCAAAGACCGTGTGAGAAAAGCGGATCAGACGAAGAAAACGCTCCACCGCCCCGTTGGCGGATTGTCCTTCGGGAAGATATCGATCTTGCGAGTTCATCAAGACGAAGGATCAGCCTTTCGCAACCCCAAATGCCAGACTGGAAGTAATTGGCTCATTGGATAACAGAGTCACGTTGGTGGTAAAATGATGAATAGCTGAGGCTTGGGCAAGGCAGTGGCACCTTAGTTGCTTTACTGATTATGGAAATTGTAGAAATGATTACCTTTGCCTACCAAGCTAGAGACGCCTCCGGGCGAATCGTCTCCGGCATTCAAGACGCCCTTAACGAAGATAACGCCGTTACCAGCCTAATGAGCCGTGGCCTGATGGTGTTGTCGCTTCAGGAAAAATCGACCGCCAGCAAGACCCGCAAAAAGGTCTGGACCGTCAAAGAGACCGACCTCGTTCTCTTTACCCGCCAGCTTGCAACTATGATCGAGGCCGGCATTTCGTTGGTTCAAGGATTGACCGCGCTCTATGATCAATCCGATCCGAAACGCCAGCGCAACCTGCGTCACGTGGTCAGCGATGTAACGACCCGGGTGCAAGGCGGCGAGACCTTCCACGAAGCGATCGCAAAACATCCACGGGTTTTCAACCGGCTGTTCGTCAGCATGGTGAAAGCCGGCGAGAGCGGCGGTCTTCTGGCAGAGATCCTAGAGAGATTGGCCGGATTTCTCGAAGCCACTGCTCGTTTGAAGAAAAAGGTCAAATCGGCAATGACCTATCCGGTCATCGTGGTTTGCATCGCTTTCGCGATCACCACGTTCCTGATCGTGCGCGTCGTTCCCATTTTCGGGGAAATCTTTAAAGACTTTGGTGCGAAACTGCCGGCACCGACACAATTTCTGATCGATGTTAGCGACTTTGTCCGAAGCGAATGGTATTTCCTCGTCCTGGGGATCGTGGGAACCATTGTGGGAGCGCGCACGTTTGTGCGTTCCAAGCGCGGCAAAGAAATTTGGGACAAGTGGAAATTAAAACTGCCCGTATTCGGGCCGCTCACCCACAAGATCGCGATGTCGCGTTTTGCCCGCACTTTTGCTCAGCTGATCCGCAGCGGTGTTCCGATCCTTGAAGTGATCGACATTGTTGGCGGCGCGGCCGGCAATGACGTGATCGAGAAGGGCATCAAGTCGGTTGGCGCGGACGTCGAAAAAGGAGACAACCTTTCCGTGGCCATGTCGAAGAAACCGATTTTCCCCCCGATGCTGTTGCGCATGGTCGCAGCGGGAGAATCCACCGGCAAGATCGACAACATGCTCGAGAAAATGGCCGATTTCTGGGACGAAGAAATCGAAGCCATGCTCGATGCGTTGACTTCGTTAATCGAACCAATGCTTATCGTTTTCCTGGGTGTGATCGTCGGCGGCATCGTCATTGCGATGTTCCTGCCGATCTTCAAGCTCAACGAAGTGGTCTCACAAAACCAATCCGGACACTGATTTCCCAAAACAAGAGCTAGGAGAAGCTCGTAGGCAGGGAGGGGGCGGACCGCAAGGTCCGTCCCTTTTCTGTTTTAGAATCTTCCGCCCTTTGCACCCTTTGTCTTAGTCTAACGGAAGCAGACAAAGACTAATCGAAGAGGAGCGTAAGCCGGCAATTGCTCGTGCCGCCTTAACGCTAATCGGCAAAAATCGGTGAAGCGGTAACGTCCGTCGAATCGAACTTAAACCCGTGCGACGCGCGGCGGAGCAATTTCAAAACATCGGCTACGCTTTGCGCGGTCGCTGCGGAATAGAACCGGACCAATCCCACTGTCGTGCGAACACCAAACACTGTGATCATGATGGTTTCATCATCGACCGAATTCATGAACATGTGATTTCCGTTGCCTTGATGATAAAGCGCGTTGAACTCCACTTCGCCAATTCGCCGAGCCAGCTCTCGCGTCGCCGCGAACGAACCGGCGGCGAGTGCCGCAATCACGGTCACGTCCATCACCTCCATGTCGCCGCACTGCGAGATCACGTTGCCGCCACGGTCGATCACCACGGTGAGATCGGCCTCGGCTTTCTTCAAGAAATCGCCAAGCACGCCATCAAGCGTCGCCACGTCTTCGATTGTCAAAACGGGGATCGCGTTCATCTCGGAAGTCTTTGCGCCCGAGGCTGACCCGGTTCGAGCGGAATCGCTACCGGCAACGGCGCCCCCTGCGGCGCTTCGCTTTGCTTACTGAATTTGTGGAGCAGGATCTGCGACACGGCGTTTAAAGTCGCGAACACATTCTGCCCAGTGCTGGAAATTACTTCGAAGCTTTGCAGCCGCTTCTTCTGATTATTCAACACGTACTCCATGTAATTGACCGGAGCGATGTTCGGCAGATCGCGCTTGTTGTACTCGATCACGCATGGCGTGTCGTCGATGTTCATGTTTTGCAGCGCGAGGTTGTCGCAGAGGTTTTTCCAGCTCTCGACATTCTCTTCCATCTTTTCCCATTGAGAATCGGCCACGAACACAATGCCGTCCACGCTCCGCAGCACGAGCTGGCGGGTCGCGTTATAAATCACCTGGCCCGGAACGGTGTAGAGCTGAAACTTGGTCACGAATCCTTTGATCACGACCGCGTTCAGCGGCAAAAAGTCGAAAAACAACGTACGCTCGGTCGCCGTCGCGAGCGAAACCAAATCACCACGATTCAGAGGATTAATTCGCTGATGAATGTAGTTAAGGTTCGTCGTCTTCCCGCAAAGCGCCGGGCCGTAATAAACGATTTTGAACTGAATCTCGCGACTCGCGTAATTAATGATCGACATTCGAGCTCTCCGGTTGGGCGTAAGTTTTCGAAAGTTTTTCCGCGAGCTCGCCCAGACGAGTGCGAGTCTCACGCGTGAGCGAGTTCTCATGCAAAGCGGTCAGGCAAACATTTCCTCTTGCAAAGAAGCTCACCGCCGAATCACTCGCGTACAATGTCATGGCCACGAGTTGATCGAGTTTGGTCCCACGCACATGCTGGGCAACCCGCTCAAGCACGGCAGGCGCCATCGCGCACAATCCTTCGGCGTTGATCTCCGCAGGCAACTCGCCGGCCAGACTCAATCCATCTGAAAACGTGATGGCGCAGGCTTTCACTCCGTTGAGCGCGTTCGCTCGAGCCACGATTTCTTTTGGATCGACTTTTTCGATCTCTGGCTTGGCTTCTGGCGCGGTCTCGATCTTGGCAACTGGTTCCTTCTTCGGCTCAGCTTTCTCCACCGGTTTGGGAGTGAAACGTTTGGCGTCTTCTCGCGCCTTGGCTAAAAAAGGAGTTTCGAAGTCTGGGTGAACACCGACCTGTTCCTGGTCGTCGCGAAGTTTTAGGACTGTGGCCGGCAGATTCTTCAGGACCTCTTCCAGTGGCAACGCCACCGGTGTTTTGGCCACATCAACTTGCAACAGGCCGCGGTGTTCCTCGGGCAGCGCCTTCTCAAAAAGATCCGGGGCGATCGAAACCCGTCCGCTGGCCAGCTGCGGTTCGATCAACCCGAGCGGCAAGGTGATTCGTGCGTCGTCAGAGACTGTTCCAACGTCTCCGGTCAATTGAAACGCCGGCAGATTTTGGAGCACAGTTTTCACCGAAAGCGAAATCGACAATGTTTCCTTCGCCGGCTCGGAGATTACGGGCGGCATCGGGATCGATGGCCCGGGGATCGTTCTTGCCGATGGCGCCTTTACCGATTTCTCGGCCGTCGTCTTTGTCGACGGCGTGAACGGTTTTTCGGCAGGCGGCTGGAACGGAATTTTCTCCAGTTCTGGAGTGAAGGGTAAAGGATTTGGAACGGGCGGCCCGCTAGAGGCTGGAACTCTCTCGGATGCGGACGCACCCGTTCCATTCGGCGAAAGTTCAAAAGGAATTTCTGATTCAGCTGGACTCGGCTCCGGAGTATCGCTCTTGGATCCGAGCTCCGGAGAATGTAGGGAAATGACTTTTTGACCGGACGATGTCGATGTTACCGCCTCTTGCGGCTCGGCGGGTGTAGCATCCGGCTCAGCGTCGGCAATCGCCCGCGCGGTTGCATGTTTTACCGGCACCGGGGTTGGCGAAGCTTCGATCGGGTCGACCTTCGTTCCAAAACGTTCTGAATCCTCGATCGTCGCGGCCAAAATCGGCGTGTCGACATGAGGAACCGTCGGATCGCGCAGCTGATCCGCGCGCACATGCGCGCTCTGAAAATTAGCGAGCACTTTTTCGTAGGGCAGCTCGACCCGCGTGTCATCATCAGCGCGCACGCTACGCAGGAAGATTTCCGGCACCTGTTGGTAAAGACTGGGCAACGAGATCATCGGGCGTTTGTCCGGCATCCCCTTTTCAATTTCTGAGGCCTTAAGCGAGACCAGTGCGTTCGTATCCAAGATCTCGACCGGCTTGATGAAACCAGCTGGTACGGCGTCGACCAGGTCTGCCACTCGCAAAGAGATCGTGCGCTCCACTTTCGGTTCGAGCGCCCGCGCCAGCGCTGGCGGCAATTGGGATCCGCGCGGTCTTACGGCGGAAGTCGTGATTCTGCTCGCCCCGAGTTCCAACGGGAGGCCGCTGCGTGGTGTTCCTACCGTCGACGATGCAGCTCGAAATGGATCCGAGGCCGAAAACGAGCGCGTCGCGTTCGGCATCACGGTTTTGCTCAAACGTTCGGCCTCCGATTTTTTCGGACGAACCACCGGCGCCATCGGTTGCGTACGAACCTCGGTCTCAGCTGCGCCGCTGCTAAAGCGACTGCTCAATTTTTTGAAAAGATCGAGAAACGGAATCGTCATCGCGTTAGTCCTCCGCCGTTACTCGCCACACTTCCTCAAGTGTGGTGACGCCTTCGAGCGCCTTCTCGATTCCAACTACGCGCAACGTCTTCATCCCCTCGGTCACAGCCTGGTTCTTGATTACAGCCGCAGACGCGCGCTTGATAATGAGTCGCCGGACCGCTTCGCTTACAGGAAGCGCTTCGATTAATGCCGCCCGACCAGCGTACCCGCGCCCTTTGCACCGATCGCATCCGGTCCCGTGATAAAAAACCGCGCCCTTGGTGTCCTTCATCCCGAGTTTGTCGAGAGTCTCCTGCTCGGGAACGAATTCCTCTTTGCAGTTCGAACAAATCCGACGCAAGAGTCGTTGCGCGCACGTCATCAGGATTGAGCTCGAAATCAGGAACGGCTCGATGCCCATGTCATCCAGACGTGTGATAGCGCCGGCGGCATCGTTTGTGTGCAGCGTGCTGAGCACCTGGTGACCGGTCAACGCCGCTTTCACCGCGATGTCGGCGGTTTCGTTGTCACGAATTTCACCCACCATTACGATGTCGGGGTCCTGGCGCAGGATCGACCGCAAGGCCGACGCGAAATCGAGTCCGATGTCCGCGCGCACTGCCACCTGATTAATTCCCGCCAGCTCGTACTCGATCGGGTCTTCGACGGTAACGATGTTGTATTGCGCGCTATTCAACTCATGCAGCACCGAATACAGCGTCGTGGTCTTACCGGAACCGGTTGGTCCCGTAACCAGAATCATTCCGTGCGGCGCATCGATTGCCTTTTTGAATTTCGAAAGCGTGTCCGCGTCCATCCCCATTTGGTCGATGCTTCCGCTCAGGGAGGACTTATCGAGAATACGAATGACAATTTTTTCGCCGTGTGCCGTCGGCAAAATCGAAATTCGCAGGTCGATCTCTTTGCCCAGGACTCGGATGCGGAACCGTCCGTCCTGAGGAACGCGGCGCTCTGCGATGTTCAATCCCGCCAAAATTTTGATGCGTGACGTGATCGCAAGTTGCAACGCCTTCGGCGGCGACTCGGCCGGAACCAATTCGCCGTCGATTCGGTAACGAAGCTTCAGCGTGTTTTGAAACGGCTCGATGTGAATGTCCGACGCCTTTTCCTTGACTGCCTGCGCGAGGATCAAATTGACAATCTTGATGACGGGCGCGTCTTCGCTGTCGTGCGCGAGACGGTCGAGATCGATTTCTTCGCGCTTGGCGGTTTGAACTTCTACCGATTCTGCGCCCTGGACCGCTTCTTCCGAAACCTGGCGCAGCACCTGGCTCATGTTGCCGGCGCCGTGAACTCCGCTCAACGTGTCGAGCACAGAACGCTCGGTCGCAATCATCGGCACGATCTCGAGTTGGACGCGCCGTTTCAGGTCGTCGACCGCGAGCACGTTGGTCGGATCGGCCATTGCCACGAAAAGCTTTCCGTCCAACCGCGCGATCGGCACAAGCTTGTTTGCCTTGGCCATTTCGCGCGGCACCAGCGACATCACTTCTTCCGGGACGCGCAGCCGCGACAGATTCACCGGCGGCGTGTTCAGGCAACGCCCGATACTGAATACCATGTCCTGTTCGGTGACGAACTGCCGGTCGGTCAAAATTTTCAGCAACCGACCGCCTTCGGATTTCTGAATGATAACCGCTTCCTCGAGTTGGTTCGGGAGGAGCAATCCCTCCTCGATCAACACGTCCGCGATCCGTTCGCCGAATGATTTACTTCTCATGGATCGCTCAGGTCTTTTCCAGCTTGTAGATGGATCGCAACGTTTGGGTGATTGCCGACGGCTTTGCCAGATACCACGACACCGTGTAATCGACCGATTGCTGCACTGCGTCGCGGCCGGCGGAATCAAATGGATTGCAGCACGCCACCATGATCGTCCGACTCACCAGATCGAATGGAACAAACAAACGGCCGAGCGTGAGATACTCCGGCAACATCGGCGCGATCTGCCGGTCGGTGTCGTAATATTCCAACGGCACGAAGGCAAACTTCGTTCGGTCGATCAACGCCGAGAGGACGGCCTCGAGCTGCTGCGGTTTTTCGCGGCAAAGCTCCTCCAGCATCGAGACTGCCATTGTCTGCCCCTGCAGATCCTTGTTTGCTTCTTTCGTGGTATCCAGCGCGCCGTTCACCTGCTCCTCGCTGAAGAGCTGCTGCACGATCAAAAATTTCGCAAGATGATCGTCCCCCCGTTCCTGCAAATTCGCGATCCGTCCAAGGTTTTTGCGGGAAGGATCGACATCGATCAATGAGCCCTCGACAGATGGGGAAACCAACGCGCCCTCCCCCTTCGTGAAGGGACCATTTACCATGTTGCTCGCGGCTTTCTCCTTATCGACCAGCGCCTGACCCGAAGCCTGCAACCGCTGCTCGATCTCGCCCAGCATTGCCAAAATTTCCGGCGCGTTCGGCTCGCGGGTCAGAATCACTTCACACTGCTGAAGCGCTGGCGTGTACGATCCGGCATTGAAATATGCCTCGGCCAATTTGCGCGAAGTTCGGAGCGCGTCGTCGTGCCGACCCACTTTCGTGTAAGCTTCCTTTAGAATCTCGAGCGATTGATAATCCTCCGGCTGTGTTTGAGTAATCGCCTCAAACATTTCAATCGTTTGGAGAATTTGGGAATGCTCCTCGGCAGAAAGCGCGTGTTCCAGCACGTCCGACTCTAAAAGCTAGAAGCATGCCCCTACCGCGGGCGGCAGACCATTTTCCCTCTCAAAAGCGGGAATTTCTCAATCCGGTTAAGCCGTTGAAAAACTGGCGCTTAGCTAACGACCACTCTATGAAGCCAAAAAGTTGATGTAGTAGAATCGGCTGCACCAAAAAAGCCGACAGTTTCGCGACTTCCGCTCTGCGACCTCTTCTGCGTGCCTCAGCGTCTCGCTTCCCCCTCTGGGCGACTCGACTTTCGACTTCCAAAATTCTTGCGCGGTGCACATGATTTGCCCGTGCTTTCCCTCCGCACGCACCCTCGCTTGCCAAGTCGTAGTCAAACGAAGGCTCGTAAACAAATGCCATTCCGGCTCGCACCCATTCGTTACGCAGCGTTTACGCTGCTGGAACTCCTCGTCGTCATCGCCATCATCGCGATGGTCCTAGGTTTTCTGATTCCATCGCTTGGAACTAGCCAAGGTCGGTCAGTCGAAGCAGCGGCTCGCCAGCTCGCAGCCGATTTGGATAGCGCTCGACTCACCGCAATCGCTGAGCGCGCTCGAACGCGCGTCCTATTTCCTACAAGCAATGCAAATTTCGCGGACGGCACGTCCTCGAATGCCTGGCCCACAGACATTGCCTACCGCGGCTATTTGGTTGTGAGCGAAAAGCGAACGGACACTCGCTGGAAACAACGCGGCAAATGGAACCGTTTTGCACAAGGAATCGCTTTCGCCAGCGTTCCGTCGCCCACTCCTACTGCGATGCCGATTGACATCGGCGGCACAAACTCCACTTCCTACATTTTCAACGGCCGCTACATCGAATTCTTGGCGAACGGAAGTTCTAACCTGGATCCATCGGCATCGCCCAGTTCTGCTATCGTTGCAGACGCTTTCGTCGATTCAAGCGGCAATGTCGCGCGAAAGAATACGAAGCTCCAATACACGATCACCGTCGATCCGCTCACCGGCGCCGTCAGCCTCCAATGACGAAACGAAATTTCCGCTATCGCGAGAGCGCATTTTCATTGGTTGAGACTGTCGTCGCTATCGGTCTCGTTAGCTTTTCAACTCTCGCGACAATCGGGTTGCTATCGATTGGCAGCGACACAGCAAAGCGCGCTAAAGATGAATCAACTGCCGCGCGCCTTGTTGAAAACGAATTCGAGCGGCTGCGTTCGCTGAGTCAATCGGCGGGATTTTGGCCGACGGACACAACCAAAACCCCGACCTACACTTCAAAATATTACGGCAGCGACCTGGCTCAGCTCCCGAATTCCACGAACGCTATCTATCAGCTCAACATCACGTTCGTAGCAGCACCGACGGGAACAGCGGATTTTGTCGCGAATGCCGAGCTTCGTTATCCGGCAACCGCACCGGCGGCAAACCAAAGCGTCTACAAATTCACGACATTAATGAACATTCCCTCGCCATGAGCACGCGAACGCGCGCCTTCACCCTAATGGAGATGCTAATCGCGTTAGCAATCACATCTGTTCTCGTCATTTTGCTCATGAATGTCGTCTCTGCCGCGCTCGCTGTCTGGGAACAAGGACGGAATCAGATCGACACGTTCGTAAACGCTCGTCAAGTTCTTGGCCGCATCGTCGATGAAATTAGCGGAGCTATCGCAGCTCCGTCACCTCGCGTCGTGGAATTTTCGGAAAATCTGCTATCGATTCAAGGCACGACCGCCCCGACGACTACGACTTCCGAAAATGTTTTCTTCGTCGCGCCTTATCCGAACGTCAGTTCAGGCGATCTCTGCATCATTGGTTATCGCCACAATGCCGATACCCACACCCTTGAAAGAGGGTTCATCGATAGCCAACTCGCATGGAAAAACGGTAATGCGATGCGATATCAATCATCCACTTATTCGAGCTTCGATTGGCAGTGGCGCATCATTGCGAACAGCGTTTTAGAATTCGAAATCCAATCTTACTCTCAACAGGACTTGGACGACAATGCGTCGCCCTCTCCGACGCCAATCGCTTCGTGGAGTTCGACCACTAGTACTCCACCAGGCAATGCTCCACGTCAGGTGATAATTCGGATCAAGGTCGCCGATGACCGAACCCTAGTGAAGCTGGCAGGGTTATCACCGGGAAATGCCAGTTACGATCGCCTCGTCAATCGCTCCGCGCGCCAATTCACCGCGAGTGTGACGCTGCCTCCGCCACAATAGCATGGGTCCGTTAACCCGACGCTCCGGCTTTACTCTCACGATCACACTAGTCCTTATGGTGCTAATCGCGATCATCGTCGTCGCGTATTTGGTGAGCACCCGAATCGAAAGATCGACATCGTCCGTTTACGCGAATCGCCTGCGCGCAAAAATTCAAGCCGACAGCGCGCTCGCCGCTGCGATTCATTTGCTTAAAGACAACACACGTTACGGCAATTACATCACGGCAATGCCCGCGCCGGTTCCGACGCCGGCTTCGATCTACACCGAGATTTATCGACCCGCTGATCCGGCGGATTCAACGCACGCGGCAAGAGCTGACGATTATCTCCGATTAGATAACGCTGCCGGAGAAATTCTGGTGTCGCGCGCGACTTCAAGTTCTTCAGCTGGTCCAGATCCACGACCAACACCGGAACCAATTCCGACACCTCTTGCGTCAACGTCTCTATTCACCGTCACACCGCCGAGTTTTTCACCGACTCCGAACTATTACGACTTCAATCAAATCGTTACGATTGGCTCAACAACTGGCCGTTTAGTTCAGCCGTCGCCGAGTCCCGCTCCGCCGTCTGCCTATGCGCAATGGGTCAATGTCCGGGACGCAAATAGCCAGCTGATCGGCCGCTATGCTTTCTTCATCGAAGACGAAAGCATGAAAGTGAATGTGAATTACACGGGCAACAATATTGGCGGCTCAAACATGCGGGTGAACGATTTGTCTTCGCCAATTCCAGCTTCAACGCCTGCATCGCAAATTCAAGAGATTGATCCTTCAGGCATTTTGCTGCCGTCCGCGAATCGAGGCAGGGCTGACACGAGCCTCACTAATCTTGGTGACGCGGGTAGCCGGCTCTCCACTCGCTTATCGTTAGGATTACTAAATGAGTGGAGTGCTTCTTCGAATCGCTTTCCAGATTACGCTCACTTGGCAGCCGCATTTTCAGAGGACGACAACACGACCGCACGCGGCTGGCAGCGTCTCGATCTGAACGCGATTGCATCAGGAGCGTCGGGTAATACAGCAAAAGTCGCCGCTGCGACTCGCATTGCGAACTGGATTCGTGACGCATGGACGGGCTCAACTCCGATCTCGAATCTTCAGGACTATCAGATGTTCGGCGACGATTGGCTCAGAAAACAAATAGCGGCCAACCTCGTTGACTACGTAACTGCGGACTATACGCCAACCGACATGCGTAACATTATCCCTTCGGGATTCTCAATTGCCGTGCCGGTGATTGGTTTCAAGAAAATGCCCTATCTCTCCGGAGTGAACATTGTCTACCAGGCATCAAACAGCACCTACCCGGGATCGGGAGTGGGAATATTCACCGCTACTTTGAAGATGAGAATCCAATTGCAGTTCCAGAACATGTACGAAACTGCACTGGATTTGGCGAACGCCATGGGAAATACGACGCAAAGTCGAATCGAGTTAAAAGGCATTCCAATCGTTCAAAAAAATGGGAGCACTGTCTATGACGGTTCATCGCAGACTTGGACGATTAAGCTATCGGACCTGAGTCCAGTCAATGGTTCAGGCACCACCGTCCCGGCTGGTGTTGACGGAACGAGTACATCCGGTGCTCGCACATTTCAGACGAACTGGCTCGATACGCAGACGGTGTCTTTCAACGTAGCAGCTAGCGATCAGCGTCCGAGATTTCTAGCGGGTAGTACAACAGTAAAGTGGATTGGAAACCGAACCGGCAATGTGTCAGACGATTTCCGGATCGATGATACTGCAATGGTGAACAGCGCCACGACTACCAAGTGGTGTAACGCTGGTTGCAGCGGTTTATCGGGCGACTTTTTGAAGGAGTCCAATTCGACGACAAGACAGATTGCTGCGATTACCTACATCGCCGGATATCAAGGAGCCATCGTTTCGGGCAATTCACCAGGCGATCCGAGGTATCGCGGCAGACTTATTAGTGATAGATGGAATTTCGACAACACTCGAACTGACGCCGATCCAAGCGACAGCAGCAACAAGCTTGATTCGGTGGCGGACAAGGTCGACGTCAATTGCCGCGTATATGGGCTCGATTGGTTTGACTATTCTGGAGACCGCCCATTGGGGTTCATCCGCAATGGTCCCTTGATCAATATCGGCGAGCTAGGTAACGTCGCCACCTGCGAATATCCATGGAGGACGCTGTATCTGCAGTATCCTGAGCGACCTGCAAATACCAATGCATCCGGTCCTGTTACTGATATTCCGTTACGTCGGAATCATTCGATCGATTACGTTCTTGCCGATCTTTTTCGCGCACAGACCACACAACCACGCAGTGGGGCAATAAACATTAATACTCAGCAGCAGCTTGGAGCACAGCAGCGCGCTTTGGGACCATTATTTCTTGGAGTTCCAGTCGATGCCCAAAGCCTTTCCCAAACAGCATTGGATAGAATCGACAATGACCCAGGCAGCACGTTGGTGGCGAGCGTCTCAAATCGCCGAGTCAGTCCAGACGCGACCCCATTTCCTGACAACGGCCCCATCCGTCCATTTTTTCAATCTGGGGAATTGGCTTCTGCTTTGAGTCGACTCGTGAATACAAGCCCAGGAGGCACTGGCACGACTTCTGACTCACGCGGCTCCTGTTCAACAGTTTCATACGGTCTGCTCAGAACCGCGGCGACAACTGTCAGCGAGAAAGTGGGTGGAAAAGTGAATGCAAACATTCAGCGCGACATGCAAGTCGAGCAGCTGTATCGCGAAGTTAGTAACTCAATCACAACGCGCGGAAATGTATTTCGGGTTTTGTATGTTGGCCAAGCGCTTAAGAACGGACTGGTTCAAGCCGAGTTTCTGGGCGAAGCGTTTGTTAAACGTTCGGCCGTATTCACGCCGAATTCTTCAAATCCCGACATCGTTCAAACAACCGACAGCACTTACAAACTTATCGCGAATCGTGTGATTACCGAATGAAGCGATTGCTCCTATTTGTTGTTCTTTTATGCAGTCCTTTCGCAGCGCGCCTGTTCGCCGATCCTTTGAAACTTGTTTCAACGTCACCTCAGTTCTGGGCGACAAACGTGAATGCGAGTGAAAAAACGATTTCCCTTACATTCGATCAACGACTGAGATCCACCCTCACGGACTGGATTGGACTCGACGTGTTGAGTCCACCATCGGATCTGCAAACGAAATATTCACCGGACCATATGTCATGCAGCATCAATGTCCATTTGGATCCCGGTCACGTCTATATTTGCGCGTTGAATGGCCGTGGAATCCCGGGCGTCGGTTTTCAGAACGAAAAGGGATTCGCCCTTCCGCCAACATTTCTTGTATTCCAAACGGCCGGAAATGCCGCGCCGCAGGATGCGCCGCCGCGTGTGATACGAAGCATCCCTCAGAATGGAGCCACAGTTGACCCAAAGAGAGTGCAGCCGCTTACGATCACGTTCGACAAGCCGATGAATGTGAAGAAGCACGGACTTCACATGTTCGAGAACAATAATCCCGTTGATATCTCAAAAGCGCAGTTCGCTTATTCAGGAGACGGATTGACTTTCACGCTGGCCTACGCTTTCAGACTGGCCACACAATATCGGTTTGAGTTAAACGATATTCACGACATCGGATTCGCTTCCTCGAATCGAGTACCGCTCTGGCCAGTACAGATTTCGTTTTCGACCACGCAATAGCGCACTTACCCTCGCGGGGTTTTGGCGTCGATTGTGACGGCAGTGACGCCGTCGGGAGCGGGAGTGACGACGACGCTCATGCCGGTGGCGAGACCGTTTAATTGTGATGGTTGGCCGTTGACGGTAATTTTGGTTGCCGGTGTGACTTTGTATTCTTTGGCCGTGTGGGTGGCGTACATGCTAATGGCGATCGAAGTGAGATGGACCGCGGTGATGTGGTCGGTCGTGTCAGGCGCGGGTGTCAGACTCTTCTTCGATTTTCCCGCAGCGGTGTTGATCAGCGGAAGGAGTGCGAATGTTAGCAGCGCTCCAAAGATCGGCAGAAATCTCATGTCGGCGATTTTGAAACGCGGTATCTCAGCTCACAAGCTCAAAAGGTATACCTTACGCGCATCACAAGCGGCTTATGATGCAGGCCAAAATCCGGTCGGTCAGAGGAAACCGCGGTTAAGCCACTGATTGTTTCGATTGTCTCTTCAGCCGATTGATCGCGTCGCGCAGCTCGGCGGCGCGCTCGTAAAGTTCTTTCGCTACCGCGGTTTCCATTTCGCTCTCCATGATCTCAATCTTGGAACGCGGACGCTTGGCGGCGACTTCCTTGAGCCAATCGTCCAGGAAATGGATCTCGGAGCTTTTCGCCGCCAGCTCTGGGAAGTGCGAGCGCTGGAAAAATTCCAGAATCGCCCCCCGTCCGCGTTTGATCTCGCCGATTGCTTCCGAAAATTTTCCCTGCCCGAGAAATATGGACGCCTTGGCGCGGGTGTTCATCATCAGGACGTAGGGGCGAAATTGCTGGAGCGTCCAGGAGAGCTCGTCGCGTTCGGTGTGGGTATCGACAAAATCGAAGAGATCGAGGTTGCGCTGAGTGTCGCGCACGACGCCGTGAAAATCGTTGATCTGAAACAGGCTCAAATAGCGGTGATAATACTGGATGCCTTCCTGCTGAAGCTCGGCGCATTGTTCGGCGGTGAGTTGGTAAGTTTCGCCGCGGCCTGCCGCGCGCGCCGCCCCGAGTTGATGATAAGTGAGTAGCGATTCGCAACCGTGCGGCCGCATTCCGTCTGGCCGACCGGTGAGCTCCATCTGGAGAACGCCGAGATCAATCCGCAGTTGCAATTTCTGCCGGCCATCAAGCCCTAGAATTTTGCGCACTTTAATGGCCCGATTCTCGTGCGGCCAATCCTTGAGAATCGTGTTCAGGTCAAGGCTCATCCTGAGAAGATGATGGAACATTTGGTCTTCAACTGTCAATCGCCACGACCAGGGTCGGCACGCTCAAGTCTTCTCCTTTCTACTTCCTACTTTCGACTTATGCTTGCTCCGTGGAGCGATCCATCGAGTCGTTCATCCGCTACCTGGCGGTGGAGCGCGGACTTTCTGCCAATTACCAGCTCTCGACTCAGCGGTCGTTGAGCGATTTCGCGACGTGGTGCGCGTGCCAGAAGATCGACAATGTGCGGGCGATCACCCTGCCGATGATCACCGAATATCTCGGGGCCAAAAAGAGGGCCGGGCTTTCGGCGGCGTCGATCAAACTGATCGTGGTCGCGCTCAAGATTTTCTTCCGATTCCTGGCAGGCAAGAGAGAAATCGAACGTGATCCGACCGAGGCGCTCAGTCTTCCCCGGATCGAACGCTACCTGCCGGAAACATTGAACGAGCTGCAAGTCGATCAGCTACTGAACAGCGTCGACATTAAAGCGCCGCTGGGAATGCGCGACCGCGCGATACTGGAGCTGCTTTACGCGAGCGGCCTGCGAATTTCCGAGCTGGCGAACGCGCGCCTGGAAAATTTTTATCCCGAGGAGGGTACGATCCGCGTGATCGGCAAGGGAAACAAAACGCGAATCGTGCCGGTAGGCCGAAAAGCGTGCGAAGCCCTGGCGGTTTACTTGTCGACTGAACGGCCGAAGCTGGTGAAGCGTCGCACGGGCAACGAGATTTTCTTGTCCGAGCGCGGAACGAAATTAACGACCGCCCGGATCTGGCAGATCGTAAAGGAGAAAGCGAGGCACGCTGGATTGGAGAAAAACATTTATCCGCACTTGCTGCGGCACAGTTTTGCCACCCATTTGTTGAGCAACGGCGCGGATCTGCGCATCATTCAGGAAATGCTCGGGCACGCCGACATCTCGACCACCCAGGTTTACACTCACGTCGATCAACAGCGGTTGAAAGCGGTGCATCGACAATTCCATCCACGGGCCTGAGTCCGAGTCGGACTGGCATGAGTTGATTGTTGAGAGCTGAGAGTTGATAGAAGCGGGCTCATGAAACGCCTCGGCTTATTGATTCTGATCGCCGCGATCGCCGCAGGCGGAATTGTTTACACCGTTCGCCGTCCAGGGAGCGCGTCGCCAGCAAACGTATCCGCATTGCTTCCGCGCGAGACGGTCGCGCTGGTTCATGTTCCCGATTTCAATCGCAGCCGGGATGAATGGCATCAGACCGATATTTACAAACTCTATCAGGAACCGGCAGTGCGGGAATTTTTGAACAAGCCGCTCTCCAGAGTTCCGCAGCGCGATTCAACGTCGCAAACTCTGGCCGACATCGAGCAGCTCTCTCCGAAAGATGCGTTTGTAGCCGTCACTTCGATCGAAAACGACAACCCGCATTTTGCCGGCGGATTTCGATTTCGCGGGAGTCAATCCAACGCCGAAAAAATTGTCGAGAGATGGCGATCACAACTCGTGCGCGATACTTCGCTCCACGAGACCGTCGACTACGAGCAGCATACGATCGACATCTTCGGGGCAGCGCCGAACCAGGTTGCTTCGGTTTACGACGGACAATGGTTTTTTGTTTCAAACGATCTCGCGGAACTAAAGGGTGTTGTCGATCGCACCGACGGCCGCGCCAAGGACACTCAAACAACTCTGGAAGCCGACGAAGCGTTCCGCGCTGCGATGACTCATATGCCACGGAGTTATGCGTTGCTTTTTTATGTTCAACCCAAAGGGGTCTCAGAAAAACTGGCAAAGGTCCGCGACGCGATTGGCGCATCCGGGCAGTCGACGAATGTCGTCGATCAAATCCAAAGCGTTTGCGGCGCCACGCGTTTCGAGAACGGCAAAATGCGAGACGTCTTGTTTGTTGGGATGCCCAAAACGCAGCCGGAGCGGAATTTGACCCGTTCTTCCCTTGATCTCGGCACGCCGGAAACATTTTTGTATCTCGCGACGTTGGTTAATCCGGACAGGCTGGCCGAAATCAATCAAAGCGGCTTGCCGACCGGAACCTGGTTGCAAAAAGTTTTCGAAGCGGGGACACGCGCGGGTGTGACAGTAGAAGATTGGAAGGCTTCGTTTGATTTGGAATTGGGGTCGCTTGCAGATTGGCCGCAAAGTTCACGCTGGCCATCGATCATCGCGACGTTGCGAGTTAAGGATTTCGCGCGCGCGCGCAAAGTTGTGAACGCGCTATCCCACGCGATCGACGAAGACGCGGCGTGGACCAAAACTGAAAAGGACGGCGTCACCTATCTTTACATACAAACGCCGGCAGCGTTGCTCGCCGTCACACCGACCATCGCGTTGTCGAACCAGGTGATGACGGTCGGACTGGATTCGGCATCGGTAGAATCGGCGATGAAGCGCTCCGGCAAACCTTCCTCGGGGCTGGCAACTTCGCCCAATTACAAAACAGCGGTGCGCGCAGTTCCCGCGCCGACTGGCGCGTTCGTTTACGTCGACACGGCGCTGCTCTACACGCGGTTAGACGCGGCGTTGCGACCAATGCTGTTGATGAGTGCGGCCTTTATGCCGGGGATGTCGGATTATGTCGATGTCGGGAAGCTGCCGCGGCCGGAAATCGTGGCCAAGCACCTGAGCCCAATCGTTTCCTCGCAGCGATACGAGGCCGACGGCTACGTTACAGAGTCGGTGGGACCCGTCACTTTGAGCGAAGCGGCCGTGGGCCTCGGTTTACCTGCGATTTTCTTCGGAAAGGCCGGCAAGATTAAGCCATAAAAGGAGCCAGGAAAGAGGTTCAAAGGTGCGACAAATCGGCGCGATTTACCCAGTGTAGCCCATAGGTTACAACCAAGGCGACAATTGTGCTGTTAGTTTGGCCGAAACGTGCTACTGTTCCGGCCCTATGGCTATTCTCAAGAAAAACGCTTTTTCTCGTCGAGTTCCTGATTTGGTCACCGAGGAACTCGTGGCGGTCCTGTCTCGTCGCGCGTCCTATGAGTTCAAGGAACTGTTTGATATCGTGCACGAGAATCTCCGGGCTCGAAATGCCGCCAGCGGAGGCGAGGAAATGCTCCGTCTGCGTGCATACGAAAAATTGCAGAACCTAGTCGCACGCGGCGCCGTGAAAAAGAATGGCAAGAAATACAAAGGACTTCCTTCTTCGTTGGCCAAAGCGATTGCTCCACAAAACGGGCATATTCCAAGCAATCGTCTGGCTGTGGTAAAGTAACTGCCCTGGTCCGAGCCGGTTTCGAGGCGGCGATGATTCACGAATATCTGCCGGTTCTCCTGCAGATTATTGTGGCGATTGGCTTCGCTGTCTCGGCGTTGCTCATTAGTGTGCTGCTCGGCAAGACGGGGCGTCGCACACCCGCAAAAGACACCGCCTACGAATGCGGCATGATTCCACAGGGCGAAGGACAACCGCGCTTTAGCGTGAAGTTCTATCTCGTAGCGATGCTGTTCATCCTTTTTGATCTCGAGATCGTGTTCATGTATCCGTGGGCGGTCGTTTACAAGGAAGCGATCGCAGACAGCAGTGTGATTTTTTGGAGCATGCTCAGCTTCATCTCGATCCTGATGGTGGGCTACGTTTACGCGGTGAAGAAAGGTGCGCTCGATTTTCGGAGGTAAAGAACACTAGAATCGAACTCGTCCGACTTCAGTACACCCACCAGCCGCGGACGAAAACGGCGCTAAACAGTGCAAGAAACAGCAGCGACCAGACAGTGATCACTGCGTTCCAGAATCGATTCGATCCGATCAGACCAAAGAGAATAAACAGCGGGAAGATCAAAAGGGTATAGCGCGGCGCGCTTTGGAGGAATGTGACAGCGTTGAAGAGTAACCAGTTACCGGTAGCCCAAATTGCATAGAGCGGTCGCAGCTTAATCCAGCTCGCGACGATGCAGGCGAGACCGAGCAACGAAAAATAAAGTTCCTGCGCGCCTTGGATTTCAGCGTCGCTCGGCCCCCGATGAAGATTTCCGATCCCGCTCTGCAAACCGGTCCATGGCCATGCCCACGCCATCACCGAGATCGTTTTGCGCATTCGGAAAGCTGCGAACGGATCGCCGACAATGCGCCAGTTTAACCAGAGATACACGGAGAAACCGAGTGGTATAAGACCGATCCAAAGCCAACGCCAGTTCCAGCGTCTTGTTGTCCAAAGCTGATGCGCTGCTTCGACGGCAAGCGCCGGGACGAGGACGGCGGCGTTAGCGCGCGTCATCCAAGCCAATCCACCGAGGCTTCCTGCGGCCCACCAGCATTGTTTTCGCGCTGCAAGGACCGACCCAATCGCCAGCGCAAGAAACAAACTTTCAGTGTATCCGATATGTAGGTAGTAGGCGGTAGGAAAGATCAAAAAGAACCAAGCCGATCTCAAGGCGACAGCTTCTGAAAAATCAATCAGCACTAACCGACGCAGTAGGACTGCAGCGACGCACAAAGCAATGCCGGAAACTAGAAGTGCGGAGATAAAATAATTTCCCGTGATCCAAGTGATCGCCCGGATCGACCATGGAAAAAGCGGATAGAACCATGCTTTCCAGACACTTTGGGACGTGTAACCAAATTCAGCCAGCCGCAAATAATGCAGCGAGTCCCATCGGTTCCAAATTTCGAGCCAACCAAGCAAGCTGTCCGCCCGTTTGTTTTCGAGCACCTGATACGTTTTAGCGCCGAAGATGAACAGCACCACTTTGGCCGCCCATACCCAGCCGATGACCAGCCAATCCTCTTTTGGCAGGAGAGCGCCAATGCGAGTAACCGCTTGGCGGATTGTGAATCTTGGCGGGCGGGGTTTGTTCGTGGCAGACTGATCGCCGTCTGGAATTTGTTTGTGAAGATCGGCATCCATCGGACGGAATTAATCTTATTTTTGCTGTTGTCCCTGAGCTACGGCTATTTTTACCAGTCGACTCATCATAACGAGGCGGCGCGATTCGATCAGATGCGCGCGATCGTGCAGGATCATGTGCTCGAGATCAATAAATACTGGTGGAACACCGCGGACGTAATCCACTATCCGACAAATGGGGCGAACCAGATTTATCCGAACAAAGCGCCGGGGATGACGCTCGTTAGCGTTGTGCCGTTCGCCGTGATCTCCGCGGTGTTAAGCGGGCTCTATCGGCTTGGACTAGTGAATGGCGCCTATTGGCACGTTGTCACCTATCTGACGACTCTTTTTGGCGTCAGTTTGCTTTCAGCGTTAGCCGCTGTCGCGATTTATCGAGTTCTGAGGCAAATGAAAGCTGACCCCTACTTGTCGATCCTGGCGGTGACCGGGATATGGCTGGGAACACTGGCTTTTCCCTACTCGACACTTTTTTTTAGCCACCAATTCGTAGCCGCACTTCTGGCAATCGCATTCGTTCTTCTATTTCAACTTCGGTCAAGCGACGGAATGTCGGCACGCGGCCAGCTATGGCGCACATTCGGTGCTGGTTCGTTGATCAGCCTGAGCGTGGCGGCAGAATACCCGACCGCACTGCTGGCGATCGCTCTCTCAACTTATGCGCTGTGTATAATCCTTCGGCTCGATCGCACGCCGCGACAGCGATTGATGTTGGGTTTGTCCGGTTTCGGAGGAACGCTGCTCGGCGCAGTCTTGCTCATCGGCTACAACGTGGCCGCCTTCGGAAAGCCGTTATACATCCCGTACGAATCGTACGCCACGGCCGGCGCGTCGTTCTCGGGAACGTACGGCCACGGCTGGTTGGGTTTGCAACCACAGGGCGTCGGCCAATTCATCCACGCGCTTGCTGCGGTCACTGTCTATCCAAAAATCGGAATGCTTTACCTCGGCATACAGCATTGGCGGATTTACGCCTGCAACCCAGTGCTTTGGCTTTGCGTCCCCGGCCTGGTGATAATGATTCGGCGGCGCGACTCACGGCCGGAAGGGATTCTCGTTGCAGCAATGACGGCGGCATATCTGCTTTTCATCACCCACTACGGCGGGTCGGAATATGATTGGTCGGGCGCCAGTTATGTCGGATCGCGACATTTGATCCCGCTATTGCCGTTCCTCGCTTGGCCACTTTGCCTTTCCATTGGCATCCGCGTGTTGCGATTCGCGTTTTATCCGCTCTTCGGAATCTCGCTGTTTTATATGCTGATCTTGACCGCGACCGAACCGCGCGTTGGCATCCCTTACGAAAACCCTGCGCGCGATTTACTGGCTCCCGATTATCTCCGCGCCCGCTTCGCCCAAAACACCGATGGCTTATTTGCCGGTCAGCGCGATTTGGCGAAACAATCCGCGGCATTCAATCTGGGACAGCTGACGGGTTTACCCCCGCAACATCAGCTGTGGCCGTTGCTTGGCTGGTGGCTCTTATCGGGCACCATGCTCCTCGGCTCGATCACGCAAAAATCGACAACCGCAGAAACGCCGCCGGCCCATGACGAAATCGCAAACCAAAAACAAAAGCGCACGTTGATTGTTCGAAGCAGCACGCTGGTCGCATTCCTAATTGCCATAGGCTTGCCGCCGGCTGTTCATCACGCCGCGGTTGCAGCACGTAATCCTCAGCAAGGCTTGCGCGGAAAATATTTTCGTAATGCCAACTGGGAAGAGCCAGCCGTGGAGGAGGCCGTCGATGCCGAAGTGAATTTCGACTGGACCAGAAGTTTGCCGTTGCCTCCGCCATTCAGCATCGACTGGACCGGTCAAATTACGATCAAGCAGAACGGCAGGTACGAGTTTGCCCTAATCGCGGACGACGGAGCCCTTCTCGAAATCGACGGCCGCGTGGTGGTCGATGTTAGCCGAGGTCCAATCTTGCAGAAGAAAAGCGGTTCCATTGAACTATCGCCCGGGCGACATGAGATCCGCGTGCGTTATTTCAACGCGCTCTTCGGCGGCTTAGTCAAACTTTGGTGGACCCCGCCCGGCCAGTCCGAGGAGATTGTTCCAAGCGAAGTTCTTGTTCCCGCACCTGCGTCTGTCGGGCGATCCCCGTCACGTTGACATAGCCCGCAATGTGCCATTGTTGTTCACGGTTCTCACTTGCGCGCCCCGCCGGTAGCGCCTAATAGCTTTAACCTTCCAATGATTCACCACATCGTCCTTTACAAGCTCAAGCCCGAGGTCACTCCCGCTCGTGTCGAGGAGATAATGATGAACACTCGCATGCAGTTGCTCAAGATCCCGGAGGTGCTCAACATTAAATGCGGCAAACGCGTGGATCCCGAGCTGCAATGGCCGTTCTTCATCGCGATCGATTTCGAATCGATGGACAAGTTCGCCATTTTCCGGGAGGAGCCGATTTTCGTGAAGTTCATGGAGGAAGTCATCAAACCGAATGTGGCTGATTCGCTCAGCCTGGATTTCGAGATGGATCCCGGCAAAGACGTGCGGTTTTCCTGATTCTTGTTGACTAAGAAGGCCATCATCCTCGCAGGCGGCGCCGGCAGCCGGCTTTTCCCGCTTACCAAGATCGTCTGCAAACAACTGCTGCCGGTTTACGACAAACCGATGATCTGTTATCCGCTGGCGACGTTGATGCTCGGCGGATTGCGCGAGGTCCTGATCATCTCGACGCCGAAGGATTGTCCGATGCTTCGCGACTATCTGGGCGATGGTTTGCAGCTGGGAATCCGAATCGATTACGCCGAACAACCACAACCGAAGGGAATCGCCGAAGCATTCTTGATCGCCGCGAGGTTTATCGGCGGCTCGGGCGCCTGTCTGGTTCTGGGCGACAATATCTTTTACGGAAAACTCGATTTTCTTCGCGATGCTCTCGGCACCAGGAACGGCGCGTGTATTTTCGCGTATCAAGTACGCGACCCGGAACGCTATGGCGTAGTCGAGTTCGGTCCGGACGGTCGGGCGATTAGCCTTGAGGAAAAGCCGAAAAAACCGAAGACGCATTTCGCGGTGCCCGGGCTTTACGTTTACGACGAGAAGGTTGTCGATCTTTGCAAGACGCTAAAGCCGTCGGCGCGCGGGGAATTGGAGATCACAGATCTTAATTTGCTCTATCTCAAGAAAAACGAGCTGCACGTGAAATTGCTCAGCCGCGGCATGGCCTGGCTCGACACCGGAACCCAAACCAGCTTGCTCGAAGCCGGCAATTACATCGCTACCATCGAACATCGCCAGGGATTGAAAGTCGCCTGTCTCGAGGAAATCGCGTTGCGGATGCGATTCATTACTCAATCGCAACTCGAAAAGACGATCGACCGATTGCCGAAGGGTGAGTATCGCGACTACTTGCGGATGGTTTGCCAGGAAGAACCAACCACCGGACCTAAACCGATCGGCTAATGGTCACTTCGGTTGCTCGCGCAACAAGTGCGTCGTGTCCGCGACCAGATTTGTGACCGCATCGGGCTCAGCGGCGTCGTAGTAACCGCGGATCGCCCCATGCCGATCTACCAGGATCATTCGCGTGCTATGAATCGGAACGCCTTTTTCTTCACCAACCGCGAGCTTGAATCCGTTGCGCGACAGATTGTAGATCGTCGATTGCGGCCCAGTGAGAAAATCCCAGCGCCCGGGCTCGGCCTGGAGCTTGTCGGCGTAGCCGCGCAATACCTCAGGCGTGTCCTTCGCCGGATCGACTGTAAACGACACCAGACGCACATCAGTTTTCTCCAACGGCTTTTGCAATTCGCTCATCCGGCTGCTGATCATCGGACACGGGCCGGGACAAGTACTGTAAACGAAATCCGCAATCCAGATTTTGCCGCGCAAGTCCGCCGAGCCAAAGTTTTTCCCATCCTGATTGATTAGCGTGAACTCTGGAATGCTCCCGTAGGCGGAAACAGTCCGCTGACGAAGCGCATTCACTTCTAGCTGCCGAAGCGATAGTAAGAGCACGAGCGTCAGGATCGGAATCGCGATCAGTGTCGCCTTCCAAAGCGTCCCCGCTCTGGCTGATTGTCGATCTAATGTTGCCGTTCCGTTCATGCTTTGGACAAGACGAGCGCGGCGAGGAGGAGCGGCAAATAGATGATGGATGTGATAAAAAGTCGTCGCGCGTCCGAATGTGCGCGTGTCTTCAGGAATCGCATTGCCACGGCAATAAAGATGCCGCCGAGAATCAGTTCAGCCAAGAGATAGAAAACTGTCGCCATGCGGATGAATGCCGGCAGGCCGGCAACCACAAAAAGAATCATGCAAAAGAAAACGCTTTGGCTCGCGCTGCGCGCGCCGGTCGCATCGTCGCTCGAGATCATTTGGAACCCGGCCCGCGCGTAATCGTCGCGATACATCCAGGCGATCGCAAAAAAGTGCGGTAGTTGCCAGAAAAACAAGATCGCGAAAAGCATCCAGGCGCCGGCATCCAGAGTTCCGCGCGCCGCGGCCCAGCCGATCATCGGCGGCAATGCGCCGGGAATTGCGCCGAGCGCAGTGTTAAAGGTGCTGACCAGTTTCAGCGGCGTGTAGGCGAAGATGTAAATGATGATCGTAATAGCGGCGAGCGCGGCGCTCAGTGCATTGCAAACGAAGACGAGATAAACCACGCCGAAGATCGACAGCACACTACCGATGACGACCGCTTCAGTCGGCCGCATGCGCCCGGCAGGGACAGGGCGGAATTGTGTTCGTTGCATCATGGCGTCGAGCTTGTATTCCCACCATTGGTTCAGCGCCGCGGCACCGGCCGCAGCCGCCGCCGTTCCCAAAACCGTATGTAATAGCGCAGTCCAGTTGATCGGGCCTTCCGCCCCAAGATAAAAACCAACCGCTGTTGTCAGCAAAACAAGCAGCGTCAGTCGCGCTTTGACCAACTCGATCACGTCGCGGATGAATCCGGAAAGCGCTCCTCGAGTTTCAGGCTCAGATTCAATCGCTGCCGCTTTCATGGATGCTTTGTCTGTAACACGCGCGAGCAAACGGCCCATGCGCTTACGCCAAACGATAACATGATCGCGCCGACCGCGACATGGGTTGTCGCGACATCGGCCGCTTTGTTACTCCAGATCGTCCACGCGCCGAGCGTGAATTGAACGAAAAACAAGATCACCCAGAAGATCGACAGTCGTCGAAGCGCGTCGATTTTGCGCGCGTCTCGCAGGATGCGAGCGCAAAACATGATCACGGCGATTCCGATTAGGACTGCGAGAAGCCGGTGCGTTATTTGCAGCCAGATTTGGAACGCATCGACATCCGAAAAAGAGCGCGCGTCGCGCCAGGCATTGATTTTTGCCAACGCCGACGCGCTGGTGTCGGGAATCCACGCGCCGTTCGCGGTTGGAAAATCGAGGATCGCCAGGTCCTTGTGCTGATGCCGCATCGTCGCGCCGAGCGCGAGTTGAACGTAAATCGCAACCGTTGTCGCAACGGCAATCGCTTTGATCGCCCGAAACTTCGACGCGTCGACGCTTGCCGAAAGCGATCGCCAAAAATTTGTCGTCACGATCGCTACTAGCGCAATCAAGCCAAGAAATGCCTGCGCGAGGCAGGCGTGAAAGACCCCGATCTGATCTTTTAACATCGTGACGCGCAAGCCTCCGAGAATTCCCTGAAGGATTACGCCGGCGACCGCAAGCAGTCCGAGTGTTTTAACTGATTGTCGATCTTCGACGCGCCAAATCCAGATCGCGAGGATGATGGTGAGAAATCCCACCGTTGAAGCAATCAGCCGGTGGGTATGTTCGAATAACACGCCGCCGATCCATTTCGAGACCGGAAACAGAAACATGTTGTAGCCGAACGTGGTCGGCCAATCGGGCACAGCGAGTCCGACGTTTTTACTGGTCACCATTCCCCCGCTGCAAATCAACAGCAAAGTCGCGAATGCGGTGAACCACGCGAAGCGATTCAGCCAGGCACTGTAACGGCGGTCTGTGACCGCCGAATTTGTTGACGTTAACTCCACGATTTCGGATCGGCGCTCAACGAGCACCGCCATAGGGCAGCGACTATTCGCCGCTCGGACTTGGCGCCGGTTGAGCCGGCTTCTGTTCAGGCTGGGCGACGGGATTTTGGTTCTTTGGTGCGCCCGGCGGCGGAATCGTGCCCGGAGTTGGACCAGCTCCACCTGCGCCCGCCGGCTGTTGCGTCGCGGGCGGCGCGTTCTGTGTCCCGGCTAATTCGGCACGCTCTTTCAACCACGCTTGATAATCCTGCGGCGAATCGACCACGACCATTCCTTTCATTCCGTAATGGCCGAGACCGCAGAGTTGACCGCACACGACTTCGTAATTGCCGGTCTTGATCGGCTTGAACCACATCGGAATCAGCGAACCCGGAATCGCATCGGCCGCGATCCGCATATGCGGAATGTCGAAGTTGTGGATCACGTCTTTCGACGACAACTCAATGATCACCGGCTTGTTAACGGGTACGTGCAATTCGCCCAATACCACGATGTCATCCTTGCCCGCGGGATCGTTCGGATCGATTCCGAGCGGATTTGAATTTGTGACCAAACCGATCTCGCGTCGCCCAAACTGGCCGTCCGGACCCGGCATATGAAACGTCCAGTTGAACTGCTGGCCGACGACGTGAACAAGAATCGCGTCCTGACCGGACGGAAATTCGTTTACGCGTTTCGCCCAAAGCGGAATCGCGAATCCGATGAGTAAGACTGCCTCGATCAGCACGCAGGAAAATTCCAGATGCGTAGAGATCGCGCTGCGAACGCCATGGTGATCGGCTTTCGGATGACGGCTCTTATGGAAGCGAATCAAAACGAAAACGAAAAATGCCGACCAGCCGACGAACAATGCGCCCATGAACCAATGCGCGAACTCGAGGATGTGATCGATCTGGTAGCCGTGCTCGGAAGCATTCGGCGGCTGCCCGAGAAACTCGTTGATCAGGGCGAGACTATTCATCCCTCTCCAAATCCTCCATCAATTTCTGGTGGGGCGGAGTCGGCATCCGGCCGTGTCGCCAAATGCTGTAGCTGGCTGCGCCGATCCCGCCCATGACCGACAGTACCGCGCCGAACAAGAACCAGATCGCAACCGCCATGTGCTCGGTGGCCTTGCCGTCTTTGGCGCCGTAACAAAACGGACACGCGCTCGCCTGTTGCGCGACAAGCAACATCGATCCGCCTACGCACCAGGCAACAGCGCGACCTCGCATCGCCAAGATCGACAAAAACTTTTTCATGTGATGAGGTGCAGCCGTTTCATTTTTCGATAAAACCAGATGCCGTAAATAACAAGGGCCAGTGCGGTGGCAAAGGACGCGATCGCGCCAGCAAGATAAACCGGCGCACCTTCGACAAGGTTGACCCAAACGCACCAGCCGCCGATGCCCAACGCCACGAGCGTCGAGAAAATCACGAAAATAATATGGAATGCTTTAAGCGACATTTAACGAGTGATGGGATCGTACCACGCGAAATAAGTGAGCCAGAAAAGTGCTAGAACAAACAAGCCGGTGAAAACTAAAACTCGATAGATCAACCGTTTCTCGGCGGCGAGGTGCATAAAGATCAACCCAACCAAGCTTGCCTTAAAAGCTGCGACCAAAATCGCGACCGTGATGTTCAACTTCCGGCCGCCGTCCGGTGAAACATGAATATGGAACAGCCACGAAAAAAAACCGCCGAAATCGACATAAGATAATGCCACCGTGAGCAGGGTGAAGAAAAGCAGAAGGCCACCAACCATTAAGTATCGCGAAACATGCTGGTGTACGCCGTGCGCGTACTCCTCATGCTCCGCTGGATCTTGCGCAATATCAGGCGGGTTGTTCATGGCTTAGAGCAAATAGAAAAGCGGAAAGACGAAAATCCAGACAAGATCGACAAAGTGCCAGAACAAACCGGAAACCTCTACGCGATTGGCGAGGTGTTCGGGATTCCGTTGGTAAACCTTTTTGCTGACCGGCAGCCACATGTAAAGAAAAACGAGGACACCGCCGAGCACGTGCGCGCCATGCAATCCGGTAATCGTAAAATAGCTCGCGAAATAAGCGCTGTGCCACGGCCCGAACGAATCGATGCGATCCACATCTTCCTTCTCGATCTTGACCACGTGATCGGTCGGCGGGACAAAAAGAAAATGCGGTCGATCGTTCACCGGATTGTTCGGGTCGAGAAAAACTGGATCGACCGCGATCTCATATTCCTTCGCATTGGGATCGTGCAGCGCTTCGTGGTTTTCCAAATGGCCCGTGATCTCGATTCGCGGCTCGAATCCTTTCGATTCACGGTGATGGTTGCCGAGATACTGTTCATATTTTTCGCGCGCTTCCGGTTTAATGAAGGCGCCGAAGTGCTCAAACTTCTGCGGCCACTCGAAATACAGCTTAACGAAAAGGAAAATCAGACCGCAGCTAATGGTGGCGAGCATGTACCACCAGTAAGCCCGATAACGCCGCATTTTCAGGGCGGCCCAGGCCAGGACAACCGTTACCGAGGATAAGATCAGAATCGCCGTGTTCATCGTGCCGATTGGAACGTTGAGCAGACCGTGCGGCCATTCGCCGGGCCGGGCATCCAAACGCAAGAAAACGTAGGCGGAAAAAAGTCCGCCGAAGAGCATCACTTCCGACGCAAGAAAGAGCCAGATGCCGATCTTGGCGTTCCACAGACCCGTATCAGGCCGGGTCGAAATTGTGTACGGAATTTCCATTGGCTAACCGACTAAAAGCGGTTCGGTGACCTTGCGTGGCCGGCGTTCGGATTCTTCCACCGGTTCGTTCTGCATCGTGTAATCCTTGTCTCTTCCGGGCAGGCTGTATTCGTATGGCCCGCGATAAGCCACCGGCGTGGTCACAAAATTTCCGTGCGGCGGCCGGTTCGGCGCCGTCCACTCGAGTGTGGTCGCTTGCCACGGATTGTCGTCCACCTTTTTTCCGTGCTTGATGCTCCAGAAGAAATTGATGATGAACGGAATTTGGGCCAGGCCCATGGTCCACGCGGCCCAGGAGATCGGCGTATTCCATTGAAAGCCGGTGAGACCCCAAATGTGTTCGCCCGACAGCGTCCAGCCTTGGCCGCCGTCATACCAGCGGCGATGCATGCCGAGCATTCCCTGCAAGAACATCGGCAGGAAAATCAGGTTCATGCAAATCAGCGACGGCCAGAAGTGCACTTTGCCCCAGAACTCGCTCATCTGTCGGCCGGTTGCTTTCGGGAACCAGTAGTAAACTCCAGCGAAAAGTCCGAAAATCGTCCCCGGGGCAACGATGTAATGGAAGTGGGCGATGACGTAGTAGGTGTCGTGCAAGTAAAGATCGGCTGAATTAAATGCGAGCGGAATGCCGGTGAGCCCGCCGATTCCGAACATCGGCAGGAACGCCGTGACCCAGAGCATCGGGACGTTGAATCGAATCGACCCGCCCCAGAGCGAAATGAAAAAGGCGCTCAGAATAATCACCGACGGGATCGAGATCAGCAGTGTCGTCGTTTGGAAAAATGCGCTCACAGTCGAGCCCATTCCGGTGAGCCACATGTGATGCGCCCAAACGATGAAAGAGAGGAATCCAATCACCAGCACCGAAAAAACGAGCGACTTGTAACCCCAGAGCGGTTTGCGTGAATTATTAGCCAGAATCTCAGCCACGATTCCGAACGCCGGCAGAATCAAAACGTAAACTTCGGGATGCCCCAGAAACCAGAACAAGTGCTGCCACAAAAGCGGACTACCTCCGCCGCTGATGTGTAGCGGCGCGCCGTTAACGATCATTCCCGCCGGCAGGAAGAAGCTGGTGGCCGCGGTGCGATCCATAAGTTGCATAACGATGGCGGCTTCGAGCGGTGGAAACGCGAGCAGCAGCAGAAACGCGGTTACAAATTGCGCCCAAACGAAAAACGGAAGCCGCATCCAGGTCAGACCTTTGGCGCGAAGCTGAATAATCGTGGTAATGAAGTTTACCGCGCCGAGCAACGACGATGTGATCAGAAATACGAACCCGATCAGCCAAAGGGATTGGCCGTTGAGAACCATATGGAACCCCGGCCCTTTATCGGCGATGTCCGAGAGCGGCGTGTAGGAAGTCCAGCCGCCTTTGGCCGCGCCGCCGGGCACAAAAAAGCTGGTTAACATAATCACGCCGCCGACACCGAACGCCCAAAAGCTCGCCGCGTTCACTTTCGGAAACGTCATGTCCGGCGCGCCGATTTGCAGTGGTACGACGAAATTGCCGAACGCCGCGAACGCCACCGGCACAACGCCAAGAAAGATCATGATCGTGCCGTGCATCGCACCGAGCGAGTTGTAGAACTCGGGCGTCATCTTGCCATCCGGCATGGTGTTGGGACCGAAGATGTACGGAAGCCACTCACCAATCAGCGGCAACGCCTGACCGGGATAAGCCAGTTGCCAGCGCATGATCATCATCAGGGAAAAGCCGAAGAACAAAAAGATCAGGCCACAAATCCCGTACTGGATGCCGATCACTTTGTGGTCGGTCGAGAAGATGTATTTGCGCCAGAAACCGAGCTCGTGGTGTTCATGCTCGCCGCCGTGCGCGTGTGGATCGTGATGGGTATCGACAGAAGTGGAAGCGTCCATTTCGGAGAAAAGTTAGCTGTTCAATATCTAAAGGGACAAGCTAATTGCAAAGTCCGAAATTGATCGATTATGGACCTTTCAGTGGTTGTAAAGCCGCGGAACTTTCAGGCCAAATAACCAAACTTTCGCAACGAATTCGCACTGAGGCGTTCGAGTTTGGCGATCAGCATCGGCGGATATGTTCGCCAGCGTTGCAACGTCGAGGGTGGCGAAATCTCGGCGCGGGCAATGGATTCCGGATCGATTCGCGCGCCTAGGAAATTGACGACCCGGGCAGTGATCTCCACCGGGTTCGCGCAAAGGTCCTCGAATCGGACGCGAAGATAATTTTGATTCAACTTCGATTCTCCAAGTTCCGCGGCGTGAAGATTCACCCGTTCCCATAACAAGATCGAGCGTTCCGCTCTGGAACGAAATAGTCTCTCCGGCCAGCTCAAAACCGCGGCGCCGTGTTTGTTCAATTGGTTTTGATTTCCGGAGAGGGCCATGTCGCGGCCGTCGCGGATTATGTGAATGAACTTCAGGTCTGGAAATTGCCCGCAAAGAAATGAGAGCAAGTAAATGGTCCGTGGCGCCTTCCAACCCCACTGCGCTGATTGCGAGCTCGATGGCCGATATCGATCCAAGGCGGATTGAAATTCTAATTTCATACGCCCAAGCTGCGCATCAGATAAACGGCCACCGTGACATTCGGCTCCGACATATCGATTAATCCATTTGTCGTGAAACGAATAGAATTCCAGGGCGTCCTCGGCGGAATTCACGTTGCGGCCCAGATCGTAGCCCGCATGACGCGCGATTCGCGCTACCACGCGCGTTCCGGAGCCGCCGGTCGCGCCAATTACCAAAGGAGCCGACGCAGTCACCGCGATTGGTCGCTTCGCATATTCCACCACTTCGACAACCGCGATTCTGGGATTTCCGGGATCGCCTGGCCTGCCTTGTCGTAGTGCGAGGTGTCGTTGAACAAACTTAGTCGCGCGCGGGTTGCGTCGCGAAAATCGACAATGTTCAGCGCGGCCGGTTTTTGATCGAGATTGTCGCGATAACGTCTGGGATCGAACCCGAGAAGCGAGCTCAACAAAAGCCGAATGGTCGCTTTGTGCGATACCAGAAGGAAATTTTCACCTGGGTGCTTTCGCACCAACTCAATCAACACCGGTAACGCGCGCGCCGTCACCGCCAGCCCACTTTCGCCGCCGAGCGGCGCGAACGTGTACGGGTCTTTCTCCCACTCGGCCGCTTCTTCGGGATATTTTTCTTCTACTTCCCGGCGCGTCATCCCCTCCCACCGGCCGTGATTGATTTCCCGTAAACCATCGCGTTTCTGCAGTTCGAGCTTGTGCGGCGCGGCCAGAATCTGCGCTGTTTCAACCGTTCGGCCGAGCGGCGAGGCGTACACCGCGATAATTTTTTCGTGACTCAAACGCTCGGCCAATCGCCGCGTTTGCTCGCGCCCTTCATCGGAAAGCTCGACGTCTGTTGCGCCGGCAAACCGGTCTTCCGCGCTCAACACGGTCGCGCCATGTCGCACCATGAACACTCGCGTGACTACCGGTTTCATAATGGTCGATCGTCCATCGCGTAAATTGCGCGAAAAGGCAATCGAGCTCTGGGATGTTGCTCCCCGCCGCCAGGTTGGTGCCAGTCCGGCTCGGACCTAGCGCTCGAGTTCGGGCAGCGTCGGCGTGAACGCGTAAAACACGATCGGAATCACCGCTGCCGAAATCGCAGCTGCGATTGTGAAAGCGTTCATCAGCCAACGAACTGCCGGCGCGGTTATATTTAGCGTAAGTCCGAGGATTACGAGCGGTACCAAAACGACTAACGCTGCAACTTCACATGCAATAAAGCGTCGAAATTTCATTTGCTGGCGACGCCTCATCGCAGCTTCCTGGCTCTCCGCGAACGCCTCGAAAAAGTCCGCTTGTGGATTGGGCGCGACCGGTAGCTGCGATTTCTGCACCACCGGCTTCGGTTGAACGGGACGCTTTTCCGGAGCGACAGGAGCTGGTTTTGGCGGCGGGGCTGCCGGTCGAAACGTTTCGCGCATCGCGGGCGGCGGCGGTGCGGGACGCGCCGTCGGCGCAGGGCGGGACGGCGGTTGCACCGGACGCATTGGTGGCGCAGGCGCAGCTTTTGGCTGCATCGGAATTATATTTGGTGGTGGAACGCCAGGCGCGGATTCGACGCTGTCTTGTCGAACCGGCGCCGGATCGGTTGCCGGTGCACGATGGTTCCAACGCACTTTCGGTTTGAGCGACGACGGAAACGGCATCTTTCGGACTGGCGCATCCGGAATTTTTGGAGGCGGGGCTGTCGCTCGAAGCATTGCAGGATTTGGCTGCACCTGTCTAGGGCGCACAGGTAACGCAACTGGAGCCGCCGGCAGCGGCTGAGGCCGAAACGGTTCAACTCGCCGCGCCGGTTTGGGCGGCAACGACTCGATCATTGGCTGCACCGGTTCTATTGGTTGCTCTTCAGCGAAGAATTGCGATTCTTGCTCTATCAATATCGGCGCCGGTTTTGCCCGCACGGGCGCAATAGGAGGCGGTGGTTTAGGCCGCGGTGGTTTGATTGGCGGTGGCATCATCTCCATCGGCTGCTCTTCAGCGAAGAATTGCGATTCTTGCTCTATCAACATCGGCGCCGGATCGGGAAGGGCGACAATCTTGGGTTTCTTTGGCGACGCTTCGACCTTCTCTTTCTTTTCTTCCTTTGGCTTGCGCGACGGAGTCACCGTGCTGGTGAAGTGATCTGGAAAACTGTAGGATTCGCTAGGGATGAGAGACATTGCCTGCGGGATGCGAAACTAATGTTTTAGCAATTTCAATTTTATTCGTCAACCCTAAGGTCGCTGGCGCGGGCTAAACCATTGTTTGAAGCTACATTAGGGAGATGAAATCCTCGCCGCGCGCCATCATCCATCTCGACATGGATTGCTTTTACGCCGCGATCGAAGTGCGCGATCGGCCCGCGTTGCGGGGAAAACCGGTCGGCGTCGGCGGCGCGCGAGATCGTCGCGGAGTTTTGACAACGTGCAATTATGAAGCGCGCGCTTTCGGCGTTCGTTCGGCAATGCCGACGTTTATGGCGCTGCAACGTTGTCCGGAATTGATCGTGTTGCCGACGCGATTCGATGTTTACCGGCGGGAAGCGGCGGTGGTCCGGGAAGTTTTGCATCGCTTCACGCCGTTGGTTGAACCGCTCTCGCTCGATGAAGCTTATCTCGACGTCACCGCGAATCCCGGCGCGCCCGGACCGTTGGCCGAAATCATCCGCGATTTAATTTTTCAAAAGACGAAGCTGACTTCGTCGGCCGGCATTGGCCCAAACAAATTGATCGCCAAGATCGCGAGCACCATGCGCAAGCCAAATGGCCAGCTCGAAGTCACAGGGGCGGAAGTTCCCGAATTCATGCAGAACCTGCCGGTGCGCGAAATCTGGGGGATTGGCGAAAAAACTGAGAAGCGATTGGAGGAGCTCGGCGTGCGGACCTGCGGCGAGATGCAACGTTTCTCGCGACCCGAGCTTGTCGATCTTTTCGGCAAATTCGGCAGCGAGCTGTTCGATCTTTGCCGCGGAATCGACGATCGCCCGGTGGAACCGGACCGGCCGCGAAAATCGCTCAGCACCGAGGAGACTTTCGTCAGCGATCTGGAAACGCTGGAGCAATGTGAAGAGCGACTCGGCGAACTCTTCGAAGAGCTGATGGCCGATCTCGCCCAAAAAGAAACCGATCGGCGCATCACAAAGATCTTTGTGAAACTGAAGTTTGCCGACTTCACCAGAACGACGGCAGAACGGGCCGGCCTGGAACCAACGCTATCCGCATTCCGGTCTTTATTGGCCGAAGCCTTTGCTCGCACTGGCAAAAAAGTGCGGCTCATCGGCGTGGGAGTACGTTTTGCCGAAACCGACCCCGAGGAATTGCAGATGCCGCTCTTCTCGGACGCGGCAAGTTAAACGG
>Ga0210408_10000557_pt1 | contig 46658 bp, 48 predicted proteins | sample IncBWH4MmetaG_FD_155471 | JGI IMG/M metagenome (GOLD analysis project Ga0210408, IMG submission 155471) | Forest soil microbial communities from Barre Woods Harvard Forest LTER site, Petersham, Massachusetts, United States - Inc-BW-H-4-M | ecosystem: Environmental > Terrestrial > Soil >...
CCAGCCCCCCCCGCCACAACATCCCTAAGGAAGGGTTAACGCCGCCGGGTGGCATTAGCACGGGCGCATGGCACAGCCGGCGCCGGCCGCGGGAAAACCTCTCGGAAAGCCGACGCCGCATGGCATATTCGCGAGGTGATTCGATGGACGCCCCCTCGTGCTGCTTCGTTCATGGCCGTGTTTTCGCTCTCCCGGTCGAGCGCACGCGATTGGCACGGCCGTGGCCATTTGATCCCGGTCGTGGTGACGGGCGCGGTCACCGCCGGGGCCATGGCGCTCGTCGCCTATCTGTTGTGGCCGACTTGGGGGACGGAAAGTTCAAGCAGCCCGGAACGGCTGCCGGTGAGCATCGGGGGCACCCTGTTCAACGTGCCGACCGCGGCGATCCGCATGCAGATCCAGCGCCACTCCGGGCCGCAGGAACGCATCGATCTTTCCTTCACCTTCCCCTCGCTCGAGCCGCCGGAGGCGGCAAAGCATGTCAGCGCCGATGCGGTGGAAGATGCGATGCAGCCGATCGACCGCATTTTCCTGTCGATATCAGCGCATCGCGATTCGCTGGCGCCCGACACCCGGGTGCGCACGATCTATCCGCGCTATCTCGAGCAGGCCTCAACGCCGGGCCAGGACGGGCTGACGATGCGCGCGTTTCGCGACAACACGCCCTATGGCAGCGAGGACCTGTTTTTTGCCAACTCGCCCGGCCTCATCGCGCGCTGCACCCGCGACGCCGCCACTCCAGGGATGTGCCTGAGCGAACGCCGCATCGACGAAGCCGACCTGACATTTCGCTTTCCACGAAGCTGGCTCGCGCAATGGCGCGACGTTGCCAATGCGATGGACCGCCTGACGCTGCAGCTGCACGGGCCGAGATAGTTTATTCGACCAGATCGTCTTCGAGGATCGCCATCTGGAACTGGAACGAGCGGTCGTCGTCTTCATCGTCGACAAACAAGACGCCGATGAATTCCTCGCCAATATAGACCTCGGCCGAGTCGTCCTTTTTCGGCCGCGGCACCACGCGGATCTTGGGATTGCCGAACAGGCGCTTGAGATAGGCGTCGAGTTTCCTGACTTCCTGAACGTCCACGGCGGTCTCCGATCGGATCAAGGGTTTTCCGGGAGGTTTTTAGGACGAGACGGCGCAGACCGCCAGAGCCTTTTCGGTTCTGTTTGAAGCAGAACCGAGCAAATTCGAGCGTCAGAACGTGTGGAAAATCAAAGCCCGATCGCGTTGATCATCTGATCCATGGTGCGTGACGGCTCCGCACAGCCGGCCTCGCCGACGATCTTGGCCGGAACCCCAGCCACCGTGACGTTGTGCGGCACGTCCTTCACCACCACGGAGCCGGCGGCGATGCGGGCGCAATGGCCGACCTCGATATTGCCGAGGATCTTCGCGCCCGCCCCGATCATGACGCCGTGGCGGATCTTGGGATGGCGGTCCTCATTCTCCTTGCCGGTGCCGCCGAGGGTGACGCCATGCAGAATCGAAACGTCGTCATCGATGACGGCGGTTTCGCCGCAGACGAAGCCGGTGGCATGGTCGAGGAAGATGCCGCGGCCGATCCTGGCTGCCGGATTGATATCGGTCTGGAACACCGCCGACGAACGGCTCTGCAGATAATAGGCGAAATCCTTGCGGCCCTTTTGGTAGAGCCAGTGCGCTAGGCGGTGGGTTTGGAGCGCGTGAAAACCCTTGAAGTAAAGCAAGGGATCGATGAAGCGCGAAGTGGCGGGATCGCGGTCGTAGACCGCTACCAGGTCGGCGCGAAACACGTTGCCGAGGTCGGGCTCCTCGCGCAGCGCCTCATCATAGGTCTGACGGATCAAATCACCCGACAGTGCCGAATGGTCGAGACGATCGGCCAGGCGATGGATCACCGAGTCCTCGAGACGGTCGTGATGCAGCACCGTCGAATAGATGAAGCTAGCAAGCTCCGGCTCGCGACGAACGATGTCTTCGGCCTCAAGGCGCACGCGATCCCAGATCGGATCGAGCGCGGCCAGTCTTCCAGGCTGCGGATTGATTTGATGTATCGCCATGCTGCTCTCGTCGTCGGCTGTTTTGCCGGACGTTATATCACGGCGTTAGGACAGAGTCCTAATAGCCGCCCGCAAGGGTGAACACCCTTCTGGGACATAGACGTCGGCTGCCATCTCGGGAAATCAAGGGGTTCGTCCGCATCCATGAGCTGAATTCATGGCGCGCGTGAGAGAATATCATTCTCCCAGATCTGTCTCGCCTGACCAAATCTGTTTGACGACCACAGGCCCGGAGGGTATGGCGCCGCTTTCGGCCGATGATGCGGGATGGCTTCGTCGCGCGCTACCTCATCTTGGCGATGACGACGAAGCAGACGGGCAGTCACTTTCGCCGTGAGAGAAAATCCAGCACGCCTGCCTTGTAGACCTTGTCGCCGACCGCGCGCATGTGGTCGCGATCGGGAATATCGAGCACCTCCGAACCCGGAATGATCTTTCCGAGTGCTGCGGCCGAGCCCGCGATCTCATCTGCCGTGCCGACCGCGATCAGCACCGGCACGGCAATGCTGGCGGCTTCCTCTCTGGTCATGAGGCCGCGCGAGCCGCGCAGGCAGGCCGCGAGCGCCAGCCGGTCGGAGCGGGTCTGGTCGGCGAAAGCCCGAAACGTCCGTCCCACCGGATCGGTGACCGCGTCGAGCGAGGCCGCTTCAAGCGCTGCGGCGACATTCTCGCCGGGGCCGCCGCCCTCGATCAACCCGATGCCGATGCCGCCAAGGATCGCCGAACGCAGCCGTTGCGGCGCCTGCAAGGCGAGGCAAGCGGTCATCCGCGATCCCAGCGAATAGCCCATGACGTCGGCACGCTCGATCTCGAGGTGGTCCATCAGCGCGGTGACATCGCCGGCCATGAGGGGAATGGAATACTGCGCGGCATCGTAGAGCTTTGTCGAATCGCCATGGCCGCGATTGTCGAGCGCGATGACGCGGCGGCCGCCTTTCTTCAATTCGGAGACCCAGGTCGGATACACCCAGTTCACATTCTTGGTGGATGCGAAGCCGTGCACCAGCACGATCGGCTCGCCCTCACCCTCATCGAGATAGGCGATTTCAACAGCGCCGTTCTTGAAGCTCGGCATCGCTCGTTCCGTGTTTTGGGGGGAAGCTAGCGGAGGCTTATTCGCGAAACCTAGCCGCGTGCGGCGGCAACCGCCAGTGAGGCAGCCGCCATCTGCTTGCGCAGCCTTCTGGCTTTCCTGCGATCGAGCCAAGATTGGGTCAGCCGCTCGGTGGTGGCCTTGATCGATGACAGAAAGCCGAACAACGCCATCAGCGCGCCGAATAGCCAGAGCGTCAGATTGAAGGCACCGGCTGCCAGCAGGAGCGCCCCGCGGCCGAGTATTTTCAGGATCGCACGGGTTTGGCCGCCCTTGGATTCGGCGAGCCGCGCGGCGCGCGCGACGTCTTTTGGATTTTCGGCGATTCTCAGCGTGTCTTGCGCCGCACGGATACCGGCCCTCTCACCGACGCGTCCGACATCCTTGGCAAGCCGAACCAGCGCGCCTGCTTTCTCGGCGCGGAAGGCGGCCCTGATTGCGCTGACACTCTTGCCCGGCCGCAACATGGACGCCGATCCGACGGCGTTTTCGAGCACCGGCCCGTCAACCACCTGGCGCACGGAGCGACCGGTCCATTCGGCGAGCCCCTCGCCAAGTCGCCCGACCTTGCGCGCGTCCTTGACCAGCGTGAGGCCGGCGCGCACCGGCCCTACGCCACCGACCGAGACATAGGTTGCCGCGGTCACCGCAAGGCCGGCGGTGGCAAGGCCCAGCACCAGGCGATCGGTATCCTCACCCATCGCGAGGTGCTTGCCTTCGCGCACCACATCGCGGATGTCGCCGAACACGAAGAGATCGCCGGCAACGGTGCCCGACAGGCTTGCGACATCGTCGGCATTGCCCGTGACCAGTCCCGTGGCGAAGCGCTTGGCAAAATGCGACGACGAATTTTGTTCCGCGACGGCTTCAGTGACCCGCCGCGACAATTCATCCGTTACCGGAACGTTCCGGTCTCGCGCGAGCTCGACAAAGCTGTTGGCAAGATCGGCATCATTGGCGGCAAGTGCGGCCTCGATATTTTGCGCGACGATCGCCTGGTTGTTCCGCACAGCAGAATTGATTCGAACATCGGAGAGCTCGGCGGGATCGTCCTGCGCCGAGAGAATAGCGCCTGCCTCGCGCGCCTGCGGCCAAAGTGCCGCGAACACGGCGGCGCTGACCACCATGCCGCCCAAGGCCAAACCGAGCCGCCGCCGTTTCATCCCGAACAACCAGATGTCTCTGTCACCCCCTAAAGAACATAGTGTGCCGCTTTTGCGACACAACAGCCCCGACGAAAGAAGGGCTTCTCTGGGACGACAAGATTGTGTCGAATTTGCATGAGCAAATGCGCGTGGGGCGGTGCGAACCTCAGACAGACTGTAGTAGCCATCAGCTGTACCCGCCAGTATGGTGCGCGGCATTCAAATTGCCGCGCGAGTTTGATTGCGTCCGCCACCAGTGCCACCCAAGGTGACTGCGATGTCCGACAATGCCGTTCCGCACTTCCACAACGATGCCGGGGTTCCCGTCATCGAGATCGGCTCGCAGGAGTTCATGTGCGTGGGCGCCAATCCGCCGTTCGATCACCCGCATGTGTTCCTCGATCTCGGCAACGACAACGAGATCATCTGCCCCTATTGCTCGACGCTGTACCGTTTTGCGGCCGACCTCGGCGCAGGGGAAGCCCGCCCGCCGGAATGCGTGCTGAAAGACAAGGTCGCCTGACGCTTAAGGTGGCGGCCTCGCGCACGATTTTCGTCGTTGGTGCCGGGATCGGCGGATTGACGGCTTCGCTGGCGCTGGCGGCCAGGGGTTTTCGCGTCGTCGTGCTGGAAAAGGCGGAGCGGCTCGAGGAAGCGGGCGCCGGTCTGCAGCTCTCCCCCAACGCCAGTCGCATCCTGGTCGAACTTGGTTTGCGGGAGCGTCTTGGATCACGCGTCGTCGCGCCCGAGGCCATCTGCATCATGAGCGCGCGGGCCGGCGGCGAGATCGCCCGCCTGCCGCTCGGCGAGGCCGCCACCTTTCGGGTAGGCGCCCCCTATTGGGTGGTCCATCGCGCCGATCTGCAGAGAGCGCTGCAGGCCGAAGTCAACGACCATCCCGATATCGATTTGCGGCTCGGCTGCCAGTTCGAAGACGTCGCGCCCCATGCCAAGGGGCTGACGGTGGTCCAGCGCCGGGGCGGGACGCGGCACCAGGAATTGGCGATGGCGCTGATCGGCGCCGACGGCATCTGGTCCAGCGTCCGCCATCACCTCTTCCCCGACGTCCAGCCGCAATTCTCCGGACTGATCGCCTGGCGCGGAACGCTCGAGGCCACCCAGTTGCCGCGCGAATATACCTCGCGCCGGGTGCAGCTCTGGATGGGACCGGGCGCCCATCTTGTCGCCTATCCGATCGCCGGCGGGCGGCAGATCAATGTGGTGGCCGTGCTGCCGGGAACCTGGAACAGGCCGGGCTGGGGCGCGCCGGGCGATCCGCTCGAGGTCAAGAATGCATTCGTGCCGTCAAAATGGCCGGGCCCGGCGCGGATGATGGTCGGCGCCGTGGACAATTGGCGCAAATGGGCGCTGTTCACGGTCGCCGGATCAGGCCGATGGTCGAGCGGCACCATCGCGCTGCTCGGCGACGCCGCGCACGCCATGCTGCCGTTTGCGGCCCAGGGCGCGGGCATGGCGATCGAGGACGGGGCGGTGCTGGCCAAATGCCTTGCCGAAGGTCATGGCGACGGCGCCGCCGACGTGACAGCCGCGCTGAAGCGCTACGGGCGGCTGCGCCGGTCGCGTGTGGCGCGGGTGCAGCGCGCGGCGCGACAGGCGGGACGAATCTATCACCTCACCGGTCCAGCTGCGATGGCGCGCGATTTCACGATCAGGGCGATCGGCCCGCAGCGCATGCTGGCGCGGCAGGACTGGATTTACGACTGGCGGGTCTAGGATATTGCGCCGTGTGCGCGATCGATCACGATCTCATTTCTTTTTGAGCATGATCTCCGCGCAAACGCGTTTTCGCGTTTGTTGGCTAAGGGAAAACCGGTTCCCACCCATCGGGTCGTGGCCCGGGGGCAGGCTTTTTGCGGATCATGCTCTAATAAACCGCACCACCGGACCGCGACGGCGGCGCAGTTCGCGCATTCGCCGATGGCGCGATGGGCGTGTCCGGCTTGGCCGGCGGAGATTCATGGCACTTGTTGCGGCGCCAGGCTTCCTCGGCGAACTTTTGCTGGCCCCGGATGGCAATGTAGTCGTTGCGATAGGCAAGTTCGGAGACCACTGAACCTGCGGCGCCGGTTTCGGCCTTCGCCATCAGGCCCTGCAATTCCGCGGCGCGATTGGCGAGGCTCTTGCGCTCCGGCTCCAGTTGCTTGCAATCGTATAGATCGTATTTGGCGGGATCGGCGAAGGCCGAGGTCATGCTGTCGCCCATGTCGGCGCAGCCGGAAAGCGCGAAACCGAGCCCGAACAGTGCCATCGTCATGGCAAGGCGTGGCAGAGGTCGGCTGCGGCGCGCGCGATCGGTCATGCGGCTTTCGTAATCGGACAACATTGAGATTGCCTAAAGCAGGGGGAGATGTCCGCAATGAGGCTTCACCTTGGCCATCAGCCCGCCTTAAGGAAGGGTTGTTTTTCGGCGTGACACCCTCCTAATTACACTTCACCGGAAAACGCGCTAAGTACCTGATCTCTTAAGAAAAGCGGACGTGGCGGAACTGGTAGACGCAAGGAACTTAAGATCCCCTGCGACCCAAAACCGAACTAGCCGCCGCCCCACTCGGAGGCGCTCCTTCCGTTCCACATGTATCCGCCCGCGGACACGCCGGTTGGACCGTCTGGATTGCCGTAGTTCGGATGCAAAGAACGTGATCTGACCAGTGGTATACCCCTATGCAAGTCATAGGTCCTGACGCTCAGCTTATGACGAACCGTGTTTGCAAGCGCGAACGTACTGCAGAGCGAGAACGCAAAAGCTAGTGCTATTGTGGTGAGTTTTCTGTCCTTCATCATTCGGTTCCTCGACTGAGGCAGCCACAAGATACAATCGATCCGCGCTTTCTCCCGGCACGCCCTGGATTCGCCGGCCGCGCGATCAGTGACTGGTTCGGGCCGAGAGACGGCGATCAGAACTTCTGAAGCACCTCGATCGGGAAAGTTTGCGCGTTAGGCTGGCCATTCCAGTCGGACCAATAGCAATCCACCCCACTGCCCCTGATGCTATCAACGGTCATCAATGGCCCTCCCGAACGTAGCCGAACAAGATCACCACGCCGCAATGGAGGAGCGGTCCAGCGTTGCAATGTGGGGGGCGACGGAGCGGGGTCGGAAAAAGCCGGAACCGAAGGTAGATAAAGCGCGACCGCGAAAGCGATTGCGGTCAGGGTGCGTTTCGTGAACGAGCGCATGTTGAACTCCGCTTCCAGTGGAGCTCACATAGGGACGCATCAGCTGAAACCACTAAATTGCGTTTTAGAAAGTGGTCGACACGCGAATTCCGGCACGCCGATTTTAACGTTTCGTCGCCGTTGGGTAGACCAGCGATTGATCGTCAATCTCCTGTATGGGGAGCGTGTTTACGCCAGCCATGGCATGAAGGTCTTGCAACGGCGGCATCGCTGCGGTCGATAGCGCGACCGAAGAGGACAGAGCTATCGACGGGGATCGTGAATGCGGGAAGGAGATCGCGGCCACAATCAGGGCGGCAACTACAAGAGCTAAAATCGTCAGACGCTTCATGGGACGCCTCCATCTCCCCCGCGATAAATGGGTCGCGGGAACCGCTCTAAGGTTCAAGGGCGCGTCAATATCGCGCTAGGGTCTAGCGCTGGGTTCGGCGAACGCCACCGAGACAGGTTCCTGCACGAAATAGTCAAGGACGACCGCGGCGCCGAAGGCGATAACGGCAGCGACGAAACAGGCCGAGAGGATCGCACGCATTGCACTTCTCCATATCTTCGTCGTTTTTAGTACATTTCCGAGCTGAGGATTTCGCGCCGGCGGACAAAAGGCCGTGTTTTCAAGCCGGAAGGGCAAAAGCGCGTGTTTCGACCTCGATGAAAGTTCGCCCGAGTGATCCGACACACCGGTAAAAGTCAGCCGCTTTGACATGTTCGAGATCAGTAAAAAAGCGCCCAACCCACGGCAGCAGATGTTCCACAAAGAAGTCGCGATCAGTACCGGCAGCGGCATCGATGCTACCACCAACAAGGCCTGCCATGACTTCACAAAGCGTTGCAGCGTGATCTTCCGGCTCCGAGTGTCCCGGCGCTTTTTCGACACTGAGACGTTGCAGGGTTTCGCGTAGTTGCGTGAGCGGACGCCCATAGAGCGAGCCGGTCAGATAGTGTGATGAATACGGCATGAGCTCGCCCTGCCCGAGCCCGGCAAACAGGGCAAAAAACTCCCGCGCGACATGTTCTTCGTTGACCCGCCCTGCCGCCTCGCCAAGCGCGGTGTGCGCCATACCTATCGGAGTGGCATCGCCGCGCAGACCGGCCAGACGAGAGAGCAATTGGGAGTCCGGACTGTGCGACAGTAGCGTCGCCAACAACGCGTACTCCTGCGCGCGGGCCAAGTCGATTTCATCGACGATAGGCATGGACAAATCCTGAGCAGCCGAATTTGGCATCGTCATCTAACCCGGCATAAACCGCGGCTCCGCGCACGCAACTCTATCGCGGCAAAGCGCTGCCATGCCGGCGGCGGTTGCCCGACGTCTCGCATCGTTCAAAGGTGCCGTCTCCCTTCGCTTCCGCTTCCATTTCGGTCGCTTTGACGGGTGAATCCGAAATACCGGAACCAGTGCAACACGATTCGTCGGGCGCAGGCTCGGGATTGCTGATGCGCGATCGGTCGGGTTCCACGGATGGCTGCAATTCCGTAAGCGCCTTCGCGACACTTTCAAGCTTGCTTGAGACTTGTGGGGGAACTGCCGACGCGCCGCCAGTCGCCGACAGCGGACCGAATCCGGGTATCCCATCTGGATCGTTGAAATCCCACTGGTTCTCGGCAATGCCGATGAAATCGCGAATCGCAGGATCACTCGCCCAGGCGCGGCGTAACGCGGCGCGGGTCAATTCGGCTGGAACGCCGGATTGCAGAAACGCGCCGATATCGGTATCGGCTGCGATCTGTTCAAGCGATGGCAGGCTTGCCGGGTCAAAGGCCTGTTCTGGCGCCTCGTCGGCCTCGGGCTGCGTTGTCGTCACTTCGGCCTTGGCCGAAACTGTTTCGATTTCATGCGCGGAATCCGAAGCCCGCTTTAGTCGTGCCCAGCGTCGGATGAAATTGTCGGGGCCCGTCATCGCTCGCTCTCCCGTCTCGACCGACGTTGCGACGGCGTCTGCTGGTCGCGCTGGCGCCTGACAAAAGGACGTTCGACATGATGCCGGGCGATGAATCGCGCCACGATCTCGACGATGTCGGGCGGCATCGGCACGGCTTCGACCAGATTATTCCCGGCGTCCGTAAACGTCTCGCCTTCCGCCGGATCAGCCGTGACGGCCAACAATTCATAAGGAGGGTGAGACGCAACGGGACGCATAACCACCCACAGCGCGGGGGCCGCAGCGAGATTGGCGTGATAATTGGTAGTCTCGGTCCGGTGCAACTCGATCACGGCCCCACCCGCAAGGAACAAGGCCGTTTCCGGCCCCTCTTCCAGTAGCGTCCACGGCGGCGCCGCCGCAATTCCGGCGAACACCGAGACGGGCCGCCACAGAAAATCAGCCCACATGCTTTTGGCCTTGCGGCGCTCGGCAACAACGCCGACCGGAATGCGCGCCAGGGCTGTCGATCTCAATTGACCGTCTCCTCATGCCGGATCGGCAGGCCGGTCAAGAGATTTTGCGGCTTCAACCGCAACATCCCGTCAGGCGCCATGGCCACAAGCAGATAGACCGGCTCGCCCCTGACCTTTTCAATCATGTCGGCCGGCTCGCGGAAGACGAGACGAAACAGGCCGACCAACCGGGCCCGCATCACTTCGTCGAACTGGCCGCCGTTCCAGATCGTATCGCCAATCCGCGTCGCCTCGGAACTCAATCCCACGTACCACGATAATCCCGCGTTATGGAGTTCCGCCAACGGTTCGACGATGACGTCGATCGCAAGCAGATGCCTCAGCCAGCGCCTGACGGCGTCGCCAAGCGCGACCAGGCCGCGCTGGCCGGCCGTCAGATCCAGCGCTATGTCGAAGCCGTCGCTGCGTCGCCAATAGCTGCCCGCGATGGCGTCGTTGAGCATGTCGACTTCGACACTCGCCGACAATCCCAGCAATTCCACCAGCGGTGAACGGGGGTGGGAGGGAAGCATCGCTTCCCTCTCCTCGTCGATCGCGATCACTGAACCTTCCCGCACCATCAGCTTCTGCGGACGAAAGAACATCTCGGCGGCCCGCAGAACGAAGACATCGTCGCAATCGTCCAACAGGTTTCGCAAGATCACCTGCACCAATTGGCCCATCAGAACGTGAGGGAATTTGATATTGTTCCTGACGATGTCGAGGTAAGCGGCTTCGAGCGTGCGGTGTTTTACAAGATGATCGCGCCAGGCAATCATCATTTGCCAGTTTTCGCGCGCGTCCGCGTCCGCAATGGCAGCAAGCCGCGAGGCCGCCACGGGCACTTTCGGATCGCTCAACAATGCAACGTGCAGTTTGCGTTCGGCAAGGCACGCCTCCGGCGGCGGCACCAGCTCCGGGCGCGCCAGATAGGCTTTCAGGAATTCGTCGGTGAGGAGCAAGTTGCCGACAGCGTCGCGGTCAAGCAAATCGTGACCGCAGGAGAGCCAGAAGTCGCGCGGCGCACTCACCTGCCCGCTCCTTTGTCAAAGCTTGCGAGATCGCAATGCTCGACAGGCCCATCATCGTCGCCAACCACCTCCAGAAATTCGAAAGCGCTTGCATGCGCGCCCCCGTTGCGTGGACGCAAGGTGCGGAACACTTCGCGGATCGCTCCATTCTCGTGGCTTCGGGTGACGGCGACGAGTGCGCCAGGCGTCTGTTCGCAGAGCGACGCCGCAAAGTCTGTCTCTTCCTCGGCAGCGAACCGCGCGGTCGCAAGATCGGGCGCGCCGAATCGCGCGACCAGATGCGTTGCCAGCATCTCGACAATTTGGCTACGATCTGCTTCGTCGGCATCGACGATCTGCACCAGCGTCGAACGCCCGAGCGAAGTTAGTCCCAGAAAGCCAGCACGGAATGCGGTGCGCGCCTTGCCCGTCAGGTTGACCGGATCGCTATGAGCAAAAGCGAAAGCGCCCGATACCGCCCACTCGCCTGGCTCGGCCGGTTTTTCAAAAACAAACGTGTCCGATGCATCGAGCCGAATGGTCCGCAGCAGCTTCACCTTGGGTCCTCCTGCGATCGGATCGGGCTGACGGACCGCTCCACGGCGGCCACATTTCCAGCTCGCAACGGCTTGTCGCCGGGATACGACGGTGTCCGCCACTTGCTCGGACATCGGACTTTTCAGTGCAATAAGTATATACTTTCCCGGGAGCTCCGGCCAGTTGCCGCCGCGGCTGGAAATAGCCCGGACTACAAGAAACGGTGAGAGTGATGGCTGATCTCACTCGACATCTCCTGATCTGCTCGTGCGACGACACGATGCCGCTTGACGCGGATGCCGTCCGCCGCGGCTGCCGTAGCCAAGCGACGGCAGCGAAACAGCTATGCCGGGCCGAACTCGATCGCTTTCGCACAATTGCAGCGCAAGATACGCCGCTCACGGTCGCCTGTACCCAGGAAGCGCATCTGTTCTCCGAGGTGGCGGAGGAGACTGGCCGCAAAACTCCGATCCAGTTCGCCAATATTCGGGAGGCGGCCGGTTGGTCCAGTGAAGCCGACCGTGCGGGACCAAAAATGGCTGCGTTGCTCGCGGCGGCGGCGGAACCCACGCCGCCTGTCCCGTTCGTTGAGCTGCAAAGCGGTGGCGTTATTCTGATTTGCGGCCGCGATGAAAACGCTGTCGAGGCCGGCAACTTGCTCAAGGATCATCTCGACGTCACCGTTCTCATTGAACCGCCCGCAGCGATCGCGCCGCCGCGAATAGCGGATTTTCCGGTGGCGAAAGGAAAAGTCAGAAATGCCAAAGGCCATTTCGGCGCGTTCGAGGTCATGGTCGACGATTTTGCGCAAGCTTCGCCGTCCTCGCGCGGCGTATTGGCGTTCGAGCCACCGCGCAATGACGCACGATCGAGCTGCGATATCATTCTTGATCTGACGGGCGGGACGGCGTTCTTCCCCGCCGCCGATTTGCGCGACGGTTATCTGCGCGCCGATCCCGGTAACCCCGCCGCCATGCTGCAGGCCGTACTCAAAGCGCGTGACCTTACGGGCACTTTCCAGAAGCCGCGTTACGTCACCCTCGATGCCACGCTCTGCGCCCATTCACGTTCGCAGGTCACAGGCTGCACACGTTGCCTGGAGCTTTGTCCGACCTCGGCCATTACACCCAAAGGCGACCACGTCATCATCGACCCGAATGTCTGCGCAGGCTGCGGACAATGCGCCGCTGCCTGTCCTACCGGTGCGGCATCCTATGCGCTGCCCGCGGAAGATGCGCTGATGCGCAGGTTCCGCGCCATGCTGATCGCCTATCGCGAGGCCGGCGGCGAACAGGCCGTTGTGCTGGTGCATGACGATCCGCATGGCGCGCCGCTGATTGATGCGCTGGCGCGGTTCGGCGACGGGCTGCCGGCACATGTGCTGCCGTTTGCGGTCAACGAGATCACCCAGATCGGGCTCGAGAGCGTCGCCGCCGCCTTCGCCTATGGCGCGTCGGCGATGCGGTTCTTGCTTCGGGCGCGCCCGCTTCATGACGTCTCCGGGCTAAAGCGGACGATGGCGCTGGCCGATCCGATCCTCATCGGGCTCGGCTTCGGCGCGGGACGGATTGAGACCATCGAAACCGACGACCCGGACTTTCTGTTGGAAGCGTTACGCGCGATCCCCGCGATGCCTCGGGCGCCCCGTCCGGCGAGTTTCCGCCCGCTCGGCACCAAACGAAGCGTGCTGCGCTTTGCGCTGAGCGAGTTGCACCGCGCCGCGCCCGAGCAAGTCGGCGTCATTGCACTTCCGAAGGGAGCGCCGTTCGGAGCCGTCGAGATCGACGCCGGCGGGTGCACGCTGTGTCTGTCCTGCGTCTCGGCCTGCCCGACCGGCGCATTGCGCGACGACCCCGATCGACCCATGCTGCGATTTGTCGAAGACGCCTGTGTGCAGTGCGGCCTGTGCCAATCGACGTGCCCTGAGCATGTCATTACCCTGAAACCTCAAATCGACTTTGACGCCGCGAGGGCCCCTGCCCGCATCCTCAAGGAGGAGGAGCCGTTCTGTTGCATCCGCTGCGGCAAGCCGTTCGGCGTAAAAAGCACGGTCGATCGCGTGGTCGCCAAGCTCGAAGGCAAGCACTGGATGTATACCGGCTCATCCCGGCGGCTCGACGTCATCAAGATGTGCGAGGATTGTCGCGTCGCCTATGTCGCCGAGGAAGGTTTGGATCCTTACGGCATGCAGAGTAAGACCGTCCGCACGACCGATGATTATCTTCGCGATCGCGACGCGCAAAAGCACAACGGCCAGGACAGCTGAGCGACCATTGAGGCCGGCGCGACCGGAAGACTTCTCCTTGTGTAGGCTGGCGTCCGGCAGATCGCGATGCTCATTCTGCAGGAGTCGCCGATGGCCGTTCGTGCTGATCTTCCTTTGCGAGTTGCCGGGCAAGCCAGAGATCGTGGTGCTCCTTGGCCCAGTTGAGATCGACCTCGCCGGTCCCCATGGCTTCGAACGCACCCTCCATGCCGAGTGTGCCGATATAGATGTGGGCCAGGATCAGGGCGACGAACAGGACAGCCACGACGGCATGCACCACCTGTGCGAGCTGCATCTCGGCGATCTCGGTTCCATAAAAAGGAAACAGCAGCAAGAATCCGGAGATCGAGACTGCGATGCCGGCAGCAACGGAGAGCCAATAGACCAGCTTCTCACCAAGGTTAAAGCGTCCGGCCGGCGCATGTTTGTTTTTGATGAAGCCGCCGCCCTGCTTGAGCCACTCGAGGTCGACCTTGCTGAAAATATTGTCACGGAAGAAGATCAAGGTGATCAGAACGAGACCGACCACGAACGAGAAGCTGGTGAAGTTGTGGACGTACTTCGCGACTTGCGAAATATCCGAGAATGTATCCGGGCCGATGACTGGCAAGAGCACAATCTTGCCGAAGCTGATATTCAATCCGGTCAAGCCGAGAACGACGAATGAGACGGCCGTCAGCCAATGTGAATAACGCTCAAAGGCTTTGAAGCGGAGGATTTTCTTTCCCGAGCGTCCTTCGGCAATTCGAATCCGACCGATGATCAGATAGGCGAGGCCAAGGAAAACGATCGTGCCGAGGATCACGATCGCACCGCCCCAATGCAGCAGCACTTCGTGGAAGTAGTCCCAGGCCCGCCCGGCAGGCTGGATCAGCACGCTGGCTTTCTCGTCGGGGATGTCGATGCGCCCTTCGATGCGGGGGACTTGCTTGAACAGGTCTCGTTCGCTGGTCACACTTGCGGTGGGATTGGGCGAGCCGTCCGGATTGAGCTTCTGCCCGATCGCCGGGCCGAACGCCGCTATGCCAAGGAAGAACGCCACGATGAGGACCACGAGGCGAATGCGTGCGAGAAAAATCATGACGATCATCCTCCTCTTAGGGTTGCGGCCATCAGACCCGGGCGCTCAGCCTTCAATGCCCTCGTGATAGGCCGTCATCCAACCCCACGCGCCGGAGCCGTAGCCGCGCTTGAGCACGCGCTCCTTGTAGATCTGCGCGATGATATCGCCGTCGCCGGCAAGCAATGATTTGGTGGAGCACATCTCGGCACATAGCGGCAGCTTGCCTTGGCCGAAGCGGTCCGAGCCGTATTTCTCGAACTCCTCGGCGCTGCCGGGAGCTTCAGACCCGCCGCCACCGGCGCAATAGGTGCACTTGTCCATCTTGCCGCGCGAGCCGAAATTGCCGACTTTGGGGTATTGCGGGGCGCCAAACGGACATGCATAGAAGCAATAGCCGCAGCCGATGCAGATATCCTTGGAATGCAGCACGATGCCGTCTTCGGTCGGATAAATGCAGGTGACCGGGCACACGGCCGCGCAGGGCGCGTCGGTGCAATGCATGCAGGCCATCGACACCGAGCGCTCGCCGGGCTTGCCGTCATTGATGGTGACAACGCGCCGCCGATTGATGCCCCATGGCACCTCGTTCTCGTTCTTGCATGCGGTGACGCAGGCGTTGCAATCGATGCAGCGATCCGCGTCGCAAAGGAATTTCATGCGCGCCATGGTTTACGCCCTCTCACGCCGCCCTGATCTGGCATAGGGTCGCCTTCGGCTCCTGCATGCCGGTCGCGGGATCGTAGCCGTAGGTGGTGAGCGTATTCACGCTCTCGCCGAGCACGATCGGATCGAAGCCTTTCGGATATTTGGCACGCAGGTCGGCGCCCTCAAACCAGCCGGCGAAATGATAGGGCATCCAGGCGAGGCCCTTGCCGACACGCTCGGTCACGAGTGCCTTCATCCGGGCCCTCGAACCATTTTCCGCGCCGGTCACCCACACCCATCCGCCATCCTCGATGCCACGCTCGCGCGCATCCGCCGGGTTGATCTCGACATACATGTGCTGCTTCAACTCGGCGAGCCACTTGTTGGAGCGCGTCTCCTCGCCGCCGCCTTCATACTCCACAAGCCTGCCCGAGCTCAGGATCAGCGGGAATTGCTTGGCAATGCCACGATCGACGGCAGCCTTTTGCACGGAAAAGCCGATATTGGGAACGCGGAACTGCTTGGCATCAGGCAAGGTCGGATAATCCGCGACGAGGTCCGGGCGCGGGCTATAGATCGGCTCGCGGTGAACAGGGATAGGATCGGGAAGATTCCAGGCGATCATGCGCGCCTTAGCGTTGCCATAAGGCGAGCAGCCGTGCTCGATCGCCACCCTCTGGATTCCGCCCGAAAGGTCGAGCGACCATGACACCGCATCGGGGTTGGCCTGATTGACCCGCTGGATCGTCTCCATTTCCTGCGGCGTCAGATCCTTGTCCCAGCCGAGCTTCTTGAGCACGCCCAGGGTGAACTCGGGATACCCGTCCTTGATTTCGGAGCCGGCCGAATAGGAGCCCTCGGCAAGGAGATTGTCGTGCTCCTCTTTTTCGACTTCCTGGCCGTTTTCCATCACCTTGCGCTTGACGACACGCTCCACGCCAAACCGAGCGCTGAACGTGCCACCGCCTTCCTTCACCGGCAGACCGGTGTTGTAAAGAATAGGCGTGCCCGGGTGCTTGAACTCCGGCGTTCCCCAGCATGGCCACGGCAGGCCGTAATAGTCACCGCCGACTTCCGGATCATCCTTCGGCGCCCGCAGGGTGACCAGGTCGAACTTGGCCTGGTTCTTCATGTGGGCCTTGAGCCGCTCGGGCGACTGCCCGCAATAGCCGGTCGACCAGCCGCCGCGATTGATCTCGCGCAGGATATCCTCCGCCGACACCTTGTTGTTGTCGACCTTGATGTTCTTGAACATCCGGTCGGCAAAGCCGAACTTGCGGGCAAGCAGGTACATGGTGTCGTAGTCGTTCTTCGATTCGAAGACCGGCTCGACGATCTTCTCGCCCCACTGTAGCGAGCGGTTGGACGCGGTGCGCGAGCCATCCATCTCAAAGCTGGTGCAGGCCGGCAAAAGATAGATTCCGTCCTTGCGCTCGGAGAGCACCGACCACGCGGTCGGATAGGGATCGCAGACCACCAGCAGCTCGAGTTTCTCGATGCCGCGCTTGGCTTCCGGCATCCGGGTAATGGTATTCACACCATGTCCCATGATGAACATCGCCTGCACGTTGTCGGGCTGGCTGACTTGATCCTTTGGCAGCAACGTGGCGTCGAACCAGCGCGTCGACGGAATGCCAGGCGTTTCCATCAACGTCTGGTTCGGGAAGCGGGATTTCATCCACTCATAATCCACTTCCCACACCCGGCACCAATGTCGCCAGGCGTTCTCGGCAAGGCCGTAATAGAGCGGCAGCGTCGTTACATCGAGGCCGAGGTCGGTGGCGCCCTGCACATTGGTGTGGCCACGAAAGATGTTGGCACCGGCGCCAGAAGATCCCACATTGCCGGTGACCAGGGTCAGAATGCAGCTGGCGCGGACATTGGCCGTGCCGGTGGTGAACTGGGTCTGTCCCATCGCCCAGATCAACGTCGCGGGCCTTTCCTTGGCGAAGGTCTCGGCGATGCGCTTGACCTGCGCTTCGGGCAGGCCGGTGACCCTTTCGACCTCGTGCGGCGGCCACTTCGCCACATGCTTGCGGATTTCGTCGACGCCGTAGACGCGTTGCTTGAGGAATTCCTTGTCTTCCCAGCCGTTTTCGAAAATGTGCCAAAGCATCCCGTAGATCGTGGCAATGTGGGTGCCGGGACGCACGCGGACATACTCTGTCGCGTGCGCAGCGGTCCGCGTCATTCGCGGATCGACCACGATCATGTTGGCGCGGTTGAGCTCCTTGCCTTCGAGGATATGCTGAAGTGAGACCGGATGCGCCTCGGCCGGGTTGCCGCCCATCACCATGATGGTCTTGGCGTTGCGGATGTCGTTGTAGCTGTTTGTCATCGCACCATAGCCCCAGGTGTTCGCGACCCCTGTGACCGTGGTGGAATGGCAGATCCGCGCCTGATGATCGGAATTATTGGTGCCCCAGAAAGCTGCGAGCTTGCGGTTGAGGTAGGCGGCTTCGTTGGTGAATTTCGCCGAGCCCAGCCAGTACACCGAATCCGGACCCGACTTCTGGCGAATTTCCAGAAGCTTGTCGCCGATCTCGTCGATGGCGGTCTCCCAGGAGATGCGCTTCCATTGACCGTCGACGAGTTTTACCGGGTAGCGCAGCCGGCGCTCGCTCAGCACGTCGTCGCGGACGGCCGCGCCCTTGCAGCAATGCGAGCCGCGGTTGATCGGGCTGTCGTAATCGGGCTCCTGGCCGATCCACACCCCATTGGCGACTTTGGCGATCACCGAGCAGCCGACCGAGCAGTGGGTGCAGATGTTCTTCCGCATCGTCACTGTCGCACCCGCGGGAGGTGGCGGCCCGGCCTCCGCCTTGCGGATGCCGCTGAGCGGGAGACTGCCGAGCGCCGCTAGCGCCCCGGCACCGATACCGGAACGCTTCAGGAAGGCTCGCCGATTCAGATCGCGACTTGACTTGGTTGACCGTGCGCCAGCGATGCTTCCGTGGTCTCGATGAGGTTCTGACTTTTTGATCAGCACGGACGCCTCCCTTATCGGGCGGGGTAGCTGTTAACGCGGTAGAAGTCCTGAACCTCGGCCGAATTCGCCTGGTAGCGCGCCCTGCGCTTTTGCTTGAGGTCAACGGACTCGGCGGCCGCCGGCTCTGGCATCAGCGCGTTCGCGGCAACGGCCGCAACTCCGGCAATCGCCGCGCGAAACAAATCGCGTCGGGGCAGCAACGACTTGAGGGGCTCCTTCATGAAGGCCGCACTCCTCTCAAATCAAGCCGTGGCCACAAAGCCCCCAAGGCCTGGCCTAGAACATCCTCTCGCATCGCCACGCTACTCCTCAGACACCGCTATGACAATCGCTCTCTCACGCGCGATTCCGCAGTTCCGCGGGAAAAATTGACACCTGGCAGAACGCTTCAGCTCTTTGAATTCCATCTAGTTTTCGCAACTCATCAACAACCCGTCATACAAGCTGGATTTTTGACGTCTGGACGCGGATCATCGACGAACATTCTACGATTGGGCATCTTGATCTTGCTAAGGGTCCTGGCCTCGAGCACAGCGTCGGCGGGAAGCAATCCATTCAGACTGAGGATGTAGGCCGAGACCGCATAGACGTCGTCATTGCTCAGCGATTGCGGCGCGTTTTGCGGCATAGCGCGGCGGATATAATCGAACAGGGTCGGGGCATAGGGCCAGTAGCTGCCGACGGTTCTCTCCGGCTTTGGCGTCGCAAGCGTGCCCTGGCCGCCGACCAGTTGATCGCCAATGCCGCCCTCGCCCTTGGCGCCGTGACAGGCCGCGCATTGCTGATCGAAGACCTCGCGGCCGTGACTGACGTTGCCGCTTCCCGGCGGAAGGTTGTTGCCGTAGCGCTCGATGTCGATATTCCAGCCCGCGATCTCCGCCGGCGTCGCAGTGCGGCCGATGCCGTAAGGGCTTTGCGCCTGCGCGGCTGTCGCGCAGACAAAGGCAAATGCGGCGAACGCTGCGATGCAAGACTCACGCGAGGGCATTGGTCACCTCGCCGCCAGCAGCGATACGCCAGGGCCAGATCGCGTTGTTGTGGTAATAATAATTTTCGCCGCGAACCGCGAGCAATTCGGCCAGCGTCGGCTGGTCGTAGCCGGTTTCATCGATCGCGCGGCTTTGTATGACGGCCGGCTCGCCGTCCCAGTGCCACGGAAGCTTGAAGCGGGTCAGCGCCCGCGTCAGCACCGGCTCCTGCAGCTGCGCTTCCAGCCAATTCTTGCCGTCGTCGACAGAGACTTCGACGCGCCTGATCTTGCCGTGGCCGCTCCAGGCGATGCCGCTGATCTCGTGAAATCCGGGTGCGCTTAGCCGCTGGCCGCCCGAGGGGCGGGTGATAATGGATTTCGCTTCCATGTAAAATGTGAACTCCCGCGCCGAGCCATCCGGCATCAGGTCGGTGTATTTCGAGGTCTCCTCCCGCGAATAGGTGGGCTCGGAGGCGACACGCAGACGGCGCAGCCACTTCACGCTCATGTTGCCTTCGAATCCGGGCAGCAGGAGCCGCAGCGGATAGCCTTGCTGCGGGCGCAGCCGCTCGCCGTTCTGGCTGTACACCAGCATCGCATCATCAAGACATTTTTCGATCGGAACGCTACGCGTCAATGCAGCCGCATCGGCACCTTCGGCGACGACCCATTTCGCGCCGGCCTGCAATCCCGCTTCCTGAAGCACCAGTTTCAAGCTGACTCCGGTCCATTCCGCGCAACTCAAGAGACCGACGAGATCGGAAGCCGTCTTGCCGTAGGGCTTTTTGTAGTTGGGGTTGCCCGAGCATTCGAGGAAATAGATGTGCGACTCCGAAGGAAAGCGCCGGATGTCATCCATGGTAAAGATCAGGGGCCTGTCGACGAGTCCATGGAGCATGAGGCGGTGCTGCGCCGGATCGATCGTGGGAACGCCGGCATGATGGCGTTCGTAGAACAGTCCGTTCGGCGTGATGACGCCGTCGAGGTCCTGCAGCGGCGTTCGTCCAGACGCCGACAGATATTGCGGCAGGTCCTTTGCTATATTCTTGATGACACCCTTTTCGAATGGCGAGGGCGTTCCATAGAGCTGGCTTCCCATGGGATCGCCAGGCGTCTTCATCCATTCCGGCACATTGGGTGGCAGGTTCCCTGCACTTTCCTTTGCCACCGATGCCGTGCTTCTCGTGAGACCACCCGCGACGACGGCTCCACCCACCAATGCACCACCGTCACGCAGAAAGCGCCGGCGCGATGTCACGACAAGATCCTCGCCGATGTCAGTTGGCTCGGTCATTGTAGGTTATCCGCTCGAAATCCGTGCGCCCCGAATAACGCAATGAAGTTCGGACATGTTTCAGGAGGAAGGCGCCTTGATTGTAGTCACGGCCCTGGGTCTTGCTTGCCGAGGATTGCTGCGTCTGTTCCAATCTTGCCGATTCAGTGCCGTTGAACGGAACACGGTTCTCGCCCAAGTAACGTGCATGGCAATGGCCGCATCGTTGCCGATGCGGCCATCTCAATCCGCAGCCGCAGTTTCGGCTGCCTGCATTGATGCTTCGTACCAGCTTACTCGCAAGCGTGCCGGCGGCCATCACGTCCAAGGAACGTCCCTGAAGCCGGATCATAGGAACGGTACCGCGCGGCGCAAGAAGCGCCATTTTCACTGCCGTCTATGGCGGGGCCGCCGCTGCCGAATAACAGCGGGGTCCTGGCGTCCAAGCCCGCCGCTGGCGTGGGCCGGCCGCCGTTCAAGACGTCATTGTTGGGGTAGTAAAACGCGAACGCACCTGGCTCCTGGATAGCGGCTTGCGCGAATACCGGCGTAGCGAACATCAGCGACAGAATCGCTGCCGCGCTGAAGATCTTGAATCTGGTCACAGCTTGTCTTCTTCCGTGAATCGATGGGTAGCGAGATTCGGGAATTCTCGCCTTCTCTGCCCCTGAAATGCTCAGAGGCCTCACCACGGAGGTAAGCTGAAACTTTAGGCGTCCCACTAAATTGGGCTTCAAGAAGCTAAATTGATCTTTACTGCGAGGACTTGCATCGCGCCTTGCATGCAATGCTTCTGCGCTTGGCGGCTGGAAGCGGCTGCTAAGCCGCTTCCATCTCCACTCCCTTATCGGCGGTGCGCCGCATGGTGACGTTGCACATGACGTTCCATGGATGCGTTGCCGTTCCGCCAGTCGTTCCGCCAGTAACCGCCGTCGGTGTAGGGATTGCCGGCTCCCAGGTTTTGACAATTTGCGTTCGGGTAGAACTGCGCGCAATAGCCTGGGTCTTCGATAACGGCTTGCGCCAGTGCGGGAGTTGCAAACGCTGCCGCGATAACAGCGGCGGCGCCGATCAATGCGAGTTTCATTTCAGTCTCCTGGTTGGTTCTTTGGGTAACGTGAAGCGAAAATGGGAACGCGCGTCAGTTCTGACAACAAGCTTTTTGATTGGCTAATTCTAAAATTCAATTTAATGGCGCCGGCGTCTGGACAAACCTAGATCGGCGGCGGTTACGCAAACGCTCTCGTGAAATAATGGAGTTTCGCCATGTCCAGCACCTCGGCAAAAATTGCTCTCGCACTCCTCGTTGCCTTGGCGGCGCCCGCCGCTTCATATGCAAGGATGGCCGGCGAAGCGGGGATGGGAAATGTGCCGATCAGCGGAATTCCGCCGGGACCCGCGAACGTCGGTGGAATGAACAATGTGCTGGTCGATCCAAGCGGCATCGCCAACGCCTCCAAGGTAGCTCCGCTGCCGCCGCCGCACATCACGGTCCCGGTGGTTCCGCAGTTCAAGTAGGGCGAAGAGGACTGCGATTTCGCGCGGCGATGCCGACGGATTACGACAAATATGATCTAGCTCATCAGGAGGATTAGCGCATGAAGCACGCGACGATCGCGGAAGCGGCTTTCATAACCGACGCCAATTTGAGGTCAACTGCGAAGCCTCGCCGGCGACCAATCCACAAAATGCCGGCATCGTTTTCTGTCGCTTATTTCGCAGGCGCCCTCGTCACCGATCTTGTCTATTGGCAGATGCCTGATGTGATGTGGGAGAGGTTCTCGATCTGGCTGATCACCGTTGGTCTGATCATGGCGGGCCTTGCCACTATCGCTTATGTGATCGACCTTTTGGGCGGCAGACAAATCGATAGGCCGGCCTGGCCCCGCGCGGTCGGCTACGCGCTCGCGGTCTTGCTCTCGCTGTTTAATGCCTTCGTTCACAGCCGCGACGGTTACACAGCGGTGGTACCAACCGGTCTGACGCTTTCCGGACTCGTCATTGCCGTTCTCATATTGACGGCCGGGGTTGCCTCGGCCCTGGCAAATCGTCGCGCAGGAGCATGAATATGATGCACGCCCTTAGGAATGCAGGCTCGGCGAAGCTAGCACGTCGTCTCGCCGCTCTCTCTGCCGCTGTCGCCGTGCTGGCACTCGCCGGCTGCGACGATAATGGCGGCGACCCGAGAAGGCAGATCGGCGCCAATCCGGTGCTGCCCCAGCTACAGCAGTATTTGATGCCGCCGATACGGATCGCAAAGGCCATCGGATGGGGGAGCGAAACTCCGACCGTGCCGCAGGGATTGCAGGTCCATGCCTTGGCTACCGGCTTTGAGCATCCGCGGTCGCTCTATGTCCTCCCCAATGGCGATGTGCTGGTGGTGGAGAGCAATGGTCCGAAAGCGCCGATTTACCGGCCCAAGGACATCATCACCGGTTGGGTGCAATGGTTCGCCGGCGCCAAGGCCAAGGACGCAAACCGCATCACGCTATTGCGCGATACCAATGGCGACGGCGTTCCCGAGCTCCGCACCATCTTTCTCGACCACCTCAACTCGCCGTTTGGCGTCGCTCTCGTTGGCCACGATCTTTACGTCGCGAACACCGACGCCATCGTCCGCTATCCATACGAAGACGGGCAGACCAGCATTACCGCGCCGGGCACCAAGCTCACCGATCTTCCTGGCGGGCCCATCGATCATCACTGGACCAAGACTCTGTTGGCCAGTCCAGACGGCTCCAAACTCTATGTCGGCGTCGGATCAAACAGCAACATCGGCGAAAACGGAATTGGCGCCGAGTATGAACGAGCCGCGATCTGGGAGGTCGACCGCGCATCGGGCGCGCATCGCATCTTCGCTAACGGCGTACGCAATCCTACCGGGCTTCAGTGGGAGCCTGAGACCAACAAACTCTGGGCCATCGCCAACGAACGCGATGAGATCGGGCCCGACCTGGTTCCGGACTATCTGACCTCGGTGCGCGATGGTGGCTTCTACGGCTGGCCCTACAGCTATTACGGCCAACACCTGGATCCCCGCATCATGCCGCAGCGACCCGACCTGGTGGCGTCGGCGATTGCGCCAGATTACGCGCTGAGTTCTCACGTCGCGCCATTGGGATTGGCGATATATACAGGCACCGAGCTTCCCGCCAACTACCGCGGCGGCGCGTTCGTCGGCGAACACGGAAGCTGGGATCGAACGCCTTTGAACGGCTACAAAGTGGTCTTCGTACCGTTCAGCGGCGGAAAGCCCAGCGGCCCGGCACAGGACGTCGTGACAGGATTCCTCGATGCCAACAACCACGCGCGCGGGAGGCCGGTTGGACTGGCAGTTGATCGCGCCGGTGCGTTACTGATCGCCGACGATGTCGGAAACACGGTCTGGCGCGTGTCATCGGCGCACCCCGGTTCTTCACCCAAGCCGGGCACTTAGCAGAAACCCCAAGCAATTCATAAGAAAGCCCGGCTCAGGCCGGGCTTTTTGCCTTGTCCGAAGGCAGCAAACGACTTTACTGGCGAGCGGCATTGGCACCGCTCCAAAGATAATCCGGTGAGGGTGCGCGAACACTTCGAATCCGTTGCACCATCTCTAGTGACACCCTGCTGGTGAGAAGTATGATCCCCTCGCCCGCCGCGACGCACGCACGCGCTAGCGCACCCGAAAGCTTGTCGAGCGCGTTGTGACGGCCAACGTCCACCCCAACCGAGGAACACTGCGTCCGATCCGGTTGAAAGCGAATTTAATAGAGACGACCGATAAGAACTCCCATCTCCAGTCCATCGCGGCGTCGGCATGGGTCTAGCTGAGACACGCCGACATCTGACGAAGGTCCTGTGGCGGAACGTCCGCCCATCCCAATGGAGAAAGATCATGAGAGGACGACTGATAACGATTTTGGCAAGTGTGCTGATTGCCGGCAGCCTTGTCGCCACGGGCGCACAAGCCCGTGGCGGCGGTGGCGGCGGACACGGTGGTGGCTTTGGCGGCGGCCACATGGGCGGCTTTGGCGGAGGTCACATGGGTGGTTTTGGTGGTGGCCGCATTGGCGGCCTTGGTGGAGCGCACATCGGCGGCTTCGGCGGAGGTCATTTCGCTGGTCTCGGCCGGGATCACTTCGGTGTTGGAAGACGTCATTTCCTCGGCGGCGGCTATTACGATTACGGCCTGGGTTGCCCGTATTACCCGTACGACACGTCCGACACTTTGCCCTACACCTGCACCTACTGAATGTTAAGCCGATCCGAAAGCCGCCAGCGCGGCTTTCGCGGCTTCAACGGCTCACCCGGAAGTTGGCGACCAGCGCCAGCGCGTCCGGGTGGGCCCAATTGATTTCGGCGGCAAGCAAAGCGTCTGCTCGCCAGGCGACGCCAATTCGACGGCGGCTAGCTCCGATTGAACTCGAATTTAATGTCTTAAACCTCAATTTAATGGCTCGCCGCCGTCCCCCGTCTATCCTCTGGCCATCCGCTCGAGTTTCGAACGGCGGATGGTAGCCAGCTTTACAGCACGGAGCGACTGATATGGGCATTGAGGGACAATTCGCAGGCCTCTCAGCTCGGACCCGGCGTCAACCGGCATTCGTCAGAGGCGGACGCGGCAAAGGCTATCTCTCCGACATCGGGCGTTTCGCAATGCTCGAAAGGGACCAGGAGTATCAGCTCGCCAAACGCTGGCGCGAGCATGGTGACCGTGATGCTGCGGACCAGCTTGTCGCAAGCCATTTGCGTCTTGCTGCCAAGATCGCGATGGGCTACCGCGGCTACGGCCTGCCGGTTTCGGAGATCATCTCGGAAGGCAACATCGGCCTGATGCAGGCATTGAACCGGTTTGAGCCTGAAAAAGGCTTTCGCTTCGCGACCTACGCGATGTGGTGGATCCGAGCCTGCATACAGGATTACATATTGCGTTCGTGGTCGCTTGTGAAAATCGGCACGACCACGAACCAGAAGAAGCTCTTCTTCAAACTGCGCTCTGCAAAAAACAAGATCGCCGCGTTGGAAAGCGGAGACCTGCATCCCGATCAGGTGGCTTTGATCGCAAAGAGCCTTGATGTATCGGACCAGGATGTGGTCGACATGAACCGACGGCTGGGCGGTGATAAATCGATCAATGCGCCGATTCATAATGACGGTGAAGCCGGCGAATGGCAGGACTATCTCGTTGATCAGTCACCCTCGCCGGAGGCCATCGTCGTCGAACAGGACGAGACGGAACGCCAACGCAGGGCACTGATCGCCGCAATCGATGTACTGGAGGGCCGTGAACGCGACATCTTCGAGGCACGTTTATTGGCCGACGAGCCACAGACGCTCGAGGAGCTCGCAACAAAGTTCAACGTATCTCGCGAACGCATCCGGCAGATCGAGGCGCGTGCGTTCGAGAAGGTGCGGAAGGCCGCCAAGGCCCGCGCCATGCCAGCGCCGGCGGCAATGTTGGCGGCTTTGGACGCTTGAACCGAGATCCGATCTATCGGTGGCAAAACAGCGCGAGAAGATAAACGCGTATTTAATTGAACAAGCCGGGCCAGTCATCCACCTTGCGGCGATGCGAAGCTGAATCAGCCGCGGCCACAATGACCGCAATCTTGCGCGTAACTCGGGAGCAGCTCCATGCGTGTCCTTCTCGCAACGTCGGTCCTCGCGCGCATTCTGATTTCAAGCAACATCACTGCCGAGGCTGGCCCACTCGAAACAGCTCCCCCGCCTGCTGCCGCGGCGCCGATCGTTCACGTTCAGCCGCGAGTCGAAGATCTCATGCGCCAGTGCGGGAGTGATCGACGTCCCACAGCCTCGCACCAGACGAGATCGTTGCAAACCGGAGAACGCACGTGAAATTTTCATGGATCGCAGCGGTTCTTCCAGCGCTCTTCGTCTGCAACGTTGCCATGGCGCAGGTTGGCGGACAATTTGACGGAACGGTCACCCCGACACCCATGGTTGGTGCGACCTCGCCGCTTGGCGTCGCGACGGGCTCGGCGGGTTCTCCGACCGGAATCCCGCTCGGCGCCGTCGAAATCACTTCTCCCGGCGTCAGTCCACTGCCAACCGGCGTAACCGGCACGATCACGATTCCAACCACAACGACCAGCACGGCGTGTCCGACGGTTGCGACTTCGGCTTCGGAAATGTTCGGCTCGAGCGCAAGCTTCGACGGCGGCGGCATGGGGATGGGCACCGCGGCGCCCGCCACCGCGGTGAATTCGGGGACCACGGCGACACAGCCGACATCAACGACGTCGGCAACATCATTGACGTCGGAGATGCCGGTAACTTCGGGATCCCCAGGGACGATCGACACGTCAGGAATGTCGGGAATGTGTGGCTCGGGCTCAAGCAGCCTTGCGGCATCGTCCGCGCCCACATCGACCTCGCCTACCACACCGGGCGGCGCCGCTCGCACCGGAATCCCGTTCGGATCATTCGAGATCGCCAATCTCGGCGTTGGTTCGACGCCGCCCGTGCCGCTGCCGAGCGTGTTGCCTACGGTGAGCCCGGTGGGGCCGACTCCGCTGGCGCCAACGATGCCCACACTTTCTCCGACGACCTTACCCACGACGGCGTCAACCAATCCGGCGTGCACGAGCGGCACGACCCCCGGGATCGGAAGTTTCGCCGGCGCCGGCACCGCCGGGGTCTCCGGCACGACGGCCACGGCGCGGTTGTTGAGACAATTCATTATCTGTCAACGGTGATGAAAATGAAAGCCATCGCTTCCGCTGCCTTGTCGACTGCGGCGCCTTGCGGCCGCTCGCTGCGCAATCCTTCGGTTCGAATAGAGGATCCCCGATGAGATCATTGTTGATAGTCGCGACGGCCCTGTTGTGCTGCGGCCAGGCATTCGCCCAGGTCGGGACGGTGATGCCTCCGCTTGGCGTCACCTCTTCGCTCGGAACGGATCCCAGTGCGCCAGTCGGCACGAACGGTTTGGCGCCGGGCGTATCAACTCCGGTCAATCCGGTGCCCAACGGCGTCACCGGCACGATTGCCGTCCCAAGCACAAGCAGCGGCGCCGGGGCATGCTCGACGTTGGCGACTTCGCCAACGGGAACGTTCGGATCGCCCTCGACCTACGACGGCGGCGGAATGGCAATGGCGACCGGAACGACGACGCCCGCGACCGTGGCGACGTCCGGAGGGGGAATATCGAATTCGACGGCAATCTCGGCGACGTCAGGAGCGTCAACATCCTCAGGAATGACGGAAACGTCCGGATTGAGCGGAATGTGCGGCTCCGGTTCGAGCAGCATTGCTGCATCGTCCAACCCAACGTCAACATCATCCACCACGACGAGCGGCCCTCGAGCTGGAATTCCATTGGATTCTACTGAGATCAACAATGTCGGGGTTAGTGCCGCCTCAACGGTACCAGCACCGAGCGTATTGCCTACTACTGGCAGCGTGGGGTCGAGTTCGTCGGTACCAGCGATGCCCAATGTCTCACCCACGACGGGACGCCCGATCCCGTGAAACATCTTCATCTGTGAGCGAGAGCGGTCATGAAAAAGAAAGTCGTTATCCCTGCCGTCTTACTGACTGCGGCCCTCGCGGGGGGTCTGTACTTCATGCATTTCCGTCCATTGGAGAAGGTCGTTGCCGCGCCGGCTCCGCCCACGGTGCCAATCGTCGCCGGCACCGTCGCCCAGCATGACGTACCGATCTATCTCACTGGTGTCGGCACGGTGATTGCGTACAACACCGACATCGTGCGCGCCCAGATCCAGGGGCAGATCATCAGCATCAACTTCACCGAAGGCCAGACGGTGCATGCCGGCGACCTGCTCGCGCAGATCGATCCGCGTCCCTATCAGGCCTTGATCGACCAGTACACCGGAAACCTGGAACGCGATCAGGCCCAGCTCAAGAATGCACAGGCCAATCTGACCCGCTACACCCAATTGGGAAACAAGGGCTGGGCCACTCCGCAATTGATCGAGACCCAGCAAGCGCAGGTGGGCGAGCTGCAGGCGGCCATCAAGACCGACAACGCGCTGATAGACGCCGCGAAGGTGCAGCTGAGCTACACCCGCCTGACTTCGCCGATCGACGGCGTAGCCGGCATTCGTCAGATCGACGTCGGCAACATCATCAGCCCATCAAACACCAACGGCCTCGTCGTGGTCACCCAGCTCCATCCGATTTCGCTGATATTCACGCTGCCGGAGACGAGCCTGCCGCAAATCCAGCAGCAACAGCAAAACACCAAGACGCCGCTCACGGTCTTTGCCTACAACCAGGATAATTCGATGCAGCTGGATCAGGGCGTGCTCGGCCTCGTCAACAACGAGATCCTGCAGACCACCGGCTCGATCCAGCTCAAAGCGAACTTTGACAACAAGGCGAACAGGCTCTGGCCGGGCGAGCTTGTCAACGCGCGGCTGCTCGTCGATGTCAGGCATAACGGGCTGACCGTTCCCGCAGCCGTCGTGCAGCAAGGAGCGCAAGGACCCTACGCTTACGTCGTCAATTCCGACAGCACGGTTTCGATCCGCCCGATCAAGGTCGCGCAAATCAGCGACGGCCAGGCGCTGATTGATTCCGGCCTCAAGGCCAACGAGCAGGTCGTGGTCGACGGACAATACAAGCTGCAACCGGGCGCGCACGTCACACTGCTGCACGGCAAGGCCGCGCAGGAAGCGGCGGCGCAGGACGCGCTACAGGCGCCGATCCCATGAATATTTCCGCACCGTTCATCCAACGACCGATCGCGACCGCCCTGCTGATGGTGGGGTTGCTGGTGGGCGGTCTCGTCGCCTATCCGCTCTTGCCGGTGGCGTCGCTGCCGAACGTCAACTATCCGACGCTCACCGTCACGGCGCAGTTCCCGGGCGCCGACCCGCAAACCATGGCGTCTACGGTGGCTTCTCCACTCGAGCTGCAGTTCGGCGAGATTCCCGGCCTCACCCAGATGACGTCGTCGAGTGCGCTCGGCTATGTCCAGATCACCTTGCAGTTCGATTTGAACCGCCCCATCGACGGCGCGGTCAGCGATACGCTGTCGGCAATCAATGCCGCGACCGCGTACCTGCCGAAAAACCTGCCGTATCCGCCGCTGATCCGCAAGGTCAATCCGGCTGAAACGCCGATCCTGGTGCTCGGGATCACCTCAGACAGTCTGCCGCTGACCGTTGTCGACGCCTATGCGCAAAATATCTTGCTGCAAAAGATCTCGCAAATATCCGGGGTCGGCCTGGTCGGCATCGGAGGTACGCAGCAGCCGACCGTCCGCGTACAGGTCGATCCAGAGGCGCTGGCAGCGCGCGGCATCAATCTCGAGGACGTGCGCACCGTGCTAGGCCAGGCCAATGTCGACCTTCCGAAGGGCACGCTCAACAGCCCGCGCCAGACCTACACGCTCAACACCAACGATCAGCTGTTCCAGCCCGACAAATACGACAACCTCATCATCGCCTATCGCAACGGCTCACCGGTCCGCATCCGCGATATCGGCCACGCCGTCAGCGCGGGAGAGAACGAATTGATTGCCGGGTGGTTCAACCAGAAGCGGGCGATCATTCTGGCGATCCAGCGCCAGCCCGGCGCCAACGTCATCGAGACCGTGCAGCGGATCAAGGCGATGATGCCGGTGCTGCAGGCCTCGATCCCGGCCGCCGTCAAGGTCAATGTCATTTCCGATCGCACCCAGACCATCCGCGCATCGGTCGCCGACGTGCAGTTCACGCTGATGCTGACGATTGCGCTGGTCGTCATGGTGATCTTCATATTCCTGCGCAGTTTCTGGGCGACCGTGATCCCAGCCGTCACTGTGCCGCTGGCGCTGGTCGGCACCTTCGCGGTGCTCTACGAAATGGGCTATAGCCTCGACAACCTTTCGCTAATGGCCTTGTCGATCGCGGTCGGATTCGTGGTCGACGACGCCGTCGTCGAGATCGAGAACATCACACGACACATAGAAGACGGCATGTCGCCTTACGACGCGGCGATGAAGGGGTCCGGCGAGATCGGCTTCACTGTCATGGCGATCACGTTCTCGCTGATTGCCGTGTTCATTCCGTTGTTCCTGATGACCGGCTATGTCGGTTTGCTGTTTCGCGAGTTCGCGATGACGGTGAGCGTGGCGCTTGTTCTGTCGCTGGTGATCTCGCGAACGCTCACGCCGATGATGTGCGCTTACCTGCTCAAGCCGGAAAGCAAGGAGCACGGATGGCTCTATCGGATGTCCGAGCGCGGCTTCGATGGCCTGCTCCACGTCTACGAGGCGGGGCTGAAGATCGTGCTGCGGCATCAGTTCATCACACTGATGGTGATGTTCGGTACCATCGCGCTGACCGGGTATCTCTACGTGGTCATTCCGAAAGGCTTCTTTCCCCAACAGGACACCGGATTGATCATCGCCCAATCCGAGGCGGCACAGGACATTTCGTTCCCGGCCATGCTGGAACGCCAGCAAGCGCTGCAGGACGCCATCATGCGCGATCCCGCCGTCGACACGGTCGGCGCTGCGGTCGGTGCCGGCGGCGGCGTCTACACGCTCAACGACGGCCGCGCCTTCATTCAGCTCAAGCCCGCCAATCAGCGCGACCCGATCGACAAGGTGATCGCGCGGCTGCGGACCAACCTCGCAAAGATCCAGGGTATCACCCTTTATATGCAGCCCGCGCAGGACATCACCATCGGCGCGCGGCTCAACAAGACCCAGTTTCAGTACACCTTGAACGACGCCGATCCCGGCGAGCTCGATCACTGGTCGAATCTTTTCTTCGAAAAGATCAAGGCGGTCCCCGGCATCGCCGACGTCACCACCGACCAGCTCAATGCCGGACCGTTGCTCGACATCACCATCAAGCGCGATGTTGCCTCGAGCTACGGCATCCTGCCCTACACGATCGACAACACGCTAGACGACGCCTTCGGCCAGCGCATCGTCTCGACCATGTACACCACCCTGCAGCAGTACCACGTCATTCTGGAGGTCAACCCCAAATTCCAGTATGGACCCGAAGCGCTCAACGGCATCTATGTCAAATCATCGAGTGGACAGCAGGTGCCGCTTTCGACACTGGTCGATTCGGTGGTGAAGGTCGCACCGCTTGTGATCAACCACCAGGGCCAGTTCCCCTCGGTGACGATCTCGTTCAATCTCGCGCCGGGCACCGCGATCGGCCAGGCCGTCAGCGGCATTCAGAAGGTTGAGAAAGAGCTGCACCCACCGCTTTCGCTCCAGACCAGCTTCCAGGGCAACGCGCAGGCATTCGGAGCATCGCTGAAGAGCACGCCGATCCTGATCGTCGCATCGCTTTTCGTCATCTATCTCATTCTCGGCGTGCTGTACGAGAGCCTGATCCATCCGATCACCATCATCTCGACGCTGCCCTCGGCCGGCATCGGCGCGCTGCTGCTGCTGATGGCGGTTCACGTCGACCTGAGCGTGATCGCGATCGTTGGCCTCATATTGCTGATCGGCATCGTCAAGAAGAACGGCATCATGCTGGTCGACTTCGCCCAGCAGGTCGAGCATAGCCACGGCCTGACCGCCGAGGAATCCATCTACCAGGCCTGCATCCTGCGCTTCCGGCCGATCCTGATGACCACGATGGCGGCGCTGCTCGGCGGCGTGCCGATGATGGTGGGCACGGGGGTAGGCTCTGAAATTCGCCAGCCGCTCGGTTACGCCATCGTCGGCGGCCTCGCGCTGTCGCAGATTCTCACGCTCTATACGACGCCGGTTGTCTATATCTATCTCGACCGGCTGCAGAGCTGGCTGTTCAAGGACAAGAAGCAGCCGGCCTCCCGCCAGGCTGAGCCGGCGCCCGCCGAATGAACACACTATTTTGACAGGCCTGCTCCACGGCTTCGATGATTACGCCACTTACATCGACTTAGACGATCATCGTGATTAGATCGGGGAAGCTGCTGCGAGCTCTTCCCCCAAAGGCTCCGTCGCAATTTCAGACGGATTACTAAACTCCAATTTAGTGGCTCTCTAATCGGCCGCTCCCTAACTCTGCGGTTGAAGATCCAAATTGATCCGAGACGCCATGAGTTCTTCTGCTGCAATCCACATCGTCAGCCCGGCTAAATTCGATCCGGGAACGGCGCAGACGCCGGGCTCTGAGCGTCGCGCCGCCATCGCGCCGGCGCTCGGCATCGCATCGGCCATCTGGGGCGGCCTGTTCGAGGTGGAGCCGGGATCGCGGACAGGAATTCATCATCACGGAGAACAAGAGACAATCGCCTACGTCCTCTCCGGCATCTGCGAAATACGTTGGGGGACAAGAGGAGAATTCGTCGCGCACGCGACCGCCGGCGATTTCATTCACGTCCCCGCTTTCCTGCCGCACATGGAGATCAATCCATCGAAACTGGAACCATTTCGATGGGTTGTCGTGCGGAGCACCGCAACACCCATCGTCGTCAACCTTCCGGACGACACCTGGCCGTAAGCCGGATGTCCTCCTGCGAGCAGCAGGACAACACCAGGCCGTAAGCCTGATGTGTGTTCCTGCAAATAGTCTTCGCAGACCGCAAACATCGAGCAATCACGGACGAGCAAGAATCCGTTGGCTGCGGAAGCAGCGCGTCAATTAACCCACCGCGATAACCCGTCCGATCCGCAAGACATTCTGAAAGTTAATTTAATGGCTCACGACAACCGTGAACCTATCTCTCATGTATCCCCATTCGATTTTGGATAGGAGAGGAAATCATGTTTTCGAGACGGGATATGCTCGCAGTGTCCGCTGCAGGCGCTGTCATGACTGCGAGCGCGGCGCGCGCTGCCTCGTTCGGCAATCCGGACCTGCCGCCGCAAGGCGCTGTCAACGCAAAGGGCCCGGGGAACCTCAAGGACCCTGGCCCGCAAAGCGAGCCGCTCGCCAAGCAGTTTCCATCGGCACAATTTCCGCCGCCAACCGACGTCGGCGGCATGCCGCTGGACTGGGCCTCATTCAACAACGCGCCGAAGCGCATTCAGAATGGCGGCTGGGCACGCCAGGTCACCCAGGAAGATTTCGCGATCTCGACGACGATTACGGGCGTCAACATGCGCCTGACGGCCGGCGGCATCAGGGAGCTGCACTGGCACCAGGCCGCCGAATGGGCAATCATGACCTACGGCAGTTGCCGCGTGACGGTTCTCGACGCCGAGGGCCGGCCCTACGTTGCCGACGTCACGGAGGGTGACCTCTGGTATTTCCCCGCGGGCCAGCCGCATTCGTTGCAAGGTCTCGGCCCGGATGGCTGCGAATTTGTGATCTGCTTTGATGCCGGCGACGCCAGCGAGTTCAATACGCTCTTGGTGACTGACTGGTTCGCCCATACGCCTCCCGAGGTTCTTGCCAAGAATTTTGGCGTTCCGGCCGAGGCCTTCGCCAAGATCCCACTGCAAGATCTCTGGATCTTCCAGGGCAAGCTGCCGGGCGACCTAGCATCCGACCAAGCAGCGATCAGCAAAACCGGGCGCGTTCCACCCCATCCCTTTATCTTCCGGCTTGGAGCGTCAGCTCCGACGAAGGAATCCAAAGGCGGCAACGTGCGGGTCGCCGACGGCAAAAACTTCGTGGTCTCAACCACGATCGCGGCCGCGCTGGTAACGGTTCGTCCCGGCGGGGTGCGCGAGATGCACTGGCATCCGAACGCCGACGAGTGGCAATATTACATCAAGGGCAAGGGACGCATGACCGTGTTCAATACCGGCCCCAATGCGATGACGATGGACTTCAACGCGGGAGACATCGGTTACGTCAAGAAGAACCTGGGGCACTACGTTGAGAATGTCGGCGACACGGATCTGGTGTTTATCGGGGTCTTCAGGGCCCCCCAATATCAAGAGATCTCTCTGTCCAACTGGCTGACACATACGCCGCCGGCGTTGGTTGCCCAGCATCTCAATATAGACGAAGCGACCATCGCGAAATGGCCCGACGACGGCCCGGGCATCATGCCCAAGGCGTAGATCGCCGGGTCGGAGCGTAGTCCCCTTACGAAGAAAGTCGCTGGCGGCATTAGAGGTGCTGCCAGCGCATACTCAACACGGACCAGGCAAATATGGGTGTGCTCGACAACGTCACGATCGGCATGACGGCAGAGAAGATCGTAACGGTGACGTCTGAGATGACGGTTGGCCATTTCGTGGAGCAGATGCCGCAGGTCTATGCCACGCCGATGATGATCCTGCATATGGAAATGGCCTCAGGCTCTGCCATCGCCTTGCATTTGCCGGAGGGTTTTGTGAGCGTCGGCATGGATGTGAAAGTCCGCCACCTCGCAACAACGCCCGTGGGCCGCACGGTCCGCGCCACCTCTCGCGTCGTCCAGATCGACCCCAAGAGCGTGGTGTTCGAGGTCGAGGCCTGGGACGGCGAGCGCAAGATCGGCGATGGCACCCATCGCCGCGGCATCGTTAACGTGACGGAATTCGAGAAGCGTTTCGGCGTGAAGCAACTCGCTCCTATTCTGGATTGATCAATCCCAACTCGCACCCGGAACCTGGTTCACACACTTAGCGCTCTCGCCGTCTTCGCGGCCATGCGCTGCGGTTTCGCCGCAAGATTTAGTGGTGTCCGTATCCGGATGCTGCCCCAACCTTGCCCCTGAACACGCTGTAGCTGATGACCGTGTAAATCAACATCAGCGGGAAGACGACCACACCGCACCCCCAGAACATGAAAGCAAGACTGGAATGCGGCGAGGCGGCTTCGTCGATGGTGATGACGAAGGGGATCATGTAGGGCCAGAACGACAGCGCCAGCGTACCGAACGCCGACACGAAGATCAGTGCGACCATATAAAACGGCCAATGATCGTTGTGACGCAGGATGCTGAGCGCAAGCACCGTTGCGGCGACCGCGCCAATCGCCGGGAAGACGAACAGATACGGCCGGTCGATCCAACGATGCAGGATTGGAAGGTGTTCGGCCAGCGCATAACCGAAGACGAGCACGAGGAACGCCAATACGCCGACCGCGAGAACGGGGATCTGCCGATGCGCTACATCGCGAACCTCGGCCTCGCATTTCTTCGCCAGCCAGCACGCGCCGAGAAGCGCGTAGCCAAGGCACAGGCCGATGCCGCAAAGCACCGCAAACGGCGTGAGCCAGCCGACCTCGCCGCCGGAATATTCGCCGTTGGTGAACTGCAAACCTTCTACCAGGGCGCCGACCGTCATCCCCTGTATGAAAGTCGCGATCAGGGACCCGCCGGCAAAGCTCAAATCCCAGATCCACCGCAGCCGTTGCGTCTTGTAGCGAAACTCGAATGCCACACCGCGCAGGATCAGGCCCAGCAGCATGACGATGAGAGGGAGATAGAATGCGGACAGCAAATTCGCATAGACCAGCGGGAAAGCTCCCCACAGAATAACGGCCGTGATTACCAGCCAAGTCTCGTTGCCGTCCCAGATCGGTGCGACGGCGCTCAGCATCGTGCCACGCCTGGTTTCGCTGGTTGTAAGTCCGAACAGCAAGCCGACGCCGAGATCGACGCCGTCGAGCAGCACGTAGAGCAGAATGCTGATGGCTAGAAGCGAGACCCAAAACATGACCATGGTTATTCTCCAGCGCCTGCGTGACTGGGTTCTGGAACAAGCTCTTCATCGGCCAGTGACATCGGCCGGTTCGGAACCGCGAGATGGGGTATTTCGAATGGCTTCCGCGGACCGATGCGGATCAGCCGGTAAATGTAAAAGGTGCCAAACAGGAAGATGAAGGCGTAGACCGAGCAGAAGATCACGAGCGAGATCGTCGCCTGCTGCGTGGTCAGGAATGGCGTCATGGCATCTGCGGTTCGCAACACGCCAAAGACGACCCAGGGCTGACGGCCGACTTCAGCGGTGAACCAGCCGGTAATGATGGCAATGAAGGGCAGCGGAAAGCTGAAGAACGTCAGCCAAAGCAGCGGGCGATTATATGCCAGGCGGTGCTTGTAACTTAGATAGCTGCCGAGCCAGGCGAGCGCTAGCATCAACATACCGCATCCGACCATGATCCGGAACGTGAAGAATGGGATCACCACCGGCGGCCAGTTTTCCCGAGGGATACTGTTGAGGCCTGTTTCGGCAGCAGTGAAACTGTCGGAATCGATCAGGCTGCCGAACGGCGGAGGCAGCGTGATCGCGAACAGGTTACGCCGGTTCTCCACATCCGGCCAGGCGAACAGCACTTCGGAACCTGGCTTCTCGTCGTTCCAGCGTCCTTCGATCGCAGCCATCTTGGAGGGTTGATAGGTGTTGACGTATTCACCAGTCAAATGCCCGAACAGAAGCTGGATTGGCATCAGCACGGCCGCGAGACCAAGGCCCATGCGCAGCATGATCCTTGCCTCGGCGTGATATACCTTCCGCAGCATATACCAGGCGCCGGTCGCGGCAACGCAGAAGGCACCGGTCAGGTAAGCAGCGAGCAACATATGTGGAAATCGCGACCACACCACCGAGTTGAAGATAATCTTGGTCCAGTCGTTTGGAACGAAGACGCCATTTTCCATGACGTAGCCCGATGGCACCTGCATCCAGCTGTTATTGACCATGATCCAGAACGCCGAAATCGAGGTACCGAGCGCGACCATTGCGGTCGAAAACAGATAGAACCATGGCGGCACGCGGCTGCGACCAAAGATAAGGACGCCGAAGAAACTGGCCTCGAGCATGAAGGCCCAAAAGGTCTCAAACATCAGGAGCGGACCCTGGATCGGCCCGGACATTTTGGACAGCACGCTCCAGTTGGTGCCGAACTGGAACGCCATCACGATCCCGGACACCACACCCAATCCGAATGCCACGCCGAATATCTTCAGCCAGAACTCGAAGATCCCGCGATAGACCGGGCGGCCGGTCGCGAGAGACAAGGCTTCAAGGACAGTGAGCCAGGCAGCGAGTCCGATCGAGAAGGATGGAAAGATGATGTGGAAGGTGATGGTAAAGGCGAATTGAATTCGCGACAGGAGAAGCGCTGTGATATCCATTGCAATTCTCGGTCCTAGAGCGAGGGCAACTTGTGCAGCGTCATGCTGCGACGCTGCGTGCCGGCGGCGCCATGAATTCCGGGCCAACCGGATCGGTGATGGTGTCGCGCAGGATCCGATCGATCTCGGCCTTGGCAGCCGCATCGAGCGACCAGCCGGTCACCCCGTCGACCGGGTTCAGCTGACGGGGATGGCGCGCGCCCCACAGCGCCGTGGTGATGCCCTGGTCGAGCATCCAGCGCACCGCCAGGTGAATGACGCGCTTGCTGTAGCGTTGGGCGAGCCGATCGAGTTTTTCTACGGCGGCCAGATATTGCGCGAAGCGCGGCTCGAGGAATTTCGGGTCGGTGCGCCTCAGATCGTCGCCATCGAAAACGGTATTTGCCTGCATTCGTCCTGAGAGCAGGCCCCGGCACAGCGCGCCATACCCCAACGTCGCGATCCGGTTCTTGCGGCAATAGGGTAGAAGGTCGGTCTCGATATCGCGCTCGAACAGATTGTACGGTGGCTGCAGTACATGCAGCGGTGCAACGCGGCGAAACCGCTCCATCTGGAGAACCGAAAAGTTGCTCACGCCGATAGCGCGGATCTTCCCCTGCTCCAATAGCGCAAGCATCGCTTCCGCGGTTTCTTCGATCGTTACCAATGGATCGGACCAATGAACCTGATAGATGTCGATGTAATCGGTTCGCAGCCTGCGCAAGGAATCCTCAACCTCGCGCAGGATACGGGCGCGGCCGGCATTGCGGGACACTCTTCCGCCGTCCCATTGCAGCCCGGCCTTGGTGGCAATCAACACGTCCGCGCGCAGCCCGCCTTCGGCGATCGCCTTGCCAACGATCTCCTCGGAGCGGCCGAATCCGTAGACCGGGGCGGTGTCGACGATGTTGATGCCATGCTCGAATGCGGCCCGGATGGTGGCGATGGATTCGGCCTCGTCGGTGCCGCCCCACATCCACCCGCCGATCGCCCAGGTACCGATGGCGACCGGCGATACCTTGAGCGACGTGCCGGGAATATCGATAAGCTCCATTTTCATTTCCAGAACTTCTGCTTGGTCCGTCATGATCCTGCTCCTTCTTTGAATGCGTGTGCTTTTAGGGCATGCGCGTGACTGATCCGATCTCACTTGGTCGTCACGGAAGGCACGGCGTAGAGACCGGCCTCCTCCGCAGCGATCAACCCCAGCGCCGTCCAGTCGAGCTCGCCGTAGCCACGCGCTATCCCCGCGATCAACCGGTCCCGGACCACGCTCACCGATGGCATCGGGACGCCGGCTTTCTCGGCCTCCGCAAGCGCCAGGCGCACATCCTTGAGCACGAGGGGCAAGACAAATCCCGCCGCGTAGTCCTGCCTGGCGATCTTGTCGCCGTAAATCTTATGCGCGCGCCCGCCGAACATCGTGCTGGTCATAAGTTCGATGAACGACTGCGGATCGAGCCCGCGCTTGCGGATCACGGCAACGACTTCTCCCAGCATCTCCAGTGCCGTCGCGCTCATCATATTGCCGAGCAGTTTGACGAGGTTTGCGTCTTGCGGGTCAGCGCCGATTACGAACGTTCTTTGCCCGAGAGCGTCGAGGATCGGCCGGCAGCGCTCGACATCAGCCGACGCGCCGGCGGCCACAATGAACAACTGGCGCGCCTGGGCGGCAGCCGGATTGCCGAACACTGGTGCTGCGACATAGCCTTGTCCGTGCCGCGCGTGCTCGCTCGCCAGAAGCGAGGCGGCCGCCGTGCTGATCGTGCTCATCGACAGATGGACCGCGCCGGGCATCAGACCCGCCGCCAGACCGTCGAGATTATTGTCGATACGACCGAACACGACGTCGCGCACGGCGTCGTCGTCCGGCAACATGCTGATGACGAGCTCGCAGTCGAGCAGATCGCCGATGTCCGTTGTTGGCCTCAGTCCCAGCTCCTCAAGCTTGCCGATCTGATCCTGGCGTCGGACATAGGCGATCACCCGCCGCCCGGCGGCCGCGAGGTTTGCGGCCATAGCTGTTCCCATGTGACCGAGGCCGACAAAGCCGATTTCGCCCACGACCGGCGGACGGCCGGCAGATCGAGGGCCGCCCCGGCGCTCGTGAAGCGGATTCTCGGACGCACTTCCGAAGGCGACAGCAGAGCTGGATTCGTGCTTGGACATGGCGGCTCCTGACCGCGCGCAAGCGCACCTTTTGACGCGCCTTGCGCCGGACACATCCCGCTATCTGGTGATGAGCGGATTTTGCGCTTGTCTCAGCTTGCCGCGCTCTTGAGCTTTCTTGCTCGGATTCCTCAAGGATCTTCACGCAACTTCAGCGCGGCTTGGCGCACGCCCGACCGGAGACCCGCGCAGGCCAACCTCGAATAAAATCGAATTTAGGTATCTGAACGCCAATTTAATGGTGCCGAAAATCCATCCGTTTACTTTGGCTTTGCGTGCCCCAAGAGGCAGGCAAGGTCTGTTTCATTTGCGAATGACAATGACGGCTTTGATGACGACGTGATCCTACCATCATTGCCACCCGCCGGGCGCGAAAATGCCGGCCGAGGACCAAAGCCAATGCCCGTATCAGGAGCAGCAATGAGTGATATCGGCATCAGCCTTCCCGCCCTTCCTTCCTCCCCTCGGCCGATCGTCCAAATTTCGCCGCCCGATATCGCGCGTCGCCGACTGGCAAATTGGGGCGTCATCCAGGCAGACGCGGTAGCGGTTACCCGGCGCGAGACCTTCGAATACGGCTTTCAGGCTCGGCGCCATTTGCTAATCGCTTACGAGCGCGCAGAGCGGGACGACGGCGAGACACTCATCGAAGGCCTGCCGAAATCAACCCTGCGCGAGTTCAATTGCAAGCTCAGCTTCGTGCCTGCCGGACATCGGTTCTACGGGTGGCAGACGCCGCGGGTGCTGACGCGTGTCACCTATTTCTATATCGATTTGCACGATCGGCTGTTTGATCTTGGACCCGACATCACTTGCCCCGCGATCAGCCCCCGCCTGTTCTTCTTCGATCAAGCCATTTGGGACACGGCGCTCAAACTAAAGGCCGAGGTCGGGAATTCCGACCCAGGCAGCCGCCAGTACGCAGAGGCCTTGAGCCTTGTCCTGATGCACGAACTCCTTCGATTGGAGCGAACGGCATCTGCAGCAGCAGGGCCGGTTCGTGGCGGCTTGCCGGCATGGCAACAGAAGCGCGTGACCGAGTTCATCGAGGAGCATCTTGCGGAAGAAGTTTCGCTGGCCGCTCTCGCAGAACTCGTTGATCTCAGCCTCTTTCATTTTGCGCGCGCCTTCACGCAATCCCTCGGCGTGCCCCCGCATCGCTACCATATGGCCCGCCGGATGGATCGCGCCAAGGGCCTGTTGCAGATGCCGGCGCTCTCCGTGACACAGGTCGGCATCCAGATCGGCTTTCGCGAAACGAGTTCATTTACGAGAGCGTTTCGCAAGTTCACGGGACTTACGCCGACAGAATATCGACGTCACCGAGAGAATTAAACCTCGCGAAGCTCACAGGAGGAGAAAATGCGCGACCATCTTGAATATCGTCGGAAGAACGCGGCGAAGCGTTGCGCCATCTGTGAGCTTCGCTTTGGCCTCATCAGGCACTACTCCTGGCGGACGGCCCTCTGTTCGAAGATGTGCGTTGATCGCTTCAAGTCCCGCGAGGAGAGCGACCGCAGATGGTTGCTACGCCTTCACGCCGCCCAACAAACGGTTGCGGTCGCGATCACGGGATTTCGAAACAAGGAGGCCACGCAATGAACCTGCTATGCAGACTTCTCTTGTGGAGCCTTCTTATCGGTTATTGGCGAAGCGAGCCACGAAAGCCGGGTTAGTAGGTGCCACATGAGATTCATCCTGGTGAACGGCAGGACGCCGTGCCGGCAATCTGTCTGTGCGCTGTGCTGTAGGCCGATCGCGACGAGCTATCTGCGAGAAATCGCGACTCGCCTCCCCTACTGCGATCCCGATTGCTACGCCAACCACTGCGAGCGTGCAGCGCTGGCCCCTCGAAAATCATGCGACAGCGATATGCGCAGCGCTCGCCATATCGACGGACCGAGCAATCTTGTCTTCCCCTGGTAGCATGGAATCCGATTTGCCTTGCGTTGCGGCATAGGGCGCCGGTCGACGGAAATGTCGCACCTGGAACCTTCCGGGAGCCCTCAGATCGAGCTTGATCGCCGACGCAATTGAACGGAAGATTCAATAAGCATAGGGTGGAAGGTGGCGCGGTAGAACGACAGGGGGACGCGATGGCCCGCATTGCTTGGTGTCCGGCAATATCCGGTATGCTCCTGCTTGCCGCCTACGCGACCGATGCGGCGGCCGACGACATCATGGTAACGAAGGCTGCGCCCGCCGTGACCACGAAGGCTCTGTCGCAGCCAGCGACGTGTAGCAGCCTCGAGGACTTTGTCGTTACGGCCTGCCCATTGACCTGGAATGGCATCACGGTCTACGGCACGATCGACGGTGGTGTGACGTGGCTGAGCCATGGGGCGCCCTTCAACGGGACCTCCTCCGTCGGGGCAGATTATATCATCCAGAAGTTCAGCAATCGCGCGCAATGGAGTCTCGCGCCGAACGGTTTGTCCAATTCAAACATCGGCATCAAGGGGAAGGAGCCGTTCGCTCCCGGTTGGGCTTTTGTCTTCGATCTGCAGGCCGGGTTCGATCCTTATTCCCTGCAATTATCCAATGGACCGCACTCGGTGGTTCAGAACTCCGGCGTGCCGCTCACCAGCCAAAATACCGGCGCCGATTCGAGCCGGGCCGGGCAATTTTACAATTCCGTGGGCTATTTGGGCGTCAGTTCACCCTATGGCACCTTGACCGTTTTCCGGCAAAACTCGCTGACCTTGGACGCTGTTTTTGCCTACGATCCGATGGGCGCTTCGTATGCTTTCTCGCCGATCGGCTGGCAGGGGATTACCTGCGGCGTGGGCGATACCGAAGACTGCCGATTTAGCACGTCGATGAAGTATCGCGTCGATATTGGGCAGTTCAGGGTTGCGGCGCTCTGGCAATTCGGTGGCTACAGCCTGAACAATGCTGCCACCGGTTCCTACCAGTTCCAGGTCGGTGGGGACATTACCAATCTGGCCGGCGGCACGCTTTCGCTCGACGCAATTGGCAGCCATGTCCAGAACGCCGTGTCGATAGCGCTTGCCGGCAACACGCTGCCGGCGGTGCTGCCGCAGGTTGTCACCGCGACGCTGTCAGATGATTCCAGCGTGATGCTGGTTGGCAAATACAGCAAGGGGCCGGTTAAGCTGTTTGCCGGATACGAATTCATTCGATACGCGCCCCCCAGCAGTCCTTTTGCCCCCGGTGCCGGGTTTAACGATATCTCGGGAGACTTCGTCTGCGCCGGCTGCGCTGCGATCAACAACACGAACATTAACAGCACGGCTTTCAACGCCGGCGACAAGTTATTCCATGTATTCTGGACCGGAGTGAAATATGCCGTCACCGACAATTTAGATTTGATTGGCGCGTATTATCATTATGACCAGCCCGCCTTTGGTGCGCCCGTCAACTGCGCCAATGCCGCGGCGTTCGCAAACTGCCATGGGACATTCGACGCTGTTTCCTTTGTCGTCGACTGGCAGTTTGCGAAGAAGTTTGATGCCTACGCCGGGATCATGTTCTCACAGGAGAATGGCGGCTTGGCGAATGGCTTCCTCAATCGCAGCACGATCGATCCCACGGTTGGGCTTCGCTTCCGCTTCTGAGAACTCTACAGACGCGGCGCATGACCGGCACGGTCATCGAGCTCTACCTATATGGGGAGCCCATAGTGTGCGCCACAATCCAGCCCTCGCCCGCGCCATTGAGAGTCAACATCGTCGCCACCAAAATTGTCATTCGGTAACGGAGGCGTGGCGCGGTCCAGCACTGTTATGTTCGATGAGGTGTAAAAGGCCGGAACCGCCACGGGTACGCCGAGCGCAAGGGCGAGCGTTACTGCAATGACGATCGAGTCCTGTTTCGTGAACGTGAACATGTTAGACTCAATTTTAAAATCGTGTGACCTGGCGCGCCGCGTGAAGCTTGGCGGCGCGCCCGTGTAACATCAACCTCAATCGTTATATTTCGGTCCGCCGTGATAACGGTACGCATTGGTCGCGTCCGTGTCTGTAGCCGCGGCACGATCGAAAGCATTGGAGGCGTAGCTCGCTTGCTGGTCCGAGGCCACGGATGTTTCCGCAAACGCCTGTCCTGAAATCGTCATCAGCATCACCAGCGATGCGGCTAAAGCGAGATTCTTCGTCATGAGTCTGTTTCCTTATGTCGTGATTACGCAGCGCATCGCAGCAGGGAGAATGCTGATGCAGCCGAAGCCGATATGGGCTTGCAATCCGCCGATGCCATTAAATTCTGCTTCAGAAAGCGCGTCGGTGCGGACGTCCGAGCGCTCAAGCGCGTGAACAGAAGTTGCTCTTATAAAAAAGATTTTATTGGTCTCGAAAGGAAGCGCTGCCTACTTGCCCGAAGACAGCAAGCAGGAATGACGGGCGATGATGCTTATTGCAGGAAGACGGCGCGTATTGAGGACATTCGCCTTAACCATGGCGACAGGCGCGATTGGCGTTGCGTCGGCGGTGGCCAAGCCCGCCACGGTGGCCGTCGAATCCGCGCTGACGCCTCCCGGCGCAACGCACCTCGACGCGTTGAAGAAGCGTCTGGCGGCGGCAGCCCGCCGTCGCGATTTCAAAACCGTGCCGATGATCCTAAACGATCCGGAGCAATGGGATCAGGAGGCGCTAACCGAGGTGCTCTCTTACGGGGCTGCGCAAAAGCAGGTCTGGGACAATATCGCTATCGGAGGTCCCTGGCTGAACCTGATGCGCAACGCCGTCAATTCACAGATCTGGTCGTTCAAACATCCGGATTTCCTCGCGGTGTCGGTAACCCATGGTACGGCGCAGCTCGCGCTCTTCGATCAGGCCATGTGGGACAAGTATCAGCTCACGAAACTGGCCGGCGAGGATTTCGAGACCAACACGCTGATCATCGAGCACAAGGCGGCGGATGCCGATCCCACAAATTATGAGGACCCGGCGGGGCCCTTTTCCAGCCAGGACAATTCTATACCGGCGCTGATGCGGCGTGGCGTGGTTTTCATGTCCTGCCACAACGCCATCTGGGAACAGGCGGCAGCCCTCATCAAGCTCGACATCAATCCCGACGGGCTGTCTCACGCCGCGCTTGCGGCTGAATTGACCAACCATCTGGTCGATGGCGCTGTTCTGATCCCCGGTGCCGCTGGCACGCTGCCCGAGTTACAGCAGGCGGGCTTTCACTACGCAACGTAGCACTGAGGCCTGTTGTCAAAATGGGGAAAGCCTTTATGTCCAGCCTCACCCTTGACGGCGCGGCGGCCACCGCCAATCAGGCGCTCGAACGCAACACGACGGGCACATTGATCGCTGCGGAACGCGTCGTTCCGCTGGACCGCGCGCGCACCTTCATCACGCTGTTGGTGGTGCTGCACCACTCCGTCATCAACTACACCTCTTTCGGCAACGGCGACCGGATGCGCTGGCTTGGATTCGATCTGGTCGTGCTGTTCAATGACAGTTTCTTCATGGCCTGCATGTTTTTCATTTCTGGATTGTTCGTTCGTGACAGTCTGGTGCGCTGGGGGCCCGCAAACTTCCTGGCCAACCGGGCCTGGCGACTGGGCATGCCGTTCTTGATCTCGATCTTCGTCGTGATGCCAATCGCCTATTATGCGAGCTTTCTGCGCTATCATCCGCCAGAAACAACTGATTTCAGCTTCTTCCATTTCTGGTGGCACATGTTGACGATCGGTCCCTGGCCGTCGGGGTCGGCGTGGTTCTTGTGGGTGTTGCTGGCGCTCGGTGCGATCGCCGCGCTGCTGTGGACGGCAGCGAGCCGCAAGATCGAAGCGTTCGGGAAACTGATCTACGCCTGGCGCGACCGACCGCTGACCACCTTCGTCGTATTCCTGATCTTCTCGATCATCATCTATCTGCCGATGCGCGTGATCTTTGGCGATTCATCCTGGCTGGTGCCGGGCCACTATCCGCTTCCGATACAGACCAGCCGTATCCTGCTCTACGCCGGATATTTTTTTAACGGCGTCGGTGTCGGTGCGGTTAACCTGAGAACCGGGATCCTTGCAGAGGAAGGGCCGCTAGCAAAGCGCTGGGCGCTGTGGCTCGGCTTTGCGTTTGCCTTCTATGGCGCAATCCTGATTCTGGTCTATGCACACCACGATTGGCTCGCGGATTTCAATTCACCTCCGCTTTGGTGGCACACCGCTTATGGTCTCGCTTTCGCCATGTTCAGCGCGGCGATGATGTTCGCGGTGCTAGCGGTGTTCCTGCGCTTTGCGCGGTATTCGCTGTGGCTGCTCGACGCGATGCGGCCCTCGGCCTATGGCATTTATCTCGTGCATTTCATCTTTCTCATCTGGCTGCAATATATCGTTTACGATCCACCTTTGCCGGCGCCGGTCAAGTTCGCGATCGTATTCACCGGCACTCTCTCGATGAGCTGGGCGCTCACCGTGCTGTTGCGAAAAATTCCAGTTGTCGCGAACGATCTAGTGCGCGGCCGGTGAATTTGGCGGGCTTCAGTTGGTCACGCCAGCGTCGGCGCATACGGGCATGCGATCTCGACGACGCAGCCGGCCCCCGGGCGAATAGTGAATCGGAAGCCATGCAACTTTACGATTGCCGATACCAGGTTCAGGCCAAGACCCAGGCCCATTGTGTGTCTTATCTTATCCGACCGATAGAAGCGCCTTAGGACGGCGTCGCGCTCGTGTTCGCTTATGCCGGAACCAGTGTCCTTGACCCGCACGATAATTTCACCATCGAGGCAATCCAATCCGATTTCCACCCGCCCGCCGGTCGGGGTGTATTTTACGGCGTTGTCGACAAGATTGGCGACCGCCTCGATCAAGAGGTCGCGGTCACCATAAACGCTTACTTCGTGCGGCGATTGAACGACAAGGTTGATCCCCTTATCTTCTGCTATCGGCTCGTACATGTCGCCCACCTCGCGCACCAGGTCTGCAAGCGCCACTTTGCCGAAGCCGGCCGACCGCTGACTTTTCTCGATTTCCGCAAGCCGCAAAATCGCGGTGATGATCGAAAGCGACTG
>Ga0210408_10000559_pt1 | contig 46625 bp, 50 predicted proteins | sample IncBWH4MmetaG_FD_155471 | JGI IMG/M metagenome (GOLD analysis project Ga0210408, IMG submission 155471) | Forest soil microbial communities from Barre Woods Harvard Forest LTER site, Petersham, Massachusetts, United States - Inc-BW-H-4-M | ecosystem: Environmental > Terrestrial > Soil >...
GCAGAGCCCGCTTGCGCTTCACCAGCCGGGACAATTCTGAAGAGGAAGATTTTATTTGAGTAGCAAATTACATCCAACGGCAAGTGTGACGACTGAAAACTGTCTCACTCTAGGGGTGCACCCCAGGCCCTCAAGTCGGCACAAATCGACTTCAAGTCGTCACAAACAGACTTCAAGTCGGCACCCCAGAGGTTTAAGTCGGCACAAAATCGACCTCAAGTCGGCGCAAAACAGACAGCGCGGCACAGAAATCCCCAATGTTTTCAACGCTTGCGTCAAAACTGCGCCGTCTGGAGGCGGTATTTGCCTGTCCAAAGACGGATTTTCATCTTCTGGGTCGTGTCCGCAAAACCAAGCTGTTCTAAAAAAGCGGAGGGCACAGCCCATGAAGAAAACGCAACTGGGGCTATTGAACTAACAGCTAGGACTAACGGCTAAGTACTTCATAACTAGAAGCTAGAAGCCAGCAGCTTCTTTTGTCAGTCTGTACTAAATTTTGCTTCATGCTGTACACTTGTTGGTTTTTGATTCGACGCTGGCTAGTCATTTGGATCTGTGGAAAAGAACGGACTGCCGGAGAAATACCGCATATTTATTTGTTATTCCGCACCTGGAGGTGAAGTTTGGCTGAAATCAAAAGCTCTGCTGTGCAAGGAGGATTTGGCCGCACACAGCGCCGCGATGCCTGGTTATTAGAGTTGGTTCCAACGGTGATTCTTCTGGGAGGCTTTGGTCTTTACGCCACCATTCGTGCCTTTGAGGGAGCTTACTATTCGTGGGGCCCCTATCTTTCCCCGTTTTATTCACCCTTAATTGATGCAGGGCACAAGATATGGCCATTTTCTCCCGCTCTCCTGATTCTCGCTGGGCCGCTGGGTTTTCGTGTGACTTGTTACTACTACCGGAAGGCCTACTACCGGGCATTTTTTGCCGATCCCCCGGCTTGTGCTGTTGGGGAGCCTGCTGGACGTAAGTACAAAGGCGAGACAAAGTTTCCGTTCATTCTGCAAAACCTTCATCGATACTTTATGTATCTTGCCGTAATTTTTCTCTGTTTCCTTTGGTACGACACGATTCGCGCTTTTTGGTTTGATGGAAGCTTCGGAGTCGGAGTGGGCACGCTCGTTTTCCTGGTGAACATTGTCCTGCTCACCATGTATCTGTTTTCCTGCCATTCACTGCGCCACCTTATCGGCGGGAAGCTCGACTGCTTTTCGTGTACGCTGTCCAACCGGACGCGTCACGGTGCGTGGAAGAAGGCAAGCTTTCTGAATGAGCGTCATATGTTGTTTGCGTGGTGCAGCTTGATCTCCGTCGGGTTTGCCGACTTTTACGTGCGCATGGTGGCAACCGGCATGATAAAGGACCTTAGACTCCTGTGAATGACAAATACGAAACTCACGAACATGATGTATTGATCATCGGTGCAGGAGGGGCGGGACTGCGTGCCGCCATTGAAGCCCTGGCCCAGGGCGCGCGTGTGGCTGTGGTCTCCAAATCTCTGCTCGGCAAGGCCCACACTGTAATGGCCGAGGGTGGAATTGCCGCCGCCATGGCCAACGTGGACAAAGCAGATAACTGGAAGACCCACTTCAAAGACACCATGCGTGGAGGCAAGCTACTGAACAACTGGCGCATGGCCCAACTCCACGCCCAGGAAGCCCCGGAACGCGTGCGTGAGCTGGAGCAATGGGGCGCACTCTTCGACCGCACATCCGATGGCGACATCTTGCAGCGTGCTTTTGGCGGCCACAGCTTCAAACGGCTGTGTCATGTAGGCGATCGCACTGGCTTGGAAATGATCCGTACCCTGCAAGACCGGGGCGTGCACATGGGTTTTGACGTCTTTATGGAGTGCACGATCATCCGCCTGCTTAAAGATGGGAACCGGATTGCTGGAGCATTTGGCTACTGGCGAGAACAGGGCCGCTTTGTGGTGCTGAAGGCCAAGGCCGTCGTGATCGCCACCGGCGGTATCGGCAAAGCATATCGAGTTACCTCCAATTCCTGGGAATACACCGGGGACGGTATGGCGCTGGCCTACGAGGCGGGCGCCACTCTTCAGGACATGGAATTCGTGCAGTTTCATCCTACGGGCATGGTATGGCCTCCGGGCGTTCAAGGACTTCTGGTGACCGAAGCAGTACGTGGCGAAGGCGGCATCCTCCGCAACAAGCTGGGTGAGCGTTTCATGGAGAAATACGATCCCAAGCGCATGGAGCTTTCTACCCGCGATGTGGTGGCCCGCTCCATTTACATTGAGGTGCGCGAAGGACGCGGCAGCGAACACGGCGGCGCTTTCCTGGACATTTCCCACAAGCCGGCCGAGTACGTGAAGACCAAACTGCCCAGCATGTACCACCAGTTCAAGGAGCTGGCTGACGTGGACATCACCAAGGGGCCTATGGAAGTGGGGCCAACCTGCCATTACGTGATGGGTGGGGTGCGGGTGGAGGCTGAGACAGCGGAATCGACTATCTCCGGCTTGTTTGCCGCTGGTGAAGCTGCCGCCGGGCTGCATGGCGCGAACCGTCTGGGCGGAAATTCTCTCTCGGATCTGCTGGTATTTGGACGCCGTGCAGGTCTGGCTGCCGCAGCCCATGCGAAAAAGGTCCCCGCGGTCAACATCGATTACGCGCAGATTAACGAAGCCGAGCGGGACATGCTTGCTCCTTTTGAAAACAGTGATGGAGAGAATCCCTACACTTTGCATCGCGATCTGCAAGAGGTCATGGGAACTCTGGTAGGTATCTTCAGGACCGAAGACGACCTGGTCAAGGCCCTGTCCGAACTGGAAAAGCTGAAGCGGAGAGCTACACGGCTGCGAGTAGAAGGTTCGAGGCTGTTCAATCCCGGATGGCACTTGGCTCGCGATCTCAAGTCCCTGCTGATGGTTTCCGAAGCGGTTGCCCGCAGCGCGCTGGCCCGGAAGGAAAGCCGTGGGGCACACAGCCGTCTGGATTATCCCAATCTCGATGAGCAGCAATGGGGCAGGCAGAACAATCTGATCTCCCGCGATGGAGACAGCATGAAGCTCCAGCAGGTTCCGATCAAGGAAATACCTGAAGAGTTGAAACAGCTTTTGGCGGAAGACAAGTAGCCGAGAATACACACAAATCGGCAGGAGGAAGAATGGCGGACGAGGCGGTTCTCGAAGTATTTCGTGGCAATCAGGAAGGTGGCAGTCCCCAGCAATATCGTGTCCCCATAGCCCCTGGCATGGTCGTGCTGGATGCGCTGCACTACATCCAGGCGCATCAGGCGCCCGATCTTGCTGTCCGTTGGAACTGCAAGGCCGCCAAGTGTGGTTCCTGCTCGGCAGAGGTCAACGGCCGGCCCCGGCTCACCTGCAAGACCCGCATGGACGCGCTTCCTTTGGATAAACCGATCACAGTCTCTCCCATGAAGACTTTTCCGGTCATTAAGGACCTGGTTACCGATGTCTCCTGGAACTACAAGGTCAACAAGCGGATCAAACCTTTTACGCCCAAGCCCGGCGTTCAATGGAAGATGTACCAGGAAGACGTCGATCGTATACAGGAGTTCCGCAAGTGTATTGAATGCTTCCTGTGCCAGAATGTCTGCCATGTCCTGCGCGACCACGACAAGAAAGAGGAGTTCTGTGGGCCGCGCTTCTTTGTCCGCGTGGCCGGGCTGGAAATGCATCCTCTGGACAACGTATCGAGAGTCCAGGCCCTGAAAGAAGAATTTGGTGTGGGTCTGTGCAATATTACGAAATGCTGTACTGAAGTTTGTCCCGAAGACATTCACATTACCGACAATGCGATTATTCCTCTCAAAGAGCGGGTCGTGGATGAATACTACGATCCCTTGCTGCGGCTAGTGCGTAAAATAAAGGGAGCGAAGTAAGAGTATGGTGGAAGAACGGCCCTTTAGGGCCGTGTTAAGCGGAGCACTTAATAAAAAGTGCGCTTTAGCGCTGGTGCCATCCTGAAATATTAGAGTTGTGAGGAAGTACCGAAATCATGGAGCGTCAGCTCAAGACCATCTCCAAGAGTAGCGTCGCCGAAGCTCTAGCGAAGGTCCAGCACTACCGTTATCTGAACCAGGCGGAAGAAGCGGAATCAATCTGCCGCGATATTCTTGCCGTTGATCCTGAAAATCAGATGGGATTGCGTCAATTGGGGCTGGCCATTACCGACCAGTTTACCGGCGCCCTGTCAGACCGCTATAAAGAAGCGGAGGCCTGCTTCCAGAAGCTTTCCAGCGAATACGAGCGCTCTTATTACTCTGGAATTCTCTATGAGCGCCGCGCCAAGGCGCAATTACGCGCCGGACACCTGGCCCACTCCCTGGTTGTAAGCTTTGAGAACGCCATGCGCTGCTTTGAAGAAGCTGAAAGGGTCCGTCCTCAAGGCAACGATGATGCTCTGCTGCGATGGAACCGCTGTCTGCGACTGCTTCAAGGCATTCCTGAATTGTCGCGCGAGAAAGAGCCCCAGCCTTTTGAGGTGAGTGACAGCCCGCCGCACTAACCATGCTCGCCGCCAAAACTTTTGCCGTGGATCTCACAGATTCCACAGATCAGCCATGAGGCACGTTCAGTTCTGGCGGAGCTGCTCCTTGCTTCCATCAAGAATGTAAGAAAGAGATAACGAGAAGCCCGGGAGTAATGTTTCTTCCTTCAGATTTTCCGGCTCTCTCACAGCCTGAACTCCAGCCTGGGAGTGCACTTCTCCAAGTCGCAGACTCGGATAAATGACCCAAACGGATCGGCTCCCGGCAGCAAGATATTGATGTATCTTCTTGACGGTATCTTCAGCTCGGTTGGTAGGAGAGATTACTTCAACTGCCAGCGCGGGAGCGCCATCCACCGGCGAACGATCAAGATCGATGTTTTTGAGATGTTCCGCGGTGATAAAAGCCACGTCAGGATTTCGCACAGTACCAGGGCCGAGGCGGAAGTCCATTTCCTCGGCAACAATTCCCAGATGATTTGATTCGACAAACTGCATAAGTTGCATGGTTATGCGTTGCCGGATCAAATTATGCCTGAGCGCAGGGGAGGGCTCCATCACCAGTTCTCCCTCGTCGAGTTCATAGATCGTTCCTTCCCGTTCTGGCAGCCGCTCGTATTCCTCAAATGTGAGCTTGGTTGTTGTGCCCATGGCGCCTCCGGTCGTGGCATTTCTGCGCACGTAAACACACTGGATGAACTGGGTTCAGTATAAAACAGTCTTTACTGCGTCAATAGGGCCACGCCGATGCAGACCAGCAGGGCCGAGACCCAACGGCGGCCGTCAACGTTTTCTTTCAGGAAAACCTTGGCCATCACGGCGCTGACGATAAATGTAAGAGAAGCGGAAGAGGGGGCTACCAGGCTGGCATCGCCCCACGAAAGGGCGGTCAAAAGACTGAAGAAGCCTACGGCCATGCAGCAGAGACCCATGAGGAACTGTTTCTCGCGAAAGACCCTGCCCACGACGGCCGCGAGGCCGTTGCGGGCCCGCAACTCGTCGAGATCGCCAATGCGCTTCATGGCGGCGGAGAGCAGAACGTCACCGGCGCTGGAAGCCAGCACGATCATGCCAATGGCGCTCCACAGCTTAAGCGAGTTCATGCTGCTCCTCATGCTCGCGGACACGGTGTTCTTCCCGTTGGTGCCTGGTTAAAGCTGGGCCCCGCGTTACCCACCCGACGCCGCAACTGATGAGAAGAATGCCAATCCAGCGGAAGGCGGAGACATCCTCATGAAGAAGATATTTTGAGAGTATAGCCACCAGCACATATCCCAAGGCGGTGGCGGGAAGAACATAGCTCAAATCGGCCCAGGAGAGCGCGGTAAGGTATGAGGCAAAAAAAGCGATCAAGCAGAGAACACCGGCCACCACCCACAGATTGCCGAGCGCCGTGATGAGTTCCTGCAAGTGATCCAAGTGGATGGGCCCAAGTTCCTGCATGCCCCGTTTCAGCAGAACGTCACCCGTGCCGCCGAACACCATCACCGCCAAAAGGACCAGATACTTCCGAAGATTCACTTTCCTAGTCCCCGCCCGCCCGCGCGGTCACCGGGTCCCGCTCTTGCTCTTGCTGTTGAGGCTGTGCTCCATTGATGTGAGGCTGTACACCGTTGTTGCGCGCCTGCTTGGCAATGCGGTTGCGCTGGGCCCGTAGCTTCATGAAGGACTTGGCTTCTTTGTAGAGCCGCTTTCGTTCTTTACTATTGAAGACCGCTTTCTTCACAATGCGGAAGACAGCTTTGGGCCGGAAATAATACTCATCGTAGAATTTGTGGACCATCTCCAGCACATATTCGCGCGGCAGGCCCGGATATTCAATCTGAGCCAGTTGATGTCCGCCTTCGTCTACCATTTTCTCGGTACCTACGATAAAGCCGTTCTTCTTGGCAAAGTCGTAGAGTTCGGTACCGGGATAAGCATGGGCAAGCGAGACCTGGATGGTTTCCACATCCAGTTCTTTGGCAAAATCGATGGTGTTGCGGATGGTTTCGCGACTCTCGCCGGGCAGGCCGAGAATGAAGTCGCCGTGTACCGTCAGCCCCAGCTTCTTGGTGTCTTTGGTGAACTGGCGTGCACGCTCCACCGTAGCGCCTTTCTTGATGTTCTTCAGAATCTGCTGGTCGCCCGATTCATAACCCACAATCAAGAGACGGCAACCGGCTTCCTTCTGCGCCTTGAGGGTCTCATAGTCGGTGGTAACGCGCGATGTGCATGACCAGGTCAGCTTCAAAGGCTTCAGCTTGGAGCACAGCTCGACGGTACGCGCCTTCTGAATGTTGAAGGTGTCATCGTCAAAGAAGTACTCGGCCAGCCAGGGCCAGTATTCTTTGGCCTGGGCCATTTCGCGGGCCACGGCATCACTGGAGCGCTTGCGCCACGGATGTCCGCTCAAGGTCTGCGGCCACAAGCAGAATGTGCACTGGGCCGGACAGCCGCGGGTGGTGTACAGCGAAACGAAAGGATGAAGCAGGAAGGGCACGTTGTAACGTCGAACGTCCAGATCGCGATAGTAAACGTCGGTCACGTTGGGTAGAGCATCGAGGTCCTGCGTGTCCGGGCGGTCAGGATTGTGGGCAACTTTGCCATTCTTGTCGCGGTAAGAAATCCCGAGTATTTCTGAGAGCGGTTTGCCGTTAGCAAACTCCGTTATCGAAAAATCAAATTCCCGGCGGCAGACAAAATCAATGACCGGGCACTCCTGCAAAGACCGGTCAGGTAGTGTGGTGACATGCGGACCGACAAAGGCGATCTTCAGCGCCGGATTGGCCTCTTTCATTCTGGTAGCCATCTGGATGTCGCCCGGAAAACCAGGAGTACTGGTGAACAGCACCAGGAACTCGTACTGCTTGCCAATCTCAATCGTCTCCTGCATCGAGACATGGTGCGGAGGAGCATCAAGTAAACGGGAGCCTTCCAGCATTCCGGCCGGATAAGCCAGCCAGACGGGGTACCAGTATGACTCTATCTCACGGGTGGCAGGCCAGCGCGAACTGGCGCCACCATCGAAATTCTCAAAGGACGGCGGATTCAGGAATAGCGTTTTTAAAGGCATAAGGCTTCAATGATTATATTAACATCTTTAGTCGTGTGCCCTAACCGCTAAAGAATCCAAGAGGTTACGAGCCATCAGTGAGTGGGCCTACGTGCAATAAGCCATAACCATGTAGTTACTGGAAATGTGTTCTTTACGTATTCATTTGCTATCAGTTGTGTGTGAGTTTAAATAAGCGTTATCTTTTCGTCTGCTCTTAAGCTAGTGCCGGATCGGTCCCAACGCCCAGCCCTCCAATTCGTTCACTTGGCGGAGAAGCTGGACTTGGGCTTTGTCCAACTGAAACGTTGATTCTATGTAGGCCGTATAGCGAGCATGCTCAGTGATCCGGGCATTCTGCTCATCCTTTAGGGTGGCTGCCCCTGCCTGGATTTTTTCGTGAGCAGCATCCACATCAGATTCGGCCAACTGGTGCTCTAGCCGGGAGACATCACGGGCGGCAGCCAATTGTTGGACCGAACGCTGTAACTTCAGGGTCTCTGAGCTGACCTGATCTTTTGTGTTCTGAGCTTCTTTCTGGGCCTTGATGGCATCTGCCCTGGCGGCATCGGCGGTAGCGCGTTGCGCAGCATTCAAAATCGGGAAGCGAATGGCCACACCTAGGGTCACATTGTTTCGCTGAAATTTACGGAAAAACTGATCGTAGTTGTTATAACGTGCCAGCACCGCATATTGGGCGACCAGGTCGAGGGCCGGATATAACTGCTTGGCTTCTCCACTGGCCCGAAATGCCTTGGTTTGGGCGGCATGTTCCGCTACCTTGACCGCAGGATTTTTACTTAGGGCTGCGGCAATCAAGTCCTGGTCAGCAGGAACATTGGGCAGCGGAGGAATGGTTTCTGTGGAGGTCTGTATGGCATTGGCGGGCAGGCCGGTGAGCTGGGAGAGGCGAAGCCGAAGCTGATCGGCGGCTGATTTGGTTTCCGCCAGTTGCATCCGGACCTTGGCGGAGGCCAGTTTGGCCCTGGTCAGCTCAACCTGACTATCAAGCCCCGCTTGTACGCGCTGGTTCACGATGTCCTCGAATTTGGCTGCAAACTCCTGCTGCTCGAGCTGGACATTGAGCGCCGACTGGAGCAAATCAAGCTGCATATAGTCCAAGGCAGTTTCCAGGATAATCTCGTTGCGGCGGTCGGCGTTCTGGGCTTCGGTGGTTTGGCGTTCATTTTTGGCCGCCTTCATAAATTGGCGCTGGGCCGGATTGAACAGGAACTGTTGCGTATTCACGTTGAAGACCGAAGGCGCAGATCCTTCCAGGCTGAGCGGGAACCCGTAAGAAAAAGCCAATCCTGAGCCCAGAGTGACTTGCGGCAGGAACAGATCGCGTGCCTGCAAGTAGTCGGCGCGGGCCCGCTGCTCATCAGCGTGGGCAATGCCCGTGGTCGTGCTGTTTTTCAGGGCCAGCTCTATGGCAGTGCGGAAGGGAAGAGGCCCTTCTTGAGCAGCCAGATGAGTTGAAAATGCAATGAAAAGACCGCCCAGAGTGGCAATCAAGCGGGTATGAAATGTCATGATTCACCTGTTGGAAAGATGGATGGTGGAAACGTGATTCTATCGGGAAACACGAGCCAGCGCATCCTGCGCTGGGTGATACTGCGAAGCCAAGTCCAGGGCTGCGCGATATTCTTTGGCGGCATTCTGGGCGTCTCTCTGTTTTTCAAACAACATTCCTAAACGGTAGTGCGCCTGAAAAGCGGGACCATCTTCCGTAAACTTGTTCACCGAGAGATACTCGCGGAACATTTGAATGGCGGCAGGAAAGTTCCGTCCCCCTTGCAGTAGAAGAGATGCAGCGTCGAAAAGAGCGATACCTGTTTCCAGGCGGGCTGCGCGGGATTTTGTTACCGTCGCTTCCATGTCATTCAGTCGCCCTTCGCGCCGGTAGAAAGCCGCCAGATCGACCCAATATCTCGCCAGATTTCCGCTGGCTTCAATGGCAGCCTTGAATTCTCCTTCGGCTTTGTTTTTGTCTCCTGCCTTCTCCTCAATCCTGCCCATCATAGAATGGGCCTGGGCAGGATCGTGGGGCATCACCAATTCAGCCAGCTTACGCGCCTTGGTTTTATCGCCACCCATGATCGAAGGTGCTTCCACGTAGAACTCCGCCAGATCAGCATGTGCCGAGATATTTTCTTTGCCCAGAACCACCGCGCGTTCAAATTCTGCCTTGACCTTTCGCACAAGAGTGAGGGCCTTCAGGGCCCCGGCAATCGCCGCTTTTTCACCGTAGGAGCGGCCCAGCCACTGATGATATTCACTGCTTTGAGGGGCGAGTTCGACGGCCTTCTCGCAGGCGTGAATGGCCTCGTCCCAGTTTTCAAGCTGGAAATAGACACGGCATGTAAGGTTGTAGGCTTCCGCGTCCTGCTGGTTTTTCTGGATTTGGGAGTGCAGCTCTCGCAACGCAGCGTCAGCGTTGCCGCTGTTCAGCAGAGCGGTGGCATTCGGTGGAGAAGGACTGTCCAGGGAAGAAGAATCGGTGGCTCCAGCCGCCGCCAAGAGAGTCAAGCTGAACAGCAGAACTGCCACTGCCAGGGTTCGGAAGATGCTCAACGCTCAACCACCTTTACTTCCATGCCATTACGCAGCGGTTGTGCATTCGTAGCACCCAGTGCGATCGGTGTTCCTTCAGCGACCCCTCCCAGAATCTCCACTCGCGTGAGACTGGCGACACCGGTCTTTATCTCAAGCAGTTTGATCTTGTCGTTCACAATTTCGTACACAATTCGCTTGCCGTCCAGGTCGTGCACGGCTTCCCGCGAGATGGTGAGCGCGTCCTCATGCCGGGCAATTACAATCGTCACATTGACGTTGACATTGGGCAGCAGTTTTTTGTCGGAGTTCGAAATCTGGCAGGTGATTTCGCCGACAGTGCGCGTCCCCAGGTTGGTGACAACCGTTGGCAATTGGGTGAGCACACCCTCCCATTTGCGTCCCGGAACAGCATCCCAGGTGACTTCAACTTTTTGGTCTTTAGCGAGCCGTCCAATTTCCGGTTCGTCCACAAAAGCCCGGACCTGGACGGTGTTTAGATTGGCTACCTCTACCAGCAGATCACCGGCATTGAGATACGAACCCGGTTTCACCGGTATGCGATAGACGGCGCCGGCAAAAGGCGCTCGTATATTGGAATTCCGTATCAGGTCCTGGGCGGCGGCGTAAGCGGTGCGCGCGTCGGCAACTGAAGCCTGGACTTTGGCTACGTCGGCAGTGGAGAAACGCCCTGTCTGTTTGGATTGCAGGAGTTGAATGTCCGCTTCAGCCCGTTTGAGCCGGTTACGTGCCTCTTCGACCTCGGCTGGAGAAGCTGCTCCATTTTGTTGTAAGCGTTGCACTGCCCGCAAATTCCGCTCGGCCTCGTCACGTTCGGTCTGCGCCTTGGCCAGTTGCGTGCTTGTGGTCAGCACCTCTTCTTGCGTTCCACCGCTTTCTACCGCATGAAGATCAGCTTCCGCCGCCCGGAGTTGCGCCAAGGCCCTGGCTGCACGAGAGCGGGCGTCAATGTCGTCCAGTTGCAGCAGCAATTGGCCCGGTTTTACCTGGTCTCCAAGCCGGACCAACACTCGCTTTACCGAGGCTGGTGCTTGAGCATGGGCCTCGAAGTTATTTACTGGCTCGATCTTCCCGTTCGTCGAAATCACGCTGGCGATCGGCTGGTGTATCACTGTCTCTGCTCGGACCGGGACCACACCCTTGCGCATCATGCCGCCGGAGAAGAGCAGGAGCGCGACAATACCCACAGCCGCACTTATGATGAGGTAATTGCGCCGGAAAAAGCCGTTTGTGTTAGCACGCGCCATTGGGAACGTTTTAGTATAAACAACCGGATTCCAAACAAGAGCACAAACCTCTGCTGCTGCCGAAAAAGGCACAACAGCAAAGACCGATGTGAGCTGTCGAATCTACCAGATTTAGATGCTAGCCAAGCCTGGACAGTTCCTATAAAAGGCTGTTGCTACAATATGGGCGATGGCGAACCGAACCGGTTACACCGCACATCACGCCAAGGCTGGGCTGGACCACAAGTTCCCGGAGATTGATACGTGGCCGAACCAGTTTCCTGCGTATGAAATCCTGGTGGATGTGCCGGAATTTACCTCCGTATGCCCAAAAACCGGGCTGCCCGACTTTGGGGTGCTGGAAATTCGCTACATGCCAGACAAGTCCTGCCTGGAACTGAAGTCGCTCAAGGAATACCTGTTGCATTATCGCAATCTTGGGATCTTTCAAGAGAACATCGTCAACCAGGTGCTGGAAGATGTGGTGCGCGCAGCTCGGCCCAAGTGGGCGGTCGTCAAAGGCGTGTTTCGTCCTCGTGGCGGAATCGGCACAACCGTAGAGGCCCGTTGGCCCAGGCAGAAATTGAAACCATAAAACGCTAGCATCCGCTTATAATTGCGCAGCTTCATGCAGCCCAAACTCTATCCTCGCCTGATGCTCGCGTTGCTCACCGGGCTGAATATTCTGAACTACATTGATCGTTCCGTATACTTTGGGGTCCAGCCCTTGATCCAGAAAGAATTTGGCGTAAACGATGCCCAAGCAGGCTGGGTCAACAGCGCTTTCTTCCTTTCGTATTTGTGCACTGCGCCATTTGTCGGATATCTGGGCGACCGCTATTCGCGCAAGCGCATTGTCGCAATCGGCATATTTATCTGGAGCGGATTTACCTTGTTGACCGGCATCACCCATTCCTATAACGGGTTGCTGTTCCGGCACATCATGGTAGGTATTGGGGAGGCCAGTTATGCCACTATTGCTCCTACATTGATCGCTGATTCGTTTCCTTTGGCACGACGCGGGCGAATGCTGTCCATCTTTTCTTTGGGACTGCCTTTTGGCGTTGCCCTGGGATATAAGCTAGGCGGTTTGTTTGCCGCTCCTCCTCACGAAAACTGGCGATTGCCCTTCATGGTGGCGGGAATCCCCGGTTTTTTGCTGGCGCTTATCCTGTTGATGCTGCCGGAGCCGGAGCGAGGAAAGACCGATTCAGTTACGCCTTCGATGGTGCGTTCGACCCTTCCCAGCTTGCTGAAAAATGGCGCCTTCATGAGCGCTACTTTAGGGCTGGCGATGTACACATTTGCCATGGGCGGCCTGCAGCAATGGATGCCCACATTTCTTAGCCGCGTCCGCAGCATTCCGCTCCATCAGGCCAATGATATTTTCAGCAAGATGACCGGTTTCAATGCCATCGTGGCCACACTGATAGGCGGGTGGATTGGCGACCGTTTGCTCAAGCGCTATTTTGGCGCGTATTACACCTTTTCCGGATGGGCCATGCTGGTTGCTGTCCCATTGATGGTGATGGCCATTTATGCGACCGGGCGTCCGATGCTGCCTGCAATGTTCGTGGCGGAGTTCTTCCTGCTGATTAATACCGGGCCGCTGAATGCTGCCCTCGTGAACTCTGTGGATGCAAAGATCCGCTCTACGGCGCTGGCTGTAAATGTGGTTGTGATTCACCTGCTGGGAGATGTCCCTTCACCCCCCATCATCGGCTGGATTTCCGATAAGACGTCATCGTTGCAGACTGGTTTTTGTGTGACATTCGTTGCAGCCGCTCTATCGGGGTTGATCCTGGTCTACGGCGCGCGACATGCACCACGGCCAAGAGAACAGAACATTGCTGCAGTTTGACCACGGCCAGAAAAATCTTTCTTTGGCGTAAGATTTTGCCGTTCGCCTTCTGCGGCCCTTCCATTTTCTTTTGCCTGTCCAGATCTCCAGCGTGCTTTCGGCGCTGTATTTTCAATGGTGCGCACGATTTATGTGTCATACAACTCCCAACGAGATTTTCAGACTCCAACAGAGCAGGAACAAAAAATCTCAATGCTGATGATATTGGCCCGTTATTGTGATTCTGACGTTGCTGGGGGCGCATTCAGATGGGCCACATACCGAGACCGGCGACACTACCCAGCGGCGGATTGGGACTACTTTTGCTAATCATCATTCTTTTATTGCGTTACTGAAGAACGAGGGAACCATGAAATTACTTTGCGCCATTGGCGTTTGCATAATCGCTCTTACTGCCTGCAACAATCAAGATACCAACAAAACCCGCGAAGAGGCCGCCAAAGCTGCAGCCGAATTCAAACAAGCAACCAAAGAAGCAGGAAAAGAGATCAAGAAGGGTGCGGAAGAGGCGCGCAAGCAAGGTACTGCTATCGCACAAGGTGTGCGCGAGGGCTGGCATTCCGACGAAAAACTTGTGGACTTGAATTCCGCTTCCAGGTCGCAACTCATGGGCCTGCCCGGAGTGGACAGCAAGTCCGCCGTTCGTATTATTGCCGGAAGGCCTTATCACACCAAAGAGGAGTTGGAAAGCAAAGGCATTGTTTCTGGCGAAGAGTATCAGAAGATTCAGGACCGGATTACAACCAAGTGAATCAGGGCTTGATCGAGTGATTGATAATTGAACTGCTTATTTCTTAAATTTCTCAATCACCCAATTACCAAATTTCTCAATCACCCAATTTATTTCGTAGGTTCCATCTTCAGCGCATCATTGAAGCGATTGAAGTAGTTAAACAGCCCGATGGCTGCCAGCAGCTCTATGATCTCGCCTTCATCAAAATGCCGGCGCAATTCGGCCCAGAGTTGATCGTCGATGGTGTGAGCATCCTGGGTTACACGTTCCGCCAGGCACAGGGCGGCCTTCTCTTTCTCGCTGAAGTCGCTGCGATTCTCGAAATTGTGAAGGTCCTGAAGTTGGTCGTCTGTCCATCCAAGCCGTCTTGCCAAGACGGTGTGAGAGGCCAGTCAATATTCGCATCGGTTAATTTGTGAGGTGCGGGTGATGACCAGTTCTTTGAGCTTGGCTGGGACGGTGCCGGTCTCCATGACCGCGCGAAAGTGGGCGATCATAGTTTTCATGATTTCTGGACGATGGGCCACAGTGCGGAACATATTGGGAATGTTCCCCCGGACCTTCATGAAGTGGTCATAAATGGCGCCCACTTCATCACCAACCTGGGAGCGGTCAAGACGAGAAATTCTTGGCATAAGAGATACCGCGGGCAGGCGGGAGGGCCCGCCTGCAACTTAAGCTTTTATAGGATTTAGTTAAATGCCTGAACGGCGGCTGCTTCGTCGTCCTTAATGTCAAAGACGGTATAGAGCTTGGTGATCTGGAGCAGGTCATGGACCTTCTTAGTCAGGTTGAGCAGCTTCAACTCGCCGCCCTGATTGCGGACAGTGGTAAAAGCGCTGACCAGTTCGCCGATTCCGGAGCTGTCGATGTAGGTTACGTTGCCCAGATTGAGCAGGATTTTTGTCTTTCCCTTGGTGGCCAAGTCGCGGATGGTATCCCGCAATACTACGCTGCCTTCCCCAAGGGTTATACGGCCGCTCAGATCGACGATGGTCACGCCCCCCACCTGCCGGTTGTTAGCTTTCATTGTCACTTTGTTTCCTCCTTGGCATTCGCGGCCTCGCGGCCAACATGTTTGATTAAGGTAATCTCTGTTCCAGGATCCAGCTTCCTGATCTTCACCTCATCCATAAAAGCCCGGATGAGAAATATGCCTCGTCCCGACTGTTTCATCAGGTTTTCCGGCGCCAGCGGGTCGGAAATACACTGCGGATCAAGCCCTTTGCCCTGATCGGTGATGGTAATTACCAGGGCATCGCCGGTCATCTCGTAAACCACGATCACCTTCTTGCGAGGATCGTACGCATTGCCATGCAATACAGCGTTGACTGCGGCTTCCCGGACCGCCATGGCTATATGATGCTGTTCATCCTCGTCGAAGCCGTTGCCGGCGGCAATCTCAAAGGCCTTTCCTTCAGCCTTGTTTACGCTTTCCAACGTGGAATCCAGCGTATACGAAACCCGGTTTTTAGCGCGGTGGTTCACAATATCTGCCCGGACGGGGCCACGCTTGCACTTATCGGCGTATGTCACGGTATATAGGTGAATCGGTAGTTTGCCTAGCCGGACATCAAAATGTCAAACCGAAAGGCATTCTTTGCTGGAATCAGCCAACGCCATTCGGTATTCTGCCTGTAGGGACAATGATATATGGAAGCGATCGCGCTTTCGACGATTCTCGGCGCTCCCGTTTATGACGGCTCAGGAGAGCTGGCTGGACAAGTGCGCGAAGTTGCGATCTCGCCCCAAGAGGACCCCAACCGCATCTCTGACATCATTGTTAAGACCCGCGACGGAGACCGCCTGCTTTCAGTAAAGTCTCTCCTTCCAATGGAGGGCCGCCTGGTTCGGGCCAAGGGAAAATCTGAAGAGTGGCCTCCTTTGGTCAGCTCCGAGGGACTGCTCTTGCTGGAACGCGACCTGCTGGACCAGCAAATTATTGACATACATGGCCGCAAGGTAGTGCGGGTCAACGATGTTGACCTGCGCCAGGAACCCGCCAATGGAGCTTTGAGACTCAAAATTGGCAAAGTAGATGTAGGTCTTCGCGGGGCCGTGCGCCGCCTGCTGAAAGGGCTGGCGCCGATGAAAGCGATCGAGGTGCTGGCCAGCCGCATGCCCGAAAAGGCGATTCCCTGGGAGTTTGTCGACCTCATTGAAACCGACCCGGCCCGTCGGGTGCACTTGAAACTCGAATACGAGCGCCTTTCGAAGCTGCATCCTGCCGACATTGCGGACATCTTGGAAGATCTTGCTCCAGCCGAGCGTGAAGCGGTCTTTGGCTCCCTGGATGAAGAGGTAGCTGCGGAGGCCCTGGAGGAGATCGATCCCAAGCTCCAAGTGGAGCTGATGAGTTCTATTGATTCCGACAAGGCCGCCGATATTGTCGAGGAAATGGACCCCGACGCGGCCGCCGATTTGTTGGGTGACCTGCCTCAAGAGACTTCGGACGAGATTCTGGAAGAGATGGAACCGGAAGAGCGGCAAGAGGTGGCCGAGCTTCTGGCCTTTGAAGAAAACACCGCTGCCGGGCGTATGACCAACGAGTATCTGGCCGCACCTCCCAACGCTACTGTGGCCGATGCGATCAACCGGCTGCGCGAATTTGAAGGCGCAACCGACACCATCAGCACGATCTTCCTGGTGGATGCTGAAGAGAAGCTGGTGGGAGCGGTACCCCTGGTGTCGCTTGTTCTGGCCTCCCAGGACACCAGGCTCGCTACCCTTAGCCCTGAACATGTGATCTCATGCGAGGCCGGGGCCAGCGAGCGAGAGGTCGCCGAGATGTTCGATAAATACAACCTGCAGAGCCTGCCGGTAGTGGACGACCATAAACGCCTGACTGGAATCATTACCGCGGACGATGTAATCAGTATCCTTCGTAGCCGGCTCTGATTCTCTTGTCGCAGCGCTCCAAACAGCTCAAAATCCCATCCTGAATGGAGAGCAATCAGCCTGTGGCGGCAGGTTCGACGCGCAAGTCCGCTTCAGGCACATGACCTCAGGAGATCCTTGCCCTGATAGATTTCCTGTTGCGGAGAAAATTTCATACAAACATGGGTTGTTCTTTTGGTGTGCCCTCATTTATGCTGCGAAGTCGGTTGAATTTTCGTATGCAAGTGTCCAATGAAATGGCTCAAGGACTGGAAGACCCGGACCCTGCTCCTGCTGGCAGTTATAGGCCCGGGTTTTATTACCGCGAATGTCGACAATGATGCCGGTGGCATCTATACCTACTCGTCTGCAGGCGCCCAGTTTGGATACCAGCTTCTCTGGAGCATTATTCCCATCACTCTTGCGTTAATCGTGGTGCAGGAGATGTCTGCCCGAATGGGCGCTGTTACCGGCAAAGGGCTTAGCGATCTCATTCGCGAAGAGTACGGCCTGCGGATAACTTTCCTGATGATGGCTGCCCTGGTGCTGGTGAATTTTTCCAACGTGATTGCTGAATTTGCGGGCATTGCGACCAGCCTTGAGCTCTGGCACATTTCCAAATACATCAGCGTGCCGATTTCTGCCATGGTTGTATGGCTCCTGGTGGTCAAGGGCAACTACAAAAGCGTGGAAAAGATCTTTCTTACGGCCTCGTTCTTCTACATCTGTTACATCATTGCCGGAGTTCTTGCCCGGCCGGGATGGACAGAGGCCATCAAGGCCACAGTCGTCCCGCCCGAGCGGGGGCTCTTTTGGCACAAGAACTACATCTACATGCTGGTAGGGACGATTGGCACCACCATCGCGCCCTGGATGCAGTTTTACCTGCAAGCTTCGATTGTGGAAAAGGGCGTTACCGCGCGCCAGTACAAAACCTCGCGGCTTGACGTGATTTTCGGCTGCTTCTTCACCGACATCGTCGCCTGGTTCATCATTGTGGCCTGCGCTGCAACCCTGTATGCTCACGGCCATCGCGATATTCACGACGCCGCCGATGCTGCCCGTGCTCTTGGTCCGCTGGCGGGCAAATACGCGACCATCCTTTTCGGTGCGGGGCTGTTCAATGCTTCGCTGTTTGCGGCATCGATTCTGCCGCTTTCTACCGCGTACACCGTCTGCGAAGGCCTGGGCTTTGAATCGGGACTCGACAAGAAATTCAACGAAGCCTCAGTCTTTTACTGGTTCTATACGATCCTGGTGGCGGCAGGGGCCGGCGTTATTCTGATCCCGAATTTCCCACTCATCAAAGTTACGTTGCTTTCCCAGGTGTTGAATGGAGTTCTGTTGCCCGCGGTGCTGGTCTTTATGCTTCTTCTGATCAATAAGGGCCGGTTGATGGGCAAATACGTGAACGGGAAAACCTTCAATGTGATTGCCTGGGTTACGGCTGTAATTCTGATCATTCTTACTGTGGTTTATGTGTTTGTGAGCTGACCAGGATTATCTTGCCGGAAGCAATGTCTTGCACCAACGTAACGTCGGCTTCCAGGAAGTCGTAGGTGGGCAGCTCGGCGCGGGGGACCCAGCGGACATCGCGGAAGATCCGGTTCTCTATTTCTCCAGTAAATTGCTCGATGAGGTAAAAGTGCAGCTCCACGGCGGCGCCATTTCCGTAGCTGTGCCTGATTACAGCGATCTTCGGTCCAATTTGCGCCAGAATGCCCAGCTCTTCTTCCAGTTCGCGGTGAAGAGCTTCTTCGGGCTGCTCGTTGGGCTCCACTTTACCGCCAGGAAACTCCCATTTGAGCGGCAGAGGTTGGTGTTTGGTCCGCTGGCATATAAGGACCTCATCTCCCCGGACAATCAGTCCAGCTACAACTTGCTTCATCGGGTTCCGGCCTTCATCGGGTCTACGCCTGCAAACTCGGGATCAACGCAACTGGTGAAAGTGAAAGCAAACAGCGCAAGTTCCGGCTGTTGGGTGATCAGTTCCAGTGTATGGGAGCCAAAATCCTTGTTGTCCACAATGGAATACATTCGTGGCCGGATGACCTGGATATAGCTTTGGCCATCCCGAAAGCGAATGTCCGCCGTGGCGACGGCTGGGTTCAGCGGCTTGCCATCCTGGCGGACCTCAACCTCCCTCGGCTGGCGATTGAAAGAAGCCATCACCAGATTCACCGCAGCCGCAGAGTAGTGCAAGGTGACCCGCGCTTCCTGTTCGCCTGCGGATTCAAAATGATCGCCGGTGGCAGTCCATTGGCCCTGCGCATAGAAAAAACCGTCCTGAAGCTCCTCCTCGTGAGAATAACTGGCGGGCTGGTCTTCGATGAATCCGCCAGGGTTCCCAATCCGGCCTCGGCGATGCCCAAGATACAGCTCAGCAGAGGGCCGGTAACACACTGCGCCCGGACGGTCTGTGTCGCGCACCGGCTCCATCACCGGCGGCAGGGCGACCTTGGGGTCGATCTCACGCAGGAGTTCCTGGATGGCCTGTTCGGTTTCCTGGTAGGCCCCTTCGCCAAAATGCGCGTAACGCAGATAGCCTTCAGCGTCGATGAGGTATTTGGTGGGCCAATAGCGGTTGGCAAAGGCCTCCCACAACTCGTTATTGCTGTCCACCACCACCGGATAGGCCAACCCAAACTCCTCAATCCCGCGCTCGACATTGGTCTCATAACGGGCAAAAAGAAATTCCGGGGTATGGACGCCAATCACAGCCAGGCCTTTGTCCTTGTAGCGGCCATGCCATTCCTTGACGTAAGGAAGCGTGCGGATACAGTTCACGCAGGTGTAATCCCAGAAGTCAACCAGCACCACGCGTCCGCGAAGCTGGCGCATGGTGAGTGGAGGAGAGTTGAACCATATCCGGCCAATCTCCGGCGCGCGAACTGTGCCTTTGTCGATTTTCATGGCAAAACTAATGGCTCAAATGTCTTGGTGCGCTAACGATTGAATCTTTCGTAGCCCTTGCACCTGCGCGAATTGCTCCGGGTGAATTGCGGCTGCCAATGCGTGCAGGCCATGGATCAGACTGCTGGCCGGAGTGTTCAAAAACTCATCGTTGATGCAATACACTCGGCCTCTTTGCACAGCTTTCACCTGCTCCCATCCGCGCTGAGTCACGATTTTTTCGAGCGGCACACGGTTTCCCGCTCCGCACCAGGCAGTGATGATTACCTCGGGGTCTGCGGCTTGCACATCATCTGCATGGACCTGCGTCCCTGGCTCCCCATAAAAGCGGCCACCAGCAGCCTCTACCAACTCCGCCACCCATCTTTGCGAGAGGATGAGCGGCTTGCCCCACTCTTCACAGTAGGCCAGAGGCCTTTCCGAACCTGAGACCTTTTGCTTTACTGCAGAGATTTCCGCTTGTATATGACTGATTAATTCCAGGCCGCGCGCCTCCGCTCCGGTGATACGAGCAATGGCAGCGATGTCGCCATAGACATCGGAGAGTGTTTTGGGAGCAAATCCCAGAAAGCGGATGCCGCATTTCATGATCTCAGTCAGGGCCTCGATCTGGTAAGGGACCGAGGCGATGACCAGATCGGGCTTGGCAGCCAGAATTTCGCCGGCCTTGGCTGTCCAGGAGTCCTCGACAATGGCGCACTTCTCTCGCGACAGTTCGGGACACACATCCAGGCAATACCTGGTACAGGCCACAAGCCTGTCCAGAAGGCCAAGGTCGCGCAGCGTCACGGTAATGCTCGGCTGCAGCGATACAATTCGCCGAGGGAGGTAGTTTTCTGGCATCATTGCGATTATAAGGGTGTATGGAAGCTTACAGACGACCTCGCGAATCAACGCGCATCGGCGAAGGGAAGATTTAGAAACAGTCGCAGAGATTCTGTCAGCGGACATTAGAAAATGAGCTATTCAGAAAAAGTCCTGGACCACTTTCAAAACCCGCGCAATGTGGGTGAACTGACCCAGCCAGACGCCGAGGCCCGCCTGGAACACCCGGTCTGCGGCGACATCATGAAGCTGGCGGTAAAGCTCTCCGGCGACCGTATTGATGAAGTGCGCTTCCGGACCCGGGGCTGCGTGGCATCGATTGCCGCAGGATCGTGCCTGACCGAATTAATCAAAGGACGTTCCGTGTCGGAAGCGCGGAAAGTAAAGCGCGAGCAACTGGTGGAAGCCATGGGCGGCCTGCCCAACGCGTCGATTCATGCCTCGCACCTGGCCATGGACGCGCTGGCGGCGGTGTTGAGCCAGTTACAGAAAATGAGCTAATGCAGCATCAGAGTTGTTGTGGCCAATTCTCAAACTTATATTCAATGAGCTGAGCTGGCGCTATTTTGTTCCCATTGGCCAATAGACTTTCCAGCCCTTGCGCGGGGCCATGCGTTCCAGATCTGAGGTGGGATTAATTGCAAATCCATGCCGGGAAATTTCCAGCATGGCGGCATCATGGATGGAATTCCCGAAACCGGCATCTACAGGAGAAGGCAATTTTTCTTCGATGGCGCTGGCCTTTTCGTCGTCGGTGGGGACGCGGACCAGGCGATCGGTAGCATGGCTATCTTTGATCTCGACGCACGCGGCCAGAACATTTTCCACTGGAATTCCAAAGCTTTTGATTCCGGCGCAGACGACCCAGAGGTTGGTCGAAGACACAGCCCAGAGTTTGCAACCGGTCTTGGCCAGGCGGCGTGTCAGTTGCACCATCTCAGGGAAGATCCTGGGAGCAACCACCTTGGGAAAGAACTCTTCCGCAGCCTCTACCAGCAGGCGTTCTGGAATCCCACTGTAAATGGTGACCATCTCGCCGCACATGGTTTCTTCATCCACCAGACCGTCCTTGTAATCGGCATAGCGGGCCACGGCCCATTCTGCGATATTGGCAGGGATCATGCGGCGCTCAATGGACCAGTAGAAGAAGTCCGCTCCTGCGTCCCCAGACCAGAGCGTGCCGTCACAGTCGAAGACGGCCACCTGGGGCCTGCGAGCTAAGACCGATTCGATGAACTCCAGGGCGGCGGAAGATAGTTTTGGTGAGTCTTTGTGTGTGTTCGCGGTTCCGGTCTTCAAGTAGCTAGTCCTGTATGTAAGTTCTGGAAATCTTCAGGTGTGTCCACGTTGGCAACCACCAATGGGTCGGCAACCGGCAGGTAAATGACATGTTGCTGGTAAGCGTGCTCTACATCGCGCGCTGAATTGGTGACGGGAGCACGCAGAAAGGCTTCCATCATCTCTCGTCCAATTACGATGGGGTGTCCGTGTTTGCCCGCATATTCCGGCACGACCGCCCACGTGGCTTCATGGCTGCTGAGGAAGGCGTCCTCGAGTTGCTGGACGGTTTGCTGGCTGGCAGCAGGGCGGTCGACCAGGGTAACGATGGCTGCATCCCGGCCCCGGTTGAGCACTTCCTCAAGACCTCGTTGCAGAGAGCTGAACTGTCCCTGCTCAGGATTGGGATTGCGGACCATGAACGCTGCCTCGGCATTCACGATGGGAGCCAGGTTAGCTTCATTTTCACCGGCCACCACAATCACCAACTCCGTCACGGATTGGAGCGCCCGGATGGCTGCGGAAAGAAATGTTCCGTTGTGCCAAGGCAGAAGGGCCTTGTCCCGCCCCATGCGGGAGGAAGCGCCAGCGGCCAGAATTACGCCTGCAAACGAAGGTGAAAGGGCCATACTGCAAATACTACAACTGTTTCAGGATTTCCGAAGCTTTTCTGCTTTTCATGTGGGGAAGGGGGGCCTCTGATCCGCGCCGGAGGGCGATCATCTCGGCCACAATGGAGACCGCGATTTCCTCAGGCGTGATCGCGCCGATCTCGATTCCCACAGGAGCGTAGACGCGTGCCAGCTTCTCCGGAGCAATGCCTTCTTTCTCCAATTCTTTGTAGGTGGAGATGACCTTGCGCTGAGAGCCGATCATGCCGATGTAGCGGGCCGGGGTCTCCACCGCCCAGCGCAGCACACGCATATCGTCCCGGTGTCCCCGGGTAACAATCACGATATAGGAGGACTCATTGGGAGCAAGCTGGGCAACGACGCGCTCGTATTCGTCGGCATAGACGTCACGCGCTTCGGGAAAGCGTTCGCGGTTGGCGTAACTCTCGCGGTCGTCGGTCACCACAATATCGAACCCGGCAATGCGGGCGACTTTGTAGAGGCTCCAGGCGACATGTCCGGCGCCAAAGATATAGAGGGTGGAGACCGGCAGCACCGGCTCGATAAAGATGTCCAGCGTTCCTCCGCAGACCAACCCGGTATCGTACTTGGGATTGTTGTTCAGATTGAAAGTAAGGGTTTGCGGCCTCTCCGATTGCATGATATCGCGGGCCGCTTGCCAGACTTCAGCCTCCACGCATCCGCCACCGATCGTGCCCAGAATGGAGCCATCATCGCGTACCAGCATCTTGGCCGACTCAAACGAGGGAATCGAGCCCCGGACGTTGATGATGGTGGCCAGCGCCGCCTTTCGTCCTTCGCGGCGCAACCGGATGATCTCTTCGTAGATGTCCACAGGCATATTGTAGCCCGAAGGGGAATTTGCCGCTGATTTCCGCAGATAAACGCTGATCTGAACACCAGAAGAATTGTACCGCTAATGCGCACAGGTGAAAGCTGATAGACGCCGGGGAGCGGCCACCTTAAATCTATCGGACACCATCATTGCAAATAATGGAAAGCTCTTCCAATCAGCGTTTATCTGCGGAAATCAGCGGCAAATTTTTTCAGTATTTATCAGTCTAATCAGTGGGTAGTGTCCTAATTTGCTTTTTAGGGCTAATTGCTATCTATGTCGGGATAATCAGTGCATTTCTTCCCGCTAAAGGTGCTACCTATGGGGGGATTTGGCGGCCCAATTACCCTACAGAATTTCGTCCAATGTTTCGCTCCAAAGAAATCGGTGTAATGGACGGTGCCATAGAGAACAAAGAAAATATTGAGTTGGTTGAAATCCTCAAATTCAGGGGCCGTAAGAGGGTCGACTTCTACAGCGTTATTAACACCGCTGCGGATTCTATGGACAAGCATGTCGGAAGGAGTGTCGTCGTTGGGTGTAATCATTCCTCTGGTCGTTCTCTGTACAGGGCCGGCATAATCCATTACTGGCTGCTCTCTGTTCTTGACTTTCTCAATCACAAAATCCCCTACAATGACTCTGGCGGGCGTCTTCCCGGTATTCGTGAGATGTATAGTCCCACCGATTGGCGCGAATACTTGGAGAGGATTTTGAGTAAACGAAACATTTATCCAAGGGCGTTGGTCTTTTCGCATGGTATCGAGTTGGCCGCCCATAATGATGAACTGGTAAATGCTAGCAGCAGCGAGTACACCCGTGAATACGACCATGATTCGCTCGGTCAAGTTACATTCCCTCCACAGATTGCGGAATCTTTTGCCAAAAGTCATAAATGGCTCCTTTTTATCCTGTCCTGCGGACTGTCTCTTGGTGGGATTGTTTGTTTGTTGTTCGGGTGTGAGGAATCCAGAAGCTTGCAAATGTTTGTGTACTTCGCTTTGGCGATGTTCGCGTTTGCGCTTATATTTGTCCTTGCTCATTGGAGCTATAAATAAAAAGTGTAACACAAAAATGCTTGACAACCTATACTTATTGTAATACAATAATACACATGGCAAACGTTACCAGCAGAGACAAGCAAATCGCGATTGTGAGCATGTTGGCCGAAGGGTGTAGCCTTAGGGCAATTGAGCGCATGACCGGGACGCATCGGGATACTGTCATGCGTTTAGGCGTCCGCGTTGGCCAGGGCTGCATTGCGCTGATGGATCAAAGATGCGTAATTTGAATTGTCGCCTGTTGCAGTTCGATGAGATTTGGGGATTCATCGGCAAGAAAGAAAAGCGTGTCCGCGTTGATGACGACCCGCGTTACGGTGACGTGTGGACGTTCTGTGCTGTGGATGCGGAAACGAAACTCGTTCCTACGTTCAAATGCGGTAAGCGTGATGCCCGTACCGCGAATGCTTTTGTGCAGGACGTTGCCAATAGGATGAGCAACCGCGTCCAGATTTCAACCGATGGCCTACGGGCATACGTGGAAGCCGTGGAAAAATCTATGGGCTCCAATGTTGATTATGGCCAAATCATCAAGACCTACACTCAGGACGATTCACTACAGCCAAACCGCAGATACAGTGCTCCTGAGATCGTTACCACCGAGAAAAAGAGCATTGTTGGTTCGCCGAATATGGATTTAGTTTCTACCAGCTACATTGAGCGTCTGAACGCTACCACGCGGCTGCACATGCGCCGGTTGACTCGGTTAACACTGGCATTCAGCAAGAAACCGGAAAACTTCGAAGCTGCGGTTGGTCTGCATTTCGCTTACTACAATTTCGTGAAACGTCACATCACGATTCGCTGTACCCCCGCGATGGAAGCAGGGATTGAGCGGGGCTTCTGGAGTGTTGGCGATCTGGTAGAGGCAGCGACAGCATGAAGCATGTTGACGAATTGAGAGAGGTAATCCTTAAGTTGCATGGCGCAGAGGCCACGCATGTTGAGAGTGTTCCAGTGAAAGAGGCATTTCAAGGGCAGACAGTATGGGAAGGTGTTGTCGAGGTATTTGACCTTCGCGGACACCCGAAGGCTAACAAGGCTTATGCATGGATGCACGATGCAGACACTCCCAAAAAGAAACGACATGTCACCGTCTTGCATCTTCCCCCGGTGACATCGCCAGAGACGGCTGTAAGAGCAGTAATCATTCAGGAGTACAGGAATCATGGCACAGCGGAAAACTAAAAAGGTTGGACGCCCCAAACTTCCGAGGGGCGAAGCAAAGGGCCGCATTGTTCCTGTGCGTTTTACGGGGGCTGATTTAAGAGCGATGGAAGCAGTAGCCAGAGCGAGTGAACAAACCTTGTCAGAGTGGATTAGGAGCACGGTGAGCAATGCGATTCAGAATGGAACGGCACAGTCTTGAAACTGTGCCGTTAACCAGTCACTACTTTGGTTTCTGAAGCGGGAGTTTCTCAGGGTTAAGCCTATGGTCACGTGCAATACGAACTCTGCCGTACGTCCGCCAGTCCTCATCCTCGATTGTATGCATACGGTCAGTGACAGCATGGCTCAATTGGGCTTGCAATTCGCGGATGAGTCCGCACAGTTCATGCATCTGGCCCGGACGGAACAGGCCTGTATGCTCGATTGCGTAGCAGTTGCCGACAATGGAGTTAAACGCCCGGTTGATATGGTACAGCGCAGTGTAGACGCGGAATTTGTTACTCTGGTTTCCAGCCATTGCATCTCCTCGGATGGTGCTTTGGTTAGGGCCGCGTCTCGGCTGTATTCCGAGGCGCGTCCCGCTGCCAGACGCTATCAGAGACTTCGGGGAATAGAAAGCGAAGATTTCAAATTAGGACACTACCAATCAGTGTGATCAGTGGTAAGCCGTCCGTTCTCCATGTTACATTCGCTAGTTTCCAAGGAGAGAGCTGATGAAGGCCATACGCTTCCATGAATTTGGCGGCACTGAAGTTTTGAAGTTTGAAGATGTGTCTGATCCCAAGATTCGCAAAGACCAGGTGCTGGTACGCGTGAAGGCCTGCGCCCTCAACCATCTCGATCTCTTCATCAGAAAAGGGCTACCTGGGATAAAGCTGCCACACATCAATGGCAGCGATGTTTCCGGCGACATCGCCGAGGTAGGCGAGTACATTACCGATCTGAAGGTGGGGCAGCGCGTCCTGTTGGCGCCTATGACATTTTGCGGGCACTGCGCCGCCTGCACTGCCGGGCAGCAGAACCTTTGTCCGCAATTTACCGTGCTGGGTTACTTGAACGACGGTGGTAATGCCGAATATATCGCTGTCTCTCGCGTCAGTGTCATTCCTATTCCTGATGAATTGACCTATGATGAAGCCGCCTCCGTGCCTCTGGTCTTTGTGACTGCCTGGCACATGCTGGTGGGCCGCTGCCATATCAAGCCGGGCGACACCGTGCTGGTGCTGGGTGGAGGTTCTGGGGTGGGCTCGGCGGCCATCCAGATCTGTAAGCTGTTCAACGCCAAGGTGATCGCCACTGCCGGTGACGAGGCCAAACTCGACCAATCCCGCGAGCTGGGCGCGGACCACGTAATCAACCACTACCAGCAGAAGATCGCCGACGAGGTAAAGAAGATCACCAACAAGGGCATGTGCGACATTGTCTTCGAACACGTGGGCAAGGCCACCTGGACGGAAAGCATGAAGTCGCTCAAACCCGGTGGATCACTGGTGACCTGCGGCGCGACCACCGGCCCGGAGGCCAGCTTCGATATACGTTTCCTATTTGCCCGCCAGCTTTCGTTTTTGGGTTCGTTTATGGGCACCATGGGTGATTTTCACGAGGTGTTGAAACATATCTTCTCCGGTAAGCTGAAAGCCGTGGTGGATAAAAGCTTTCCTCTGCGCGAAGCTGCAGCCGCCCATCAGCGCTTGGAAAAGAGCGAGCAATTTGGGAAGGTGATTTTGAATCCATGAGAGTAACGCGGCTTCTTGCATGGCTCTTTTGCAGCATTCCCTGCTTTGCTGACAATCAGATTCGTGCCAGGCCGTCAAGGATTTTGCAAAGATTTTCCTTGCTTTTCCTTCGTACACGAGGTGCTTTGAAATCTTGTTTTTTCTCGCAATTTTTTTGTACTTCTCCCGGGACCAGGTTTGGTTAGTTCCGATCCACCGATCATCGGATCTCCCGACTTCCTCTGCTTCCTCCGTGTTTCAAAGGTTTTGGTTTATCAGCGTTCATCTGCGCAAATCAGCGGTAAGAAGTTGGTTTTGCTGAAAGCCATGCCGCCGCAGTCAAACATAATGTAATCACGATTGAGAAAGCGATGGGTATGATAAAGAGGTATCTCCAGCTCACAACCGTGATGGCGGCAAAGCAAAGGGCGAACGCCCATGCAGTGCCGCGCATGAGCGCCAAAGTCGCTGCCGGAAGGCCACCTAGCTGCCATGCCAATATCGCCGCGAATAGATAAAACACGCCGACAGAGGATCCGGCCGCTACAAAGAGGTCCCAATACGTGCGGTTGAACCCCTGCACGTCAAAGTGAATTGACCGCATTGAGCCAAGAAGGGCATCAACTCCCCATTTGGGATCAGACTGGCGAAAGCCGAGCGTATGTCCTACTGCGAAAAGTAGCAGAAGAACAGCAGCGACTCGATAAAACATAGATGCTTTCATTCTCGCCTCCAGAGATAACGGCAGCGGACGCCACTATCCCTGCCGCGCAGGTTCAAACTGTACCATTACCCAGTTCTCCCGTAGCTGGTAATTCAATTTGATAAAGAGATAAAATAGAGCCATGAGCGACCATCTTGTAGACCCGAATGTTGAGGGCGGAGCCATAGTAAAGCGTTTCCAGAATACCGGAGGTAATCCGGTGGATGCCGCCCGCATGAAAGAGCTGTTGTTCGGCAGTGAGCAGCCTCAGGGTGTGGTCATGACTACCCTGGACGGCGTGGTCAACTGGATGCGCAAGAGCTCCATCTGGCCTATGACGTTTGGCTTGGCCTGCTGCGCCATCGAGATGATGGCCATGGGCGCTTCTCGTTTCGACATCGCCCGGTTCGGCGCTGAGGTGTTCCGGCCTTCGCCGCGCCAATCGGACCTGATGATTATTGCCGGAAGGGTCTCGCAAAAGATGGCCCCAGTGATCCGCCAGCTCTGGGAGCAGATGCCCGAACCGAAATGGGTCATCTCCATGGGAGCTTGCGCCACTTCGGGTGGAGTGTTCAACAATTATGCCCTGCTGCAGGGAGTGAATCAGGTGATCCCCGTCGATGTCTATGTGCCCGGCTGCCCGCCACGTCCTGAGCAGCTCATCTATGCCATTACCCTGCTCCAGGAGAAGATCCAGAAAGAGCGCGGATCGTTCAAGCGGGCCTTGAATCTGTCCTAACCTTCCTCACCACGAAGGACGCAAAGGAAACCAACACCTTTGAAACACGGAGGAAGCGGAGTAAGCAGAGGAAAAACAAAGGCAAACCAAAACCTTTGATTTGGGGTTTTTCTTCTCTTTATTACTATTCGTGAAACTCTTGTCCTGCCGCGAAGATTTCCTTTGCTTTTCCTTCGTGTCCTTCGTCCTTACTTCGTGTTCCTTCGTGGTTAAGGGGTTTGGTTTTCCTCCGCTTCCTCAGTTCCTCCGTGTTTCAAAGGTGTTGGTTTATCAGCGTGCATCCGCGCAAATCAGCGGTAAGAAGTTGGTTTTCTTTTGGTTGCTGCTTGCCGCGCTGCGTCCTCCGTGGTTAAAAGTGTTCATGTTTGTTAGCGAGCTTTGTTTGCTGCCATGGCTTTCTGTATGAAGCTCTGGACCTCAGGATTGAACAGTTGTGGCAGGTCAGTGAAAAAGTTTTGAGCGGATGAAGGCCAGTTGCTCTGATCGGCATACATACGATTCAAGCCCTGCTGGACTTCGGGATCGCCTCCAGTAAATCCGCCCACGAGCTTCGACCAGCGTTCTGCCAGCTCCCGGCCTCTTGGGCCTGCCGGATCTTCACCGCGACCGAGAGCAGCCTCAACATCCCGTAGCAGCTCTTTCCAGTCTTGTGTGACCTTGGCCTGCAATTCCGGTGTCCAGGCCTTGGCCCGCTCCGCGACCTTGGCTTGCGCCTCGTCGCTATAGTATTTTTTGCTCCATTCCATGTTGTTTTGCATTTCCATTACCTCAATGATTTTTTTCAAGGCTTCCCAGTCCGGTTGCTGACTAGATCCAGCCGAGCGCTCGGCATTGTCGATGGCCTCAATAGCCATGTCTAACTGTCGCCGCCTTTCCAGAAGCGCCTCGCGTTGGAAGCGCAAGGTGGTGGCCAGGTCCAAATCGTTCCGGTCAAGCAGTTCCTTGATTTGTTGAAGAGGGAAGCCGATGAACTTGAGGGTCACAATTTGCTGAAGCCGCAAAAAGTCCCGTTCGTTATATAAGCGGTAACCCGTGCCGGTACGTCCGCTGGGCTTAAGCAACCCCAGCCTGTCGTAATGGTGCAGGGTACGAACGGTCACTCCTGCCTTTTCCGCAAATTCGCTTACCCGGTACATCGAACTCCTCTCCAAAGCCATCGTGAGGTATGACGTAAGGTGAGGCTCAAGAAGAATTTTGTAATTTCGTAATTTGGTAAGTGGGTAATTTGTCGATCTTCTCGATCTGCCATTTGGTTGCCGTATGAATGATTTCCGGTACTCAAAATTATAAGGTTCGGAAATACTCCCAAAGCTCCTAAGTGTGTCCATTTACTTAATTACAAGATTACAAAATTACCCCATCCCCGTGGGGCAGCAGAACAGCACCTGCCTGCATCTCAGTATTCTGACGGGCAGACCCCCTTGCATGAGATACCTTAGACTTTCTTTTTTCGTCTTCATCGTGAGTTGCTCAGTTTTAGCCACAGCCCAGGCCAAACTGAAGCAAGTGGCTATGATTGATCTGCCTGGTGATCCAGGGTTCAGCCAGGTCGTGGTGGCCAATGGCCAAGTGGTGATTACACGTCCTGAGAACAACACGGTTGAGATCTTCAGTCCGGTAAAGCGGCGGGTTGTGGCCAGGATATCCCAGATCGACAATCCGCGAGGTATCGCCGTGGACGATGCCGGAGGCCGGGTTTACATCGCGCTGGCCGGCAGCAATCGCCTTGCGGTGGTGAACACCAACAACTGGCAGGTGGAAAAGCTCGTTCCTCTGAAGTACACACCGGAAAAGCTGTTGTGGGTCGCGGAGACCAAGACCTTATATGTGAGCAGCGTGCGTGCCCGCATGTTGAGCGTGGTCGATCCCCAAACTGGCGCAGAGACTGCAACTGTAGAAATGAATGCGTTGCCCCAAGACATGCTCTACGATCCCGGACGCCACCAGTTATTGGTCAGCTTGCAGGATCTGAACCAGGTTGTGACTCTCGATCGCTCCAACAAAATTGTAGATCGCTTCAAGCTGGCCGCTTCTGAGCCCACCGGGCTTGCTTTAGACGAAGGCCACCGGCGTTTGTATGTGGCTGTGCGTTATGCCGTGCTGGTTTTGAACGCTGATGACTGTTCAGAACTGGCGCGTATTCCAGCGCCCGGCGGAACGGATGCTCTGGTCCTCGATTTACCGGATCACTTGCTGTATGCCGCTGCGGGCGACGGCTCAGTATTGGCGATTGATCTGATCCGCAATGCTGCTGATCACGAGTTGCCAACTGACATCAAGGGCTACAGCATTGCCTATGATCCCAGCCACAAAATGCTGTTTTTCCCCGGCGGACGAGAAGGCCGGGCCAAGCTGGTGATTCTGAAGCCCGTAGGAGTCGCCGAGCAAAGTGCTCCTCAAACCGCAGCCAATCCTGCGACTGCCGGTCAGACGGCCATGAAAAAGTAAGCTCTCCCCCGCTTGGTAGGTGCAGGCGAGCAGGTTCTTGAACCGCTCGCCTGTTTTGTTAGTGGCGTACTGGTATTGAATCCAATATCTACCTATGCCGCTGGTTTGTTCTTCTTCTTGGATGTCTTACTCTCATCGTTCCGAATGGCTTCGCGCTCATTGCCGGAGCTTGGTTGACCATCGATTTGCGCGTTGCCGTGCCCATGAACGTGTAGCGCATCGGTACCGGGGTCCTGGCCTTCAGTCTCTCCGGTTTCGGGATTGACGATGAAGAGAAGGTCAGACAAATCGCTGGCATGTTTTTCTTCGTCGCTCAGGAGTTTTTCCAGGATGGTCCGGGTGGTTGGATCATCATTGCCGAAATAGCGGATCATGCCCTGATAGAGCTCAATCACCATGCGCTCGGCGATCAAGTCTTCGCGGATCATGTCGGCCAGGGTCTCACCTTCTACATAGTGCGATACAGATCGTTCCAGCAGGTTCTTGGGGTTGAAGTCAGGCTTGCCGCCAAGCTGCTGGATGCGTTCCGCCACCAAGTCCGCGTGCTGGCGCTCCTCATCGGCGTGCTCTTTGAATTCATCCGCCGCTGCCTTCCCGTGTACGCCGGTGGCCATGAAATAGTGATGCATGTAACGCAAGACGCAGACGATCTCGGTGGCCAACGCTTCATTGAGAATGTCGATGGTCTTCTTGACGTCCCCTTTGTAACCCTGGGTCAAAGCGCCGTCCTCCATCTTTTCAATAGCGCGGCGGCGAAGGTCCTCAACATCTTTTACAAAATGTGGCATAAACTCCCCTTCAAGACAAAAATGAAAGTACCTCAGTAAGATTGTGGCTGCATACTGGAAGATGCCCACCCGGATCTTTACCGCAAATGTCGCGAAGAGAACATCAAAACCACAACTGATGACGCCGATAAACTGTTAAAAAAACCAAACCTTACCGCGGATCTACGCGGATGTTCGCGGATTTCGTACGATTTACCACAACAGGTTTTGTCGAAAATACTACGGCGCCAAACTAACTGTATGCAGAGAGAGAATCGATGTCATCCTGAGCGCCAGCGAAGGAACTGCTCCGCTGCACTTACGGTACAGAAGAACCGCTCGAGCCGAACCGCCGGTTACCCGCCAAGTTTTTGGTTGTACTTGTCTCTGGACATCCAACTTTTTAGGATTTTTAAGTTGATCCACGGCAAGAGGCGTTTACATTTAGAACCGAGTTGACCTCCGGCACGTTAGAGGGCATAATAATTATTCGAACGAACGTTCGGTCAGCTCACCTTTATGCCCCTGGCCACTCCTGAAACCCGGCTCCCCAGCATGCCTGTAAACGGGCGCAAGCCGAAGTCCGACCTGCCGGAAAGAGATTTCGATCGGCGTATGGCCCGGGTGTTGGAGCATGCCAGCCGCATCTTCTGCGAAAAAGGATACGAAGGGGCCTCCATGCGCGACCTCTCGCGCGCCAGCGGCATGTCACTGGCTGGGCTCTATCACTATTTTGAGTCTAAGGAAGAGCTGCTGTACCTGATCCAGAAGCACACCTTTACCACCATTATTGAAAGACTGCGCGAGCGGCTGGAAGGCTCCAGCGATCCTGAAGAGCGCGTCCGTATCTTCATTCACAATCATCTTGAGTATTTCCTGGCCAACAAAGAGGCCATGAAGGTGCTCACCCATGAAGATGACACGCTGAAGAACGGGCATGGAGCGGAAATCGCGGCTATTAAGCGCGAATATTACCGTATCTGCCTCGATTTGCTGGAGGAGTTGCGGCGTGTGATGGGACTACAATTCTCCGGACGGCTGGCGGTGCTCAGCCTGTTCGGCACGATTAACTGGATTTATACCTGGCATAATCCCCGCGTCGATGCGGATGCCGGCGCGCTGGCCCAGCAAATGGGCGACATCTTCTTGCATGGCGTGCTGCACGCCGGCAAACCAAAACGGAAAAACCCGAAAGTAAAAGCCTGATCGCGGTCTCAAGATTAAGAAGACTTTCCAAGATTTAAAGGAGCTTTGACAATGGCCACAACCACAGCAACTGAAACCAAGACCCTGGTGAATTACCGCGTGGAAGATGGAATTGCGGTGATTGAGCTGAACGATCCGCCGGCAAACACCTATACATACGAGATGAACCGGCAGTTGGATGAATGCATCCTGAAGGCCCGCATGGACAACGATGTCTATGTGCTCATGCTGACCGGCGCGGGGGACAAATTCTTCTCCGCAGGCGCTAACATCAAAATGCTGTCCTCGGTGGATCCCACTTTCAAATACTACTTCTGCCTGCATGCCAATGAGACCCTGCTGCGTCTGGAGCACACCCCCAAGCTGGTGATTGCGGCGATCAACGGACACTGCGTGGGCGGCGGCCTCGAAATCGCTATGGCTTGCGATCTGCGCATTGCCCGTCGCGATTCCGGGAAAATCGGCCTGCCGGAGATCAACCTGGGCGTTTTGCCCGGTACCGGTGGCACCCAGCGCCTGAGCCGCATGGTGGGCAAGAGCAAGGCCATTGAGTTGATGGTGACCGGCAATACCTTTACCTTTGAAGAAGCCAAGGAGATGGGCATCATCAACGACATTTACGAGCGCGAAAACTTCAAGGAGAACGTACTGGAATATGCGCGCCAGTTTACGCCGCCGAACAAAGCTGCCAAGGCCGTTGGCAACATCAAGAGATCGGTCCAGACCGGCTGGGAAATTCCAATGGAGTCGGCATTGGCGGTGGAGCGCGAACTCCAGCAGCGCCTGTTCGCCAGCGAGGACGCCAAGGAAGGCCTGAGCGCTTACGTGGAAAAGCGTCCAGCAACGTTTACAGCGAAATGACAAACAACATCTTTAGCTAGAAGCTACAAGCTAGTAGCAAGGAGCTGTTCCATGCTGACCGCAACCAAAGCAAAAGTGTCCGCCGGCAAGCTGCTCATCAATGGGCAGTGGGTAGAAGGCTCTGGCAAGACGTTCGATACGGTAAATCCGGCCACAGGGGAAGTGCTGACCTCTGTCGCCGAAGCTTCCGCAAAAGACGTTGACCAGGCGGTGGCCGCCGCGCGCAAGGCCTTCGATGATCCCGCAGGCCCTTGGCGCAAGATGTCAGCCAGCGAGCGTGGCAAAGTTCTGTGGCGCATTGCTGATCTGGTCGAGAAGAACATTGAAGAACTGGCCGAGCTGGAGACCCTGGACAATGGCAAGCCGATCTTTGAGTCTCGCTATGTAGACATGCCCATGGTGGCGGACGTCTTCCGCTACTTTGCCGGATGGGCCACCAAGATTCATGGCGAGACTGTCAACACCTTCAGCAACGCCTTTACCTACACCTTGCGCGAGCCTATCGGCGTGGTTGGCGCCATTGTTGCCTGGAATTTCCCTCTGCTGCTGGCCAGTTGGAAGCTGGGGCCGGCGCTGGCTTGCGGCAACACCGTTGTTCTCAAACCGGCTGAGCAGACGCCTTTGACCGCTCTTCGCTTTGGCGAACTGGCGCTTGAGGCTGGCTTGCCCGCAGGTGTCCTGAACATCGTTACAGGCGGGCCGGAGACCGGGGCTGCGCTGGTAAAGCATCCAGCAGTGGACAAAATTGCCTTTACAGGGTCAACGATTGTAGGCAAAGAGATCATGCGCAGCTCTGCGGAGACGCTCAAACGTGTGACCCTGGAGTTAGGTGGAAAGTCGCCCAACATCGTCTTTGCCGACTCGTCTTTGGACGCGGCCGTAAAAGGCGCACTCAACGGAATCTTCTATGGCAAGGGCGAGGTATGCTGTGCCGGTTCACGGCTGTTTGTCGAAAAGAAAGTTGAAGACGAGTTTGTGGGCAAGCTGGTGGAATCCAGCAAGAAGATCAAGCTGGGCGATCCCCTCGATCCTAAGACTCGCTTGGGTGCCTTGGTGAGCGAGAACCAGATGAACACTGTGCTCGGCTATATTCAGGCCGGCAAGAACGAAGGCGCAAAGCTGCTGGCTGGCGGCAATCGTGCCTCTGTGAATGGCGACCATGGATATTTTGTTGAGCCCACCATTTTCGGCGGCGTGAAAAACGACATGAAGATCGCCCAGGAAGAAATTTTTGGCCCGGTGCTTGCAACCCTGACCTTTGACGACATCGAAGAAGTAGCAGAGCTGGCCAACAAGAATGTCTATGGTTTGGCGTCCGCTATCTGGACCAACGATATTAAGAAGGCCCATCAGCTTTCACGACGCCTGAAAGCCGGTACGGTATGGATCAATACCTACGGGCTTATGGATGCGTCCTTGCCCTTTGGCGGGTTTAAGCAAAGCGGCTTTGGAAGAGATCTCGGAATGGATGCCATTGAGCACTACACCGAGTTGAAAACGGTGTGGATGAATTTGTGAGGAGCAGCTTCTGGCTACTAGCTACTCGCCAGAGAATTGCTTTTGCAACTGGGATCCAAATGTCTTCGCATAAGGGAATTTTTGAACTAGCAGCTAGAGGCTAGGAGCCAGGAGCTATTTTAATGCCAGGAAAAGTAATGAAGATCGGGACCTTCAGCGATTGGGTCGGATTGTTTAAAGAGTGGCGGGAAGAAGTTGGCGTCACCAACAATGACATCACCAGCTTTAAATTTGAGACCTTGTACGGCGCCATTGAGACCGAAGAGATATCTTTCGGCTATTACAAAGGCCGCCGCAAGTGGGAGAACCTGCGCCAGATCCCGACGCAGAACATGCGTGATGCTCTCCTGAACCTGATTGTCTACCAGGGCGACACCGAGTTTGCCAGCGTGGAGCAGCAGCGTTATCTGTTTGAGACTGCCCCCACCGATTGGGACCGCTCCGCCCTCACCCGCGTAATGATCGAAGAGATGCGTCACGGGTGGCAGATGTGCGCTCTGTTGATCGAGCATTTCGGCGAGACCGGCAAGGTAGAGGCGCAGAAGATGCTGGAGCGCAAAGCCTACGAGAACAAGCGTCTGCTGGGCTCATTCAATGAAGAATGCGACAACTGGCTTGACTTCTTTGCCTTCACCGATTTCGTCGACCGCGACGGCAAATTCCAGCTTCAAATGCTGAAATACTCGGCCTTCGCTCCCCTTGGCCGCTCCATGAGCTACATGCTGAAAGAGGAGGCCTTCCACATGGGCACCGGCAATACCGGATTGGCCCGGATTGCCGAGGCCGGCATTGTCCCCGGCTGGCTGATGCAGAAATACCTCACCAAGTGGATCTCCAGTGCTTACGACCTGTTTGGTACCGACCATTCTTCTTCAGCTCATTGGGCCTATGTGTGGGGCCTGAAGGGCCGGTACGATGAGCTGAAGAACGTCAATGCTCCAGACATGGAGAATTTGAACGACTACAACCGTCATCTGTATCGCGATGAATGCGTGCAACTGGTGAAGCGCATCAGCGCCGGTCAGAAGCCCGGCAGTGAAGAACTCTTTTGTCCTGACATTAAGTTCAATCGCAACATCGGTCGTTGGAAGGGACAGTTCTTCCATCCACAAACCGGTCAGCCATTGGAAGAGAAGGAATACAAGCAGCAACTCGATACCTGGCTGCCCACGGTGGAGGACAAAAAGCTGCTGATGGACATCATCCGGACGGAGAAGAAGTGGATCGCGCCACGCGCCGGAGCGAGAGACCCGCTGCTCACCATCGGCGAGGTAAGAAAGAACGCGCTCAATGCTGCTGTGCAGTAAGAGCTTATTTGGTTAGGAACTCTTCTTAAATGTCGTCCAGCATCCATGCCGCTCCACGCGCCGCCTACACCCTCAACGAACTCATGGTAGCGGCCGCAGCGCGTGAGATCAAAGACAGCGAAGTGGTCTTTGTCGGTATGCGTCTGCCGCTGATCGCCTTTGTGGTGGCCAAGAAAACCCATGCGCCCAACGCAATCGGCCTGTTCGAGAATGGAGTGATTCGATCCACTCCATCATCGGAGCTGATCTACACCATGGCCGACCCGCCCAATCTGCTGAACGCTACGCAGTGCCTGGACATGATGAGCGTCATGGGCCTGCTGCAATCGGGACGCGTTAATTTGGGCTTTCTCGGCGCTGCCGAGGTGGACCGCTACGGCAACTTGAATTCAACTCAGGTTAATGGTAAGACCGGCACAGTGCGCCTGCCCGGTTCAGGCGGAGCTTGTGATATCGCCTCGATGGCGCATCGTTTTGTCTCCTTACTGGAACATGGGAGACACCGGCTACCGGAGCGGGTGAGTTACATCACCAGTCCTGGCAACGGCGATGGAGCAGGATGGCGCAAGCGTGTCGGGCTGCCTCGCGGTGGGCCAGCCGCTGTGATCACCACCAAGTGTGTATTGCGCTTTGGCGAGGATGGGGAGGCTTACCTCTCGACCGTTCATCCGGACGTGACCGTGGAGGATGTGCTGGCCAATACCGGATGGAAACTGAAAGTGGCTGAGGACATGAAGCAGACCCCCGAACCCAACTCAGCCGAACTCAAGGCCATTCGTGATTACGACAAGAAAGGTTTCTGGACAAATTGAGCGAAGAGTTCTAGGGAAATATGGAGCACAGCCGCCCTCGGCTGTGCTGATCTTACTTTCCATAACCTAACGACATGAGCACCGCTGTTGGCCAAAAACGTCTCACCCTCGAAGCTTCGGGAAGCCTCGCTCATATTACCCTTACCCATCCACCGCTGAACGTAATCGATTTCCAAATGATGGATGAGCTGCTGGAAGCGTTACACACCCTGGGGCAGCACAAGGAGATTTCTGCGGTTGTTCTGAGCGGTGGCGAGCGCAGCTTTTCTGCCGGAGTGGATGTCGCCGTACATACGCCGGACAAGATCCAGGCCATGCTGCAGAAGTTTCACAGTGTAATCGGGGCTTTGGCGAAGTGTTCCAAGATCACCATTGCTGAAGTTCATGGTGTCTGCCTGGGCGGCGGAGCGGAGCTGGCCATGGTCTGTGACATGGCTTTTACTACCGACAAAGCTAAATGGGGTTTCCCCGAGATCTCACTGGGCTGCTATCCCCCGGTGGCCTGCGCGGCCCTGGCTGCATTGGTAGGACAGAAACGCGCCGCCAACCTGGTTTTTACCGGACGTACCTTCACCGGAGAAGAGGCCGCTCAATGGGGCCTGGCCAACGAGGCCCATCCGGAAGGTGAGCTTCGCGAGGTCCTGCAAGGCACGCTCGATCTCCTGTTGAAGCTCAGTCCTGCTGCCCTGGCGTCGGCCAAGAAAGCTTTCTACGCCTGGGATTCGATTCATCTGGACAAAGGGCTGGCCCGCGCGGAAAAGATTTATCTGGAAGAGTTGATGCAGACCGAAGATGTCAAAGAGGGCATCAGTGCTTGGCTGGAAAAGCGCAAGCCGGAATGGAAGGGAAGATAATGATTGTTTGCACATCTCCGCTGATGATTTCCACATCCCTCGCGAAGCTATGTGCGTGTCATCCCGAACGCAGCGCTGCACGAACCGGAGCGCAACGAAGTTGATAGGTGCGGAGTGAGGGACCCTGCAATATCTGGGACATAGATGCAGTGTCAGGGAGTTCTGCTGATATTCAGTCGTAGCGACGAGGCAAAATTTTGGACCAGAACGCAGCGAGTTTTCTGAAGGAGCGTCTCCGCCAGCAGGCGCACAACGAAGGCATGGTGCTCTCCGCCGATGAAGATATGTGCTTGGAATTGATGAGTGCCGGGCGCACCCAGGAGGCTGGCGAAGTCATCAAGCGACTCAAGGAGCATGAAAGTATTCAAGAGTTTGGCAGCCGGTTGGCCGGCCTTTTTATGCGGGCCTACCAGCAGGATTGCTATGCGGATCCGCAGGCCAAGGCCAGGTATCTTCAGCTCTTCGAGTCGCTCTCCGGTCATAGCCACTTGCTTGGGCTGGTTCTCCCGCTGATTGTGGGAGGGCGTCATCAGCAACACGGTGCCCGGCAAGAAGGCTCCATGCCAGTAAGGCCGGCCTCATCATTCAAGCCGGTGATTTGGTTTGTAGTTTTCTTGTTGGCTGGCCTGCTGTTGTGGATGATGATGAACAAACGATAACGATAAGGCGCAATGACTTTGGATCAGCGTTTATCAGTTAAATCAGCGTCATCAGTGGTAAGGGTTTGGTGTCTTTTGGCTAGGTTTGAATGAATAAAATCACTACACTTCGGGAAGCCATTGCCGAATTTGTTCCTGATAGCGCAAGCGTCGGCCTTGGGCTCCAGATGGAGCAGATGATTCCGTTTGCCGCCGGACATGAGATCATCCGGCAGAAGAAGCGCAATCTGCGGCTGATTGGCCCCATCTCCGACATTCTTTTTGACCAACTCATCGGCGCAGGATGCGTGAACGAAGTAGTGGCCGCTTGGGTGGGCAATGTGATGATGGGATCGGCCTACAACTTTCGCCGGGCCACGGAACAGGAGAACCCCGGTGCGCCCGGCGAAAAGCTCAAGGTCTTCAACATGACCAACTTCACGCTTGCTCTTTCGCTTCAGGCCGGGGCCTTAGGTGTCCCGTTTCTGCCCACGCGGACTGCCATGGGTAGCGATGTGTTAAAAGGAAATCATTTCTTCTACCAGATCATCTCCCCCTTTGAACCCAAAGAGACCCTGTTGGCGGTTCGCGCTCTTAACCCTGATGTGGCCATCGTCCACGTGCAGCGGGCAGACAAGAACGGCAACGCTCATTGCTGGGGCAACTTCGGTGTGCTGCTGGAAGGTGTGCGCGCAGCCAGGAAAGTAGTGGTTTGCGCGGAAGAAATTGTTCCGGAAGAGGTCATCTCCAGCGATCCTAACCGCACGGTAATCCCAGGCTTTCTGGTTTCAGCCGTGGTCGAGTGCCCTTTAGGTGCGCATCCCTCGCCGGTTCAGGGGTACTATAAGCGTGACGATGCTTGCTTCCAGCAATACCATGAGCAGACCAAGACCCAACTGGATTTCGACCAATGGGCGCAGCGCTGGGTCCGCGGTGTTGCTGGCGTCCAAGAGTACGCCAAGTTGCTGGGCCACGAGCGGGTGCAAGAACTGGGTGTGAAAAAACACGCCTATGCAGCAGCCACAGATTACGGGTATTGAGGAAGAGATTTCAAATTTTAAATTGCGAATTTGATTTTTCTCCGTCAATGAAAAGGTTCATCGAATGCTTAACAAGATTTGCTAGCAGCTAGAAGCCAGCAGCGAATAGCTAACAAATGAAAAAACAACTCATCGAACTCCGGGTCAACGGACGCACCTACGAACTGGCCATCGAGGCCAACGAGCTGCTGCTCGACGTTCTGCGTCAGCACCTTCAGCTTACCGGCTCGAAGCGCGGCTGTGATGATTCATCCTGCGGCGCCTGTACCGTGCTGATAGACGGTGTGCCGACCCTGAGTTGCACCGCTCTGGCGATGAGTTGCGCTGCCCAGCAGCAGGTCATGCCGGAAATTGTCACAGTGGAAGGGATCGCCGAACATGGAGCACTGGCGGCCATTCAGAAGGCCTACGGCGACTGGGGTGGGGCGCAATGCGGCTATTGCACTCCGGGCTTCATGGTTACAGTGAAAGCATTGCTCGATAACAATCCTGAACCCTCAGAAGAGGAGATCCGCCATGCCCTCAGTGGCAATCTCTGCCGCTGCACCGGCTATACCCAGATGTATCAGGCCATCAAGGCGGCAATTGAGGCAGAGCAGAAGGCAAGCAAATAAGATTTGTCCCGAATGGAGTGATGAATTTCGTCCCGAGCAGAGCGAGGGACCCCTATCACCTTGAGCTCGACAGAGAGATCCCAAGATCTGGTGGTCAGTTGAGGAGGATCGGGTGATCGGAAATGCGAAAGCGCAAGGAATCAAAAGGGAGTCAAAGGCTAAGTACTAATAACTAAGTACTTCTTTGAGCTAGCAGCCAGTAGCTAACAGCTAAAAACTATGCCAATCAAACTCGCATGGGCGGTCGACAAGGACAACGATTTCGATGTCCGCGATTTTGCTTTGCGTCTTCTGGAAGGCGCAAAAGACAATTTGCAACGCGACGGAGAGCTCGCCTCGGCTGCGTTCCTGATTACTGCTGATCAGCTTCAATGTTACTCGGTCGTCTTTGCTGATCATGCGGAGAAGGCAGCGGCTTACAGTGACCTCGTGAGCGCCGCGAAGGATGCTAACGCAAGCGCGTTGATAACCTGCAACGATGCATATTGGACAAACAAGGCTGATGCTGACTCCGTGGAGGGCTACTATCCCGGCAAACTTGCGGCCGAGGGTGCGCAAGAGTGCATTATGATCGCCGTAAGCGGGCCTGCGATGGCGACGTGGTGTATTGAAGTTCCCTATGAGCGGACCGGAACGGCCATCCAGTTTGGTGCCTCTGTCGAGTTCGTTGGAAAAGAGGTTGGTTTTCTTGAAGGTTGGTCAGGAGACACCTCGAGAATTCAGTAGGCCCCAGAAGTGTGCAGTCAGAAATTCGCTTTTAAGCAATAGCTAGAAGCTGGCAGCCAGAAGCTAGCAGCTCTCAGAGAGACAACAATGACTGAATTCTCCACTATCGGTAAGCGTGTCGCCCTGGTTGATTCCGCTGGAAAAACAACCGGGCAGGGCAAGTACGCTGACGATCTTTCTTTGCCAGGGATGCTGATCGGCAAGATCCTGCACTCGCCCTATCCTCACGCCAGAATCACAAAGATTGATACTCATCGTGCTGAGGCGTTGGAAGGCGTGGTCACGGTGGTTACCGGCCCCGATGCGCCCAACAAGTACGGCATTCTTCCCGTTGGTCATGATGAGACTGCGTTGGCTGTGGAGAAGGTCCGCTATGTTGGGGACAACGTTGCCTGTGTGGTGGCGACCAGCGAAGCTGTTGCCGAGCAGGCCCTGGAGTTGATCGATGTTGAATATGAAGTGCTGCCTGCCTGGTTTGATCCTGAAGACTCTATGAGAGCGGAGCAGAACTGGATCCACCCGCAGCGCCCTAACAACATTGAAAAAGATTACCACCATGTCTTTGGTGATCCGGACCAGGGTTTTGCTGAAGCTGACCTGGTGGTTGAGCACCGCTATCTGGCTGCGGAGGTGACCCATGCGGCCATGGAGCCTCACTGTACTCTCGCTGCTTTTGAGGTGGATTCTCAAACGGGACAGCCGGGCCGGCTGACGGTATGGTCATCCACGCAGGTTCCGTATTACCTCCAGCATAAGCTCTCCATCGTGCTGGAGTTGCCGATGTCGCAAATTCGCGTAATCAAGCCGCTGGTGGGCGGTGGCTTTGGCGGCAAGAGCGAAGTAATACCTCTGGAAATCATCGCTGCGGTGGCTGCGCGCAAGGCCCAGGCGCCGGTCAAGATCACCTACACCAGAGAAGAGGTCTTCTGGGCGCATCGTGGCCGCCCGCGCACCATCATCGACCTGAAGACCGGGGTAAAAAATGACGGTCGCATTACCTCGGTTGCCGCCCGCGTAGTTCAGGATGGCGGAGCCTACTGTTCTTACGGCGTGGTTACCATTCTTTATTCCGGAGCGCTGCTGGGCGCCCTCTATGACATTCCGAATATCCGTTATGACGGTTATCGCGTGCTCACCAACAAGCCTGCCTGCGGCGCCATGCGCGGGCATGGCACCGTCAATGTCCGCTTTGCATTTGAATCGCAAATGGATGAGATTTCTGTAAAACTCGGCATTGATTCCCCGGAGCTCCGCCGCCGTAATCTGCTCAAGCCACCCTGCATCACCGTGAACAACCTGCGGGTGCAGAGCTACGGACTGCCCGAATGTATCGAAAGAGTGGTCGAGCGGTCGCGCTGGAATGAACGCAAAGGCAAGCTGCCTGCTGGTCGCGGATTAGGCGTGGCATGCAGCCACTATGTAAGTGGAGCGGCCAACAGCATTATCCGCTCCGATATGCCGCACTCCACTGTGAACCTCAAGATCGACCGCGATGGTGGCGTCGTCATATACACAGGTGCTTCCGACATTGGCCAGGGATCGGACACCATGGTGGCGCAGATCGTGGCTGAGGTGCTGGGCATCGGCTTGGTTCGCATCAAGGTGGTTGCCGCCGATACCGACCTCACCCCGATTGATATTGGCTCTTATTCCAGCCGCGTGACCTATATGAACGGTAACGCCTCATTGCGGGCGGCGGAAGACGTGAAGAAAAAAATTGTTGCCGCTGCTGCAAAGAAGATGAACTGCGCCCCGGAAGACGTCATCATGCGCAATGACATGGTTTGGAAGCGTGGCGCACCCGAGCTTCCCACCAATGGCCGAGGGTCGGAGGAATCCCTGGAAAAAGTCGATACCCGCCGAGGCAGTGTGCAGGAGATCAGCGGGCGCGTCGAAGGCCAGACTTTGCGTGGCTCGCTTCAGCAGAAGCGCAAGGAGGAAGGTCCAAGAGACCGCATGAGCTTTGAAGAAGCCGTGGTTTCGGCCATTGATTTCAGCGGGGCCCTCACCGGTACCGGTTCGTATGCTCCTCCCAAAGATGCGCGTGGCGGTGCTTTCAAGGGGGCGGGTGTTGGTCCATCGCCTGCCTACTCCTATTCCGCCCAGGTCGCAGAGGTCAGCGTAGACCAGGAGACCGGAGTAGTCACTGTGCATAAAGTTTGGGCCGCACACGATTGCGGGCGCGCTCTCAACCCGGTCTCGGTCGAAGGCCAGGTGATCGGCTCAGTCTGGATGGGCATGGGGCAGGCGCTTCAGGAAGAGATGGTTTGGAAAGATGGACTGCTTATGAATGCTGGCCTGCTGGAATATCGGTCGCCGTCATCAGAGGAGTCGCCGGACGTCGAGGCCATCATTGTGGAGAGTATTGATCCCGAAGGTCCATTTGGGGCGAAGGAAGCCAGTGAAGGCTCGCTTGCAGCCACCATTCCAGCCATCGCCAATGCGATTTACGATGCGGTAGGCATCCGCTTGAGGGAGGCGCCGTTTACGCCGGAGCGTGTCCTGGCCGCGTTGCGGGCCAAGAAGGGTGTCGCCAAGGCCTTGGAGATTACGCGTGGAAGCGATCCTTCCGCGCCCGAAACATTTCGCGAACATGGAGGTTCAACCTGGTTTAAGGACAGGGGGCCGCAACGTCATCCTGACGATCCTGCGCGTCGTGTCAATCAGGCGCATCCGGCAGGAGGTGACGATTGAGCCTTCCATCCTTCAAACTATTGCGCCCGCGCAGCATGGAAGAAGCTGTTGGCTATCTGGCCAAACATGCAGGTGAACTCCAGGTTCTTGCCGGTGGCACCGACCTTATTCCCTCAATGAAGCAAAGGCTTTTCAGCCCTCCGTTTGTCATGGACATCCGCGGAATCGAGGACATGCAAGGCATTCACGTGGTGCCTGGAGTCGGCGTAGAGATCGGCGCGCTCACCCCGCTTTCCGCTATTGAAGACTCTGAATTTATCCGTCGCAACTATCGTGTGCTGCACGATGCAGCCATGACGGTGGCCTCGCCCATCCTGCGCAACATGGGAACAGTGGGCGGCAATATCTGTCTGGATACTCGCTGCCTCTGGTACAACCAGTCGCTGCAATGGCGCAGATCGTGCGGTTTCTGCATTAAGAAGGATGGCGACCTTTGCCATGTGGCTCCCGGTGGAACACGTTGCTGGGCGGTCTTTTCCGGGGACACGCCTCCAGCGTTACTTTGCCTGGGAGCCGACCTTGAGATTGTTGGCCCCAAGGGCTTCCGTCGCGTGCTCTTGAAGGATTTCTACACCAGTTTGGGCGATGCCCACTTGAAGCTTGATCCGAATGAGATGTTGACCCGCGTGTTCTTGCCGGAAGCGTCCTCTGGCTGGAAGGGAAGCTATCAAAAGCTGCGGATACGCGGTTCCATCGACTATCCGTTGGCGGGAGTGGCCGTTGCATTCAAGAAAAATGGTGGACCGGTGGAAGCGGCCCGCGTAGCCATAACGGCGGTGAATCCTGCGCCTCTTCTGGTCCCGGGCGCCGAACATGCAATGATCGGCAAGCAGATCGATGAACACGTAGCCACGGTTGTAGGAGAGCTGGCCGCCAAAACCGGCAAGCCACTGACTACATCTGCGCTCACGCCCGAATATCGCCGCGAGATGGTGCGGGTCTTCGCCAAACGCGCAGTATTGGCAGCAGCAAAAACCTCTTAGCCCTATACTGTTCAGTGAAGGGAATTTAGAGGGTGTTAAGGACTTTGATGATCCAACCCCCGAAGCCTGGATTATTCATGAGTTAACGAAAGACATGGATCGTCCAAGCATCAGCGCCGGAGGCGCGGCCTGGTTGTAGCCCAGGGCGTAAGCCCTGGGAGAACGTTGAAAGATATGAGGTAAGCCCCAGAGGGGCGACACAGCCTTGCCTCCTCGACAAATCTAGGTAATCGAGAAGATTCATCGAAAAGCTTAATTGAAAAATATTGCCGCTAAGTACTAATGGCTAAGTACTTCATAACTAAAAAGCTAGTAGCCAGCAGCTATGACCATCACCGATTGCCACATCCACATCCAGCCCTATGAAATGTTCAAGGCAGGCCCCATCGAAGTCATGAAGAAAGCCCGGGGCCATTTCGATGACATCCTTGAATACTGCCAATCGCCCAAAGCGTTGCTCAAGTATCTCGATTCGGTTGGCGTGCAGCGTGCAGTCTTGATCAACTATGTTGCGCCTGAAGTCATGGGCCTTACCGGCGAGGTCAATCAATGGGCAGTCAATTACTGCAAAGCGGATCCCAAGCGGCTGATCTCTTGCGGCAGCGTCCATCCCCGGCACAGCTCCAACGTTGAGGCGGACATGGAGCAAATCGTGCGCATGGGGATTCGCATGATCAAGATCCATCCACCCCACCAGCTTTTGTTCCCAAACGACTACTACAACGGCGTCAAAGAGCTGGAGACCATCTACCGCATCGCAGAGACGCATGGCATTCCGGTAATGGTCCACACCGGAACATCGATCTTCCCTGGCGCCCGCAACAAATATGGTGATCCATTGTTTCTGGACGATGTGGCCGTTGACTTTCCCAAGCTTAGGATTCTGATGGCCCACGGAGGCCGCCCAATCTGGATGCAGACGGCATTCTTTCTTTTGCGCCGCCATAGGAATGTTTATTTGGACATCAGCGGCATACCACCCAAGTTGTTGCTTCAGTATTTTCCCCGCCTGGAGGAGATTGCTTACAAGACTCTGTTCGGCACCGATTGGCCGAGTCCTGGAGTCGCGGACATCAAGCAAAACATGGAGCAATTCCTGGCCTTGCCGCTGTCTCAACAGGCCAAGGACCAGGTGCTCAGCAAGACGGCTCTATCGATTTGGCCGGAATAACAACTCTCCCGTAGGGTAGGCTTTCCCGAAAATTGCTGCGGCACCGAAGCTATTAGCGGGTCTACAGTTGCTATATCCCGCGCACCGGTGGAAGAACGGCCCTTTAGGGCCGTGTTGGAGTACGAATACAAAGGGCTTCAGCCCTGGTGCAAAACCACCGGGCTACACCAACTCTGAAAACGCCATAATGTATGCACAAAGCGAAGCGAAGGGAACGCCGGGATAAACCGGCATGAAGTAGGGAATGAAAGAGTCCTACAGGAAAGGAATAGCGAACCATCCTGACCCCGAATCATGCGTAGGTGTTTCCGTAAGGACGCCACGAAGTATTG
>Ga0210408_10000561_pt1 | contig 46446 bp, 36 predicted proteins | sample IncBWH4MmetaG_FD_155471 | JGI IMG/M metagenome (GOLD analysis project Ga0210408, IMG submission 155471) | Forest soil microbial communities from Barre Woods Harvard Forest LTER site, Petersham, Massachusetts, United States - Inc-BW-H-4-M | ecosystem: Environmental > Terrestrial > Soil >...
ACCCCGCCGCGCTCCGACAGCGCCTCAAACTCCTTGTACACCGCCTCCTCCACCAGGTTCGTCAGATAGTCGATGGCGAAGGAGCCTTGCCAGGGATTCTGGATCTTGTTGAGTCCGAGCTCGCGATTGATGACGAGCTGGATCGCGACCGCGCGCCGGACGCTCTCCTCGGTCGGAGTGGTGAGCGCCTCGTCGTAAGCGTTGGTGTGCAGGCTGTTGCAGTTGTCGAACAGCGCGTACAGAGCCTGCAGCGTCGTGCGGATGTCGTTGAAGGAGATCTCGCGGGCGTGCAGGCTCCGGCCGGAAGTCTGCACGTGGTACTTGAGCATCTGGCTGCGCGGACCGGCGTGGTAGCGCTCGCGCATCGCGCGCGCCCAGATGCGGCGCGCCACGCGCCCGATGACCACGTACTCCGGGTCCATGCCGTTGGAGAAGAAGAACGACAGGTTGGGCGCGAAGTCGTCGATCTTCATGCCGCGCGCCAGGTAGTACTCCGCGATGGTGAAGCCGTTGGCGAGCGTGAAGGCGAGCTGGGAGATCGGGTTGGCCCCGGCCTCGGCGATGTGATAGCCGGAGATCGACACCGAGTAGAAGTTGCGCACCCGGCGTTCGCTGAAGTACTGCTGCACGTCCCCCATCATGCGCAGCGCGAACTCGGTGGAGAAGATGCAGGTGTTCTGCGCCTGGTCTTCCTTGAGAATGTCGGCCTGCACGGTACCGCGCACCGCCTCGAGCGTCTCGGCGCGGATGCGGTCGTACACCTCGCGCTCGATGAGCTCATCACCCGTCACCCCGAGGAGCGCGAGCCCCGAGCCATCGTGGTGCGCCGGCAGCGCGCCCTTGTAGCTCGGCGGGGCGAGGCCGCGCGCCGCGGCCGCCGCGTTGAGCGCCGTGATCCGCTCACTGGCCGCGCTCCAGCGACCCTCGGCCTTGAGGTAGCGCTCGACCTGCTGGTCGATGGCGGTGTTCATGAACATGGCGAGCAGCATCGGCGCCGGCCCGTTGATCGTCATCGACACCGAAGTCGACGCTGAGCACAGGTCGAAGCCCGAGTAGAGCTTCTTCATGTCATCGAGCGTGGCGATCGAGACGCCGGAGTTACCGGTGCGGCCGTAAACGTCCGGTCGCGTGTCCGGGTCCTCCCCGTAGAGGGTGGTCGAATCGAACGCGGTCGAGAGACGCGCCGCGCCGTGCCCGCTCGCAAGGTAATGGAAGCGCCGGTTGGTGCGTTCCGGCCCCCCTTCGCCGGCGAACATGCGCGTCGGATCCTCCTCCTCGCGCCGGTAGGGATAGACGCCGCCGGTATAGGGATAAGCGCCCGGGAGATTCTCGGTGAGAATGAAGTGCAGCAGCTCGCCCCAGTCGCGCAGGTGCGGGACCGCGAGCTTCGGGATCGCCGAGCGCGACAGGCTCTCGGTGTAGTTCTCGCCCTTCACCAGCCGATCACGCACTTTGTAGGAATAGGTGGCATCGGTCGCCGAGCGCACCCGCTCGGGCCACGCCTTGAGCTCCGCCACGGCCTCCGCGCCGATCTCTTCGAGCGCGCGGTTGTAGGCGGAGCGTAACTCGCGCCGCGTCGCATCGGCGGCGCGCTCCTCGAGAGCCTCCGGCGGAAAACGCTCGAGCGGCGCCGGGAGGCGCGCGTCATGCAGCGCTTTGAGCGACTCGTACAGTCCGTAGGCGCGGCGTGCGGCCTGCGCCTGCTCCTCGGCGCGCACGCGCGCGGCGCGCCCCGCATGCGCGATCTCCGCCAGGTAGCGGGTGCGCGCCCCGGGAATGAGCGGCGTGCGCCCCGTGAGCTCGGTAGGGCCGGCATCGGCGATCCGCCACGAGCCCGCGCCGATGTGCTTGGCATCGAGCGTGGCGCACAGCGCCGCAAACAGCCGGTTCACGCCCGCGTCGTTGAAGCGGCTCGCGATCGTCGGAAATACCGGCAGCTCCGCCTCGGCGAGCCGCGCGCGCTCGGGATGATTGCGCCGCCATTGCTTGCGCACGTCGCGCAGGCTGTCCTCGGCGCCACGCTTCTCGCTCTTGTTGAGCACGATGAAGTCTGCGTAGTCGAGCATGTCGATCTTCTCGAGCTGGCTCGCCGCACCGTACTCGCTCGTCATGACGTACAGCGACAGGTCCACGAGGTCGACGATCTCGGTGTCCGACTGCCCGATGCCGGCCGTCTCGACGATCACCAGGTCGAAACCGCACGCCTGGTAGAGCTGGATCACCTCGCGCAGCACCGCCGAGGTCGCCAGGTGCGCGCGCCGCGTGGCCAGCGAGCGCATGTAGATCTGGTCGGACGACAGGCTGTTCATGCGGATGCGGTCGCCGAGCAGCGCGCCGCCGCTGCGGCGCCGCGTCGGGTCCATCGCCACCACCGCGATCTGCGCCTGGGGGAACGAGCGTGTGAGGCGCCCCAGCAGCTCGTCCGTGAGGCTCGACTTGCCCGCCCCTCCGGTACCGGTGATGCCGATCACCGGCGCGCGGTGCCGCGAGCGTCCGAGCGCGCGGCGGATCTGCTCGGCGTGTGCGTCGTCGTCCCCCGCGGCGCCTTCGAGCACCGAGATGGTGCGCGCCACCAGCCCATGATCGCGCGCGTTGAGCGGCCGGAACTCGTACGGCGGCTTCGGCACCGCGCCGACGCGCCGGAACACGTCGTCGATCATGCCCGCGAGCCCGAGACGCCGGCCGTCCTCGGGCGTGTAGATCTTCTCCACTCCATGGCGCTCGAGCGCTTCGATCTCAGCCGGCGCGATGGTGCCGCCGCCGCCCACCACCACGCGGATGTGCGGGTAGCCGCGCTCGCGCAGCATGTCGACCATGTAGGTGAAGTACTCGTTGTGGCCGCCCTGGTAGGAGCTGACCGCGACCGCGTCGGCGTCCTCGTCGATGGCGGCACGCACGATGTCGGCGACGCTGCGGTTGTGGCCGAGGTGCACCACCTCTGCGCCGCGCGCCTGCAGCAGGCGCCGGATCATGTTGATCGCGGCGTCGTGGCCGTCGAAGAGTGAGGCGGCGGAGACGAACCTGAGCGGCGGCCGGGCCGACTGCTCGGTGCCGGGGGCGGCCGCGGGGCTACCCTTGAGGGGGGCGTTCACGCTTTGTTTACTCTCGGGTAGAATATCTACTCATGAGTATGATCGAGGCGTCGCTGACCGGTCAACGCGCCCGGCAGCGCCCGCTGGACGCTGCTGCGCCCGCGGTCAAGCCCACGCCTGCAGCGTCGCTATAATACTCTTGCCAAGCCCATGAACAGCCGCCGCGCCAGCCCGCACCAAGCGGGCAAAGAACCTGCCGCGAGCACCTCCCCCTGGCGGGCGAGCCGCGAGCGGCGCCGTGAGGTCAAACGCGAGGCGGTGATCCGCGCGGCCGCGCGCGCCTTCAATCGCAAGGGCTACCACAACACCTCGCTCGATGACATCGCCGCCACCCTCGAAGTCACCAAGCCGACGGTGTACTACTACGTCTCGAACAAGGAGCAGCTGCTGTTCCAGTGCTTCCTCGCCGGCGTGGAGCAGATCCGCGCGGCGTTTCGTGAGGTGAAGGACCTCGAGGCGCCGGCCCGCGAGCGTTTGAACGCCGTGCTGCGGCACTACGGCGAGGCGGTGGCGTCCGAATTCGGGTGGTGCATGGTGCGGGCCGAGGACCAGGACCTCTCCCCCGCCATGAGCCGCCACATCAAGGCGCTCAAGTCCGAGATCGACCAGGGGATCCGCCGCCTGATCCGCGAGGGCGTGCAGGACGGCTCGATCGAGCGCTGCGACCCGAAGATGACCGCGTTCGCCCTCGCCGGGGCCCTCAACTGGATCGCGCACTGGTATCGTGAGAGCCAGTCGCTTACCGGCGCCGAGATCGCGGAGGCGTTCGTCACCATATTCGAGGGCGGCCTGCGTCCGCGCAGCGCCTCCCAGGTCGCGACCCGAGCGCCGCTGCGGCGCCGGGTGCGCATCGCCCGCTAAACCACCCGAGGCTCCCACCATGTCCGCCGCAGACGTCGTCATCGTTTCCGCCAAGCGCACGCCCATCGGGGCTTTTCTCGGCGCCCTCTCACCCCTGACCGGGGTGCAGCTCGGGAGCGCGGCCGCCCAGGCCGCCGTTCAGGCCTCAGGTCTGGCTCCGGGCGACATCCAGGAAGTGATCATGGGATGCGTGCTGTCCGCGAACCTCGGCCAGGCGCCGGCGCGGCAGGCAGCGCTCGGGGCCGGCGTGCCGCTGGCGGTGCCCGCCACCACCATCAACAAGATGTGCGGATCGGGCCTCAAGGCGGTGATGCTGGCTGCCGAGCAGATCCGCTCCGGCAGCGTCGACACCGTGCTCGCCGGCGGGCTCGAGTCGATGAGCAACGCGCCGTACCTGCTGGCGAAGGCCCGCAGCGGCTACCGCATGGGTCCGGGCGAGATCATCGACCACATGATGCGCGACGGGCTGCAGAGTCCCTTCGACGGCAAGTCGATGGGCTGCTTCGCCGACTCGACTGCCACGCGCTACAACTTCACCCGTGCGCAGCAGGACGCTTTTGCCACCGAATCGGTGCGGCGCGCCATGGCCGCGCTCCAGGGGGGTGAGTTCGACGCCGAGGTGACGCCGTTGACGATCAAGGGCCGCAAGGGCGACACCGTGATCGCGCGCGACGAGACCCCCGGCACCTGCGATGTCAGCAAGATCGCCACGATGAAGCCGGCCTTCAACAAGGACGGGACGGTGACGGCCGCCAGCTCCTCCTCGATCTCCGACGGCGCCGCGGCGCTCGTGCTCATGAGAGCCGAGACCGCGGCGGCGCGCGGCGTGAAGCCCATCGCCCGGGTGCTCGCCTGGGCGAGCCACGCGCAGGAGCCGGAATGGTTCACGACGGCTCCGGTCGGGGCGATCCGCAAGGTGCTGACGCAGCTCGGGTGGAAGCCGCACGACGCCGATCTCTACGAGATCAACGAGGCGTTCGCGGTGGTGACCATGGCGGCGATGCGCGACATCGACATCGATCACGCGCGCGTCAACGTCAGCGGCGGCGCGTGCGCGCTCGGTCATCCGATCGGGGCCACCGGCGCGCGCATCCTCACCACGCTGCTATACGCGCTGCGCCGCCGCGCGGCCAAACGCGGCATCGCCTCGCTGTGCATCGGCGGCGGCGAAGCGGTGGCGCTCGCGGTCGAAATAACCAAGTAGCTGTTCACGTTCCGGGAGCTCGCATGAAGATCCAGGACGCTCGCGCCGTCGTCACCGGTGGCGCATCGGGTCTGGGGCACGCGGTCGCGCGCCACGTAGCCGCCCACGGCGGCAAGGTCGCAATCCTCGATGTGCAGGAGGGCCCCGGGCGCGCGGCGGCGGCCGCGCTCGGTGCTGCGGCCAGCTTCGTGCGCTGCGACGTCACGTCGGAGGCCGAGGTGAATGCCGCCATGGACACGGCGGCCACCCGTCTCGGCGGGCTGAACCTGCTGGTGAACTGTGCCGGCGTGGTGGGTGCCGGGCGCGTGCTCGGCAAGAACGGGCCGATGGCGGGTGAGTTCTTCACCAGGGTGATCCACATCAACCTGATAGGCACCTTCCTGTGCGACAAGGCGGCGGCCGCCATCATGCAGAACAACGCACCGGCAGCGGATGGGGAGCGCGGGCTGCTGATCCATACCTCCTCGATCGCCGCCTTCGAGGGACAGATCGGCCAGGCGGCCTATTCGGCCACCAAGGCGGCGGTCGCCGGCATGACGCTGCCGATCGCGCGCGAGCTGGCGCGCTTTGGGATTCGCTGCGTGTCGATCGCGCCCGGGATCTTTCACACGCCGATGATGGACGGCATGCCTAAGGAGGTGCAGGACTCGCTCGCCGCGCAAGTGCCCTTCCCGGCGCGGCTCGGGAGACCTGAGGAGTTCGCGCAGCTCGTGGCCTCGGTGTTCGAGATCCCGATGCTGAACGGCGCGACGCTGCGACTGGACGGTGCCATCCGCATGCAGCCGAAGTAAGCCTTGAGCGCAGCGAACACCGAAGCGGACGCGATCCAACGCGATGTCATGGAGTATGACGTCGTGATCGTGGGTGCAGGTCCCGCGGGACTTGCGTGCGCGATCCGCCTGAAGCAGCTGCAGCCCACGGTCTCGGTGTGCGTGCTGGAGAAGGCCTCCGCGGTAGGCGCGCACTCGCTCTCGGGCGCGGTGCTCGAGCCCGGGCCGCTCGAGGCGCTGCTGCCGGAATGGAGCCGTGAGTATCCCGGGATGAAGGTAGCGGCCGCGGAGGATGACTTCCGCATCCTGACCCGCAACGGCTCGTTCAAGCCGGTACCGGATTTCCTGGTGAAGCTGCTGCCGCGCTCGCTCACCTACAGCACCCCGTTCAACAATCACGGCAACTACATCATCTCGCTCGGCCAGCTGACGCCGTGGCTGGCAGTCAAGGCGGAAGCCCTCGGAGTGGAGGTCTTCCCCGGCTTCGCGGCGGCGGCGCCGGTGTTCGCCGTCGATGGCGCGGTGGCGGGTGTGCGCATCGGCGACATGGGGCTCGATCGCGACGGCAAGCCGGGACCGAACTTCACGGCGGGCGTCGAGGTCCGCGCGCCGCTCACCGTGCTCGCCGAAGGCGCGCGCGGCTCGCTCTCCAAGCAGCTGATCGCGAAGTTCGCTCTGGCGAACGGCCATTGCCCCCAGACCTTCGCGCTCGGCTACAAGGAGCTCTGGCAGCTGCCCGCCGGGCGCGTGCGGCCCGGGCGCATCGAGCATGGGCTCGGCTGGCCCGCGGACTCGCACACCTATGCCGGCAGCTTTCTCTATCACCTCGATAACGACCGCGTGTACGTCGGCTACATCGTCGGCCTCGACTACCGCGATCCGCGTCTGCAGCCCTTCGAGGCCTTCCAGCAGTACAAGAACCACCCGAGCGTCAAGGCACTGCTCGAGGGCGGCGAGATCCTCTCGGCAGGGGCCCGCACCATCGCCGCCGGCGGATGGCAGTCGACTCCGACGCTCGAGATGCCGGGCGCCATTCTCGTCGGCGACGCCGGCGGCACGCTCAACTTCGCCAAGATCAAGGGAGTGCATCAGGCGATCCGCTCGGGCGCGCTCGCCGGCACGCACATCGCCGCAACCGGCGGCGGCGCGGGCTTCGACGCGCAGTGGCGCGCCTCGGAGGGCGGGCGCGAGCTGAAGAAGGTGCGTAACTTCAAGCCGGCGTTCAAGCGCGGCATGTGGCTCGGACTCGCCAACTCGGCGTGGGAGATGCTCACGGCAGGCCGCTCGCCGTGGACTCTGAAGAACTCGGCCGACTGGTCACGGCTGGCGAAGCTCGACGAGTTCGTCTCCCCCGAGCGTCATTGGGGCGCGCGCACCCTGCCGCCACGCGACCGCGTCTCGTTCGTGTTCTTCGCCGGAAACGCTCACGAGGAGAGCCAGCCCGTGCACCTCAAGGTGGCGGACACCAGCATCTGCGCGGGGCGCTGCGCCACCGAGTTCGGCAATCCCTGCGAACGCTTCTGTCCCGCGAATGTCTACGAGATGGTAGACGACGGCCGCGGCGGCAAGCGCCTGCAGATCAACGCGGCCAACTGCGTACATTGCAAGGCCTGCGACATCAAGGATCCGTACGAGATCATCACCTGGACCACGCCCGAGGGAGGCTCGGGCCCGAACTACCAGTCGCTGTAGCCCACGCCCACCCCGTACCCCATGTCAGAGCTCTGGCGCCCGTCCGCAGAACGCATCGCCAACGCGAACCTGACGCGCTTCATGCGCTGCGTGACCGCGCGCACCGGCACGCCGCTCGCCGACTACGACGAGACCTACGCCTGGTCGCTTCGAGAGCCGGCGCAGTTCTGGAGCGAGCTCGCGCACTTCGCGGACGTGCGCGCCGACTGGGGCGATGGGCCGGTGATCGAGCACCCGACGCAAATGCCCGGGGCGCGCTTTTTCCCGGGCGCGCGCCTCAACTTCGCCGAGAATCTCCTCAAGTTCGCCGACGGCAGGGAAGCGCTCATCTTCTGCAACGAGCGCGGCACGCGGCGGGCGCTTTCCGGACGGGAGCTGCGCGCGGAAGTCGCGCGCGTGGCCGCCGGGCTCACCGCCGCCGGGGTCGTCGCCGGCGAGCGTGTCGCCGGCTACCTGCCGAACCTCCCGGAGGCGGCGATCGCGATGCTGGCGACGGCGAGTATCGGCGCCGTCTGGTCCTCGTGCTCGCCGGATTTCGGCGTGCACGGCGTGCTCGACCGCTTCGGACAGATCCAGCCCAAAGTGCTGTTCACCGCCGACGGCTACTTCTATGCGGGCAAAACGCTCGACTCGCTTAGCCCCATGGCCGAGGTGCTCGAGAAGCTTGCCCACATCCAGCGCGTGGTCGTCATTCCATACGTCACGGCGCAGCCGGAGCTCGCCCGGCTTGGGCCCGCAGCCGCGCGCGCCAGCCATTGGGCAGAATTCGGCGTGCGCGGGGCGCCGCTGCGCTGCGCGCCCCAGCCCTTCAATCATCCGCTCTACATCCTGTACTCCTCGGGCACCACCGGCGTGCCGAAGTGCATCGTGCACGGCGCCGGCGGCACGCTGCTGCAGCACCAGAAGGAGCAGCTGCTGCACACCGACCTCGGGCGCAGCGACCGCCTCTTCTACTTCACCACCTGCGGCTGGATGATGTGGAACTGGCTGATGAGCGCGCTTGCGACCGGGGCCACGCTCGTGCTCTACGACGGCAGTCCTTTCCACCCCGACCCCGGCGTGCTGTGGCGCATGGCAGCCGAAGAGCGCGTCACGGTATTCGGCACGAGCGCCAAGTACCTCGCCTCGCTCGAGAAGAGCGGGTTCGCACCGGCGGGTACCGTCGACCTCACTGCGTTGCGCACGCTGCTCTCGACCGGATCACCGCTTCTGCCCGATGGCTTCGACTTCGTCTACCGGAGCGTGAAGCCCGACCTGCAGCTCGCCTCGATCTCCGGAGGCACCGACATCGTGTCGTGCTTCGCGCTCGGGTGTCCAATTCGTCCGGTTTATCGCGGCGAGATTCAGTGCCGCGGTCTGGGCATGGCGGTCGAGATCTTTGATGACGAAGGCCGCCCGGTGCGCGGCACGCGCGGCGAGCTGGTCTGCACCGCGCCCTTCCCCTCGATGCCGATCGGCTTCTGGAACGACCCCGATGGCGCCCGCTACCGCGCCGCTTACTTCGAGCGCTTCCCCGGCGTGTGGCACCACGGCGACTTCGCCGCTCTCACCGAGCACGATGGGCTGGTGATCTACGGCCGCTCGGACGCGGTCCTGAACCCCGGCGGCGTACGCATCGGCACCGCGGAGATCTACGGCGCCGTCGAGGCGCTGCCGCAGATCGTCGAGTCGCTCGCGGTCGGCCAGGATTGGCAGGGCGACGTGCGCGTCGTGCTGTTCGTGCGCTTGCGGCCCGGCGTCGAGCTCACCGAGGAGCTGCGCCAGGAGATCCGCACCACCATCCGCAGCCAAACCACCGCGCGGCACGTGCCGGCGCGCATCATCGCGGTGCCCGACATTCCGCGCACCCTGTCCGGTAAGCTCACCGAGCTCGCGGTGCGTAACGTGATCCACGGGCTGCCGGTGAAGAACCTCGACGCGCTCGCCAATCCGCGCTCGCTCGAGCACTTCCGCAATCTGCCCGAGCTGGCGAGCTGACTGCGCGCGCGTGAGCGACGCCGGGACTCTGCGGGAGCTTTATGCGCGTGAGCTCACCGTGCGCGGCTTCAGTGCCGATTCGGCCCAGCTCGCCGCCGTCGCGAGACTCGATGCCCTGCGCCGGCGCCTGAGCCGCGCGCCGCGCACGTGGCTGCCGCGCTGGCTCACGCGCCGCCGGTCGGACGCCCCCGTCCGCGGACTCTATCTCTGGGGCGGCGTGGGCCGCGGCAAGACCTGGCTCATGGATCTGTTCTTCGAGAGTCTCCCGTTCGCCGAGCGACGGCGCCAGCACTTCCACCGCTTCATGCACGACGTGCACGCGCAGCTGGCCGCGCTCAAGCACGAGCGCGATCCGCTCGAGCACGTGGCGGAAGCGATCGCGCGCGACACACGCGTGCTGTGCTTCGATGAGCTGCAGGTGACCGACATCGCCGACGCCATGATTCTCGGCGGCCTGTTCGATGCGTTGTTCCGGCGCGCCGTCACCCTGGTCGCGACTTCCAACACGTCGCCGCGGGATCTCTACCAGGACGGTCTGCAGCGCGCCCGCTTCCTGCCGGCGATCGCTCTGCTCGAGCGCCACCTCGAGGTGCTGCGCGTCGGCGGAGCGACCGATTACCGGCTGCGTGAGCTCACCCAGGCGGGCGTCTACTTAGCCCTGGATGCGCTTGAGACGCGCGCCCGGCTCGAGCAGCTCTTCAGCCGCCTTTCCTGTCACGGCGCGCACGTGGGCGGCGAGATCGTCATCGAGGGGCGGCCGATTGCCGTGATCCGTGAAGGACCGGGCGTCGTGTGGTTCGACTTTGCGGTGCTGTGCGGCGGGCCGCGCAGCCAGGACGACTACATCGAGATCGCGCGCGAATACCAGTCCGTGATCGTGTCGGGCGTGCCGGTGCTCGAAGCCGCCGGCGATGATGAGGCACGGCGGCTGATCGCTCTGGTCGACGAGCTCTACGACCGCAACGTGAACCTGATCGTGTCGGCGGCGGCACCGCCGCCGGCGCTCTACAAAGGCGAGCGGCTCGCCGCGCCCTTCGAGCGCACCGCGAGCCGGCTCATCGAGATGCAGAGCGCCGAGTACCTGGCGCGCGAGCACAAACCCTGAGTCTATTGGCGGCCCACCTCGAAGCTGTGAGGGACCCGCAACGGGCCTAAATCACGCCTCTACGGATCTGATCCTGCTCGATGGATTCGAACAACGCCCGGAAGTTACCTTCGCCGAAACCCTGGTTGCCCTTCCTCTGGATGATCTCGAAGAAGATCGGGCCGATCACGTTCTGCGTGAAGATCTGCAGCAGCACGCCCTCGCCCTTGGCCGGGTTGCCGTCGATCAGGATGCGGCGCGTCTGCAGCTCCGCCAGCGACTCGCGATGCCCGGGCACGCGCGCGGCGACCCCGTCGTAGTAGCCGTCGGGCGTGTCCTGAAAGGCGATCGCCTGCGTGCGCAGCGCGTCGACGGTGCGGTAGATGTCGGCGGTGGCGAGCGCGATGTGCTGGATGCCCTCGCCGCGGTACTCGCGCAGGTACTCCTCGATCTGGCTCTTGTCGTCCTGCGATTCGTTGATCGGAATGCGGATTTTTCCGCACGGGCTGGTCATCGCGCGCGACAGCAGCCCCGTGAGCTTGCCCTCGATGTCGAAGTAGCGGATCTCACGGAAGTTGAACAGCTTCTCGTAGAACCCTGCCCACAGGTCCATGCGGCCGCGGCCGACGTTGTGGGTGAGATGGTCGATCACCGTGAGGCCCGCGCCCTCGGCGGGCGCGGCGGCCGCCACGGGGCGAAAGTCCACGTCGTAGATCGAGCGCTCGCCGTAGAGGTCCACCAGATAGATGAGTGAGCCGCCGATGCCCTCGATGCAGGGGATGTTGAGCTCCATCGGACCCACGCTCTGCGGTCCGGGCTTGGCCCCGAGCTCGAGCGCCCGGCGGAAGGCCCCGGCCGCGTCGCGTACCCGGAAGGCCATGGCGCACGCCGACGGCCCGTGAACGCGGGCGAAGGCCTGCGCGAACGACGCCGGCTCGGCATTGATGATGAAATTGATCTCGCCCTGACGGTGCAGCGTCACGTTCTTGGAGCGGTGACGCGCCACCACCGGAAAGCCGAGCCGCTCGAACAGGGTGCGCAGCAACTGCGGGTCCGGCGCCGTGTATTCGACGAACTCGAACCCATCGGTCCCCATCGGGTTGTCGTGCAGGTCGCTCATGGCGGACATTATAGGCGCGGCGCCCAGAGCCGGGATTGGCGGTAAGCCGCCTTACCGCCGCCGCCGCAGCCCCGCAGGCCGCCGGCAACGGCCCGCATGTATAATCGCGCGCCGCCATGCAGAGCCAAGTTGCTTCCGAGGACAGCCGGCTGCTGCGCAGCATCCCTGCCGCGCGGGTCGCGCTGATTGAGCGGATTGCGCGCGCCGCCAGCAGCCGCAGCGGCCGCAACGAGCTCGCGCAACGGTTCCTGCGCGGTTACTTCCACGGTGTGGCGGAAGAGGACCTGGCCGCGCATGCGCCGGGGCTGCTCGCCGAGGCGGCGCTCGCGCACTTCGCCTTCGGAGCGCGGCGTACGCCCGGACGCTCGCTGGTACGGGTCTTCAATCCACTCGCCGGCGCGGACGGCTTCGAATCGCCGCACACGCTGGTACTCACCGTCACCGACGACATGCCGTTCCTGGTCGACTCACTCGGCATGGCCTTGAACCGCGCCGATCTCGCCGTGCACCTGATTGTGCATCCGGTACTGCAGGTGCGCCGCGACCGGCGCGGCCGGCTGATCGACATCGGCGCCAACGGCGCGCAGGCCGCGCACGCCGAGTCGTGGCAGCTGTACGAGATCGATCGCGTCACCGAGCCCGCGCAGCTCGAGAAGCTGCGGCGTGAGCTCGAGTCCACGCTCGCCGACGTGCGAGCCGCAGTCACCGACTTCATGCCGATGCGCGAGCGGGTGCGCGAGATCGTCGCGCGGCTCGAGGCCGACCCGCCGCCGCTGCCCGCCGCCGAGGTGGGCGAGGCGCGCCATCTCCTCGACTGGATGGAGGGGCGGCACTTCGTATTCCTCGGTTATCGACACTACCGGCTCGAGCGCGGGCGCTCCGAGGACCGGCTGGTGCCGGATGTGCTCTCGAGCCTCGGCGTGCTCGCCCGCGGCCGCGGCAAGCGTGCACGCCCCGGCGCGACGTTGCTGCGCGGCGATGTGCGCGCGCGCGCACGGGCTCCGGAGCTGCTGATCGTCACCAAGGCGAACTCGATCGCGACCGTGCATCGGGCCGAATACCTCGACTACGTCGGCGTGAAAACCTTCGACGGCCGCGGCCTGGTGGATGGCGAGCACCGTTTCCTGGGACTCTGGACCTCGACCGCCTACCACGGCAGTCCACGCGAGATTCCGGTGCTGCGCCGCAAGGTGGAGCGCGTCATCGAGCACTTTGGCCTCGACCCGGCGAGCCACGACGGCAAGGAAGTGCTGAACGTCCTCGAGAGCTACCCGCGCGATGAGTTGTTCCAGGCGGACGTGCCGGATCTGATCCGCATCGTGCGCGGCGTCGTGAATCTCTACGAGCGCCGCACGGTACGGTTGCTGGTGCGCCGCGACCCGTATCAGCGCTTCTACTCGTGCCTGGTGTACGTGCCGCGCGACCGTTACAACACCGAAGTACGGCAGCGTATCGAGCGCATCGCCGCCGAGGGCTTCGCCGGCACGAGCGTCGAGAGCCAGGCGCAGATCTCCGGCTCGAGTCACGCGCGCGTCCACGTGGTCGTGCGCACCGACCCGGCGCGGCACCACAAGCCGGACTTCGCCGCCATCGAGCGGCGCATTGCGGAGGCCGCGCTGACCTGGTCCGACCGTCTGCGCGAGGTGCTGACGCGTGAGCGCGGCGAGGCCGCGGGGCTCGAGCTGCTGGCGCGCTACCGCCATGCGTTCCCGGTCGCCTACCAGGACGACGTCGCGCCCGAGGCGGTGCTCGATGACCTCGCGGACCTCGAGGCCCTGCGCGCCGAGGCGCAGGTGCTGCGCCTGAGGCTCTCGCGCCCCGCGGCGCAGAGGACCGAGCGGGTGCACCTCAAGATCGTCAAGCTCGCCGATCCGGTGCCGATCTCCGATATCCTGCCGATGCTGGAGAACTTCGGCCTGCGGGTGATCTCCGAGCGTCCCTATCAGCTCGCCTGGCCCGGGGGCGGCGCGGCCTGGATCCAGGATTTCGAGCTCGAGCACCGCGACCGCGCGATCGTCGACATCGCCCGGGTGCAGGCAAACTTCCGCGCAGCGTTCCTCGCCGCCTGGAGCGGCGCGATCGAGAACGACGGCTTCAACCGCCTGGTGCTGGGCGCGGACTTGAGCGCCCGGCAGATCGTGGTGCTGCGCGCCTATTGCCGCTATCTGCTGCAGACCGGCGCGCCCTTCAGCCAGGTCTACATGGAACGCACCCTGTCGGGGAACGCGGCAATCGCGCGCAACCTGGTGCGGCTCTTCGAGATGCGCTTTGAGCCCGCCGCGGCGCGCAACGCCGCACGCAGCGCCCGCGCCGAGCGCGCCAGCGAGAGCCTCGTGGCACAGATCCGCGCCGGGCTCGATGCAGTCGCGAGCCTCGATGATGACCGCATCCTGCGCGCTTATCTCAACCTGGTGCGCGCGACGCTGCGCACCAACTTCTACCAGGCGGGCGGCGACGCGCAGCCGAAGAGCTACCTGTCGTTCAAATTCGATCCGGCGCTGATCCCCGACCTGCCGCTGCCGAAGCCTAAATTCGAGATCTTCGTCTACAGCCCGCGCGTCGAGGGTGTGCACCTGCGCATGGGCTATGTGGCGCGCGGCGGCATCCGCTGGTCGGACCGGCGCGAGGACTTCCGCACCGAAGTCCTCGGCCTCATGAAGGCGCAGAACGTCAAGAACACGGTCATCGTTCCGGTGGGCGCCAAGGGCGGCTTCGTGCCGAAGCGCCTCAGCGGAACCCGCGAGGAGATCCAGGCCGAGGTCGTGGCCTGCTATCAGACCTTCATCCGCGGGCTTCTCGACCTCACCGACAACATCGTCTCCGGCCGCATCGTGCCGCCGCGCGAGGTCGTGCGGCACGACGTCGATGACCCGTATCTGGTGGTCGCGGCCGACAAGGGCACCGCCACTTTCTCGGATATCGCCAACGCCATCTCCGCGGAGTACGGCTTCTGGCTCGGGGACGCGTTCGCCTCGGGCGGCTCGGCCGGCTACGACCACAAGAAGATGGGGATCACGGCACGCGGCGCCTGGGAGTGCGTGAAGCGCCATTTCCGCGAGATGGGCCTCGACACCCAGAAGACCGACTTCACCGCGGCCGGCATCGGCGACATGTCGGGCGATGTGTTCGGCAACGGCATGCTGCTGTCGCGCCACATCCGGCTGCAGGCTGCGTTCGATCACCGCCACATCTTTCTCGACCCGGACCCGGATCCCGCGCTCGGCTTCGCTGAGCGGGCGCGCCTCTTCGCCCTGCCGCGCTCGAGCTGGGACGATTACGACCGCAAGAAGCTTGGGCGCGGCGGCGGCGTGTTCCCGCGCTCCGCCAAGTCCATCGCTCTCCCGGCGGAAGCGCGCGCGCTGCTCGGACTCGAGTCGGCCGCGGCGGCTCCCAACGAGATCGTCCGCGCAATCCTGCGGATGCCGGTCGACCTCCTGTGGAACGGCGGCATCGGCACCTACGTCAAGGCGAGCGACGAGACCCACGCCGAAGTTGGCGACCGCACCAACGACGGCGTGCGCATCAACGGCAAAGACCTGCGCGCCAAAGTGGTCGGGGAAGGCGGCAACCTCGGGCTGTCGCAGCGCGGTCGCGTCGAGTACGGGCTCAAGGGCGGACGGCTCAACACCGATTTCATCGACAACTCCGCCGGCGTCAACACCTCCGACGTCGAGGTGAACATCAAGATCCTGCTCAACCCGCAGGTGGCCGAGGGGAAACTTGCGCGCGGCGAGCGCAACCGGCTGCTCGCCCGCATGACGCGCGCGGTCGCCGACCTGGTGCTGCGCAACAATTACCTGCAGGGCCAGGCGATCAGCACCCTCGAGGTGCAGTCGGCGGCGCGCTTGCAGGAGTTCCAGCACCTGATCCGCTCGCTCGAGCGCTCCGGCGACCTGAACCGCGCGCTCGAGTTTCTGCCGAGCGACGACGAGCTGCTCGAGCGCCGCAAGCGCGGCATCGGGTTGGCGCGCCCCGAGCTCGCGATCCTGCTCGCCTACAGCAAGATCTGGCTCAACAATCACCTGCTGGCCTCCGACGTACCCGAGGACCCGTACCTGTCCACCGAGCTCGAGCGCTACTTCCCCGCCCCGGTGCAGGAGCGCTTCCCGCGCGCCATCACGCACCACCGGCTGCGCCGCGAGATCATCGCCACCGCGACCACCAACAGCCTGGTGAACCGCATGGGCCCGACCTTCGTGCCGCGCGCGCAGGAAGACACCGGGGCCGAGCCCGCGCAGATCGCGCGTGCTTACACCGCGGCCCGCGAGATCTTCGCGATGCGCGAGGTATGGGAGCAGATCGAGGCGCTCGACAACCGCGTGCCGGCGAAGCTGCAGTACGAGGCCTCGTTCCAGACGAGCCGCCTGCTGCGGCACGCGACCTACTGGCTGCTCAGCGCCCGCCGGCGCGGCCTGCAGGTCGACGCCGCGGTGAAGGAATTCCGCAACGGCGTGCACGAGCTCGAGGCCCGGATCGCCGAGCTCCTCACCGGCGATGAGCTCGAGCGCTTCGGCGCGGCGCGCCGACGCTACACCGAGGCGGGATTGCCGCCGCACCTCGCCGCGCGCATCGCCAGTCTCGATGCGCTGAATGCGGCACTCGACATCGTCGAGATCTCCGCCGCCCACCGCGTGAGCGTCACCGAGACCGCGCGCGTGTACTTCGAGGTGGGGACGCGCACCGGCATCGACTGGCTGCGCACGCGCATCGAGAAGCTCGCGGTCGACGGGCCCTGGCAGGCGATCGCGCGCACCGGCTTGCGCGACGGCGCACTGCGCGTGCACCGGCGCCTCACCGAGCGCGTGCTCACGCGCGCTGAGCGCGGCACGGCGAGTGCGCGTGTCGGCGCGTGGATGGAGGGGGCGGGCAAGGAGCTTGCGCACTGGCAACGCACGCTCACCGACATGCGTTCCGCCGGCGCCGCCGATTTCGCCACGCTGACGGTCGGCGTGGAGACGGTCCGCAAGCTCGCGAACTGATCATGCCCGGAAAGCTGATCCTGGTCCGTCACGGCCAGAGCACCTGGAACCTCGAGAATCTCTTCACCGGTTGGACCGACGTCGACCTCACCGAGCAGGGTCGGAGCGAGGCGGCGCAGGCCGGCCGCGAGCTGCTCAAGGAGCGCCTGGAGACGGGCGTCGCCTTCACCTCGGTGCTGAAGCGCGCCATCCGCACGCTGTGGATCATGCTCGATGAGATGGACCGCATGTGGATCCCGGTCGAGCGCTCGTGGCGGCTCAATGAGCGGCACTACGGGGCGCTGCAGGGACTCAACAAGGCACAGACCGTGGCCCAGCACGGTGAGGCGCAGGTGAAGATCTGGCGCCGCAGCTACGACATCCCGCCGCCACCGCTCGCCGCCGATGACGAGCGTCATCCGCGCTTCGACCCGCGCTACGCCGGCGTCGCTTCCGCGGAGCTGCCGGCGACCGAGTCGCTCAAGGACACGCTGGCGCGCGTTCTCCCCTACTGGCACGCGCGCATCGCGCCGGAGCTCCGCTCAGGCCGCAACGTGCTGGTGGTCGCGCACGGCAACAGCCTGCGCGCCATGGTGAAGATGCTCGATGACGTGAGCGAGAACGAGATCGTCGAGCTCAACATACCGACCGGCGTGCCGCTGCTCTACGAGCTCAACGAGGAGCTCAAGCCGCGCGCGTGCCGTTACCTCGGCGATCCGGCGGCAATCGCCGCCGCCGCCGAAGCCGTCAAGCGCCAGGCCGAGAAGCGCTGACGCGCGCCCGGTGCGCTGACCAGCTTAAGCCGCCCAGCCGTCATATCGTCCCCTGTACTCCGCCGCGAGCGCGGTCATGCGTGCGCTGAGTGCCTGCATGTCCGGCAGGATCAGGCGCATGGTCTTGGTGGCATGCAGGCTGAAGGGGAACTCGGCCTCATCCTGCATCGGCTTGACGTCGACGCTGAACTCGGGCTCGAGCCGTGACCTGACGCCCTGGCACGCCGCCGCATCGGGCAGCGCGAGGAAAAAATCCACCGGGTAGTCGTTGAAGGGGATGTAGCCGCGCCCGCGCAGCCGCTCGATGAGCTGGGAGTCCCAGCTCGCCATTCGGGTGCGCTGCGCGGCGCGTAGCTTGAAATACACCCGCGCCACGATCAGGACCAGGGCCACCACCAGCGCCGCGACGAAAGACATCATAGGAACGGCGCTCGCGTCCGAGAGCTTCAGCGCGGGCCCTTGCCGGGGAACCGCGGCTTGCGTTTCGCGAGAAATGCCCCGATGCCTTCCACCGCATCGGCGCTGGTCGCCTGCGCGGCGATGGTCTCGCTCTCGAGGACCATCTGCGTTTCGAAAGCGCCCAGCGAGTGTGCGATCAGGCGCTTGGTCGCGCCGTAGGCGCTGCCGGGACCGTGCGCCAGGCGCTCGGCGACTTCCATCGCGCGCTCGCGCAGCAGCTCGTCCGCGACCACCTCGTTCACCAGCCCCCAGGAGAGCGCCTCCTCAGCGCTCAGGGCACGATTGAGCAGCAGCAGCTCCATGGCGCGCTTCGCGCCGACGCTGCGCGGCAGCAGGAACGTCGTGCCGGCATCCGGGGTGAGGCCGACGCTCGTGTAGGCGAGATTGAACTTCGAGCTGCGCGCGCACAGCGCCAGGTCCGCCATCGCGACCAGCCCCACACCGGCGCCGGCGGCGGTGCCGTTGACCGCGGCGATCACCGGCGCATCCATGCGCACGAAATGCGAGATCGCCGCGTGCAGGTAGGTAGTGAGCTCACGGATATGATCATCGAGCGAGAGCTCGCGCGACGGCATCGCCCGCAGGTCGCCGCCAAAGGAGAAATTGCGCCCGGCGCCGGTGAGCACCACGGCACGCACCGCGGCGTTACGTGCGCACGCCATCGCGGCGGCCAGCAGATCCATCGCCATCTGCAGGTTGAGGGTGTTGGAATGCTCGGGGCGGTTGAGCGTCACCAGCGCGACGGCGCCGTGGGTCTCGACCTGAACGCTGGCCGCGGACACGCCGCACCTACTCGTCCGGCGCGACCGTCACGCGCAGCCCGGCCAGCGCCGGCGTGAACTCGAGCTGGCACGACAAGCGCGAATTCTCGCGGTAGTGCGCCAGCTCCGACAGCAGCTCGCGCTCATCCGACATCATCGCCGGGAGCTTCGCCTGCCACTCGGGATCGACATAGACGTGACAGGTCGCGCACGAGCACATACCGCCGCAGATCGCCGCGACGCCGTAGTCGAGCTCACGCAGGTTCTCCATCACCTTGAGCCCGGTCCTGCCGTCGACCTCGTGCTCGATTCCGTCGCGATCCACGACACGCAAAAGCGCCATGCAGGTCTCCCGCAGCTGCGGCTTGTCATGAGCGGAAGTGCCGCCGGTAGTGTGCCCATTCGCTCCCCGCGCCGCCAGCCCGCGCGGCCGCCCGGTGCGTCACCCGTCGGCCAGCGGTCCGATCAGCTTCATCACGAACACGGCCCGTTCCCCGCCCGCCGCCATGCTGGCGAAGCTGGCCGCCAGCGCCGCCCGCAACGCGTCCATGACTTCATCGAAGCCGCCGAACACCTGGGTGCTCATGCTGTTGGTCACGACCTTGAGGCTCTGGTGTGCCTGCAGCCGGCCGAGGAACTGGTGGACGGCCGGGATGAAGTCCGCCTTGAGCGGGTACAGACTGATCTCGACGCCGATGTCCATGAGAGGCCCCTCCCGCGACGGGCCGGAGTATTGCATGCCGGGCCCCGATATGCCCCGCTTAGGCCCGAACAACATCAAGCGCTTGGCCCACCAATAAACTAACCGCCATGCGATAGGACTAGAATTGGCCCGGGCGCAGGCGCGGATGGCAACGATGACGCGAACGATCGAGATTCATCAGGTGGATGCCTTCACCCGCGTGCCGTTCACGGGCAATCCGACCGGCGTGGTGCTCAACGCCGACGCGCTCAGCGACGCGCAGATGCTCGCGGTGGCGCGCGAGCTCAACAACGCCGAGACCGCCTTCATCCTGGCGGCCGATGGCGCCGACCACAGCGTGCGCGCGCGGTTCTTCACGCCGCGCACCGAGATAGGGTTCGTCGGACACGCGACGGTCGCGGCCCAGTACGTGCTGTCGGGCAGCCCCGAGGCGCCACGCCGGCAGCGCCAGAAATCCAAGGCTGGCGTCGTCGACGTCGAGGTGCGCGGCACTGGCGAGGATCGCGGCATCGCGATCCGGCGCACCCCGCCGCCGCTCGGGCGCGAGCTCAACGACCGCGAGCGCCTCGCGGTGCTCGATGCGCTCGCGCTCGCCTCCGAGAGCCTCGACACGCGCATTGCGCCGCGCATCGCCGGAGGAAGCGGCGCGCGGCTGCTGATCGGCGTGCGCGGGCCGGAGCCCCTCAGGCATCTCAAGCCGGATCTCGCCCGCCTCACGACACTTTCGGCGCAGCTCGGAGCGGCCGGCTACTTCGTGTTCGCCTTCGGCACCGGGGGCGCGGATCACCAGGTCGAATCACGCATGTTCTGCCCGGCGCTCGGCATCGCCGAGGATCCGGTGAGCGGCAACGCGCACGGCCTTCTCGGAGCGTACCTCGCGCAGCTCGGCCTGCTGACACCTGCGGCCGACCGGGCGCACTTCACGGGGGTGCAGGGCCACTACCTGAACCGCCCGGGACGCGTCGAAGTGGAGCTCGAGTTCAAGGACGGACGGATCGATGGCGTTTGGATCCGAGGTCAGGCGGTCGAGATCTTCCAGACCCAGATGACGCTCTAGGGTCGGCATGGGGCAGTTCGAGGCGGTGATGAAGCTCGCCGAGCTGCCGCTCGGCAGCATGCGCGCGTGCCTGGTCGCCGGGCGCGAGATCGTGATCTGCCACACCCGCGAGGGTGTGTTCGCCCTCGACAACATCTGCACGCACGCGCACGCGCGGCTGTGCGAGGGACGGCTGCGCGCGACGCGCCTGGTCTGCCCGCTGCACGGCGCGTCCTTCGACATCCGCGACGGCCGGGTGCTGGGACCACCGGCCGAGGTGCCGCTGCCGACCCACGCCGTGCGCGTGGTGGAGGATGCGATCGAGGTCGCCGTCAGCCCCGCAGCCACCTCGAGCTCGAGCCCCGCCTGTTAAGCACTCAGGTTGTGCGCGCGGCGCGCACCCGCCCGACCAGCCAGGCCGCCGGCAGCGTGACACAGGCGCCGACCAGAAATGGCGCCGCAGAACCCAACAATGCGTAGATCGAGCCCGAAGTGAGCGGTCCCAACACCCGCGCGAGACTCGCGCTCGCGACGTAAGTGCCCATGACCGCGCCGCGGTCGTGGCCGCGCGCCTGGCGGGAAGCGAGCGCGAAGGCACTCGGGTTGTAGGCGCCGAGTCCGGTCCCGCAGAGGATCAACCCCGCCAGGGTCGCGACGAGCGTGGGCGCGGTCGCGAGCACCACCAGCCCCGCGACGTAGGCGAGCGCGCCGTAGCGCGCGAGCCGCACTTCCCCGAGCCGCGGCACCAGCAGGCGCACCAATCCGCCCTGCATCGCGAGCGCCGGCAACGCCACGCCGAAGAGCAGCAGCCCGACCGCGCGGGGACCCAGGCCGTAGCGATGCAGCGCCCAGATCGCGAAGATCGACTCCAGGATCGACTGCGAGTAGGTCACGAGCAGCGTCGCCGCGGCGATGAAGGCCAGCGGCGGACGCTCGCGCAGGAGCTTGAGTGACCCGCGCCGCGGCTCGTCCGGATGCTCGCGCCGGTGCTGCGGCGTGTGACTCTCGGGCAGCACGAACCTCACCAGCAGGATGGCCAGCACGCTGAGCGCGGTGGATACCACCGCGGGGGCGAGGAAATTTGCCGTGCGCGCGTCGGCCCCGGCCAGCAGGCCCCCGAGCGGCTGACCGAGGGTGAAGCCGATTCCGATCGCAGCTCCAACGACTCCCATGGAAGCGGCGCGCTTCTCCGGCGGGCTCACGTCGGCAGCGTAGGCAAAGGCGGCCGCGATATTGCCGGCCATGAGTCCGGCGAGCACGCGCGAGGCGAGCAGCCACCAGAGGTTGCTGGCGCAGCCGAGGATCACGTAGGAGAGGCACGCCCCGGCAAGGCTGCTCATCAGGATCGGCCGCCGACCATGCCGGTCGCTCAAGCGTCCCCAGAGCGGCGCCGCGATGAGCTGGCAGAGCGAGTAGCTGCCGAGCAGCGGCGTAATGAGCTCGGGAGGCGCGCCGAAGCGGTCCGCCATGTATGGCACGAGGGGAATCAGGATGCCGAACCCGAGCGTGTCGACGATGCTGAAGAGGAACAGCGCCCCGAGTTGCTTGTTCAACGCGCGACCCAAGGCGTGCGGTCTAGTGGCCGGGAACGATCGTCGAGATGTCGCCGGGCCGCGCCGCCGGCGGCACGAAGTCGCGGGCTCCGCTCACGATGAGGTTCGGAATCTGGGCGTCGTCGAAGTCCTTGGCCCGCGGCTGGCTCGCGGTGCACAGCACCGCAAGCTGCAGCGATGGTGTCAGCCACAGGCGGTTGCCGCCGTCATTGTCGACCGCAAAGGTGTCGGGAGCGATGTAAGGCTGCTTCGCTCCCGCGGCGGACGCACTCAGGCGCAGGTAGGAACCGTAATCGTGATTGGCGCGGGCCGCAGCGCGCATCGCTTTCACCCAACCGGGGCGGATGATCTCGTAGCCGCGGTAGTTGCCATCGCCGAGCATGAGCTCGGCGACCCGGATCCAGTCCCCCTGGCGCGCCAGCATGCAGCAGTCGGCGTGCGCGGCGCCCGCGGGACGATCGAGGTACAGCCAGGCGTCCGAGGCACCGATGCGCCGCCACAGCGCCTGCGACAAGTAGCTCGCGTAGCGCTCGCCGGTCGCGCGTTCGAGCACCAGCGCGAGCAGCTGCGGATCGGCGGGTTGCGGCGCCCAGCTCTCCCCCGGCGTGCCCGCGAGCGGGCGCGCGAGCGCCGCGCCCGCGATGTCGGTTCCAAACAGTGCACGCGCCGCCGCGCTCCACGGCGCGCGGCTCGCCGCGGGGGGCGCAAGCCCGCTCGACAGCTGCATGAGGTTGCGAATCGTGATGGCGCTGCGCGGATCGTGGCTCACTTCGCGCACGATGTAGCCGATCGGCTCGTCCGGCCAGGCAATCTTGCGATGCGCGATTGCGGTCTCGGTGACGAGCGCGGCCAGCACGCGAGTCAAGGATTGGGAATCGATCAGCGTCTCGAACCGACTGCCTTGCCAGTATCTTTCAAAAACGATGTGGTCGTGGCGCGCGACGATGAGCGCCAGCGACCCCTGCGCGCCGGCGTAGGCGGCGGCCGCTTCCAGCGCACGGCCCTCGAGCGACTCGAGCTCCGGCGCGACACGCGGCGCCGCCGGCTGCTCGTCGCCGCTCACGAGCTCGCGCGGCTGATACCAGGCGGGCACGCGGGCCGCGCCGCGCGCGCGACCTGCGAGGTAACGCTCCCAGAAGAGCGGCGAGCTCACGAAGGCCGCGAGCGCGGCCAGCACGACGAGCGCCAGGAGCGACGCCGCGAGCCCGAGAGCTGCGCGCCGGCTCATGCCGCGCTCCTTGGCGCTCGTTGCCGCACGCGTGCGCGCCGTGGCCGCAGCGGGCCGCAGTAGCGCGCCCGGCCGCCCGCGAGCTCCATCTCGTGTGTCGCGCACCCGGGCCAATCCCCTGGTTGATGGGTGGTAACCACCACCGCGGTGCCGGTCGCGGCCAGGGCGGCTACCCGTAGCAGGAGCGCATGGCGGGTCGGGGCGTCGACGCCCGCGAAGGGCTCATCGAGCAGCAGCAGTTCCGGCTCGCGTACCCAGGCGCGGGCGAACAGCACCCGGCGCGACTGGCCGTAGGAGAGCTCGCGCAGCGGGCGCCGCGCGAGCCGCGTCAGCCCAAAGAGCGCGAGCGTACGGCGTGCCGCCGCACGGTCCGCCGGGCGCGGCGCACCGTTGAGGCCGATACTCGCGTGGCGCCCGGATTGCACGACCTCCCTGACCGTGAGCTCGCGCGGATGGTCGGCCTGCAGGTGCGGGGCAACAAGGCCCACGCGCTTCTTGAAGCGCTCGAGCGGTACGCCGGGCGTGATGCCCACGCGCTCGATGCGTCCGCCTACTGCCACGCCGTGATCGCCGTACAGAGTTCGCAGCAGAGTGGTCTTGCCCGAGCCGTTGCGTCCGTGCACGACCCAACACTCGCCGGTGTGCACGGCGAGGGAGATACCGCTGAGCGCGCAGCTCCCCTCGAGGTAGACCCGCGCGTCGCTGAGGCGCACGAGTTCGCGCCCCGCCCGGTGCCAGCGCGGCATGCGGGGGGCGCGCTCCGGGAGGCGGCGCTGCGGGCGCAAGCGGTGACGCGCGGCGAGCCACTCACCGAGCCGCGCCCCGCGCAGCGGGCCCTGATACACGCTCTGCCCGCGATCGAGCACCAGCGCGCGGTTGGCCCCGGCGGGCACATCCTCCAGGCGGTGCGTGGCGAGCACCCACGGCAGACGGCGGTTGCGGCGTGCCAGCCAGGCGAGCACCCGCGTGCGATTGACCAGGTCCAGGCCGTTCAGCACCTCATCGAGCAGCAGCAGCCGCGGCCGCGAGGCCAGCGCGCGCGCCAGCAGGGTCACGCGCCGCTCGCCGTAGGAGAGCGACAGGAACGGGCGCGCCGCCAGATGCGCGACGGCGAGTGAGGCGAGCACGCGGCGCACGGCGCGCCGCTCGCCAGCGGAGAGCTCCTCGAGCGGAATGTCGGTGCGATGGACGCCGGTTCCCACGATCCGCTCGACGCTCATGTTCCAACCGTAGCGCTGGTACTTGTCCTGCCGCTCGGCTCCGAGATACGCGATCTCTTCGAGCACTTCCTGCGGTGTCGTCCATTGCTGCCGGCCGCGCAGGTAGCGGCGCACCGGGAGTGTGGCGGGCTCGGGCCACACGGTTCCAGCGACGAGCTTGAGCAGCTGTGTCTTGCCGGCGCCATTGCCGCCGGCGAGCACCCAACGCTCGCCCGGACGGATGATCCAGCTCAGGTCTTGGAGTACTCGGCGCCCGCTTCGGCGCAGCGAGGCATGCGCGAGGCGCACTTCCAGGTAACGGGGGTCGGCGCTCATCGGCCGCATTGGAGCACAGTTCACTCGACGGAGTATTCTCGGGGTGCGCGCCGGGCGCGTACAACTTGTTGGAGGTTTTGCATGCAATGGCGGCTGCTCGCGCCCCACTATTGGCCGACCTGGGCCGGGATCGGCCTGCTGCGCCTGTTGGCGCTGCTGCCGTTCGCCTGGGTGGTGAACGTCGGTGGCGTGCTGGGCCAGCTGCTGCGTCTGGTCGCGACGCGGTTCGTGAGGACCGCGCGCCGCAATCTCGAGTTGTGTTTTCCGGAGCTCGACCGCGAGGCGCGCGAGCGGCTCCTCGACCGGCACTTCGCGAGTCTCGGAGTCGCGCTGCTCGAGGTGCCGCTCGCGTGGTGGAGCTCGGCGGAACGGATCGCCCGGCTGACGCAGGTCGAGGGCCGCGAGCACCTCGCGGCCGCGAAGGCCATGGGCCGCGGTGTGATCCTCCTCACCGCGCATTTCACGACGATGGAACTTGCGGGCCGTGTGATCGCCTCAGTCACCCCGGTCGGGTTCCTTTACCGGCCGACCAGCAACGCGGTGCTGGCTTACGCCTTGAGCCGCTTTCGCACGGCCCACGGCGGACACCCCATCCCCTTCGATGACATCCGCGCGTTCATCGGTGCGCTCAGGGACAAGGAGTGCGTGTGGTACGCCCCGGATCAGAGTTACCGCAAGAAGGGCGCGGAGATGGTGCGGCTGTTCGGCATCCCCGCCGCTACCAACACGCGCACCTCGCGTCTGGCGCGCATGACGGGAGCGCCGGTGCTACCCTACTTCCTGCAGCGCTTGCCCGGGACGCAGGGCTACCGTGCCGTCATCCATCCCCCGCTCGAGAACTTCCCGAGCGACAACGCGGTGGCCGACACTGAGCGCTTCAATCACCTGATCGAGGCGCAGGTGCGCCTCGTTCCCGAGCAATATCTGTGGATTCACCGCCGCTTCAAGGGACTCACCGAGGACTATCCGGACTACTACGGCCGGCAGGCGCCGCGCCGCGCGTGAACGAGCTCGACGGCGCGAGCTTCGATCTGCTGGTCGTCGGCGGCGGGATCAACGGTACCGGGATCGCGCGCGATGCGGCCGGCCGCGGCCTGCGGGTGCTGTTGTGCGAGCAGGACGACCTGGCGGCACATACCTCCTCCGCCAGCACCAAGCTGATCCACGGCGGGCTGCGCTATCTCGAGGAGTTCCACTTTTCACTGGTGCGCAAGGCGCTCATCGAGCGCGAAGTGCTGCTGCGCTGCGCGCCGCACATCATGCGCCCGCTGCATTTCATCATGCCGCACGCGGCGCACCTGCGCCCGGCGTGGATGATCCGCGCCGGCCTCTTTCTCTACGATCACCTGGCGCACCGCGCCCATCTCGCCGCCTCGGGCTCGGTCGACCTGCGTACCCACATCGCCGGCAGCGCCCTGAAGAGCGGCTACCGGCGCGGCTTCGTGTACTCCGACGGCCAGACCGACGACGCGCGCCTGGTCGTGCTCAACGCGCTCGATGCGAGTGAGCGCGGCGCCGTGATCCTGACGCGCACGCGCTGCGAGCGCCTCACCGAGCACGCCGGGCGCTGGAGCGCGGTGCTCGCCGGCGCGGACGGACGCGCAACGATTGCGGCGCGGGTTGCCGTGAACGCCACTGGACCGTGGGTGGACCGCTTCGTCGCTGACGCGACTCCCGTGCGAACCGCGCACCGCGTGCGGCTGGTGAAGGGCAGTCACATCGTCGTGCCGCGGCTCTTCGAGCATCGTTTCGCCTACATCTTCCAGAACGAGGATCGGCGCATCGTGTTCGCGATCCCGTACGAGCATGACTTCACCCTGCTCGGCACCACCGACGTCGATTACCACGGTGATCCGGCCGCGGTGCGCATCGACGAGGCGGAGCTCGAGTACCTGTGCGAGCTCGCCAACCGCTACTTCGTCCGCGAGACCACCCTGCGAGAGGTGCGGTGGAGCTACTCGGGGGTGCGGCCGCTGCTTGCCGACGAGTCGCGCGATCCGATGAGCGTGACGCGCGACTATGCGCTCGAGCTCGAGCGGCGCCCGGCGCCGCTGCTCTCGGTGTTCGGCGGCAAGATCACCACCTTCCGGCGGCTCGCGGAAGACGCCGTGAACCTGCTCGCGCCGCTCCTCGACGCGCGCGCGGACCCCTGGACCGTGAATGCGACGCTTCCCGGCGGCGACCTGCCGGAGGGGAGCTTTGCGGTGTTCCTGCGCACGGTCGAGCGGCGCTACCCCTGGCTCTCCCCACGGCTTCACCTGCGCTACGCGCATGCTTACGGCACGCGCATCGACCGGGTGCTGGGATCGGCGCGCGCGCTCGCGGACCTCGGGCCGGAGTTGCTCCCCGGGCTCCACGCGCGCGAGGTCGAGTACCTGTGCCGCGAGGAGTTCGCCCGCACCGCCGAAGACATCCTGTGGCGGCGGTCCAAGCTGGGGCTGCATCTGCCCGGCACCAGCCTCGAGCCCCTCGAGCGCTGGCTCGAAGCGAACCGGCCGGCAGCGCCCGGGCTTCCCGCCGCACCGGCGCCGTCCATGTGACCAGCGTCGCGGTTTTTCGCTTTTCCCCGGCAGGCACTGCGCCGCACCGTGGTAGCGTGGCGCCGGGGTATCCGCCCGTGTTTACACAGATGTCCGATTCAGTCCTGGCCGCCATCATCGCCGGCACCGCGACGCTGTCCGCGTCGTTCATGCAGCTGCGCACCATCGCCCTGCGCGACGCCGCACGCGGCCCGTCCGCGTCCGCGCGCCGCAAGAACCGGCTACAGCGCATCATCTTCCTGGTGATCATCGGCGCGGCGACCGTTTCGGGATTTGCGCTCTCACAGTGGCTCACCCAGGGCGAGCGCAACGCCCAGAGCGCGCTGCAGAAAGAGCTCCAGGCGCGCATTGCCGAGGTCAGCCATACGGCGGCCGAGCTCGAAGCGACGCGTGCGGCCGAGCGCTCCGAGATCGAGACCGGCGTGCTGCGCCGGATCGGCGCCGACGGCGTCGCGATCTCAGCCACCGTGCCCGCATGCAGGGCGGCCGCCGGCAATCCAGCCGCCCCCGCGGCGGCGCCGGCCGACGCGCGTCCCTGCAGCGAGGCCGAGGCCGTTCCGGTCACGCTCTGCGCCACGATTCCGGCGAGCGCCACCGTCACGGAGGTCGTGCTTTACAGCCGTCTCGCCGAAGCGGACACGCCCTGGAGTGCGAACCGCTTTCTTCCCGGACAGGAAGCCGGACAGGCGCGCTTTACCGACAAGTACTCCGAGACTGCCGCCGAGTCCGGCACGCGCCAGGTGTGCCAGACGTTTGCGCACTGGTCCGCCGATCACGCCCGCGTGGTGCGCGTGGTCGTACGCTACTCTCTCTAGGCCTTAAGTCCGCATAATTGCCCCCCTGCAGAGGTTCAAGCCCTCCGGGGGGATCGTTGACTTCATTGCCGCCCCAAGCCAGGCCGGCGCGCGCCACGCTGCTGCTCATCGTGCTGGCGCTCGCGCCGCTGTGGCTCGTCGGCATTTTCGACCGGGGACTGTGGACGCCCGATGAGCCGCGCGAGGCCGACATCGCCTGGCGCATGAGCACCCAGGCCGACCGCACGTTGCCGCAGCTCGCCGGCACGCCGTTTCTCGAGAAGCCGCCCCTCTCGTACTGGATGGCGGGAGCGGCAATCGCCGCCTTCGGGGATTCGGCCTCCGGCGCGCGCGCCCCGAATCTCCTCTACGCCGTGATCACGGCGCTCGCGATCGGCGCGCTGGCTCTCGCCATGCAGCCGGAAGCGCTGCCGGCGCTGATCGCGGCACTCGTCGCCGCGAGCGCGCTCACCGCCTACCGCGCAAGCATCTGGCTCGCGCCCGATGCCGGTCTGCTCGCCGGTTGCGCCGTGGCGCTCCTCGGCGCGTGGCTTGGGCTGCGCGCGCCCGTGGGGAAGCGCAAGGCGGGAGGCTATGCGCTGATGCATCTCGGCGCGGCCGTCGGCTTCATGGCGAAGAGCGCCCCCGGATGGCTCGTGCCGGGCCTCGCGCTCCTCACGCTCATCGTTTGGGAACGGCGCTGGAGTGAGCTGCGCCGCTGGGAGCTGTACGCGGGGCTCGTGATTCAGCTGCTCATCATCGGCCCGTGGGTCGCCGCAGTCGCGCACAGCACGCACGGGTCCGATGCGCTCACGACGCTCTTCTGGCACAACGTCGTCGGTCGCTTCACGCAGGTGTCCTCCACCGCGGCGCTCGACTACACCAGCGGTCACCACAACACGCCGGGCAAGTACCTCCTCGGGCTTCCGGTGTACCTCCTGCCATGGACGCTGGTGGTGACCGCCGCACTCGCGCGCGCGTGGATACGCATGCGCGAGCCGGGCGAGCGCGGCACCGCGTGGCGCTTTGCGCTCTGCTCCAGCGTCCCGCTCCTCGCGCTGCTGTCCGTCGCCGCCACGGCGCGCGACATCTACGTGGCTCCCGTGCTCCTCGGCCTGGCGCTCCTCGCCGGCCTCTGGGTGGAGGACGCCCAGCGTGTGCCGCTGCGATTTGACCGGCTAGCGGCGCTCGGGACGGTCGTGCTGGTTGCGGCGATGGCCGGCACATTTGCGCTCGCGCTCGCCGTGCTCGCCGCCGCGGGCGTGGCTGCGCCGGGCCGCAGTGCGGCAGTCGTGCTCGGCGTCATCGTGGCCGCAGCGCTAGCGCTCAGCTTCGCGCTGCGCGCACAGCGCCGCGCGGATTTCGCGCGAACCCTCGCCTGGTCCTATGTGGCATACGCCGTGGCATTGTGCCTCGCGGCCCGCCTCATCCTGCCGATCGTCGACCGCTGGCAGGATTTGCCGGCGCTCGCCGCCCGCATCCACTCCGACACCGCGCAGCAATCGCTCGCGCTCCTCGATCCGGATGAGACGACGATTGCCATGCTGGACCACGGCCTCGCGACTCGCTTCTCTGTTCTGACGAGCGGCGGCGGCGAGGCGCCACGCGGGGCGGTCGCCGGTTGGTTTGCCGCGCACGGGCCGGGGGCGCGTGTTCTGGTGCTCCTGCCCGGTCACGCCGGCGGTCAGGTCAGCGAGCTGCTGGCGCGCATCCACCCTGTGGCGGCACCGGGCGACGGCGTCGCCGGGTCTCTGACGGCGCAGGGCGCCGCATCGCTCGTCCAGCGTTACGAGTTGCCCGAGGGGCGGCGCTATGCACTACTGGGGCCGCCGGCGGCGCACTGACTGACACGGCACCGATCCCACTGAGCACCAGGAGCTTCCATGTCGCAACCCGGAAACGACCTGTCGCGCAACCTCCGCAACCGCCACATCCAGCTCATTGCATTCGGCGGGACGATCGGGGTCGGGCTGTTCCTCGGCTCGGCCAAGGCGATCCACAGCGCCGGGCCTGCCCTGATCCTCGCCTACGCCTTGGGCGGCGTCGCCATCTTCTTCATCATGCGTGCGCTCGGTGAGCTCCTCACCTATCGCCCCGTGGCGGGTTCCTTCGCCACTTATGCCGACGAGTTCTGCGGCGAGTTCGCGGGCTTTGCCACCGGGTGGTCCTACTGGTTCGCGTGGGTAGTCACCGCCATGGCGGAGCTCACCGCCATCGGCGTCTACGTGCGCTTCTGGTTTCCCGACGTGCCGCAGTGGCTGCCGGGACTGGTGGCGCTGCTGCTGCTCTACGGATCGAACCTGCTGGCGGTGCGGGTGTTTGGTGAGCTCGAGTTCTGGTTCGCGCTCATCAAGGTCGTGACGATCGTGGGGCTCATCGTCGCCGGACTCGCGGTCATCCTCTTCCACGTCGGCGACCTGGGAGCGAGTGCGAGCTTCGCGAACCTGTGGTCACATGGCGGCGTCCTGCCCTTCGGCATCCTCGGTGTGCTCCTCACGATGCAGATCGTCATGTTCGCCTACGAGGGCGTCGAGCTCATCGGCGTCACCGCCGGTGAGGCGCAGAACCCCGCCGTGGTGCTGCCGAAGGCCACCAACGGCATCATCGTACGGATCCTCATCTTCTATATCGGCGCGCTCCTCATCATCATGTCGCTGGTGCCGTGGAACGAGTTGAGTCCGAGCGTCAGCCCCTTCGTGTTCGTGTTCGAGAAGATCGGTGTGCCCGCGGCCGCCGGCATCATCAACGTCGTGGTCATCACCGCAGCCACGTCCTCGTGCAACAGCGGCATCTTCAGCACCGGCCGCATGCTCTGGGCGCTGGCGCAGCGCGGCCAGGGGCCGCGGGTCTTCGCGACCCTCAACCGCCAGCGCGTGCCGGCCGCCGCCATCCACGCCACGGCGGTCCTGCTCTTGATCGCGGTGGCCCTCAACTACGTCGTGCCGGAGGAGGTGTTCACCTGGGTGACGAGCGTCGCCCTGGTCGGCACGTTCTGGACCTGGGGCATCATCCTGGTGTCGCATCGCAACTATCGGCGCGCGGTCGCCGCCGGCAAGGCCGCGGCCGCCCCGTTTCGCATGCCGGGCGCGCCGTTCGCGAACTGGGCGGTGCTGGCGTTTCTCGTTGCGGTGAGCGCGCTGCTCGCGCTCGATGCCGGTACGCGCGTCGCCCTGTACGTAGCGCCGGTCTGGTTCGCGCTGCTCGGCGTCGGCTACTCCCTGATGCGCAAGCCGCGCACGGCCTGATCGGGCGCGAAGCCCTACAGCAGTCTCTCGCCCCCGCCGATCAGGCCGCCGCCGTCGACCACGATCGTCTGTCCGGTGATGAAGTTGCCGGCGCGCGCGGCGAGCATCACGGCGATCCCCGCGACATCGTCGGGGTCGCCGAGGCGCTTGAGCGGGTAGCCGCGCGCCAGCGCTTCGGCGCGCGCGGCATCGGCCCATAGCGCCTTGGAGAACTGCGTGCGGATCACGCCGGGCGCGATGCAGTTCACGCGGATGTTGTGCGCGCCCCATTCGACGGCGAGATTGCGCGCCAGCTGCATGTCGGCGGCCTTCGAGATGCCGTAGCCGCCGAGCAGCGCGCTGCCCATGAAACCGCTCACCGAGGACACGATGATGACCGCGCCGTCCTTGCGCTCGGCCATCGCCGGCAGCGTCATGTTGCACAGCCAGATATTGCTGTACAGGTTGGTGCGAATGAGCTTGTCGAACGCCTCGTCCGACATGCTGGCCGAGGGACCGAAGTGCGGATTGGTGGCGGCGTTGCAGACGACGATGTCGATGCGGCCGAAGGCCCCGACGGTCGCATCGACCAGGCCCTTGAGCTCGTCCTTGTGTCCGACGTGGCAGGCGTGCGCGAGCGCGGTGCCGCCCGCGGCGCTGATCTCGGCGGCCACCGCGGCGCAGCTCTCCTGCTTGCGGCTGGAGATGACCACCTTGGCGCCGTGCGCGGCCATCTGCACGGCGATCGCCTTGCCGATGCCGCGGCTCGAGCCGGTGATGAGGGCGACCTTGCCCGTCAGATCGAACATGGACATGGGTGTGACTCCGTGGGTCTTGCTCAGACCGGCTCATCCAGTGACTTCGCCAGGGGCGTGAACAGCTTCGGCCCCTTCTCGGTCATGTACCAGCAATCCTCGAGGCGAATGCCGAACTCGCCCGGAATGTAGAGGCCGGGCTCGTCGGAGAAACACATCCCCGCCTCGAGCGGCGTCGTGTCATTGCGCACGAGATAGGGTGCCTCGTGCACTTCCATGCCGATCCCGTGCCCGGTGCGATGCGACAGCCCCGGCAGGCCATAGTCGCGGCTCCACCCCTTCTGCTCGTAAAAGGCGCGCACCGTGGAGTCCAGGGTGCCCACCGGAACGCCGAGCTTGGCCGTCTCCTGGGCCAGCTCCTGGCCGCGCTTGACGGTGTCCCAGAGCTCGCGCTGCCGGGGTGAAGCGCTGCCGAATACCCAGCTCCTCGAGATGTCGGATTGGTAGCCGTGGACGCTGCAGCCCGTGTCGATGAGGATGACCGATCCGGCGCGCACCTGCTGCGGCTTGATGGATCCGTGCGGAAAGGCGCTCGCCTCGTTGAGGAGTACGAGCGTGAACTCATGCGAGCCGCCCAGCGCCTGGGTGGCGCTCACCATCATGGCGAAGATGTCCGAGCCCTGCATTCCGGCTTCGACGCGGCCGTGCGTGTACCGGAGCGCCGCGATGGTGACGTTGTTGGCGGCCTGCATGAGCGCAAGCTCGTGAGGGGACTTGTGCATCCGGCAGGCACGAATGAGGTCATCTCCGGGTATCACGCGCGGTGCAGTCGCGGCGACCTTCGACATACGATCGACGATGAAGAGCCGCGTGGTCGGCTCGACGGCCAGTGGGACATCCCCCGTCGCATGCTGGCGCAAGGCGCCGGCGAGCAGCTCGAAGGGACTCTCATCCTCCTTCCAGGGCCGCACGCCGGCCGGGACCTTGAGCGTCTCGCGCACCGAAGGCTCCTCGAAGTACGGGGTCACCACGACAACACGGCCGTCCGCCGGGATCAGCGCCGCAGTGGTCCTTTCGGTCCGATGCCAGCGAATGCCGGTGAAGTATTCGAGTGAAGGGCCGGCCTCGACGAGGAACGCGGCGATCTTCTTCTGCTGCATCAGCCCCTGGACCTTGGCGAGCCGCGCGCCGTGCTCCTCCGTGCTGATGGGCTGCGCGTCGCGCGTGATCGGGCTCAGCTCGGAGGCCGCGGCCTTGGCCGCCAGGACCTGCTCACTGGCCGCGAGCGCCGCACCCGCCGCCGTCAGTCCGAAGAAACCCCGTCTGGAAACTCTCGTCATGGGCCCCTCCCCTGCAACGAATCCGCCGCGCATTCTGCCCCGCGGCGCGCGGCTTGGCGAACGTCACGGTTACTCAGGCGCGGCGCACAGCCCCGCAGTAGAATCCGCGCGCCGCGCCCGTAGCTCAGTTGGATAGAGCATCAGGCTTCGAACCTGAGGGTCGGGAGTTCGAATCTCTCCGGGCGCGCGAATTAATCCAAACACTATCGTCATGAACCGAACCATGAGACTTGTGGCAATCCTCGCCGCGACCGTCTTAGGAGGCGCCCCTGAGTCTCGAGCCGGCCAACTTAGACAAGTGTCTAACTTGCGCCCGTTGAGCCCCTCTACAGGGGCTCCCGCAGGCCAAGTTAGATGATTATCTAAGTTTTGCCACGGGAACCATCACGCGCAGTCCCCAGGGTTTAGCGCCTTCCGGAGTATCCAGCATGACCAAAGACATCGAGCACGAGCTCGACGCCATCTTCGCCCACCACAAGGCGCGCGTGGCGCAGGCCCGCAATGAAACGGCTGGCAAGACCGCGGCCGAGGAGGATTTCAGGCAAGCGGCCGCCGACTGCCTGGCCGGCGTGATTACGCCTGCGCTTCAGCAGATGGCTCAGGCACTGAACGACCGCGGCGTGGCGGCGCGAGTGCTAAATGACGGAAGCGACACGCGGATTGATGTCCCCGTCAGTAGACACGCGCGCCTTGGTCACGGGCTCGGGGGTTATCCGTACCTCCGGGCGAGGCCTGATCGCCAGACCCGGCGAATCCACTTTGAGCGCAATACCTCCGACGGTCGCGGCGGCAACGCGGTAGGCGACTACACGGTCGCTGAAGTCAATGCCGAGTTGGTAAAAGCCATGGTGCTGGATTTGGTCCGAGTACTGTACGGGCCTTTCTAGCGCCAGTCCGTGAACCATTATTGCCGGCGGGCGTGCGGTCCCGAGCACCAGCGAGGGACGAGGCCACACTCGTCGCCTTCAGTGCTGTACAGCGATCGCGTTTGGCCCGAGATTTTGGTTGCTTGCGCCCGGAAACAGCGCGACGGGGCTTGCGGCGATAAGCGCCAGTGAGCCGCCGGTCGGATCGATCGAAAACACCTCGATCTGTTTGTCGACACCGTCCAGCACATATAGGAAGTTGTCTGGACCATCGAGCGCCAGTGCAATGGCTCGTCCGTTCGTGGGGGACAGTCCAATTTCCGTCAGGGCGGCCGAGCTGGCGTCGACCAGGAAGCAGTCTACGTCGGTGCCGTTCGCAACATGCAGGCGCTTGCCTTCCGCATCCATGACTGGCGACTGGATCGCGTAGCTGGCCGCGAACGGGCTGCCGGGGATAGCCGTGAGCACGCCGGTACTGGCATCGATCGAGAAGCCGGACAATTCGTTCGGTTGCGATTCGGTCGCGTAGACATGCGCTTTGGTCTGATCAACGACCAAGCCGTTCGGCGAACCTCCGGTTGGAAACGGACTGCCCGCGACGGGCGTAAGAGCGCCGCTCGTCGTGTCCATGCTGTAGGCGGACACGCTGTGACCGGCCGTATTCGCCGCGTATACGTACTTACCCGCGCCAACGACCAGCGCGCTGGGATCCGCTCCAGCGGCAAAGGGACTCCCCGCCACTTCGGTAAGAGCGCCGGTCGAGCCAATCTTGAATACCGACACGGTGTTCGCACTGCCGTTAGCCGTCAGCACAAATTGTCCGCTGGGCTCAATGGCGATCGCGACGGACTGCGCGCTGGTCGAAAACGGGCTCCCGGTGATTGCGGTCAGATTCAAGGTCGACGGGTCTATTAGGTACGCTCTGATCTCGCCCGAGGTGGAAGTCACGTACAGAAAGCGTTTCTGGGGATCAATCGCCACGGCTGACGGCGTCGGCCCATCCGGTAAAGGATTGCCGGCGATCGGCGTCGGAGTGCCGGTCTTTGTATCGATCCTGAGGATGTCGATGGTACCGGTCGTCGCATTCGTGATGGCGAGAAGTGACGCGCTGGTCGGTGGTGGCGGAGGATTGCCGCTGCTGCTGCCTCCTCCTCCTCCGCCTCCTCCGCACCCGCAGGCCATGGCGCAAAGTATCGCGCAGAAGAGCCCTCGCACGTTTGATCGCGCGCGGCGGGCGATTGGCTTGCGCCCGTCGTCGGCTCCCGGTGGATCGTCAGGTTCGTCGATGCCCATCGCCTCGGCAGGGTCGTACCGGTCAGTCACGAGTAACCCTCACGTAGCGCTGTGCCAGCGCCGGCAGAACCACCAGGTTGAGCAAGGTCGAGGACCAGAGTCCTCCCAGCACGGTCACGGCCATCGGTCCTTCGATCTCCTGCCCAGGGCGCGAGAGGCCGAAGGCGAGCGGTGCCAGCCCGAGCGCGGTGACGGCGGCGGTCATGACGATCGGGATGAGCCGCTCGTTGGCGCCGCGGATCACGAGCTCGGGGCTCCACGCGGCGCCTTCGACCTCGACCAGGTGCTCGTAGTGCGCCAGCTGCAGGATCGCATTGCGCGCGCTCACGCCGAACACCGTCACCAGCCCCACCACCGTCCCGAGCGATATCCCGACGCCGGTGACTGCGATCGCGAGCACGCTGCCGATCAGGCTGAAGGGCAGGTTCGCCAGCACCAGGTAGCTGTTGGCACGCCAGCGGAACGCCACGAACAGAACCATCAGGATCAGGGCCAGCGCCAGCAGCGAATAGATCGTCAACTCGTTGCGGGTCTGCCGCTCGGCCTCGGCGGCGCCGGTGTACTCGAGATAGACACCCGCCGGCAGCGCGACCGAGGCGGCGATGGCGCGCTGCGCCTCCGCCACCACGCCCTGGAGCGACGCGCCGCTGACGTTGAACGTCACACTGACGCGGCGCTGACCGCCGTCGTGCTCGATGCTGTAGCGGTCATTGGTGACCTCGATGTGGGCCACCTGCGACAGCGGCACGGGACCCAGGGGGCTGGCGATCATGAGCCGGGCGATCTCCGCCGGCTGATGACGCAGCGCGTCGGGCAGCAGGACGTCGACGTTGACCGTGCGGGTCCCGCGGAACGTCTGACCGACATTGGCCCCCGCGTAAGCGGTTTCGATCGTGTCGAGAACGTCCTGGACCTTGAGGCCGCTCGCCGCCAGCGCCTCTGGCATGAGCTGAATTGCAATCGCGGGCGTGCCGCTTTGCCGTTTGAACTGCAGGTCCACGATCCCTTTGATCTTGCCGAGCGCGGCGACCACCTTCTCGCCGGTTGCATCGAGCAGGTCCAGGTCGTCGCCGAAGATCTTGATGGCCACCTGCGCGGTCTCACCGCTCAGACTCTCGCTGATGCGATCGCCGAGGAAGGTGACCACCTCGCTCTGCATGCCGGGGTAGTCCTCGAGGATGCCGCGCAGCGCCTGCTGCGCGCTCCCCTGATCGATCGACGCGTCGTGCTTGAGCTCGACGTGGAACTCGCTCCGGTGCGGACCCCAGGTGTCCTCGCCCAGCTCAGCGCGCCCAACCTGCTGCTCGATGGTCGAGACGTACGGAAGCGAGAGCACGTCGGCGCTGACCCGCTTGCCCATCCCCAGCATCTCCTCGAGCGAGGTCCCGGTGAGCGAGCTCGACACCTGCAGCACGAAGTGGCCTTCGCGAAAGTCGGGCATGAAAGTCCCGCCGAGGAACGGCAGCGCGGCGGCGGCAACGATCACCAGTGCGATCAGCGCCAGCACCGTCAGCTTGAGGTGCGCGCCGATCCGCTGCACCGACCACTTTTGCCACGTCTTGAGGACCTGCAGCCAGCGCGTATCCGTACGAGCATCATGCTCGCGTAGCAGCAGCGCGCACAGCGCCGGTGTTGAGGTCATCGCCACCAGGAGCGAAGCGCTCACCGCCAGAATGAAGGCGAGCGCCAGCGGCCCGACGAACCGTCCCTGCACGCTGGAGGTGAACAGCTCCGGGAGGAACACCACGATCACCACCACCGTGGCGTAGATCACCGGCCCGCGCACCTCGAGCGAAGCCTCGCGGATGATCTCCAGGCGCGGCGTGGGCGCGTCGCGGCGCGCGTTCTCGCGCAGCCTCCGCAGAATGTTCTCGATGCCGATGATGGCGTCGTCCACCAGCACGCCGAGCGCCACCGCAAAGCCGCCGAGCGTCATGGTGTTGAGGGTCAGGCCCATACGATCCAGCACCGCCACCGCGGCCAGCAGCGACAGCGGTATCGCGGTAAAAGCGATCAGCGCCGCGCGCAGGTCGCGCAGGAACAGGTACAGCACCGCGAGAATCAGCACCGCCGCGATACTCAGCGACTCCTCCAGGTTGCCGAGCGCCCGCTCGATGAAGTTGGCGGGCCGGTGCAGCGCGGGATAGACGACGATACCCTGCGCCTTGAGAGCCGGCGCAAGGTTGGCGAGCGCGCGCTCGACCGCCAGCGTCACGGTCAGCGTGTTGGCGCCATACTGGCTCGCGAGCGACAGCATCACCCCGGGCTTGCCCATGATGAGGGCATCGCCGGAGCGCAGCGCCGGCGCGACTTTCACCTCGGCGACATCGCGCAGCAGGATCGGCGTGCTGCCGCGCACCGCAATCACGGCCGCGCCGAGCGCCGCGGCGTCCGGCTCGGGAGTCGGCGACTGGATGAGCACCCGCTGTGCGGCGAGATCGATGAACCCAGCGCCCCGCAGCGGCAGCGCCGTGCGGGCCGCGTCCGCCACTTCGGCGAGCGTGATGTGGTAGCTCGCGAGCTTGACGGTGTCGGGAAGGATGTGCATCTCGCGCACGTCACCGCCGAACACGATGACGTGGGCGACTCCCGGCACGGCGAGCAGCCGCGGCTTGATCACCCAGTCGGCGACGTCGCGCAGCGTGTAGGCATCGACCTGGTCGGACAGCAGGCCGATCTTGAGCAGATCCATCGTGCTCGACACCAGCGGCGAGAGCTTCGGCGTCGCCACTCCGGCGGGCAGGCTGCTGCCGAGCTCCGACAGACGCTCGGAGATCCCCTGGCGTGCCACGTGTACGTCGATGCCGCCGGCGAACGTGATGGTCACCACGGACAGCCCCGGTATGGATTCCGAGCGCAGCGTGGCGAGTCCCGCGGCCCCGTTGACCGCGTTCTCGATGCGCTTGGTGACCAGCGCCTCGACCTGCTGCGGCGCGAAGCCCGGTGCCTCGGTCTGAATCTCGACCTGGGAGGGGACGAACTCCGGGAACACATCGAGCGAGGAGCGCAGTGCACCCCACGAGCCCAGCACCAGCGCCAGGACCGTGAGTGCGGTCACGGAGCCGTGATGTCGCACGCACAGTGCGACCAGAGCGCGCATCATGGACTAGTCCGCCGCGCTGCCCGGGTTGGTTTCCCGCGCCAGCAGCTCCCCCGCGGACGAGGTAACGACTTTGGCGCCGGGCGCGATGCCGGCCCGGACAAAGTAGCCGTCGTCGCTCGGCATACTGGTGTCGATCTCGGCGCGCACAAACAGCCCCGGCTTTGCCTCGAGGTAGCACCAGTACTTGCCGGCGCTGATGACCACGGCCGAGAACGGCACGAGCACGCCGGCTGTGGCCGCGCCGACCGGCACCCGCGCCAGCAGCCGCTCTCCCTCGGCGGCGTCGGCACCCTTGAGGATCGCGAAGAAGCTGCGGCCCGGGATGCTCGCGTCGGCGGGCGCGCTCCATAGCGTGACTGACCCGAAGCTCCTGCCGCCGGGGGTCTCGCCCAGGTGCGCGAAGCGCGCCGTCGCCGGCGTGGCGGAGCCGAGCGCGCCCAGGGGAAAAGTGACGCGCGCGAGTTTGTGCTCGCCGCTCGCCAGTGCCGTCAGCTCGGCGCTCTGGTAGTCGTCCTTCCACGGCGCGTCACGGCCGAGAGTCGCGGATAGTCGCCGCTGCGCCAACAGCAGCGCTGCATGATCGACCACCGCCTGGCGCTCGGCGGCTTGCAGCGATTCCATCGACGTCGCGCCGGGTGTTCCGGCGAGCTGCCGGCCGCGCTCCAGCGCCGCGCGGCTTTGACGCTCGACGGCGGCCGCAGATGTCAGCTCGGCCACCGCCTGCGCAATCGTCTCGCGCGTGAGAACGAACGCGTAACCGGTGCTCTCGGGCGCATGCATGGCAGCCACGGCCACCGTCGTCGCGACCCCGCTCTTCTCAATCTCATCGGGCTTGAGACTCACGCCTTCCGCCTGCGGCGCACCCGTGCTTTTCGCCTCGGTTGCCGGCGCTGGCGCGGCCGACTTGCCCCTGTGGCAGCCCGCAACGGGCAGCAGCGCCGCCATCAGCAGCACGGCCCACACATTGAGCCGAGACAGTCTGCCTCGGGAGCTTGCGGTAGCGCTCATCGGTGCGTGTCTTTCACTTGTTGTGGAACGGCGCGCTTAGCCGCCGGCGACCAGGAGGCCGCATCGCGCGTTTGGCCCGGAGGTGGTGTTGGCGCGCCGGGTGCGCTCCAGCCGCCCCCCAGCGCCTTGCACAGCGAAATCAGCGCCTGCAGCCGCGCCAGCTTGTATTGGGTGAACTGGTCGCGCGCCACGTAAAGGGTCTGCTGCGATTCGAGCAGTGTGAGGAAGTCGCCGGCGCCGTGCCGGTAGCGCAGGCTCGCCGCCTCGAAGGCGCGCTCGCTCTGCGCCAGGCTTCCCTTCTCGAATTCGCGCGTCGCGTCCAGGTGCTCGAGGGTCCCGAGCGCATTCTCGACGTCGACCAGCGCGGCGATGATCGCCGCCCGATAGGCGGCCAGCAGCTCACGCTCCCTCGCCGCGGCCTCGTCGCGCTGCGCTCGCCGGCGGCCATGGTCGAAAATCGGCTGCGTCAGGTTCGCCCCGAGCGCGAGCGAGGGACCGACGCCCGGGATCGTGAGCACGGTGGCGGGCAAGGCTGGATTCTGCACGCCCGCATCGGCGGTGAGCGTCAGACTCGGGAACATGGCGGCGCGCGCGGCCGCGAGATTGGCACTGCCGGCCTCGAGACTGGCTTCCGCCGCGGCCACATCCGGGCGGCGCGTCAGCAGCTGCGCAGGCAGTCCCGCCGTCACGGCCGGCTCGCGCAGCGCATCCAGCGACTCGCCTGCGACCTGGAAGTGCTCCGGGATGCGCCCCAGCAGCAGGGCGAGCGCGGCCCGCGCCTGCACCTCGACCTGCTCCAGGTCCGCAACGGCGATTTCCGCCCGGTCGAGGGCGGCGTGCTGCGCGGCAAGCTCGGCGGGGTTGGCCGCGCCGGCGTCAAAGCGCGCCTGCACGACCTCGAGCACCTGGCGGGCGGCAGCGCGGTTCGAGCGCGCGATCGCGAGCCGCTCGCGCAGCGCCAGCACCTGAAAGTACTCATCCGCCACCCCGCCGAGAAGGGTGAGCGCCAGCGTGTCCCGTTCCGCGCGCGAGGCGCCCGCGAGCAACCGTGCGGCGTGGGCGGTCGCACGGTTCTTGCCCCAGAAGTCCACCTCGTAACTGGCCGAAAGCATCGCGAACCAGTCGAGCTCGTGCCCCGAGCCCTGCTGCGAATGCCCCGCCAGGTAGTTGGCGTTGGCGTTGCCCGCGACACTCGGCAGAAGCGCCGCGCCCGCCTGCCGGGCGCGCGCGTCGGCCTGCAGGACCCGCTCGCGCGCGCCGGCCAGATCGTTGTTGTTGGTTACGGCGAAGTCAACCAGCGCATTCAGCTCATCGCTGCCGAAACCCCGGTACCAGTCCTGGGCGGGCCAGGCCTCACCCTGCAGGGCCGCGCCGTGCTCGAAGGCGGCGGGCGCCAGCTGCGGGGGCGGGAGCGGGTGCTGCGCGGCGCACCCGCAGCAGACACAGGCCGTGCACCACAGGGCTGTTGCGAGCCGGCCGGCCCGCGCCGCACCATTGCGTTCCAACGTGGCTTCCACTGGAACAGGATAAACAAGGCGTACCGTGGCCCACAAACCGAAAATGACCGCGGCGCTCCCAGCGCCAGGCGGGTCCACCCCGCCGCCCCGCTGCCATTGGGCGCGCGCCGCCGATCCCGAGTCACAGCGCTATCACGACGAGGAATGGGGCCGCCCGGTGCACGACGACCGGCTGCTCTTCGAGATGCTGATCCTCGAGGGCGCGCAGGCGGGCCTCTCGTGGTCGACCATACTGCGCAAGCGCGCCGGCTACCGCCGCGCCTTTGCCGGCTTCGAGCCGCGCAAGGTGGCGCGCTTCGATGCGCGGCGCCGCGCCGCTCTCATGCGCGACCCCGGCATCGTGCGCAATCGCCTCAAGATCGACTCGACGGTCAGCAACGCGCACGCCTACCTCGCCGTGCAGCGCGAGTTCGGCTCCTTCGATCGCTATCTTTGGGCCTTCGTGGGCGGTACCCCGATTGTTAGGCGCCAGCGCGGCCGGGGGCTCCCGGCGCGCACTGCGCTCAGTGACCGCGTCTCGAAGGATCTCGCGCGGCGCGGCTTCCGCTTCGTCGGCACGACCATCGTCTACGCCTACCTGCAGGCGGTCGGCGTCGTGGACGATCACGCGCGCGATTGCTTTCGCGCGGGCAAAACCTGACTGCGGGAGGGCGCGGCTCAGGCGGCGCCGTGGGCACCCGGCGGCGGTGCCCGGCAGTAGCCTTCTGTCCCGAGCGCCTCTTAAGATAGCGGTCCTTTTCAACCGGTCCGGGATACAACGTATGAAAGTTCTGCTCGCCCTCGCTGCCACGGCGCTCTCGGCCGGCGCGGCCTACGCCGACTGCCCCTACCCCGCTGCACCCGCCAAGCTCCCGGACGGCGCCAGTGCCACGCTGCAAGACATGCTCGCCGGGCAAAAGGCCGTCGCCGACTACAACAAGGCCGTCAACGAGTACGTCGCCTGCATCGACAAGGAGGTCGACGAGGCCATCGCCAAGGGCGGCGACAAGATCAAGCCGGAGCAGAAGGCCGACATGCAGCGCGTCGAGACGCAGAAGCACAACGCCGCCATCGACCAGCTGCAGAGCCTTGCCGACCGCTTCAACGAACAGGTGAAGGTCTTCAAGGCCAAGGGCGCTGACAGCAAGAAGCCCTGAGTGCTCACGCCCGTCCAAGCCGATGCGCTGATCGGGCAGCACCTGCAGTGCCTGCCGATCGAGTCGCTGCCGCTCGCTCAGTGCGCGGGCGGCGTGCTGCGCGAGAACATCTACGCTGAGCGCGACCAGCCGCCCTTCGACCGGGTCGCCATGGACGGGATCGCGCTCGACAGCCAGGCGTTGGCCGCGGGCCGGCGCGCCTTCCGCGTGCAGGCCACGCAGGCCGCGGGCGATCCGCCCCTGACTCTCGGCGCGAGCGGCGCCTGCATCGACGTCATGACGGGCGCGGTGCTGCCGGTGGGCTGCGACAGCGTCGTGCCGGTCGAGGAGCTCACGGTGAGCGCCGGCGAGGCCGCGCTCGGCGCGGCGGTGCGGGTCGAGCCGTGGCAGAACGTGCACCGCCGCGGCAGCGACACCCGCCAGGGAACGCTGCTCCTGTCGGCCGGCACTCGGCTGCGCGCCCCGGAGATCGCCATCGCCGCCTCGGCCGGCATGGCACGTATTCGCGTCAGCAGCCAGCCGATGCTCGCCGTCATCTCGACCGGCAATGAGCTCATCGAGCCCGGCGAGCCCGTGCTCGCCCACCAGGTGAGGCGCTCCAACGCCTACGCGATCGTGAGCAGCCTGCGCGAGCACGGCTTCCAGCGCGTCGCGGACGACCACATTCAGGACGATGCGGATGAGCTGCGCGAGCGATTGAGGTTTCACCTCGAGACGCACGACGTGCTGGTGCTCTCGGGCGGGGTCTCGATGGGAAAGTTCGACCTCGTGCCGCAGGTGTTGGAAGAGCTCGGCGTGCACGCGATCTTTCATAAAGTTGCGCAGCGGCCCGGCAAGCCGCTGTGGTTCGGCGTGGCGCCTTCGGGTGCCGCCGTCTTCGGCCTGCCGGGCAATCCCGTCTCGACCCTGGTGTGCTTGAGCCGCTACGTGCTGCCGGCCCTGTTCGCGAGCCTCGGGCAGAATCCCGCCCCGCCGGAGCGCCTCGCGCTCGGCGCGCCCGTCGCGGTCAACCCGCCGCTCACGCATTTCATGCCGGTGCGAATCGAGCAGGACGACTGGGGGCGAGCGTGGGCCATGCCGGCGCCGACGAACGGCTCGGGCGATTTCACGGCGCTCGCCGGCACCGATGGCTTCGTGGAGCTGCCGCCGGGGCCGAATACCTACAAGAAGGGCTTCGTCACCCGGCTGTTCCGCTGGTCGTGACCGGGGCGAACGCCCCGCGCCGTCCCCCCTTTCGGCCGATAGCCAGCGCCCCGCCATCGTCCCATACTTGAAGAATGTCCGGCTCCGAAGTCATCGTTCCGCTCACCCGGCGGCCCGCGCCCCGGGACACGCGCCAGCGCCCGATGCACGACCTGCGCATCTCGGTGATGGACCGCTGCAACTTCCGTTGCCCGTACTGCATGCCGCGCGAGACCTACCACGAGAAATACCGCTTTCTCGGCTCGCACGAGCGGCTGTCGTTCGATGAGATCGTGCGCGTGGCGCGCCTCTTCGTGCAGCTCGGGGTACGGAAGCTGCGCCTCACCGGGGGCGAGCCGCTGCTGCGCGCCAACTTGAGCGACCTGATCGGCGATCTGACCACTATCCCCGGCGTCGACGACGTCGCGCTCACCACCAACGGAGTGCTGCTCGCCAAGTACGCGAGCGAGCTCAAGGCGGCGGGGCTGAAGCGCATCACCGTGAGCCTCGACAGCCTGAACCCCGCGGTGTTCGCCCGCATGAGCGGCGGCTTCGGCAGTCCCGCCGAGGTACTCGATGGCATCGAGCATGCGCGCCACGCCGGGCTCGAGCCCATCAAGATCAATGCGGTCGTGCAGCGCGGCGTCAACGACCAGACCGTCCTCGAGCTCCTCGAGCGCTTTCGCGGCACGGGTGTGATCGTGCGCTTCATCGAGTACATGGATGTCGGCAACCGCAACGACTGGCGCTCGGAGCTGGTGGTGCCGTCGAAGGAGCTGGCGGCGTGCATCGCGGCGCGCTGGCCGCTCACCTCGCTCGAACCCGGCTATCGCGGCGAGGTGGCCGAACGCTACGCGTTCGCGGACGGCCAGGGGGAAGTCGGCTTCATTTCCTCGGTGTCGCAGCCGTTCTGCGGCGACTGCTCGCGCGTAAGGCTGTCGTCCGACGGCGTGATCTACACCTGCCTGTTCGCCACCCACGGCACGAGCCTGCGCGATGCGCTGCGCGGCGGGGCGAGCGACGATCAGCTGCTCGAGCTCATCTCCGATGTATGGCTGAAGCGCACGGACCGTTACAGCGAGCTGCGCGCCAGCCTGCCGCACGGTAAGGGCGAGCCGCGCAAGGTCGAGATGTTCTACATCGGTGGCTGATGCCGCGGCCGCGCCTTTCGCATCTCGACGCGCGCGACCGGCCGGCGATGGTCGACGTCGGCGCCAAGGAAGTAACGCAGCGGGTCGCCGAGGCCGAGGCGCGCCTGCACCTGCCGCCTGCGGTGGCGCGCGCGCTGCGCGCCAGCGGGCACCGTACCAAGAAGGGTCCGGTGTTCGATACCGCGATCCTCGCCGGCGTCATGGCGGCCAAGCGCACCCATGAGCTCATCCCGTTCTGTCATCCGCTGGCGCTCGAGAACTGCCAGGTCGAGATCACCCAGCGCAGTGCCGGCGTGATCGTGGTGCGCTGCCGGGTGTCGGTGCATCACCGCACCGGCGTGGAGATGGAAGCGCTCACCGGCGCCGCGGTTGCGGCCCTCACGATCTACGACATGTGCAAGGCGCTCTCCCACGACATCGAGATCGGCGGCGTGCGCCTCGTGTCGAAGACCGGCGGCCGGCGTCCGTACGCGCGCGCGCGCACAGGCCGCGCCGCATGAGCGCACCGCTCTACGGGCTGGTGCTCACCGGCGGGCGCAGCAGCCGCATGGGCAAGGACAAGGCGGCGTTGCGCGTCGGCGGCCGGACCCAGCTCGAGCATGCGCTGGCGCTGCTCGCCCCACACGTTGCGCGCACCTTCGTCTCAGTGCGGAGCGACCAGCGCGCCGACCCGCTGCGCGGAAAATTCGAGCAGATCGAGGACACGCGCGAGAACTTGGGTCCCATCGCCGGCATCATCGCCGCCCAGGAACGCTACCCCGAGAGCGCCTGGCTGGTGCTCGCCTGCGACCTGCCGTTGCTCGATGCGGCGACGCTCGAGTTCCTGCTGCGTGCGCGCGCCCCGCAGCGCCTCGCGACCGCCTTTCGCTCGAGCCGCGACCGGCTGCCGGAGCCATTGTGCGCGGTGTACGAGCCGGCGAGCCGCAGCACCCTCGCCGCTTACGTTGCGCGCGGACAGCACTGCCCGCGCAAGTTCCTGATGGGCGCGGACGTCCATCTCATCGACGAGCCCAACCCGCGGGCGCTCGACAACGCCAACACTCCCGAGGAATATGCCTCCGCCATGAGCACCATGGGGGAGGCCGCTGCCGCCGCGACCCGGCACGTGACGGTGCAGTATTTCGCGCTGCTGCGCGAGCAGGCCGGGCGCGGCACGGAATCGCTGGTGACCGCCGCACGCACCCCCCGCGAGCTGTACGCCGAGCTCGCGCAGCGCTACCCGTTCTCGCTCGACCCTGCGGTGCTGCGCGTCGCCATCAACTCCGAGTTCGGCGACTGGTCGGCGCCGCTCACCGACGGCGACTCGATCGTGTTCATCCCGCCGGTGGCGGGCGGCTGAGCCGTGCCGTGGGTGATGCGATGACCGCGCCCTTCAGCTTCAGCCGCGTCCCCATCGACGTGAGCGCGCTGCGCGCGGCGCTCGCCGACCCGGCCTGCGGCGGGTACGTCGCGTTCGAGGGCTGGGTGCGCGATCACAACGACGGTCAGCGCGTACGCCATCTCGAGTACGAAGCCTACGAGGCACTCGCGCTGCGCGAAGCCGAGCGCATCGTGGCCGAGGCGGTCGTGCGCTTCCGTATCGCGCACGCCGCGTGCGCGCACCGCGTCGGCGATCTGGCCGTCGGGGAGCTGGCGGTGTGGGTGGGCGTGAGCGCGGCGCACCGGGACGAGGCCTTCCGCGCCTGCCGCTACATCATCGATGAGATCAAGCAGCGGCTGCCGATCTGGAAG
>Ga0210408_10000562_pt1 | contig 46297 bp, 41 predicted proteins | sample IncBWH4MmetaG_FD_155471 | JGI IMG/M metagenome (GOLD analysis project Ga0210408, IMG submission 155471) | Forest soil microbial communities from Barre Woods Harvard Forest LTER site, Petersham, Massachusetts, United States - Inc-BW-H-4-M | ecosystem: Environmental > Terrestrial > Soil >...
TGTCTCGTCAGCTTACACGCGCTTTGTGCCAACTCATCGTACTTACACTTGCCATGCTCGCAGCCGTGGTATCGACCCATTCAGCCTTCGCGCAGTTTGCGGAGAAGAAGAAACTCACGTTGGCCGCCGTGCAGAAGATGGTTGCCGCGGCGCAGGCGGAACCGGAACGCAATCATCTGGCCGGCGTGATTGCCGTCGTCGACGACGGCGGCTGGCCGATTTTGCTGTTGCGGATGGTTAACTCCGCCTATCTCGCAAGCGTCGAATTGGCGCAGGGAAAGGCGCGGACAGCGGCGCTGTTCAAAAAGCCGAGCCAAGACCTCGAAGACGCCATCAGCCCCGGCCGCACCGCCGCGGTTACCGCAGGTGATTCGTCGAAATGCAAGGCGGCCTTCCGATCGTCGTGGACGGCCAGGTAGTCGGTGGGATCGGCGCGAGTTTCGATACGCCGGCTCACGACGTGCAGATATCGGGCGCGGCACTTGCCGCCCTAAGCCGGTGAGGAGCCAACGCGTATCATTCACGAACTGAGTTCAGCCGGGTCGGGTGACCGCATGAAGTTGGACCGAGAGCCTTTCCGAAACGTCCATGTCGAAAGTTCGGTAGCCGATGTCTCGATTGCGCCCGCGAGGAGCTAAGCCCGTTACATCGCAACACGATGCATCGACCAGGAGAGGCAAATGCTGAACTATAAGTCGAAACACGTTGAACCATGCGCCAGGCTCCTCCATCCGCGCACTGCACGATCGGTTTTGCCGGATGCCTTCGCCGCGAGCGGAAACGGCTGGCAACAATTCTGGCCACACTGCTGGAGACTTTTATCATGAGCAAAAATCGTGGCGTCGTCTACTCCAAGCCCGGAGAAGTCCAGGTTCAGGACATCGCCGATCCCAAGTTCGAGGACCCGCGAGGTCGTAAGATCGAGCATGGCGTGATCTTAAAAGTCGTTTCGACCAATATCTGCGGATCTGATCAACATATGGTCCGCGGCCGTACAACGGCCCCGGCAGGCAGGTGAGGCCCGCAAGCAATGTCGTTCCAATGGCCGTTCGGCGCATGGCCGATGGCGCGTGCGCCGACGTCGGCCCGGGCGTAACAATCAGGCGGCTAGGCTATCGGGCGGAGCCATGAACTCCGGTCCGACCGGATCGATAATCGTCTCCTTCAGAATCCGGTCGATCTCCGCCATGGTGGCGCTGTCGATGTTCCAGCCGAGAACACCCGATATCGGCGAGAGTTGGCTTGCCTGCCGCGCACCCCACAATGCGATGTTTCCGTCGTTGCGATCGAGCACCCAGCGCAACGCGAGATGAATGAGCCGCCTGTCGAAGCGGTCCTGCGCGAGTCGGTCCAATTGTTCGACCGCGGCGAGATATTGCGCGAAACGGGGGGCGCGGAACTTCGGATCGGACTTGCGCAAGTCGTCGCCGGCAAAGCGGCTCGATTTGGACATGCGGCCCGACAACAGCCCTCGGCACAACGAGCCATAAGCCAGCACCGCGACATTGCGCGCGCTGCAATAGGGCAGCACATCCTGTTCAACGCCGCGTTCGAACAAATTGTAGGGCGGCTGCGCGGTATGCAGCGGCGCGACCTTCCGGAATTCCTCCATCTGGGCCGGACTGAAATTGCTCACGCCGATCGCCCGGATCTTTCCGGCGCGCTTGAGCGCGACCATGGCCTCTGCGATCTCCGCAATCGGCGTATTTGGATCGGGCCAGTGCACCTGATACAGATCGATCACGTCGGTCCGAAGCCGACGCAGCGAATCCTCGGCCTCCGTGACAATCCTCGTCTTGCTGGCGTTCCGGAACGGCTTGCCGTCTTTCCAATCAAGCCCGACCTTGGTCGCAATCAATGCGCTGCCGCGACGGCCGTCGAGAGCGAGCGCCTTGCCGACAATTTCCTCGGAACGCCCGAATCCATAGACGGGCGCAGTGTCGATCACGTTGATGCCGCGATCGAGTGCCGCGTGAATCGTCCTGATAGCCTCGCGCTCATCGGTGCCGCCCCACATCCAGCCGCCGATTGCCCAGGTTCCAAGCGCGACGCGCGAGGCTCGGATCGAGGTGCCGGCGATTGCGACAAACTCCATGTCTTGACGTGATTGAGCGAGGTTCATGTGTAACTCCTGGTCTTCTTTCGTACGCTGATCCTGATGCACGTCACCGACGCGGACCATGTTGTTGATCCGGACCTTCTGTGGCGTCACGCGACATGGTTCGGAGAAATTGCCTCGAACGCCTCGGCTCGGGTACCGAGCCGCATGGCGTTCGTGGTCGGCCTAGCTGCAGTACGGCGGCCAGGGCGGGTACTTTGGCAACTCCGCGGGGTAGTAGCAGTTCGGAGCGTAACTCTCGTCGATACCGGAACCGGCCCGGAAGCCGCGATGCATCGCATGGTGAGCGAAACCGAGACCGCGGTCCCCGCCAGCCATGCCGTCGACATGAACACGGCCGAGCCCTTCAATACGGTCGATGCTGCCGAGATGAGCACCACCGAAGCCTCCGATCTGTCCGGCAGCGCCAACGCTTCCCATGTGTCCAACACTTCCGCTGGCGCGTGCCTCGGCCGCCGCCGTCAGCAGGCTCGAAGCAAGCAAAGCTGTGGCTAAGATCATCATCATTCGTCTCATCACAAATCTCCTTTAATCGAAGCGATCTGTTCGGCGCCACGTGGTGCGACTTCAATGCGCCGCGCAGCAACCTTTCGATGAGAGTAAGATAGGGACGATGCGATCAGCTCCCATTAAATTCGAATTTAGGAAGGGGCCCGCGACAACCGGCGATGACGAACCACGCGCGACCTCGAGTGGCCTGCCAGGTTCTTAAATCGCTATTTAATGGTGCTGGTCGCCTGTCAGGTTTAGGTCTCCTCTAGCCGTCGCCGCGCTTGCGTCCGATTCTTCAGAATCGCCCGGAGCGATGTGAGTGCCAAAGATCTCCGGCCTGGGCGGCCTCCTCGTCAGCGCCGCGCCTGAGGATTTTCTTCGCTGCATCAGTGGATACGCATCGACACGTTACCTCCAGCGCGATCTGGCGGTGATTTTTCAGCAACCTGACGGTGGTGACACGCCCGGCGTTGCTGCAGCGCCGGTCGCGTTGGCAGGCGCCATCATCGTGGGGTTGGCAAGGTCCATCGAAATGGCCTCGTTACATGCCGCCGAATTCGGCGTCGGCATCGCGGTCATGGCATGGCTGACGCTCGTGCTGCCAAGATCAGCTATCGGCGACTGAATCGTTCCAGGTGATGGACTTGTCAAAATATCGGGAGTGATGAGCGGAAGAGCGGCGGGATTGGTTAGCGCGTTTCCGGGCGCCGATGTGCACGAGCTGCTTGGCGTAGAGCTTCGTGGTGATGGTGGTTGTGCGACTGTCCCCGTCGTGCTGCCGCTGACCGACCCCAGGATCAACACCGGCATTGCCGGCGGCAAGGCAATCGACTGGCTCGTGCCGGTAGCCATCGGCGCGGTCGTGGTGGTTATACTGAGCGGCGTGGTGATAGCGGCATTTGGACTTGCGAGGGGAGGCGGGTTCGTAAACATGCCTGTGCTTGGAGGCGTCACACTCAGCACTGAGGGTGAAATCGCCACCATGGTGGCAGAGCAGTTCACCGAGGTTCCGGGAACAGTGGGATCTTCTGCCAGCGGTACGGGCGCCAAGGTGGTTGCAGGGGCCCCCGGAACGGTAGCGGGAGAAAAAAGGCTGGAAAATGGACCCGGTCCGGTGAGGGGGGACGAGACAATCGCGCCCGGTGTTGTCGCAAGCCCCATAGCGGTGGTGCCGACAGTCGAGACTTGCGCCAGACTGCTGTTGCCGCCAAGCAGGAGCAGGGTTGCCGTCGCCCAGAGGATCACGCGCATTCAAATTTGCTCCAGCATCGGTGGTCAAACCTGGTCATGAACTTGCTGGCTCGGACTGCACCGCTACTTTGCTGCCCTCCGCGAGATCCACCATCGGGTTGAGCACGACTTCATCACCCGCTTTGAGCCCCTGCTGAACCTCGACCTGCTTTCCGAAATCGCGCGCGATCGAAATCTTCTGCAGGTGAACCGTCCCATGGTCGACAACCGCGACGTGCAGACCATCCTCGTTGAACACTATGGCATCGGCCGGCACCACAAACGACGGAGTTTTCCGGGGAATGTGCAGGTCGACAATGCAATAGATGCCGGGGCTAAGGGCGCCGTCGGGGTTGGGCACGTCGATTTCGGTCAACAGCGTGCGGCTTCCCGGCTGCAGCGCGCGCGCAATGCGCGTTACCGTTCCGGGAAAGCTGCGGTTGGGTATTTCCGGCACGTGCACCACCGCCTGAACGCCGGGTTCGACCCCGAAAGCCTCATCCTGAGGCACGTACAGCTGTGTGCGGATCACATCGCTGTGCATCATGGTGAACATCATCGTCGAGCCCGACTGGACCAGGCTGCCGTTGTCGATATAGCGCTGCGTCACGACGCCATCGAAGGGTGCAACGACGCGCTGATAGGCCTTTTCCTGGCTAAGGATCCTGATCTGCGCTTCTTGTGCCGCGACGTTGGATCGGGCGACCTCGACAGCGGCGTCTTGCGCCGCAAGCGTCAAACGGTCGTTGTCGCCCTGCTGCAATGTCAGCCACCCCTGCTTTACCAGGTTGGAGTCGCGAGCGTTGGTCACGCGTGCCAGTTCGCGACTCGCTGCGATCTGATGCAGTGTCGCCTGATCCTGTGCGAGCGTTGCGTGCGCCTGTGCGATCTGATGGTCGAGCTCGGGCGCGGTGATCTCGGCGAGCAACGTTCCGGATTTAACTTGATCGCCAATGTCGACGTATCGCTTTTCGATATAGCCGCTGGTGCGGGCAAATGTGTTCGCGGCTTCGAAAGCCGTCGTAGTGGCCGGCAACGACACCGTCATCGTCCTGTCGCTTGCGCGGACTACGGCGACTCGGACGCGCGCCACCAAACTGCGATGCTGTTCGGCCGTTGCCGCCACATCGCGCTTGCTGTTGTAATATCGCACCGCTCCCGCGCAGAGGCCGCCTGGAAGCAACAGCAGTGCGACGGCGCTAAGAGCGAAGCTGAAGCGCCGTGAAAATCTTCCTATCTCTTGCCGCGGCGCTTTGTTGGCGCTAATCACGTCGGTGTCGCCAAGGCGACGTTGCTCCGGCATCATTGCCTGCTCGTTCATTCCAGTGGTCCTTCAAAAACCCCATGCTGCGGCTTCCCGTCATTTCCCTTGCGCAGCATGGCAAACAGGTAAGGCACGATCAGCAGTGTGGTCGGCGTCGCAAACAAGAGGCCGCCGATCACCGCGCGCGCGAGCGCGGCATTCTGTTCCTCGCCGGCACCGCCGATTGCCATTGGAATCATGCCCACGATCATCGCAGCCGCGGTCATCAATACCGGCCTTATCCGCGTGTGACCCGCGCTTAGCGCGGCTTCCAGAGCGGAATGGCCGGCAAGCTGCTGCTCGCGCGCGAACGTCACCAGCAGGATGGAGTTGGCTGAGGCGACTCCCACCGCCATGATGGCGCCCATCAGCGACGGCACGTTCAGCGTCGTGCCGGTGATGAACAGCATGGTGACGATGCCGCACAGCGTCGCCGGAAGCGCCAGAATCACGACGAATGGATCGCCGAAGTTCTGGTAATTGACGACCATCAGGAAATAGACGAACACCGCCGCAAACATCAGGCCGATGCCGAGATCTCGGAACGAGTCGTTCATGCTCTGGATTTGCCCGAGCACCTGGATGCTGTTTCCCGGCTTGAGCTGCTGTCGAAGAGCCGCCGTGATCCTGTGGATATCGGAGGCCACGCCACCGAGATCACGTCCCTGCACACTGGCATAGACGTCGTACACCGGCTGGATGTTGCTCTGGTTGGAATTGGTCGCAACCTGGTCGCGTGTCAGCGTTGCGACGTTGCTGAGCATGCCGGGTACAGGCTGTCCGCTGGCCGTCAGCATGCTGGAAACCGGCGTATTGCGGAGCGCGTTCACCGAATTGACCCGATATTCGGGCGTCTGCACGGCGAGATAGTAAGGAATACCCGAGGCTGGGTCGGTCCAGAAATTTGGCGATACCTGTACGTCGGAAGAGAGGCTGACGTTGAGGTTGGTCGCAACCGTGCTCGCGTTGATGCCAAGCTGTGCGGCACGGGTGCGATCGATCATGGCGTAAAAGGCAGGCCCATTTGTTTCCTGCTGAAGATGGGCATCCACAATGCCTGGAATTTGCGCGATGCGCCGCTGCAGCTCCCTTGCCACCTCCAGATTGTTCGTTCCGTAGCCGACGGTGCGGACATCGATCTGCGCCGGCAGACCGAAGTTCAGGATCTGGGTCACAATGTCGGCAGCCTGAAGGTAGAACGTGTCCTCGGGGAAGGCGGCCGGCAATACCTCGCGCAACCTGCGGATATAGTCAGCCGTCGGCCTATGACCCTCTTTGAGCGCGACCAGGATCACACCGTCGTTGATGCCGATCGTCGATCCGTCGGCGAAGGCGAGGTTGTAGGCCCGCGCGGGCAGACCGATATTGTCGACGATCAGCTGCCGATCCCGCTCAGGAATCACCTCGCGGATCTTGTCTTCAACGGACTGAAAGATTCGTTCGGTGGTCTCGATCCGCGTTCCCGCGGGCGCCCGGACGTGGAGCTGGATCTGACCTCCGTCGATCAGCGGGAAAAAATCCCGGCCGACGAAAGCCGACAGCGTGCCGCCAAGGCCCAAGATGACCGCGCCTGCGAGGGGCACGATCGCTCGTCGACGCAGAACGATCGCCAATAGCCGGCCATGGGCCGATCGCAGCCGCTCAAATCCATGTTCGAAGCCACGCGAGATTCGTGTGAACAAACCAGGCGGAGAGCCTGCCGCGTGGTGCCGCTCGCCTTCAAGCAACAGGCCGATCGAGATCGGCGTTAAGGTTCGCGACAGACCGTAGGAAGCGAGCATCGCGAAAACAACCGCAAGCCCCAGCGGAGTAAACAAATATTCGGCCGGACCATCGAGGAAGACGACCGACGTAAAAACGCAGCTGATCGCAAGGGTGGAGACTAGCGTGGGCACGGCGATTCCCGCCGCGCCGTGAAGCGTTGCCTGCGGCAGCGACATGCCTTCCTCGGTGAGCAGGCGGTGTGTGTTCTCTATGGTGACAGTCGAGTCGTCGACGAGGATGCCGACCGCAAGCGCGAGACCTCCCAACGTCATTGTGTTTAGGGTTTCGCCGAGGAAATACAGCACGATAAGCGAGGACAGGATCGCGAGGGGAATCGAGATCATCACCACCAGGGTCGAGCGCCATGACCCCAGGAAGACCAGGATCATCAGCGCCGTCAGGCCGGCGGCAATTACACCCTCCCGCAACACGCCCTCCACGGACGAGGTGACAAAAACCGATTGATCGAACAGCTGACTGATCTTTAGCCCCGCGGGAGCGGCGGCCTGTATATTCGTTAGCGCGCGTTTGACGCCGCTGACGACGGCTAGCGTCGACGCATTGCCGTTCTTGATGATGCTGAGCAGCACGGAGTGACGACCATCCTCTCGCACGATGTTTTGCTGTACCATTGAACCGTCACGGACCTGCGCAACATCCTTCAGGAAGACGGTGGATCCGTTCATGAACTTGACGGGCATCATATTGAGGTCGTCGATCGTCGCTGGCGTAGCGTTGGTGCGGATCGTGTATTGCTTGTCATCGATCTTTGCGGTTCCGGACGGAAGCGTCAGGTTCTGCGTATTGACTGCGTTCACGATATCGAGCGGCGTAAGGCCCCTGGAAAGCAGCTTGTCCGGATCGATGTCGACCATGATCTGGCGGTACTTGCCGCCAGCGGGCGTGGGCAAAGTGACGCCGGGCACCGGAGCCAGCTCCTGGCGCACGCGATAGATGCCGAAATCGTAGAGCTGCTGTTCGTTGAGCTTATCGGAACTCAGGCTCAGTTGTAGAACGGGAACGCTCGATGCGTTGAATTGCACGACGATTGGTGGCTGAATGCCTGGCGGCATCAATGCGCGGATGGAATTGGTCGCTGAAACGATCTGCGCGATAGCCAGGTCGAGATTGACGTCGGGCTGGAAGTAGATTTTCTGGATCGACAGCCCGTTCAGCGTCTGTGCCTCCATGTTCTTGATGCCGTTGACGTTCGCGCTGATCGAATATTGGCTGTACGTGGTGACCCGCTGTTCCATTTCAGGGGTGCTCAAACCGGTGTACTGCCAGATGACAGTCACCACTGGGATCCTGATCTCGGGAAAGATGTCGGTCGGCATCACGTAGATCGTGGTCATCCCGAGAAAAAGGATGAGCGCCGCCACCACGTAGAACGTGTGAGGAAATTTTAGCGCGAATCGAACGATGCCCATTTGCAGTCCGGATATGCTTGTCAGAATCGAATGCTTAAGGAGATGATCTCTTCGGTGGTCGATTGCCCGTTACTTGGTGCCGCAAAGTGTATGAGGTGCGGAGTGATCGACTTTCTCGCCGCACAACAATTCACCTGCCTGATCATTTGATTGCTGCAGTTGGAGGTAAGCGGCAGTCCGGCAGCGCCAACTCGCTTTTTGGTTATGGCGGATCGCAGCGGACGCACGTCGCACACCAAGGTGTTTGACCCGTCAGCTTAGGTTGCTCCACCCGAAACTCGAGCTGTTTCAACTGCAGCAGAGCGAGCTGACTCGAGTTTAGTCTCTGCGAGACTCGGGTTCGCCGGCGCCTTAGCTATCCAACGACGGTCACGACAAGATCCGCGGCTGCCGTGAAGGCGATGGCCGAGCGGACCTGAGTCGCGACCTCGAAAGTCGCGGCTCGCTCGCACTCGGCGCATCTGAAGCATTTGCAACGGATAGAACACCGCCGCGAGTTGCCGTGCCTGCGATATTTCGGTCTACGCGCGATCGTTTCGCGGCCTGTGGGTCGCGCAGGCGTACATGTTGATTTCCATGCCGACGGGCAGTTCAACGATCCGAGGGGTCTTCCAGGTCATTTTTCGGTTCCTAACGGTCCAACTGCATGCGCAGCTCGTGGACCAGCTAAAGGGCTCCAGGAGGTTAGCCGGGACTGCCCGGGTGCATCTGGGAGGCGATTTAGGTGAGGGGTGCTTCTTCGTCTTTCCGAATCGCCGCACTTTTTCGTAATCGCATGGAGGCAGGGGCAGCCACCGCGCAAGCAGTACGTCGAGCGGACAGATCGCCGCTTCGCATGATTGGCGTCTGCGAACCGCCACGACGTTATCGGCGGCCGGCTCCCTCAGCAGCGGTTCATGCATTCGGTATTTTTTACGTCTGGTCTCGGATCGCCGACGAACATGCTGCGGTTTGGCATCCTGATCCCGGCCAGCGTCTTGGCATCGAGCGTCGCGTCGTCAGCAAGCAGGTCGTTGAGATGGAGGATGTAGGCCGAAACAGCATAAACGTCGTCAGCGCTGAGGGATTGCGGCGCGTTTAGCGGCATGGCGCGACGGATATAGTCGAACAGGGTGGACGCGTAGGGCCAGTAACTGCCGACGGTCCGCACTGGCCTTGTTGTCGCAAGGGTACCCCGGCCGCCCACCAATCTCTCGCCGACGCCGCCTTCGCCTTTGTCGCCGTGACAGGCCGAGCATTGCTGCGCGAAAACCTCTCGACCACGACTGACAGAACCGTTTCCAGGTGGAAGCCCGCTTCCGTCTCGCCCCACATCAATATTCCAGCCGGCGACCTCCGCAGGCGTCGCAGTGCGCCCGATCCCATAGGGGCCTTGCGCCTGCGCGCCTGTTGCATACGCGAACAGAACGCCACCGAGTACCAAGACGCAAACTCTATGCGTTCGCATTCGTCACCTCGCCGTTGGCCGCGATGTGCCAGGACCAGATTGCGTTGTTGTGATAGAAATAATTGTCGCCACGCACCGAGATGAGTTCGTTAAGGGTCGGCTGGACATAGCCGGTTTCATCCGTCGCCCGACTCTGGATGATCGTTGGCTGGCCGTCCCAGTGCCAGGGTATGCGGAAGCGCGTCAACGCCCGTGTCAGGATCGGCTCCTGTAATCGTGCTTCTTGCCAGCTCTTGCCATCATCGACCGATACATCGACCCGCCTGATCTTGCCACGTCCGCTCCAGGCGATTCCATTGATCTCATAGAATCCTTGTGTCGGGAGCTGCTGCCCACCCGAGGGGCGCGTGATGATTGATTTTGCCTCCATGTAGAACGTGAACTCTCGAGCGGTGCCATCCGGCATCAGATCGGTATATTTCGAGGTCTCTTCGCGCGAATAGGCCGGCTCCGCCGTGACGTGAAGGCGTCGTAGCCATTTGATGTTCATGTTGCCTTCAAAGCCCGGCAAGATCAGCCGCAGCGGATAGCCTTGCTGGGGGCGCAGCCGCTCGCCGTTCTGGCTGTACACCAACATAGCATCGTCGAGACACTTCTCGATCGGGATGCTCCGCGTCAGCGCGGCCGCGTCGGCGCCTTCGGCGACGACCCATCGGGCCCCCGGCTGCAACCCCGCTTCCTGCAGCAGGAGTTTCAGACTGACGCCTGTCCATTCTGCGCAGCTCAGCAGCCCGACAAGATCGGACGCGGTCTTGCCATAAGGCTTCTTGTAACCAGGATTGCCCGAGCACTCGAGAAAATAGATGTGCGATTCGGACGGAAAGCGCCTGATATCGTCCATCGTGAAGATCATCGGACGGTCGACCAGGCCGTGCAGCATCAAGCGATGCTGAGCCGGATCTATGGTGGGAACGCCGGCATGATGACGCTCGTAGAACAGTCCGTTCGGCGTGATGATCCCGTCGAGTTCCTGAAGCGGCGTGCGACCGGAGGCCGATAGATATTGCCGCAGGTCTTGCGGAATATTTTTCACCACGTTCTTCTCGTAGGGCGACGGAGTCCCGTAAAGCTGACTCCCCATGGGATCGCCGGGCGCCTTCATCCACTGGGGAACGTTGGGCGGGAGATTGTCGGTTTCCGCCTTCTCTGCTCCTACGCTACCCGCGACGCTGGAGGCGAGAGCCGCGCCGCCGATGACTGCGCCTTTGCGCAAAAAATGCCGCCGCGATGGATCGGGAAGATAATTGCCGTTGTTTCTGAATCTGGTCATGAGGGCACTTTCGATTCGGAAGGCCGATTTACCGAGTAGCATTCGCTTGCGCGGCCGCTCGATAGAGAAAGCCAAATTGGAATCAAGCGTAGGCGCATTGGCAGCGGCCCGGCGAGTGTCGCCAGGCCGTCTTTCCTGCTCAGTCTAGGTGGCCGGCTTGGGGAAGGGTTGGGGAGCGGATGACACCCGCCAGACCGTGTTGCCGACATCGTCTGCAATGAGCAACGCGCCGCTCCGGTCGACAGCCAAGCCAACCGGTCTTCCGCGCGCATGGTTGCTCGCGTCGAGGAAGCCGGTCACGACGTCCTGCGCATGGCCGGAGGGCTTTCCGCCATTGAACGGCACGAAAACCACCTTGTAGCCGTTCAGCGGGGTGCGATCCCAGCTGCCGTGCTCGCTGACGAACGCTCCGCCCCGATAGATCTCGGGAAGCTGGTTGCCTGTGTACATGGTTAGTCCCAGCGGCGCCACGTGAGAGCTAAGCGCGTAGTCCGGCACGATCGCCCTTGCGACGAGCTCGGGCCGCTGTGGCTCGATCCGCGGATCGAGATGCTGACCGTAGTAGCTGTAAGGCCAGCCATAGAAGCCTCCATCCTGCACCGAGGTCAGATAGTCTGGCACCAGGTCAGGCCCGATCTCGTCGCGCTCGTTCGCTATAGCCCAGAGCTCGCCAGTCGAGGGCTCCCATTGCAGGCCAGTGGGATTGCGAACGCCACTTGCATAGATGCGATGGGCGCCTGTTGCGATGTCCACTTCCCAAATCGCCGCTCGCTCGTGCTCTGCCTCGATGCCATTTTCGCCGATGTTGCTGTTTGATCCGACGCCAACGTACAGCTTGGAACCATCGCGACTCGCCAACAGCGCCTTTGTCCAATGGTGATCGATGGGGCCACCTGGGAGCTCGGTCAGCTTGGTCCCTTTCGCCGTAATGCTGGTTTGCCCATCCTCATACGGATAGCGCACGATGGCATCGGTGTCCGCAACGTAGAGCTCATGACCAACAAGCGCGACGCCAAACGGCGAATTGAGATGATCCAGAAAAACAGTCCGCTCTTCGGGATTTCCGTCGCCTCTGGAGTCGCGCAGCAGCGTGATGCGGTTTGCGTCCTTCGCCTTGGCTCCCGCGAACCACTGTACCCAGCCAGTAATGAGATCTTTCGGACGGAAGATGGGCGCTTTCGGGCCATTGCTCTCGACCACCAGCACATCGCCGTTCGGCAGGACGTAGAGCGAGCGCGGATGTTCGAATCCCTTGGCGAGCGCCCGCACCTGCAGTCCCGCTGCGACCTGGGGCACATCATTCCCCCACGGCACAGGCGTCGCAATCTGGATGGGCGGCAGCAGATACTGTTGAAGCGCCGGCAGCGCCGGATGTGCACCGATCTGTACTTTCGGATCGCCGCCGGTATCGTCGCAGCCCGCAAGTCCCAATCCCGCGACCGCAACGATTACGCCAGCAAGTCGTGGCAGATTTGTACACATGAGAGAGTAGCTCATTTGCCTGCTCCAGCGCGAGGGCGATCTGTCAGGGCCCAGCCCATCGACGACGTCAACAGGAGAATGACGAACACGGCCGCAGAGAGCGCGAGTCCGGTTGGCACGACCGCCGTATATCCATCGCGGCTGTGAACGAACACGTTGAAAATCGAAAGCAGAACTGCAAGCAGATAGCCGAGAGCGCGAACCCAGACCGGCCTGTGGCCGCGGAATGCAAGATCGATTAGGGCCGTAATGACCACGAGAGCCGCCATGACGAGGCCCGCGGTGATGAGCCAGACCGAGAACCTCTCCCACATCACGTCAGGCATTCGCCAGTAAACCAGGTCGGTGACGAAGGCTCCCATGAAGTAGGCTACAGGGAAGGGCGCCAGCATCTGGTGCATTGCTTGATTGTGCACTTGCGCCGCTGGTCTCGAGCTGAGATCACGCGCGAAAGTCGTTGCGGTCAGCGTCATCTGGTCCATGATTTCATCTCACTAATATCGCCCGTGTTGCCGATCAGCTGCAAACCAATAGTTGACCGAGCGAAGGCACCTGTACGGAATAAGCCTCCTCCGCCGGTGGGTCTTCCAAATTTGCACGTGCGTGGCACGGTTTGCTTGAAGCAAAGCGGCGCGCATCGAGACGTAGTACGAGATGGTTCGCAGACTTGGCTTTCCGAGTTCGTTGGAATGTGCAATTCGGAAAAGGCGCGGTGGTTTTCGAAAGACGTTTTCCGAGACGTGGCTCTTATGTTCATGCATCCGGTGCAAGGACTGCGCGGGCATGAGGAGAAATGCGATGCGGACCGAGCTTCTCCACGCGTCAATGTGGGTCGTTGCGAAATGGTTTGAGCGCTTCGTCGATAACTCGCATTCGAAAACTGAGACAACCGGCCTTGCGGATTTCGGCGTGTTTGAAGCCAATCTCGCCGAGGCAGTTGTGCTCGATCATGGCACCGACTTCCTCCTGGAGAAATGGGGAGCCGAGATCGGAATGCTTTGCGGCGGTGACCACCGCGGCGACAGACTCTCCAATCTGCCTCAGCCAAGTCGCAGTCAGCTGCGACGCGTGTGTGTACGGGCCATGGCGTCCCGGGCGCCAGCGGTGCAGGAGGCGATTTGGGTGGTACACGGGCGGATATGGGAGTGTACGATCATGGCTTTGCCAGCAACCGGCGATAGGTTTGCGTTGTCCCGGATTTTGATCGCTCTGCTCTTTGCGCCTCACGCAAGTTTGCGGATCTGTTCGAAGACGCAGGTGACAGAGGAATCAACAGCACGGACGATCATTCCTTGCGATCGCTTGTCGCCGCAACCGAGTGAAAAAGAATGAGGCCAGAGACGAGTTTGCTCGACGAATCGACGATCGGTATGTCAGCAGAAACGACCGCGATTGTCAGTCGGGACATGACGGTTGGTCATCTTGTGCCTGGAATGCCCGACGCCAATGCGACGCCTATGATGATCCTGCATATGGAAATGGCGGCGGGATCGGCCATCGGAGTCGCTCTGCGGCCAGGCCTCGTCAGTGTTGGAATGCACGTCAACGTCCGCCATCTCGCGGCGACCCCGATTGGTCACAGGGTTCGGGCGATTGCGCGCATAACAAGGATCGAGGGCGAGACGGTGCTGTTCGATGTTGAGGCCTGGAATCAATCGCGCAAGATCGGTGATGGCATTCATCGCCGCGGAATCGTCAGTGTGCTGGAATTCGAGAAGCGCTTTGGGAGTGAAACGAGATATCGTCTGCCCCCGGTGAGCCAATATGATAAGACGCATCCTTCGCACGTGATCCGACTGCGGCTGCGTCGAACGCGCCCGCAACTGACGCTACTCTTGTTCTTCTGCGGATACGCTTCTGAATCGTTCAGAAGCGGAGACGTAGCCCAACCGTGGGATCGAGATCAGGATGTAGTGACCTTGACTTGTCAGGCGACCTTGCCCCGGCGAGCACTAATAAAGTCGCGGGCCTCATTGCGGAAGTCGAGCCCAATCCGGCACCGAAATAGCGGAAGCCAGAGACGGAAGCGGTGGCCGATCGGAAGGACGATGGCAGTCTGCAATCTCCATGATACCATTGTCCGGCAACAAGGTGATCGGCCGATCGGGATCAGCTCAAATCCGCTGACTCTCATGCATCGCGTCTAGGAGCATACGTGCCCAAGACGCATTTGTAGCCCTGCAATTTCCAGTCATGATACGGTCCTTTCGCGAGCCAGTCGGCAATGCCGATTTGCCCGTCTATCTGGCACGCGTTCATTGTGATTCCGGATTGATCGCTGGTGGTCACGATCTTCTCCAGGCACAGCTGGCCGTTGCAGAGGATTGCGACGAGCGTAATGAGCATCTTGAGCGTCCTTCGCGGGTCAGAGAAGCCAACGGTCGATAACATAGTAGATGACCGGGCCCTGTCGCAGTATTGTACTGAGGTAAACGTTACTCGTCGGAATGGATCGGAGGCATATACCAAGGTTCAGGGACGTTGCGGGTTCAGGGGAGGCGGAGCTCTTTTGGCTCGAGCGCTTAGCATCGGAATCCTTGATGATCCTCAACGTCGCCCGGGTAGTTGGCTACATCATTCGCTGGGCAGCGCCAAAGTGACGACAGAGATCAGCTCATCGACGCTCGAAAGCGATTCCTGTTTGGGTCTGGAAGACACGCAATCCGGCCGCTCTGCATGTTCACCACGACGGGGCATTCTGCCACACAGCCAGAGAACGCGACCTGAGTCACGATTGCATGGGCGGCATTCGGATCGGGGGCGTGCATATCCGAAATACAGCGGGCGCCTTGCCGGATAGTGTTCTCACGCTTCCTACCCCGTGTACCCGGATCCTCCCCCCTCCCTGACGGGTACGAACTTGAGCGGCGGACCAAACAAGGTCCGCCGTATTTTTTTTAGTGTTCGGGCGAGAGCAGATCGATGCGAGCAGCAGGATAAAGGTCGCGATCGCGATCACGCTCAGATCAAAGTGGGCCGCCATCAATAGGAGCGGCGCGCCGACGACGGCCGAGGGTAGGGTCGAGCGGATGTTCACGAGCAGTTGTCACGCCAGATCGGTAGGGTGATATGGATGGTGGCACCGCTGTCGGAGTTCGCAGTTGCCCAAATCCTTCCGTCGTGGGCTTCGACGATCGAACGGCAGATCGATAGCCCTATCCCCATCCCGCTGGATTTCGTGGAGTAGAATGCTTCAAAGAAGCGATCAACGCATTCTGGCGTTAGAGCCGGACCGGAGTCTCGGACCGCGACTTCCACGTCGTAGTCAGGTCTCGCGATTGTGATAATTCGCAGTCGGCGTGCCAAGTCGTCCACCGCGTTCATCGCTTCTACGGCGTTCATAACCAGATTGACGAAAACCTGCTGTAGCTGAACACGATCGCCTCGTATCGCCGGCAGGTGGCTTGGAAGTCGGGCATCGAGCACGATGTGGCCTTTCAGTATTTCGCCACGTGTCAGCGCAATCGTCTCGCCGATGACCTCATCTATGTCCAGTCGCTCGCGATGGAGAGGCTTCTTCTTGATCAAGGCGCGAATGCGCTCGATCACATCACCGATGCGGAGGCCGTCTCTGATGATATCGTTCAGCGCCTCGGAAACCTGGCTCAAATCGGGTTGCTGGGCGTTCAGCAACCGACGCGCTGCGTGCGCGTTTGTAACCAGCGCACCAACGGGCTGGTTGACCTCATGCGCGATCGAGGCCGTCAGTTGACCGATGGTCGCGACACGATTGGCATGAGCAAGTTCGTGCTGGGCGTCAAGTCTCGCTTCTTCGGCCTGCTTGCGTTCGGTCACATCGATGTGGGTACCGACGACCTCGACGACTTCACCGGAAGGACCAAAAACCGGATGTGCAACACTGTGAAGATACTTGATCGTGCCGTCGGGGTGAACAACGCGGTAGCATGTTTCGTAGCCCAGGCGTTCGTCGATCTGACGCCGCATCGCAGCGAGGGTCGCGTCACGATCATCGGGGTGAATCCGTGACGACCAATCAGCATTTGTTGGCAATGCTCCGTGGGGGTCGTAGCCGAACAAGCGGAAATTCTCTTCGGACGAATAAATGAGGCGTCGGGCCGCCATGTCGTACGCCCAACTGCCGGTGTGGCTCAGTCTCTCGGCCTCTTTCAAATAAGCGTCGCTCCGAAGCCGGGCTTGGTCGGCTCGCCTCCTTTCCTCGACATCATAGGCGGTACCACACCATCTGGTAATCGCTCCGCTGTCGTTTCGGAGAGGCGTCATTCGGAACACGAACCATCTGTATTCAGCCGTCGCGCCACGAACACGGATTTCTCCTTCGAAGTGGTTGCCAGAAGCCAGAGCGGTGCGCCACCAACCGATGCTGGAATCGTCAGGATGAAAGACTTCTATCCACCCCCAGCCCTTCGACGCATCCAACGAAAGCCCGGTGTAGTCGCGAAAGCTTTGATTGACGAAGTCCGTCATGCCAGCCGTTGACGTAGTCCAAACCAGGACCGGCATGGTGTGCAGCACGTTTGCCAGTTCGTCTCGCCTGGCCCGGAGCTGTCTCACCAGGCTTGTCACGATCAACGATGTGAACAGGAACGCCACGACCGTTACGGCATCTTCAAGATAATCAAGACGAAAGAGACGAGGGGAGAAGAAATAGACGAAAGAGCCGAGAGCGAGAAAGGAAAGGGCGATCGCGCCAAAGAAGCTCCCGGCGAGGGAGAGCAGAACGATCAAGATCAGAAAGAGCAGAGCCGCGGAGACCGGACGAAATCCGAGCCAGCCGCACAGGCCAGTCAATGATGCCAGCGCGACGAGCCCGATGAGGAAATGTGCCGCCTCATCCAAAGGCCGTTTGGATAAGGTGCGCAAGAGTTCCGCTAAGCCTGAAGACCATATGTTCACAGCATCCACCACTAAGCGGGACGGTCGTAGTCCCAATCTTTAGACGATCCTACGGAAAGGGAGGGGTAGGATTTGCGAGCCATCCGCTTGGTATTTCGAAATCGCACGATAACAATGATGGTCCTGTCGGCGAACGGGCACGGGAAGTGCCTTGGTGGTCACGGTTGAGTCCAGAAAGATTGGATTCAACTGGGCGTGCCGGGGTTTGCCAGGTACGTTCATTGGGCTAGACTATCGGCCTGGCGGGCGACCGGATCGATGTCGCGTCGGGGCTTTGGAGCTGATCGACTAGCACTCGACGTGGGACCAAGCACTAGTTGCAAATGCCGGGTTGAGGGTGTCCGAAACCACCAAGCCGGCTCCCGGCGGGGGGTGATTCCCAACGGTTTTCGGAACGGCGTTGCTCTCCGAAATTGGCTTGGAAAGCGCGCTTAGGGATGTAAGACAGCATGGTGTCCCAGCGAAACTCGTCGACGAAGGCTAACGCAAGCACGGAGCCGGTTGTTTTCGTTGTTGACGACGATGACTCGATGCGCCTCGCGCTTGCGCGACTGTTCTACTCAATGAAGATGCGGGTCGAAGTGTTCGCATCTGCGCAGGAGTTCTTGAAAAGCAACCGTCCGGATGTGCCAAGCTGTCTTGTGCTCGACGTCCGCCTGCCCGGGCTGAGTGGCCTCGACTTCCAGGCGGAGCTGGCAAAGCAAGATATCCGGATTCCGATCGTGTTCATTACGGGACATGGCGACATCCCGATGTCGGTCAAGGCCATGAAGGCCGGAGCGATTGATTTCCTGGCAAAACCATTTCGAGATCAGGACCTTTTGGATGCGGTCGCCGCCGCGATTCAAGGCGACCAGAGCCGACGTGAGCAGGAGCGCGTGATCTCCGATCTGAAGGCTCATTTCGAATCCCTTACTCCGCGCGAGCGCGAGATAATGGCTCTGGTGGCTGGTGGGCTCATGAGCAAACAAATTGCTGCAAGATTCGAGTTGAGCGAAATCACAGTAAAGGTTCACCGCAGCCATCTGATGAGAAAAATGGGCGCGAGAACGGTAGCTGAGCTGGTCAGAATGGCGCAGGCGCTCGGAGTTGCGCCTGAGACTGCCCAGCGACGAGGTAGACCATAGCGCCAAGGAGTCGTCTTTCAGTAAAGGTAAGATTTGCATATTGGACAGCGCGCGTCGAATTAAGGTGCCCGCAAGTTCACAACCTAAGTATAGTTCTCGACGAACGAGGCTCGTGTTACCTGACGCCAGAGGCGGCACCATATCGGGGCGCGACCATGGTCCAGGACGCCCTCGAGAAAAGGTCAGTCGCGTGGAAGGCCCAGTAATATCGATAGTTGACGATGACGCTTCGCAGCGAACCGCGACGGTACGTCTGCTGAGAGCTGTGGGATTCGCGGCTCACGCGTTTGCGTCAGCGCAAGAATTCCTGTTATCCCCACTATTGAACGGCACATCCTGCCTGATCGCGGATGTGGAGATGCCTGGCATGAGCGGCGTCAAGTTGCAGGAGCAGCTGATCGCCGATGGCAACACCACGCCGATGATTTTCATCACGGCTTTTCCTGAGGATCGGATCCGGGAGCAGGCGATGAAGGCCGGAGCAATCGGCTTTCTGACCAAGCCGTTCGATGAATCTCGTCTGCTCGAATGCGTTGAGCAGGCTTTGAAGCAGCGCCGGGATGTTTCAGATCAGGCTTGACGGCATCGGTTAGGCCGCGCGGTGAGTGCAGGGTCGTGTCGACAATGTCTCGCTCGCTCAAGACGACACGCCGGAGGAGAAGGCGGATCACAAAGACGATCCGTCTTCTTTTTTATCTCGCGACCCTCAAAGAACGATCGCCTGAAGCTGCCTGCAAGCAAGTGGGCTCCGCCAAGTCGCTGGTTGTTGCGACCAGGGAAAGTTGTTCGCGAAGGAACTCGGACTGGCCGCGGGGTTCAGGAACTCGCAGCCGGCTGCGAGGCAGCGGCGATGTATCTGCCGGTCAGGTGCGATACAAACGAGCCGACCCAAAGCCAGGCCTGTCGCGCCGAGACATAGCAATTGAGATCACAGTAGCTCAGCCGTGTCTCGATATCTCGGAGAAAGCCTTTCAAGAGTGGCTGGTTGCAGGAAGTTTGGCGCAGGGGCGTCCTGCCATTGACGAGAACGAATCTCATGGGCCACCGCGGAAAAAGTCGCCGGTTGAAAAAATCGTTTCAGGCTGCTTCGCAGTTGGTTATGGCTAGCTTATCCAGTTGTTGAGTCTTCCATGGCGCTAGACGACTTGGCATCTGAGTAGCCAATTGCGGTCGTTCTCACGGCGAGCCTTGAAGCGATTGACGCACTTGTTCGAACAGAGAGCTGTTCGGCAGACGTAGCGCCGAATAAGGCCAAATCTTCCACCACATACGGCACAGAGCTTTGTTGGGTAGTTTCGAACTTGCCGGGGGCGATCAAACATTTTCATCTCCTGTGGGCCTTGCGGAAAAAGTTCGTTCCGTTCCGTTCTGTGCATGCACTGAAGCGTTCGCGAGATGAGGAAGCCGCGGGGATCTTACGAACCCGCGAAGACGTTGGAGCGTGCCAAGCGGCGAGCGTTGTTCGCCGCGCGCATGGGATGGCTCTTCATCCCATGGCGGCAGCTCCTCGTACTGAGCGACGTCTCGCAGCGCGTTACGAGGATGAACTGAGTCTCCTCGTTGTGGTTAAACTAGGGCAATGCGAGTGCGTGGCTCCATTACACCATGGTAAGCGAACGGTATGAGAAAGCATCGGACGGCTATACGCAGGTTTAATTCCTGTTCAGTGCGGATTCCAGGGAATCATGCCGCCGACGTCCGAGCAACGATATCCGTGCGCGCGAGGAATCGCTCGGCGGTGGTTCGGGCATCGTACCCGTCGAGAGCTGGCGAAAGTCCGAGATGGCGGAGCTCTTTCGAAGCGTTGTAGAACATCCTGATCCGGGAGCGCGGCTGCTCCTGGACTGTTTTGCGATTTGGTTCTCGTCGCGTTCTGGCCTACGCTTTCGGCATGATGCCTGGAGCGTTGACTAGCCATTTCGCGATCGTCGCTTCGTCGGCCTTGAGATACTGCGCCACCAGTTTCGGCGGCGTATGCGCGAGCCAGTTGGAGAGCGAGAACTCCTCGTAGCGCGGAGCGCGAAAAACACCGATGAATTGCAGATCGGTGTCGCTGACATTTTCCACATAATGCCCGTAATTCCGCTTCACGTAGCCGATGTCGGCGTATACCGCCCGCTGTCAGGCGCATGTTGACGCCCGCGATCTCTTTCGAGATCGCGAAGTCGTTGACCGTCACTTCGCGTGCCCAGCCTCCATTTTGAGTGCGTTTGGAGGCGTTGAAGGATGCCCAGGTGAGTGGCATGCCGCCGACGTCGGTTGCTGGCGCTGATTGGGCCGATGGAAACTGACTGCCGATGACGGCATTCGGCGGACGGGGATCGACCAGGTTTCCGGGACCTTTGGGGTTGATGGCCCCCTGCGGCGATTCATCGGGGTTGCCAAACGACCCAGCTTTGGGGGCGGACACGCCAATAGCAGCGCCCATGGCAGATGCTGCCAACAGCTCGCGTCTCGAAAACATCGTCGTGCTCGTTTTGGGATCCACTGGTCCGAGTGATCAATGGTTGGACCTGTCATGAGGGCCACGATACGTAAAATAGGTCGGGCTCCACGGCGGGCCTTCGCAAACCGCGACTCTCTTGCTGAAACGTACTACCACCATCGCCGTGACGGCGGACGCGATCAATCCCAACGTGTTTGTGCAATCCGGAAAAAATGGACGTTCTCCAATCCGGATCGAGCGCTCGGAATCGTCGGCTCTTGATGACTACCCGATTCACGGGCGACGCGAGGCAGCCCGGACGGCCGTTGGTCCGCAGTCTGCGCGATGCAGCTCCGGCGTTCGCCTGATCGATACCAAGGTATCATCCTCCGACCCTAGATTATGTCCGATCAGCACAAGGGTAGAATGGGGCGGACAGGCTCGCCTCAATATTCTCGATCGCAGGAGTTGGGAATAGGCCGAAAGCCCGAGTCACTGGCTGACGCTTGCCAACAGATCCTCAAGGTCGTCGGCGCTGCAAATTCCGGCTTCGGATCAATCGAACGAGAGATAGAGTCATGCCCCCGCACTCGCAGCTTGTCCCGTTCAAATACCCGACAGACCTAGTGACAGACGATAGGCAGATTGCGTCTTCTGTCAGCAGTCAAGCTACTCTTCGGCTGGGTCGGCGAGGCGAGGCCGATCGAGGTTCACCGGCAACAGCTAAAAGCAGGCTCCAGTCGCGCTCCGGCGTTGAAGCTGATGTGTGCGGGCGGAATGTCATCGACAGCACGCCAGCAGAATGTCCGCCGAAGGGGGATCCCACGACACGGCCGGACGACGACGTTATCAGGTCCCTCTCTTTCGCGCTTAAGGCTGCGGAACGGGGAAATGATCACGATTGCGCGGAAACTTTGCGGACCGCCATCGCGGTAAGGCTCCAGGGTCTACAATCGGACACGTTGAATGCCGCCAAGCCAAACGAGGCGAAACGTCGGCAGGTCAGCGCGCTGCAAAAATGGCGTTTGAGGCGAGTTGTCGAGTATGTCGAAAATCATCTCTCGGCAAAGATTACTCTGTCCGATTTGGCTGCGGTCGCCGGATTGAGCCGAATGCACTTTGCCTACCAATTTCGCGTCGCAACGGGTTCTCGACCGCACGAGTTTCTCCTGCAGCAACGGATCCGGCGCGCCGAAGACTTGTTGAAGGACACCACAATACCCATCGTTGAGGTCGCACTGACAGTTGGCTTCCAGACTCAGGCGCATTTCACGACCGTATTCAAACGGCTCGTCGGGTGCACTCCGCAACGCTGGCGAGCGGTCAATCAGATGCCAACTGCTTCCGAAGCGCGAAATAGAAGGCGTATCCCCGCGGACACGGGGTGCGATAGAGTTTTTGAGTGATACGCCGCTAGACCCGGATCGGGTGGTAGCAGTTCCGAGCGATCCGGAGTTGCGAGGGCACACAGGAGAAGATTGGTCACGGAGCCGATGATGCTGAACAAGGAATATTTCAAAACGGCGCGGCTTCTTCTGCGCGTCGCCGAGGATATGACCGACCGGACGATCGCGGATAGGCTCAAGGCTCTCGCTGAAGATTATGAGAGGCGAGCTGAGAAGGCCTCGCAAATTGATGTCGCGAAGGCGCCAGCCCGCGTTGGCTCGCGTGGCGAAGTCGCGGACGACGGCCCGAAGCAGTGCCTCTATCGAGATTAGGGGCGCTTACATCGGTGGTGCTCGCCGCGCTCTTGTCACCTAACGACCATCGTCACCGCTCAAGTCCGGGGTGATCAACATGAGAAGATTCTGGACCGCACTGCGGCCGGCACGGGTGATCGCCCTTGTCGGTGTCGCTGTATTGGCAACGCTGTCGGTGCAAGCACGCGATCTGGATGGGCGTTACAAGAGCTCGCCACTTCACGACTGGTTTGATCATCTGGCGAGCGGTAAGGGGCTTTGCTGTTCGTTTGCCGATGGCTATGTCGTTGAAGACGCCGACTGGGACTCCAAGAACGGTCACTATCGAGTACGGGTGCCGAAAGTGGCCGGTTCCAATGACACGATCTGGGTCGACGTGCCGGACGAGTCCGTAATCACTGAAGCAAACAAGGCGGGGCGGACAATGGTCTGGCCTCTCTATGGCTATGAGGGTGTTTCGGTCCGCTGCTTTATGCCGGGAAGCATGACCTAGCTCGGCAGTGGGGCGGCCGGCGCTTCGCAGATGTCGCGCTGCCGGCGTTGTCGATGATTGCAGCCCTGGCCTGATCCGGCGACGTAACAGAGGATGAATACGCGCGTCCGGATCAGATCGAGGATTTCTGGCCGGGCATGATTGACGATACCTCTCGCGCGCCCCAGGTCAGCAAGCGCTTCAGGTCGCTCGAGCGGTTCTTGATGGCTGCAATCAATATGCCGGCGGGTAGCCGCGCTGCTGGTGCGCAAACGCGTATCGCGGATTGATGCCGCAGTAAGCGCCTATACCAGATGCAGTGGCCATGCATTGGCGATAGGTGGAGAACTCGCAGTTGCCGGGGTAGCCCCATTCTTGTCCCTGCAGGCAGTACTGATCATGGGTAGCGGCTGACGAGCTTGTTATTGGGATCGCAAGATAACCAATTGCAACTAGCCCTGCGAAGAGAACTTGACGCATTGAATGATCTCCTGAATTTCAGACATGGGCGAACGGTCCCTGCCGCACGGTGGTACGGATGCTAGATGGACCGTGAGTGGGACCGTTCGGATGATCATATGCGACCTGCAGGAAGGCCGCCCACGCCAAGGCGGCTTCACGATCGGTCAAATCAGGGCGATCATTGCGGACATCCGAACCACAGCCACAAGCTCTCGTCTTTGGCGAAGAGTGCGCCGTCAGCGGTAGACCGACCCCGCGCTCAAGATCTTGATCCGCGGCGAAGGGAAACAATGCAAAGCGGCCGTCACGTAAAGTACGACAATGCGCCCGGCACAAGCCTCGTCTGGAAGGCAAATGTTCGGTATCGCAATCACGAAGCCCGACCAAAGCGTCTCCAATGCTGGACCAGCAGAATGCCGATCGTTGCGTTGCGCGAATTTCGGTTGAGCGGCTCGTGGGAGCAACGCAGGCGATATCTGGAGCGTTTTCGAGCGAAGTGGGCACCGGTTCGCGTGAAGAAAACGCGTCAAGACAAGAATCTAGAGCCTCCGTTCCGTTTCAATCGGTACGGAAAGGCCCTAGAGCCCGGCTTCTTCTGCAGCCACGAGCCCAAGTGCGGTCCAATCGAGTCCGGCGTGACCACGCGCAATTGCCGTGATCATGCGATTGCGGACCAGGCTTACCGACGGCATGGGCGCACCGGCTTTCTCGGCCTCGGCAAGCGCCAGGCGTACGTCCTTCAGCGCCAGCGGCACTGCCAGACCAGGCACATAATCGCCCGCAACGATCCTGTCGCCATAGATCTTGTGCACAAGGCCGCTAAACATGGTGCCGATCATGATTTCCAGGAACCGCCGACGATCCTGTCCGCGCTTCCGCAGCAGGGCGGTCACCTCTCCGAGCACTTCGAGGCTTGTGGCCGTCATCATGTTGCCGAGCAGCTTGATCAGGTTTGCGCGTTCGGGCGCGGCTCCGACGACGAAGATCTGGCCCAAGCTCTCCAAGAGAGGCCGGCAATGCTCGGAATCGTTTGGGGAACCGGCAACAATGATAAAAAGTTGCCGCGCCTTGGCAGCGTCGGGATTTCCAAACACCGGTGCGGGCGACGTAGCCTTGCCCGCGTTGCTGGTGCTCCCGCTCGAACTCGCTCGAGGCCGTGGTGCTGATCGTGCTCATTGAAAGGTGAATGGTGCCTGCGGCCAGACGTCGGCAAGCCCGTTGGTCCCTTTCCGGTCCCCGAAGAAGGCGTCGCGGACAGCATCGTCGTCCGGCAACATGCTGATGACGATCTTGCTGTCGGCCAAATCCGAGATGTCCATTGTAGGCTTGACGCCTATGGCCTGAAGTCCTCCGATTTGCTCCGAGCGACGCACATAGGCGTGCACAGAATGACCCGCAGCGACGAGGTTGACCGCCATTGCGGTTCCATATGACCTAGTCCGATGAAGCCGACGTTTCTGATCGGCGCACGATTAGTCGATCCGTCGACCTTTGTTTCTGTCTGGTTCAGCATTGCAGCCTCGTTTTTGCAAAGGCGTCTCAGGTGACTCGTTATGTCGCCAGCCTCTTAAAGCGGATTAGCTCCCTTCACCTTGCGATCGGCACGCGGCCAGCAATCTCTTCTTCGCTCATTGGCAATCTGTGTGGCCAAGACTCTGAGTTCCCCGCAGGGCTCATTGATTAGCGCAGGACCCTGAAAATGCGCTGAGCTTGCCAGGCCCAAACCCGGCCGCAGCCCCCTCGCTCAGGCACGCGGTGACCCGGTCGCTGAACGAAGGCTGCGGCGCTGTGACATAATTTGGTTGTGGAAGCACGCCCATCTGCGGCACTTGCGGCACCGAAAGTTTGGGGGAGGGCGGGGGCGCTGGAGGGAGCGGATCGAGGCGAGGATTGAAGCCGGGGGGTAGTATGATTTGCGCTGAAGCGATATTACCAGCGCAAAGCAATCCGACGACAATACAACAAGTAGCGAACATTCGTTTCATAGTGACCTCCATTTGCTTGTCTGTCAGATAGTGTCGGCTTCGACCTCTGCCTCATCAAACGCTGTTTATTTGTCTGAATTCGCTTTAATGATCTCCCAGGTGCCCGCTCAGCGCAGCATCAGTTCTGCTTGCCTCTGTGAGTGCTTTTGAGCACGATGCGAACACGTTCGCGAGACGGGCCCATTCAAGAACAGGCTGGGTCACAGCTGCTCAGAATTTCTGCAGGACGTCATAGGGGAAAACTGCGTCACTCGGTTGGCCGTTCCAATCCGTCCAGAAGCAGTCGACCCTATCACCTTCGACCTTGTTGACGGTCATCAATGGGCCACCGGAGCGCAATCGAACAAGATCGCCGCGTTGCATTTTCGGGGCGCGCCGGCTTTCGATCGATGGCGATGCAGCGGGAGCAGAAGGCAGGGCCTGGAAAGGTTGCGTCAAGTGCCAGCACAAGTGCAGTCGCAATTTTGGGTCAACTTTGTCGATGCCAACATGAAGCTCCATTCGTCACAGGATTGAAGTAGGGCGCTTTCTTGCAGGCGCAATTAAACTCGAGTTTAGCAGCTGGACCACACGCTTGCCGTGTCGAGACGGACAGGCCAGCTTCTGATGCGAGCGCCGAGAGTCGTGCAGACGGGCTCGTGTTCACCGTGCGCGCGGCTCAAGACCAGGTAACATCAGGAAGGTTGACGACGATGGGGGTGGGCGTGCTGCGCACCACGACCCAGCGGAACGGCAAGACTTTGGAGACATTGATTTCCATGTGCGGAATGAAGGCAGGGACATGAATGAAGTCGCCGGCCTTGGCGCGTGCGGAGAATTCTCCTTTTTCGCCCCAGCGGATCTCGCAACATCCAGAAAGCACGAAGGCGATGGTTTCCTGGTCTCCGTGATGGTGGACCCCGGTCTGTGTACCCGGTTCGACGACGAAGAGACCTCCCCACATTGCGGAAGTAACGCCGAGTGACGGTGCAATCGCGGCCCGCCGCCGCGAGCCAGGCGTTTGCGCCGTGCCGGCGTCGAACCGATCCGGGGTTACCACTTTGACCGCAGAGTTTGAAAGCATTGTAAGTCCTTCTTGCGAAGCGGGAGCATACCGAGATTGAACAGTCGAAGGTGCTGAGCGAGAAGCAAGACGGCTCGGAATGGTCACAACCATATTGGATTTCAAGGAGCTCAAATCTGATTTGAGGTCGCACGTGCGCGTTCTCATGGGCCGGCCCGGAGAGTTGCAGAATCCCTCCGGGCAGAACGCAAATCATCCGCGGGCGCCAGACTAGCCACAGCTTAGCGGCAGGGGTTCGTTCGGATGCAGGTAGGACCAGTCATAGCAATCTAGACCGCTGTCGTAGCCGTATCCAGGCCGGTATCTTCCGAAGCGGTGCAGGCCATGATCGTGAAGGCCGGAGCCGTACGAATGGTTATGATCGCCGAGACCGAAATGTTGGCCGCCGAGATGGTCGATGCCGCCGATCCGAGAGCCGCCGAATCCCCCCATATGGGCCATGCCGCCCATGCCGCCGCCGATGTGGGCGCCACCGCCGAAACCACCCATATGGCCACCGCCCCCGCGCGCCTCGGCTGCGGTGCCAGCCAGAGCTGAGACGAGTGCGGCCAATGCCAGGATCATCTTCATTCGTTTCATCATCGTATTCCCTTTCATATCGAAGCGCTCGTTAGCCGATGCGCAACGCGAACGGGCCGCAATGCCATCGAGCCTGTCTCCGAGATAGATAGTCACAATGACTAGCCAGGCCATTAAATTCATCTTTAAGAGTGGTAAGGCCGTTTCGGAATTTTATAGGTCGGAACGAACTGAACTGATCTGCTCCGAAGTCCAGAACAGTCGCGCGATGCCAGCTATACGCTCGCGTAGTCCCGGGCCCACGCGTGCCGCCATTACCCGGTGCGAGCGGCGGTTTCGAAAATGTCAGCGCGAGCTGCCGGCCTTTGCCGCAGGGCTCACAGTTGCCGCAGTTTCTCTGGCGATTTCGGTATCGCTCTCCTTGATCCTACCGGCGATCCCAACCGCGCCCGCCACCTCGCCATCTATGAGAATAGGCATGCCGCCGCGCAGCGACAGAATGCCAGCTGTAACAAAAGCTGTTCGGCCGCAGTTGATGCTGTCCTCGACTTCCTCCGTTGGACGTTGCAGCCGCGCCGCCGTTCGTGCCTTATCGATGGCAAGTTCAGCGCTGGCGGGGCGCACGTCGTTCATGCGCTCGAACGCGAGCAGATCACCGGCGGGGTCGACAACCGCGATCGCCGACGGTGCATTGCGCTTTCGCGCGTTCTCCTTGGCTACCTGAAGGACGCGTTCGGCTCCGGCCTCGTCAAGAGTCCTGACCTGGATCGTTTGTGCGCTGGCTGCGTACGCGACGATCATGGCCGAGACTCCGACGATGATGGCATTTCTTGTCATGGCTTTTTGATCCAGCAAGGCGTGTTGGCGAATCGAAGACTTGTTGGCTCATGTGAGCTAACTCATTGGAAATATGGAGATCGGAGGTGCGCCACACGACAACATGCTCATCACGAAGAGGTGCGCGTCGTATGACTGCAGCGGCTTCGGCCGGCTCACACCGGGGACCACCCTTGTCCGTAGCTTGCATTGCTCAACATATCGAAATGCAACGCGCTGGACTGGCTATCACGCGATGTTTGAGCAGGATTGTCCTGGCTGTCGATGTGATCACTCCGTGCAATGAATACGAGGCAGAATTTTCGATTCGCACGACTTGCGCTCGTCGAAAGAACGGAAAGCGACAAATTGCAACGTTGGGGTGGTCGAGCCGCCCCGGTTACCAGGTGTACCAAACGAGGGGAAGTAATCTGGCAACGTCAGCCGTCAGGAGCGGCAAGCCCGCTCGCATCAATCGACGACAAGAGGCAGTCGCCAACTTGCGTATTCAAGCAGCCAGGACTGGCGGGATGGTAACTCGATGTCGCGGCGATCGCGTTTGCCCGTCCTCTCGATCCGATTAAGCTCAAGCGGTCGCACCAGATGGGCCCATTCAACCCGTGGGACTTAGGTTCCCGGACGTAGAGTCTGTGCCTGCCGGAAGACTAAACTGAAAAGTGGCGCCGTGAGGTGCGTTCGCCGTGGCCCAGAGTCGGCCATTGTGGGCTTCGATGATCGAGCGGCAGATCGACAAGCCCATACCCATGCCGTTGGGTTTGGTGGTGAAGAAGGCGGTGAACAGTCGGTCCGTGTTCTCGGCAGAGAAACCAACGCCGCGGTCCATGATGCTGACGCACACGTCCTGCGTCCCCTCCTGAACGGATCGGATCATCAGTTCGCGCGGCCGATCCTCGACCGATTGCATGGCTTCGATGCCGTTCATCACCAGGTTAAGTATCACCTGCTGCAGTTCAACGCGATCACCCCAAACGGACGGCAGATGGTTCGCGAGTTCGAAACGTACCAAGACGCGGTTCTTCACGGCTTCGCCGCGAATGAACTCGATCACCTCTCGGATCGTTCCGTTGATTTCGAACCTATCTCTTCGCGGCGGCGCTTTTTTGGTGAGATCGCTGATCCGGTTGATTACCGCGCCGGCGCGATTGCCGTCCTTGACGATGTCGCGAAGGATCTCTCGTAATTCGTTCGTGTCAACCACCTCGGCGTCGAGAAAGCGCAACGCGGCTTGCGCATTGGTGACGGTGGCGCCGATCGGTTGCTTCACTTCGTGCGCGATCGAGGCCGTCAGTTCGCCCAGCGTCGTCACGCGCGTGACGTGAGCAAGTTCCGCTTGCGCTTCGCGGTATCGCCGCTCGCTCTCCCGCAGGTTCTGCTCGGCCTGTTTGCGCTCGGTCAAATCGAGCACGAAGGCGACGCCCTGGTCGCGGGGGCCGCCAAAAGCGGCCGCGCCGACAAGGACGGGCAAGCGGCTGCCGTCCTTTCGCATGTACTCCTTCTCGAAAGCTCTCGAGCTTCCCGTGGCCCTGAGATCCGCCAGGGACTGTTCGTCAGCGCCCTGCCACTCGTCGGGCGTTAGCTCGGTCCAGCGCAGACGACTCGAAACGACATCGTCGCGATTGTATCCCAGCATGTGAAGAAAGGCCTCGTTGGCCTCGAGAATGCGGCCATCAAAGTCGAAGATCGAGATGCCGATGATGTTGGAATCGACCAGGCGTCGGACTTTCGCCTCGCGCTCCTGAAGATCGCTGTAGAGACGGGTGTTCTCCAGCGAGATCGCCGCTTGCGCCGCCAATAGTTCCAGGGTCGTGATCCGATCAGGGGGGAATGCGTAGGAGCTCAGGGTGTTTTCGAGGTAGAGTAGCGCCATCAATCGCCCTTGCTTGATCAGCGGCAGGCAGAGGATCGACTTGGCCGGTCGGCCGCGCAAATACTCGTCGTCGGAAAAGATGTTGGCCTTCGAGGCATCATCCAGGAGCACGCTTTCGCGGGTGCGAATGACATAGCGGACGATCGATTCAGAACAACTGTCGCCGGTTATTGACTTTCGGCACAGCGCGACCTCAATCTGATCGCCGGCGGCTTTTGCCTCCGCCTGAATCAAATAGTCGTCCTCTGCTTGCAGCATCAGAAGACCGCGATCCGCGCCCGCGTTCTCGAGCGCAATCATCATCAGCCGCTCGATCAGCTTGGACAAGACGATCTCACTGGACACGGTCTGAGAAGCTTTGACGACGGTCGCTACATCGAGCTGCTGGACCGAGGAGCCGATGTTCGCTCTGCGACCGCCCGCCTCCAGAGCGGCCAGACTCGGATGAAGCCGTTCAAGTTGCCTCATCTTGCCATCGGCTCCCCAGCGGAGATAGCCGTAGCGGGCATCCTGCAGATAGACGCGGGCAATCTTCTCGTAGCCGCGAGCCTCATAGAAGCGCGACGCGAGTTCATTGGCGAGCGCCTCATTGTGAACAAAGCCGTTGGCGTTGGCCGAACGGATGGCGTGTTCGTAGAGCCGTTCGGCATCGAGCTCCCGGCCTTCTAGTCGCGCGATCTCGGCGCCGACCAGCGCTGCGCGGTTCTCGAAGTTGTCTGGGGAATTCGCCGCCCAGAGCTCGAGTTGTCTGTGATGCGCAGCGAGCGCGTGCTGGTGCTTCTGCCGCTCGACGGCTGCGGCAGAATCGCACGACGCGGCATGAGACAGCGCGCCGTAAAATTCGTATTCCACCAGTTCAAACTGCGAGCCCAAGCTCCACAACAGCCGTTGGGCCCTGGACGCGGCATCGAGAGCCGACGCGTAGTCGCCGGCAAAAAAACGCGCCTGCAATTTGCGGATCCAGTAGAAGCACTCGCCAAACACCAAAACCGGATTTGCTGAGAAACGGCGCTCGATGCTAGCCTCGTCGAATTGCTCATCGTCGAAGCAGCCGAACGTCGGCGTCGAGCCGCGCAACGTCCGGATCAGCCCGAGCTGCGAGGTGATCATGTCAATGACGAGTCCAAACTGCATCTTCTGCGCGAATGCGAGGCCGCGCTCGGCTTCGCGTTCCGCATCAGCAAGCGGGTCGCCCGCAGCGAGCAGATTCGTGTTCAACTGGTTGCCGCAATAGGCGGCGTAATTGAGATCGCCGGCCTTGTTCGCCGCCTCAAACGCGCGGCGCAGCAGATCGCGGCCGGTCCGGACATGCCTCGTCCAGGGCAGAACACTGCCACCAAAGTCCATGTAGGTCCTGGCCTGGAAACGTCGTAGTCCGCGCTCTTCGACCAGGTTGTAGCCGAGCTGACCAAAGCGATACACGACCATCCGATAATCGCCGAAGTGCGGACCGGCGAGCATAGTCAGCCATTCATAGGCGCTGCACGAAGCACCGCAGTTGCCGTGCTCGAGGCTGAGATTGACCGCTCGGCAAGTGATCAGGGCGAGCAGGTTGGCATCCGTATAGAACGCGGGTGGGACGATCTTGGCCAGAACATCCATCGTCGCGAGGGATGCTGGATCGTTCATTACAGGCAGGTCGATCAGAGACTCGATCGTGCGGCCTCCCAGCTGCGACCATATCCGCCCGTATTCGCGTCGGGCTTCCTCTTGCGTCGGATGCGGCGACCAGTCGATACCCAGATGCCGGAGGTAGTCGAGGCCTACGGCGATGGCGCGGCTGCTCTGATCCAGAGTCGTGTACAGATCGGCGCGCAAGCAGGTGACGGTAGCTCGCTCTACCGTATTTTTCGCGCGGCTTGATAGTGTCGCCAGGCGTTGCTCCGCCTCCGCCAACGCGCCCGTAAGGAACTCGCATTCGGCGCGGTGCAGCGCCAAGGCGAAGGCGAGCTCGTGCCTGCGCTGCCATGAGTCCTCCGGCAACAAGGCATCACCCGCGGTCAGATAGGTGAGGGCCGAGGCGTAGGCGGTAGTGGCTTTGGCGCGCTGGCCTGCGTGCAGATTCAGCTCCGCGAACCGCTCGCGCTCGTCGCGTGACGTGATCAGGAGGGCGCCGCGGTTGAGCTGATTGACGATTTCGAAGATATCCTCTTCGAGTTTCTGCGCAGGCGTATGCGCTGCGAGCAGCCTTCCGATACGCAGGTGCGCTTCGGCGCGCAGCGGTTCCGGTATAAGTGAATAGGCGGCTTCGTGGACACGGTCGTGAATGAACCCGTAGGCGCTCTCCAGGTGCTCAATCAGCTCGAGGCGAACGGCGTCCCAGAGGTCCGAATGGACGTCGCCCACCGATTTTTCCAGCACAACCGAAAGCATCGTGATCCTGGCAACGTTGCCGAGGCAGGCAAGCTGCCGCAACGCCCCCTGGGTCTGGACGGGCAGGCGATTCAATCGCCCGACCATGAGATCCACCACGTTGTCGGTGTACGCCTTGCCGCGAAGGCGATTGAGGTCCCAGCGCCAGCGTGCCGCGGCATGATCGAAGCGGAGCAGCCCTTCTTCCGCGAGCGAAGAGATGAACTGGATCGCGAAAAACGGATTGCCGCCCGTCTTCTCGTGCACCAGTCGCGCCAGCGGGGCGGCGCGCGTCGGAGCGCAGCTTAGTGTATCGACAATCAGCCGCTTCAGGTCTTCCCGGGCGAGCGGCGCAAGACTGATCTCCTCGACCCACGCTCCCTCCTTGCGAATGGTATCGAGCCTCCGCATCAGCGGATGGGTGGAGTCGACCTCATTGTCCCGATAAGCGCCTATCACGAGCAGCTGCTGCACGTCCCCATGGGTCAACAGGTCGACGAGCATGTCGAGCGTCGCCGCGTCGAGCCATTGCAGATCGTCGAGAAAGAGCGCCAGCGGATGTTCGGGCCGCGCGAACACGCCGAGAAACCGCCGGAACACCATCTGGAGGCGGCCCTGATCCTGCTGCGGCGAAAGCTCCTGGACCGGCGGCTGTTCTCCGATGAGGAGTTTCAGTTCGGGGACAACGTCGATCATGAGCCGACCGTTCGGGTCGAGGGCCGCGCACAGGGCGTCGCGCCAGCCAGCCAGTTCGGCGTCGCTCTTCGCCAGCAGCGAGCGGATCAGACTCTGAAAGGCCTGCACCAATGTCGCATAAGGGATGTCACGCTTGTACTGATCGAACTTGCCCGAGGCAAAGAGGCCCCGCGGCGGCACCAGCGCCTTGTGCAGCTCGTTGACGACGGAGGATTTGCCGATGCCGGAATAGCCGGAGACCAGTACCAGCTTCGGTCGGCCGCTGGCGACGACTTGGTCGAACGCGGCCAGCAAGGTCTCGATCTCCCGCTCTCGTCCGTAGAGCTTTTCGGGAATCAAAAGCCGGTCGGGCGTGTCGTGCTGGCCGAGCGGGAAGGTACGGATCCGGTGCCGAGTTTCCCATTCAGCAAGGCAGCGCCGGAGGTCGTGCTCAAGGCCGGCCGCAGTCTGGTAACGCTCTTCGGCGGTCTTGGCGAGCAGCTTTGACACGATGGCGGAGACAGGTACCGGCACGTCCTTCAAGCGCTCTGCGGGCGGCATCGGCTGTCTCGCAATATGGCAGTGGACCCATTCCATCGGATCTGAGGCCATGAAGGGCAGGGTGCCGGTAAGCATCTCGTACAGGGTAACTCCGAGTGAATAGAGGTCGCTTCGTGCATCGATCGAACGGTTCATTCGTCCGGTTTGTTCGGGCGCCATGTAAGCGAGCGTCCCCGCGACGAGCTCGGGAGGTTCAGGTGCCTGACGCTCGCGCAGAAGGCGAGCCGCGATCCCAAATCCTGTCAGCCAGACTTGGCCGCTCGCGACATCGACGAGCACATTGGCCGGCTTGATGTCCTTATGGATGAGGCCATGTTCGTGTACACGGCGCAGTGCAGCCGATAAACCTGCGGCGAAACGCAAGAACCTTCCCATCTCCATGGGTCGGCCGAGAAGCTGGGCGAGGGGCTTGGCCCCGGGGTCCTCGAGGAGCAGCATGGTCCGTGCATGCTCGCGCACAAGAGCCAACGGCCGTAACGCTGAGCGCCCGTCCAGTTCATCCTTCAGCCCGTATTCATGGGTCAACCGATCAACGAAGGCCGGCGCGGGGTGTTCCGAGGCGGAGAGCACGGCCAGGACGGCGGTCCCGTGGCCGTCACCGTCATCGCGCCATCCTCGGCAGAGCACGCGTTCGCCGTCCTCCGACAACACCGTGAGGCGACTAACCCCGCCAGCTCCGAGTGACAGGGGCAGGTTCATTTGGCGGGCTCCGCGTTCGAGCCGATACCGCGAGTTCGGGCGTCAACGGTTGCTCGCGTCCCTGGCTTGCGTCGCAGATCAGCTTCCGCCATCGAGCTCGCCCCCACGCGGGCGTCGCGGCCGCCAAACTGTCTGATGGCAGCGCGGTGATGAGCACGCGAAAGCGATGGGCCGCAGCCTCTTGCTGGCATTACCCCGCGGCGCTCCCTACTCTTAGCGCGCGTCATCGCCAAACTTTGCGAAGTCCGATCGAGCCTTAGCCGCCTCTGGCTGCCGCGACTGTATGACGTTACTGCGGTATGATCCAGCCGCTACGCAAGGCATCGCGCCCGCTGCTTTGACACTTCATCGTAAAGGTTCTATAATACCATAGACTCTGTGTTTCGCCATTGGATTGACCTCAAAATCTCGCGTTGATTGCAAATTCTAATCCATACAACTGAATTGCCACAACCGATGCAGACTTGCAAAGGCCGACGGAGCGTTTGCCAAGAATGTCGGCCGCCGTCGGGTCGGTACGGAGGCTCTGGAGGAAGGCCCGACATTTCAACCATAACGCGACGACAAATCTGGTCGGCCACTTCGTTGCGCGTTTTCAGGAGGCGATTGCATGCGAATTGCCGTGGCAGCAGCGCGGTGATGAGCCTTCGACGCAACCTGAAGGCCAGAGCCCGCACAATTTCTGGGCTCACAAACCTTTGTCCAAGTCAGGAAGCAGCACCGATCTGGCGGCTCGTCAGAGCGTCCATTTGAAGGCGTCCGTCGTATCCAAGCAGCCATATCCTTGTTAAGATCGTCCGCACTTGGGCGAAGGCTTCCAAACGATTGAAGAGCCATATCGAGGAAGTCGATCAGGGATAAACTTGCGGACGAGGCTGCTTACAATCGGCCCCTAAGTCTCAAAAAAATTCTTGAGGCAACAGGAAGAAAACGATGCGCAAGCTTCTAGCCACCTGGGCGCTCGGTTGCGGATGCGGAGTGCTCGCCTTGGTCAGCGGTGGATCGCTAGCCCAAGCCAAAGACACCATCATCATCGCAGTACCTGGAACGCCACAAGGCGTGGACGTCGACCGCCAATCGGGTCCCCAGACGTGGACGATGGCGGCGCAGCTCATCGAATCGGGGGCAGAATGGAAACTGACCACCTATCCATATGCGCCAACCGCAGGAGCAGATCCGACCAAGATTCCAGGATTCGCCTACCCGGACTTCCAACGGCAGCAGATGGTTCCTGGCATTGTCGAGAACTGCGATTTGAGTGCGGACAGCAAGACCGCCGTTTATCATCTGCGCAAAGGGGTAAAATCGGCGGCAGGAAATGAATTTACGGCCAAGGACGTGCTGTGGAAGGTTCAGCGCGCGCATGAACTCAAGGCGATCGGAACGTTTATGCTGAATACTGCGAACGCGCCCGACCCGAAACAGTGGCAGGAAGTCGATGACCACACTGTGCGCATCAACTCCGACAAACCGATGCCGCTCATTTGCAAGCTTCTTACCAACCTTTACTGGTATTGGTACGACAGCACGGAAGCGAAGAAGCATTCGACGCCTGACGACCCATGGGCGACCAAATGGGCTTCGACCAGCGTCGTTGCCTTTGGACCCTATGTGATCCGAAGCTGGGAAGCGGGCAACCGCGTTGTCATGGATGCCAACCCGAACTATTGGCAGGGTCAGCCAAGTATCAAGCACATCATCTATCAGGTCGTTCCGGAGTCGGCGAACCGGCTGGCACTCCTCAAGGAGGGCAAGGTTGATTTGATCGAAGGCATTTCGCCCGACGAAGCGGTCAGCCTTGCAGCGGCGTCCAATGTGCGCGTAGCCGCGGTTCGCGGCAACCAATCGATCTATCTGGTGATGAACAATACCAAGGCGCCGTTTGACAAGGTGCAGGTTCGCCAAGCCATCAATCATCTGCTTCCGCGCGACCAGATCGTCAAGGACATTTATCGCGGGCTAGCCGTCACCTGGGAAGGCGTCATGCCCAGCGTCTATCCGGGCTATTTGGAATTCAACACCTACACATATGATGTGGCTGAGGCCAAGCGCCTGCTCGCCGAGGCAGGCTATGCCAACGGCTTTCAGGCCATGTTGACCTACAGTGCCGGCGATCCGGTGCAAGAGAACATAGCCGTGCTTTTGAAGTCGACGCTATCTCAGGCCGGTATCAACATCGATCTGCGCAAACAGCCCGTGGCGGCTCATTCTGACGTGGTTCAGTCAAAGAAAGCCGATTTTGCGCTCTGGATCGATTACCCGATCCAGCCAGACCCCAACTACGCGCTCAGGCTGCTGTATCTGACAGGCAATGCTGTCAATTACCAAAATTACAGCGACAAGGAAGTCGACCGCTTGCTCGACGAGGGTACTTCGATCGTCGATTCCACCCAACGCAACATCTTCCACCGCCCCGTTGAAGAACGCATCCACGAGGCAGCAACACTGGGGTGGATCGCAGAGCCCTCTTATGTCAACGCCATGAGCGCTAAACTCTTGAGCTGGAAGTGGTTCACCACTCAGTATTATAAAGTGAGCGAGATGTCCTTCGCCCAATAAGACGCTGCATCTCGGACCGCCTTACGCGAATCGTGCGGCTCGCAATCCATTCGTCCGGGTCGTCCGTCCGGACGGCGTTGCGAGGTAGGGCGCGTCAAAGTGGAGGTTCAACAGCCATGCGGATGCTCACCTACATCTGCCGACGCTTTCTGGTTCTGATCCCGCAACTGTTCCTGATATCGATCATCACGTTCACCCTCGTGCGCATGCTGCCGGGCGATCCTGCCCGCTTGGAATTGGGCCCTCTTGCCCCGGAGGAGGGAGTAGAGTTGCTTCGCCACCAGCTTCGCCTCGACCAGCCACTGCCGCAGCAATACATCGCCTACCTCCAGCGCCTCATTCAGGGTGACCTCGGCAGGTCCTGGGTCAATTCGAGCTCGGTTGCTCAAGATCTTCTTGTCCGCGCGCCAGCGACGCTCGAGCTCATCACCGCTGGAATGCTCATCGTGCTGGTGGTCATCGTGCCGATCGCCCTTGTCTCGGCGAGTCCATCCCGCGGTTGGCTGGCGCGCACGACGCGGCGCATCAGTTTCGGCTATGGCCTGCTTGCGGGAGCTTTGCCGGATTTCTGGCTCGGCCTGGTCCTCATCTTCGTCTTTTTCAGCGTGCTGGGGTGGGCGCCTGGTCCGGAAGGCAGGCTCGCCATCCTCGATCTTCCGCCCGAGCGGGTCACGGGCTTCTACGTCGTGGACACATTGCTCGCCGGGAATTTCGACACCCTTAGGTCGGCTTTGTCCCATCTCGCGCTGCCGGCCATCACGCTTGCTTTCGTCTATGGCGGCCCGATCTTCAAGATGGTGCGAGCGAGCATGGAAGCGGCGCTTCGCAGCGACTACACGGTCTATGCCGAGGGACTGGGCCTGCCGCGACGCACGGTCCTGCTATGGGCGATGCGAAATGCGGCGCCGCCGGCAGTTGTGGTCACGGGCGTTGTTGCCGGATATCTGCTAGGCGGCGCGGTTCTAATCGAGGCAGTCTTCAATCTGAACGGGATCGGCCAGTATGCTGTGCAGTCGATCACAACGGCAGACTATGCGCCGATACAGGGCTTCGTGCTGGTCGCTGCGGTCTTCACGATGATGGTGTATCTGGTTGTCGACCTCCTCCAGTTCATGATCGATCCGCGTGTCTCGGCGAGGGCCTCTTGAAGGCGCGTAATGTTGACGACGGCGAACGCCCGCAGCACTCGTCTGGAGGCGTATCAAGGCATTCGGCGTACCGAAGCTTCATTAGATTGTGGTCGCGCCTCAGTGGCTTCGAACGGGCGGTTTTGGTCGTCTTTGTTCTCGTTCTGATAATAGCAGCCATCGGCCCGTTTGTTGCACCGTACCCGCCAACGTTTGCTGATCCGCTGCAGCGGCTGGCGCCTCCGAGTATCACGCATCCTTTCGGGACAGACGAGAATGGCATCGATGTCTTGTCTCGGCTCATCGCAGCTCCTCGTACCGACGTACTGATTGCCGTCATTGCCACCACACTCTCGCTTGCGGTCGGCGCGCCGCTTGGCGTTGTCGCCGGTTATTTCGAAGGAGCAGATCGGCGAGCGATGCGATGGATATCGGAGGGGACACTTCGGCTCCTCGACGTCATTCAGGCTTTCCCGGTCTTCATTTTGGCTATGGTCCTGGTGGCGATTCGCGGCACCGGGCCGATCAACGTGGTATTCGCTGTCGCTTTCGTGAATTTTCCGGTGTTCCTCCGTCTGGTGCGATCCGAAATCCTTTCCCTGCGCGAGCGTCCTTATGCGGAGGCTGCGGTGGCTCTCGGCAACTCCGAGCTCGGCGTCGGCTTCAAGCATCTGCTTCCGAACGCCTGGTCGACAGTCCTGGTCCAGGTTTCGGTAACGATCGGCTTTGCCGTGCTATTGACCGCCGGACTGAGTTTCGTAGGTGCCGGCGTTAGTCCGCCGACGCCTGAACTTGGGGCGATGATCGCAAGCGGCGCCAAGTTTATGACCATTGGACAATGGTGGGTGGCGATGTTTCCAGGGCTCTTGTTGGGCCTGATTGTCTTCACGTTTGCCGTCATGGGCGACATCGTAGGTAAGCTGATGGAGCCGGGGCAAGGAGCGATACTCCCGCGCCATCTCTTATCGAACGACCGCATCGCGCCTGCAGCGCAGGCCGAAGCCGCCATACCCTCCAGACAGGACGCGGTACTCTCGGTTCGTGGGCTCACTATCGGGGCCTATGGTCGTCCTCCCATCCTCGACGGTGTAAGCTTTGATCTCATGCCCGGCGAGATTCTCGGCGTGGTCGGCCTCCCTGGTTCCGGTAAGTCCATCCTCGTTCGCGCCATCGTCAGGCTGCTCGGCCACGGTCTGCAGCGGCGAGCGGGCCATGTCTTGTTCCGCGGCAAGGATCTGGCCGAACTCGATGAAGAAGCCCTGCGCGCCATTCGCGGCTACGAGATCCTGCCTCTACTCCCCAATGCCAAGAGCCAGCTCAATCCGCTAGTGCGAGTTGGCGATCTCATGGTGGCGCATATCCGGGCCCACGACCGGTGTTCCCGCCGCGAGGCACATGCACGTGCCGCGAAGATGCTGGGTGCGATCGGGATCGGCGATGCGAAGCACTGGCTCGCGGCCTATCCGCATGAATTGAGCGGCGGCATGGCGCAGCGCGTCTGCCTTGCCATCGCACTGGTGCATCGCCCGCCGCTCATCATCGCCGACGAGCCGACGGCCGGCCTTGATGTCACCGTGCAACGACAGGCGCTGGATCTGATGATAGAGCTTTGTCGCCAAAGTGGTGCAGCCCAGGTTCTGGCGACTCGTGAACTCGGAATCGTCGCCCAATATTGCGACCGCGTTGTGGTTTTGCACGAAGGTCTGATAGTCGAAACGGGGGCCGTTCGAGACGTGCTGTTGGCCCCTCGCCACGCAATCACTCATAGACTGATTGCAGCTGCCGACTTGCGTGCCATCAGCGCGGCCGGGATAACCAACACGTTCCCGAAGATCGTCCGATGACAGATCCCCTGTTGGTCGTTGAAGGTCTGGTCAAGCGCTTCTACCTTGAGGGACGAAACTATGTCGGCGCCGTCAATGGGATCAGCTTTGAGATCGGGCGGGGAGAGACTCTTGGGCTCGTCGGGGAAAGCGGATCGGGCAAGACGACGGTCGGTCGGTGTCTGCTCCGCCTCGTTGAACCAACGAGCGGGCGTGTTCGCTTCGATGGCTCCGACATCACGCGACTCACGAAACGGGAACTCAAGCCGTTGCGGTCGCGTTTGCAGATGGTGTTCCAAGATCCGTTCGCTTCCTTGAACCCGCGCCGGACAGTACGGCAGACCATCGAGGAGCCGCTCGCTCTGCAGCGCGAAGCACCGGGCCGCGCCTGGCTCGGCATCGCAACCGAGATGCTGGAGCGAGTGGGTCTCGAGCCGCAATACCTGGATCGTTATCCGATCGAATTGACGGCAAGCGAGCAGCAACGGGTAGGTATTGCGCGGGCGCTGATCACCAGCCCGAAGCTTGTTGTACTTGACGAACCGACCTCGACGCTTGATCCCACGGTCCGCGAGGAAATCTTGGGTCTGCTGCGCTCGCTTCAAAGCAGCATGTCGGTGGCATACCTGTTCATTTCGCACGACATCATGGCGGTGGAACATCTGAGCCACCGCGTTGCAGTCATGTATCTCGGCCATATCGTAGAGCAAGCACCGACCGCGGCCATCATGGCAAACCCGCGCCACCCGTACACGCGCGCCCTGATGTCAGCCGTCTTGTCGCCTGATCCGACCCGTCGGTTGCCCCGCAACCTGGTGGTCGGTGAGATTCCGAGCGCGATAAATCCCCGCCGGGAATGCCCGTTCTACAGCCGATGTCCGATCAGGTTAGACCGCTGCCTCGACGATGTACCGGCAATGGCTACGGTAGGTCCCGAACATGGCGCGGCCTGTTTACGTTGGCGCGACACGTCCGAACTGCTCGCGCAGGTCGCCCTGGGATAACCGGATTGATACCTTCTTCATTCTCTGCTGAGCAGACAACCGAGTCGAGTACGAGCGCATCACAAGGGGCGGTCGGGTGGCCCGCGCCGTCGGCGTCAGAAGGTAGGACTTTCGTCGGGCGAATCTGAAATACCGCTGCGAGCGGTCTGACGTAATGGAATCCAGGTCGCGTCGCTTCATGTCATGGCGACGGCCGCTCCCGTGACGTGTGCCCGATCGCGGCCGTCAGGTGAGCCATGATGGGAGCGCGACGGATGTCTTACAGATTGCCGTAGCGATCTTGGCCAAGATCGGCGGGCTTTTGGCCGAGTTCGACGGATCTCACGCTTTGAAGCCACGTGCTGGGTCAGCTAACTCTCGCATCGTGCAAGCATGAGCTCAGAGAGAAACCATGTATCAGCTTCACTATTTTCCGAGCAACGCTAACGCGGCGCCTCATATGGTACTGGAAGAGATGAGTCAGAAGTACGATCTCGTTTTGGTGGACCGTACAAAGAACGCCCAGAAGTCAAAGGAATATCTGAAGATCAATCCGAACGGCCGCATTCCTGCATTGGTCGACGGTGAATTGGTGCTGTTCGAGGCGGTCGCGATCATCCTTCATCTGGTCGATCAGCATCCCGAAACTGGCTTGGCCCCCAAGATCGGTACGCCGGAGCGTGCCAAGTTCTACCAGTGGATGACGTTCCTCACGAACTCGCTGCAGGAGGAGCTGATGATCTGGCAATATCCGGAGCGCCTGGCCGGCACCGACGCGGCAGCATCAGAGATTATCAAGCACGGGGCGGAGAAGCGCGCGGAAGGTTATCTGGACGTCATCGAGCAGCACCTAAAAGCAAACGGGCCGCTTTTCCTCGGCCCGGCGCTGAGCGCTGCCGACTTCTATCTCGTGATGCTCGCCCGCTGGGCGCGGCCGATGTCGAAGCCGCCTCGTTCGCGGCCAAACATCGCAAGACTGCTCGACAAGGTCAGCGCCCTGCCTTCGGTTCGCAGTGCCTATGCGCGAGAGGGCGTCACCGACGAAATCTGCTGAACGCAACGATCGGATCAATCGAGCAGCATTTCGCTGTTTCGAAGAAAGGATAGTGCGATGGACCTGCGGCCTGTAAGCCGGAACATGCCGGAGCGAATGGATCTGCCCTTTGTCGGCCTCGCCACCTTTGCAGGCCAGCCTGCCTGCACGGATTGGGACAGGCTCGATGGCGCCGATGTCGCCATTCTGGGCATACCCATTGATACCGCCTCGAGCTATCGCGTCGGGACACGTTTCGGGCCCCGCGCGATCCGTGAAATGTCGATGTTCCACGGTTTTGGCCCAGAAGGGGTGTTCGATTTCGAGGACGAGGTGACGTATCTCACTGCCGACGAAGTCAAGATCGTCGACGCCGGCGACAGCGACGTCATCTACGCCGATACCAAGCGTAGCCTGGCGAACGCCGAGCTTGCGGTGCGCGCGCTGCTCGATGCCAAAGCGATGCCGTACATCCTCGGTGGCGACCACGCCATCACGATGGCAACGATCGCGGCCTATTCGAAAGAAAAGCCGATCCACATCGTCCATCTCGATGCCCATTTCGACTTCATCGACGCGCGCAACGGCATCAGCTGGGGCCACGGCAGCCCGATGCGGCGCGCGTCGGAGATGGCACATGTGAAGGGGATCACCACGCTCGGTCCCCATAATATGGCCGCTGTCAGCAAGAAGGATTTCGAGGCGGCGAAGGCCTACGGGACCCAAGTGGTGCCCTTGCGGAAGTTTCGCGCGATCGGCACCAAGGCGGCGCTGGCCCATATTGCTGACGGCGAGCGCGTCTACGTATCGATCGACATCGACTGTTTTGACCCGTCGATCGCACCGGGGACTGCAACGATCAGCCATGGTGGCTTCACCTACTACGAAACCAAGGACCTGTTGAGCGAGGTCGCGCGGCGCTTCGAGGTGGTCGGGGTCGATTTCGTTGAGGTTTCGCCGCCCTACGACCCGGCCGGGGTCACGTCGCTGCTGGCCGCGAGAACGAGCCTGGATTTCATCGGGTCGATCTTCCACGAGCGCGCGAAACGTCGCCCTCCGTCGTAGCCGCATCGGCAACGCAAACGCATTGCGCCTGGCGCCGCGTCGCGGGGGGCCGCCAGGACGTTGAAGTACTGCATCATACAAGCAAACCAGGAGTTTCCAATGAATGAGGCCATCAAACCACCATTCCTGACGTACGCCTCCGGCGCGCCTGTCACGGACAATGTGAACATCATGACGGCAGGGCCGCGCGGTCCGGCATTGCTGCAGGACATCTGGCTGATCGAGAAGCTGGCGCATTTCCACCGGGAAGTCATCCCGGAGCGGCGAATGCATGCCAAAGGCTCGGGCGCGCACGGCACGTTCACCGTCACCCACGACATCAGCCGTTACACCAAGGCCAGGATCTTCTCGAAGATCGGCAAGCAGACACCGATGTTCGCGCGCTTCTCGACCGTGGCCGGCGAGCGCGGGGCGGCCGACGCGGAGCGGGACATCCGCGGCTTCGCGCTCAAGTTCTACACCGATGAAGGCAACTGGGACGTGGTGGGCAACAATACCCCGGTGTTCTTCTTCCGCGATCCCCTGCGCTTCATCGACCTGAACCACGCGATCAAGCGACATCCGCGCACAGGCATGCGGGACGCGGATATGAACTGGGATTTCTGGACGCTGCTCCCCGAGGCGCTGCACCAGGTCACCATCATCATGAGCGAGCGCGGCATCCCGAGGAGCTTCCGCCACCAGCACGGTTTCGGTAGTCATACCTACAGCCTCATCAACGCTAACAGTGAACGCATCTGGGTAAAATTTCACTTCCGCACCCAGCAGGGCATTCAGAATTTGACCGATGCCGATGCCGAGGCGCTGGTTGGCAAGGACCGCGAGAGCCATCAACGTGACCTGTTCACCAGCATCGAGCGCCGGGATTTCCCGCGCTGGACTGTCTTCATCCAGGTGATGACGGACGAGCAGGCGAGGGCTTTCCCGTTCAACCCGTTCGATCTGACCAAGGTCTGGCCAAAGGCGGATTATCCGCTGATTGAGGTCGGCCATTTCGAGCTCAACCGCAACCCGGAGAACTTCTTCGCCGAGGTCGAGCAGGCGGCGTTCACACCCGCGAACATCGTGCCCGGCATCAGCTATTCGCCCGACAAGATGTTGCAGGCCCGCCTGTTTTCCTACGGCGACGCGCAGCGCTACCGTCTCGGCGTCAACCACCACCAGATCCCGATCAACGCGCCGAAATGTCCATTCCACAGCTATCACCGGGACGGCGCGATGCGCACTGACGGCAATCTTGGCGGTACGCCGGCCTACTGGCCAAACAGCCTGGGCGAGTGGACGGACCAGCCGCAGCTAAATGAACCGCCGCTGGAGATCACCGGCGCGGCCGCGCATTGGGATCACCGTGCGGACGACGATCACTGGCAACAGCCTGGTGATTTGTTCCGAAAGATGAATCCGGCGCAGAAGCAAGCGTTGTTCGACAACACCGCGCGCCAGGTTGGCCAGGCTTCCAGGCACATCCAGGAACGGCATGTGGCAAACTGCGCCAAGGCGGACCCGGCTTACGGCAAGGGTGTTGCCGAGGCGCTCGCCAAGGCCGCCGACGGCAAGCTCCAGTCGTCCCAAGTATCATCAGATCTTCTTATCGCCCCGGTCGCGTAAATCGATTGGACCTGATTAAGAAGCAGACCTAGACGGCCCGGTAAGCCGCCCGGGCCTCCAGGCAACGTCCAGCAATTGAGAGTAGACCAATGAGGAAAGTACTTCTGATCGAGGATGACGGAGAGCTCGCCGAGGAGATAACGGCGGGGCTCGCGGATCACGGCTTTGAGATCGAGTGGGCGCCGAACGGGCCGGAAGGTCTGGAGATGGCGCGTTCACTGAAGCCCGACGCCTTGATCGTCGACCGCCAGTTGCCCGGATTGGACGGGCTTGAGGTCATCGAGCGCTTGCGTAGGGATCACGTGGCGGCGCCTGTTCTGGTGTTGAGCGGGCTTGATGCGGTTGAAGATCGCGTCCGCGGTCTGCGTGCGGGCGGAGACGACTATCTCGGCAAACCGTTCGCGTTGATCGAGCTCGTTGCGAGGCTGGACGCGCTGCTGCGTCGGCCCTCCGACATGAGTGAAACGATCTTGCGTGTCGGAGCACTCGAGCTTGATCTCATCGACCGGACCGCCAGGCGCGGCAACCGCCAGATCAAACTCTTGCCGCGCGAGTTTCGCCTGCTCGAGTATATGATGCGGCGAAGCGACCACTTGCTGACCCGTGCGATGCTGCTTAAGGACGTCTGGAACTACAAGTTTGTTCCGGAAACCAATCTGATCGACGTCCATATGAGCCATCTGCGCCATAAGGTTGACGGCCCGGACGAAATACCGATGATCCATAATATCCGTGGTGCCGGCTTTATTCTCCGTGAGATGGTACGCAATCTGGATGCCTCGCCGATGCAAGCGCTCGCGGCTTGCAGCTAGCGTCGAGCCTTTCGCGTTGCATGGCGGCGCTGGGAGAACACGAAGGTGGTCAGCACACCCATAGCCATCGTCGTTCCGCAAAACGCGCAATCGCTGGACATTTCGGGTCCTCTGGATGCCTTTCTGGAAGCCAACCGGCAGGCTCCTGGCAGATGCAACTACGAAGTTCGTCTGTTGTCCGCCGGCCCGGATCGCGCAGTGACGGCCGGGGGTATGTCGCTCGTGGCTCACGGTTCGATCTTCGAATGCGATCAGCCGATCGACACGCTGCTGGTTGCCGGTACGCCGGACTACGCTCAGGCCTTTGCTGAGTTGGCAGCGCACGCTTTGTTGCGGCGACACGCGCTGCGAAGCCGGCGTTATGGGTCGGTTTGCACCGGCGCATTCTTCCTTGGCGCCGCGGGGCTGCTCGACGGATTCAACGTGACGACGCATTGGCAGCACGCCGCCGAGCTGGCGGAAAAATTTCCCGCGGCCAAGGTCACGCCGGATCAGATCTTCGTGCAGGACGGCGCGCTGTGGACCTCGGCCGGCGTGACAGCCGGCATCGACCTGGCATTGAAGCTGATCGAGGACGATCACGGCCGCGATGTTGCGCTTTCGGTCGCGCGGCGGCTGGTCGTCTTCCTCAAGCGGCCGGGCGGCCAGTCGCAATTCAGCGCCCATCTCGCGGCTCAGGTCGCAACGGAAGGGCGAATCCAGGCGGTGCAACACTGGATCCTCGAGCATCTGCCGCTGGAGCTGACGGTGAAGACGCTTGCCTCGCGGGCTGCGATGAGCGTGCGCAATTTTACCCGCATCTTTCAGCAGGAGGCGGGGATGACGCCGGCGGACTTCGTCGAGATGGCGCGCGTCGATTCGGCGCGTCGCATGCTCGAGGACACCGACAAGCCGCTGCAGCGCGTCGCGTCACATTGCGGCTTTGCCAATCCCGACACCATGCGGCGCGCCTTCCTGCGGCGGATCGGAACCGGGCCCAGCGAATATCGCGAGCGTTTTCGCGGCTGATGCCTCCCCAATCGTCAACAAGTGCACCGCACGGCGGCGGAGCGCGGCTATCAGCGATTTGACCTGCAGCAGCAGGTCTCTCATGCTGCGCTCCGCCGGCGAGTTGCTTCAAACCTGCCATTA
>Ga0210408_10000563_pt1 | contig 46188 bp, 37 predicted proteins | sample IncBWH4MmetaG_FD_155471 | JGI IMG/M metagenome (GOLD analysis project Ga0210408, IMG submission 155471) | Forest soil microbial communities from Barre Woods Harvard Forest LTER site, Petersham, Massachusetts, United States - Inc-BW-H-4-M | ecosystem: Environmental > Terrestrial > Soil >...
GAAGGGATCGCCCGGATTGTTGGTCTTCGAGCTCACAGATTGATCGAGCGTCACAAAAAGAACTGTGCCGGCATCAATGACGATGGGCTTTGCCGCAGGCGCGCCGGCCTTGCCGGATGATTTCTTTTCGTCCGGCTTGCCTGACGCGGTGGAGCTGGAGTCGGGAGAATTCGGCGTGTTGCTGCTGCATGCACCAAAAAATAAAATAACGCCAACTGCCAGCCATCGAAACGCTGCGTGTTGTCGCATTTCTGCCCCCCTGTTCGAATAAGGAATTTGCACTTGAAGGACCTGAACCGCTGGGCGCGCGCTTATTCTAGTTCCGCAAGAAAAATATCACAATCGCGTTATCCGGCACTCTTCTCTGCTGCTCTCGGAAGCAGATTTCTCAGGAAGAAAACCAGATTGGCGGGCCGCTCGGCCAGGCGGCGCATGAAGTAGGGGAACCAGTCGGTTCCGAAGGGAATGTAAACGCGCAGGCGAAATCCCTCGCGCACCAACTGCTGCTGCAGATCGGTGCGGATGCCATAGAGCATCTGGAATTCGAACTGGCCGCGGCCGATATTGCGTTCGCGGACGAAATCCTTGGTCGCGCGGATCATGGCGGGATCGTGAGTGGCGATGCCGTGATAGATGCCGCTGGGGAGCAGCAGTTTCATCAGCTTCACATAATTGGCATCCACTTCCTCTTTTTTCGGGAAGGCGACTTCCGGCGGCTCCTTGTATGCTCCTTTGCAGAGACGGATGCGGCAACCCACGGCAAGCAGGTCGCGTATGTCCTGCTCGGCGCGGTAGAGATAGGACTGCATGACCGTGCCCACGCCCGCGTGCTTTGCGCGAACGCGCTTGGTGATGTCCACAGTGCGCTGCGTGTAGGCGGAGCCTTCCATATCAATGCGCACAAAATTTCCAAGCGCTGATGCGCGCGCCACGATTTTCTCGAGCAGCTCCTGACAAAGAGCATCGCCAAGGTCGAGCCCGAGTTGCGTGAGTTTCAAGGAAACATTGGCGTCGAGCTTCTCGCGCGCGATGCGATCGAAGATGGCGATATAGCCCTCGGCAGCGCGGCGGGCGCCGGCTTCGTCCGATACGTTTTCGCCCAGCAAATCCAGGCTGGCGGACTGCCCGGCGCGGTTGACGGCGCGCGCTGCTTCCACGGCGTCGTCAAGAGTTTGCCCGGCGACAAATCGTCGCGAGACGCGTCGGCTCACGCTATTGTGCATGATCAGCGGAGCGAGGCGTTTGCTTTCGGAAAGATACAGCAGGAGTGCACGCATCAGAGGCGCGGTGCTCGAAACAAGCGGAGCAGGAATTGGCCGTGGCGCATGCAGAAGAGATTATGCCGCGAGTTGCGCCGCGGAGCTAGGCCTTGTGCCCCGAAAGAAACTTCTCCGCGTCCATGGCGGCCATGCAGCCGGAACCCGCGGCGGTGACGGCCTGGCGGTAGCGGTGATCCTGCACGTCGCCAGCGGCAAAGACGCCTTCGACATTGGTCTTGCTGCCGCCATTGGTGCGGATGTAACCGGCGTCGTCCATGTCAATCTGGCCGCGGAAGATTTTCGTGTTGGGCTCATGGCCGATGGCGACGAAGACTCCTTCGACGCGCAACTCCTTGAGTGCCTGGTTTTCAGTGTTGCGGAGCTTGACGACCTCGACGGCCTTGTTATCCACGTTGTGGATTTCTTCTACGGTGTAGGGAGTAAGCAGCTCGATTTTTGTGTTGGCGCGGGCGCGGTCGAGCATGATTTTTGTGGCGCGGAATTCATTGCGGCGGTGCGCGATGGTGACCTTGCTGGCGAACTTGGTGAGGAAAGTGGCTTCTTCCATGGCCGTATCGCCGCCGCCGACGACGAGAATGTCCTTGCCGCGGAAGAAGAAGCCGTCGCAAGTGGCGCAGGTGGAAACGCCGTGGCCGAGCAGATGGCGTTCGGATTCAATTCCCAACATGCGCGCGGAGGCGCCGGCAGCGATGATCAGCGTCTCGGCCTGGTACGTCTCCTTTGCGGCGGTGATGGTAAAGGGCCGGCGGCTGAGATCCACGGAAGTGACCGCGCCGGCGCGGAATTCCGTGCCGAAGCGCTGCGCCTGCTTGCGCGTGTTTTCAATCAGCTCGGGGCCGAGAATGCCGTCGGGAAAGCCGGGGAAATTTTCGACCATAGTGGTCAAGGCAAGCTGTCCGCCGGGCTCGAAGCCGTCGAGCACGAGCGGCTGCAAGTCGGCTCGCGCGGCGTAAATGGCGGCGGTGAGGCCGGCACAACCACTCCCGATGATGATGACTTTGTGCACTTGAATCTCCTGCACGATTGGATGAGGACCGGCTGCGGCGCGATGCGGCGCCAGAGCGAAGTATTGTAGCATCCCCGGCCCCGGGACAAGAGGCGGCTGGCGAGGGCGGCCAGCTTGGTGGTTTGCGCCAGCTCTCCGGCTGCGCGATAATGCGGCCCCGTCGAGGCCATCTCTTGCCAAGTACCGCGAGCCTGTTCCGGCTGATCAGCGAAATCATCATCCTGTTGCTGGGCGCGCTGCTGATTCTGGTTGCCGTTACGCGCGGAGTGGCGCTGCCGGCGCGGCCTTCCGCGCTGGTCATCGTGGGCCTCCTGCTGGTCTACTCGAGCGTGCGCGCGGGGCTAAGGCGTGAGCCCGGCGATACGCCGCTGAGCCGGAATATTCGCAGCGGATCGCTGTTCCTGGTGGGCGGAATCGTGATTGCCATGGCGCTCGTTCCGCTGCGGTACGCGGATGCGCTCCTCGGCCTTGCCGGAGCAGTGCTGGTGCTCCGCGGAATTGCGAGCGGGATTATTTTTGCGCGCAGGCCGGCTGCGGACACGCGCCGCTGATGCAGTGATGAGATTTGCGCTTGCCACTCCCGACGCTTCCCGTTACTCTCCCGCGCAGCAACGGATGAATGCGCGTGGTTATGTTCCCTGGGAGGCAGCGATGCTGAAGGAATTCAAAGAATTCGCGATGCGCGGAAATGTGCTGGACATGGCCGTGGGCATCATCATCGGCGCGGCATTCGGAAAAATAATCACTTCTTTTGTGGGCGACATCTTGATGCCGCCGATCGGGCGGGCCCTCGGGAAGGTGGATTTTTCAGGCTTGTTCCTGAACATTTCCGGGAAGTCGTACGACACGCTGGCGGCCGCGAAAGCGGCGGGTGCGGCGACGATCAACTACGGATTGTTCCTGAATGCGGTGATTGATTTTCTGATCGTCGCGTTCGTGATTTTCATGCTGGTCCGCCAGGTGAACCGCTGGAAGCAGCCGGCGCCTGCGCCCGCGACGAAAGATTGCCCTTCCTGCTGCATGGCCATTCAGGTCAAGGCCACACGGTGCCCGCATTGCACCTCGGAAGTTCGTGGAGCGTAGTAAAAGGCGGCGCGATCAACTGCCTGGCGGGGGCTGCTGACGTCGCGTCGAAATTTCGTGGAGATGGTCCCGCATGCGTTCCAGCACGGCATCGCCCTGCCCCTGAGCAATCTCGCGCTCCACTTCCGCAAGCGCGAAATGGACGATGTCGTGGTGGTGCACTTCCTCACCCGGCAATTTGTCGCTCAGATCCAGCCACAATTTGTGCAAGAGATCTATTTCCTTGGGAGTGAGGCGCGGAGCGTGCGGCCCCAGGTAAAAGATCTGTTCCTGGCCCGAAGGAGTGAAGATTTCAAGAGTCACGCTCGGGCGCGGCTCCGGCATGCGCTCCCAGGCCAATCCGATTTCGCGGGCCTGCTCCGTCACCGGCATTTTGGATGAACTGCCGGCAACTATCGTGCGGGATTGAAGATTCGCCGCGGTGCGCAGGACACCTTCCCATAAATCGTTGGCGGCGGCAACCGCCAGCCGCACTGGTTTGCCCTCTTTTTCCGCGATGGACAGAACTTTGGTGAACAAAAGTTGTTCGATGGTGCTGAAGAGCTGATCCGGCGCCAGGTCGTATTCGCCCGATGCAGCACGCCGCAGGATGCGCATGTGCAAGACGACAATGTCCGCGCCATCCGTGGGGCGGCGCAGCGCAGCTTCCAGGTGGTAAAGGGCATAATAGTTGCTGACCGGGACGATGATATTTCCCGTTCGCACGCCCAGGCTTGTCGGCGTCAACTCCGCTTCCTGCGCCAAATTAAATTGATCGAGTTCGACGTGCGCGGCGCCGGCCTGGCGCTTGTGCATGCGGTATTCCGAGATTTCGAAGACGGTGAAGAGCAGGGCCGAGAAAGTGAGCCCGGCGATGGTTGCTTGCGGCTTGGTGAACAAGTTGATGACCGCGATGGAAAACAGAACCAGGGTAATGATTCCGAGGCCGATGGGAATTTCCTTGCCGAAAATCACCGGATTCAGGGGCACGCGATATTCGCGGTCCTGAGGGTGGGTGTAGCGCAGCACCAGGACGGCGATGCCCTTCATCGAAAAACTCCAGATCACCCCGAAGGCGTACAGGTTTCCTAGAAATGTGACGTCGCCCCGGCTGGCAACGATGGTGATGATCTGAAACAGCACCACGAGATTGATGAGGCGGTGGGTGGTGCCGAACCGTGGATGCGGATGACGGAACCAGTCGGTCAGCACGCCGTCTTCCGAGACGCGGTTCAATACGCCGTTCGATCCCACGATCGCCGTGTTCACCGCACCCGCGAGGATCAATGTCCCGACCACCACGACGAACACGTGAAAGGCCAGGCGCACCGGAAAACTTCCCACCAGGTGCATGGCCAACCCGCCGATCAGATTTTCCGTGAATTGCGGCCGCACGTGATCGGGGATGATCATCACGGCGAAGAAGGAAACCAGCGAAGTGAATACCAGGCTGTAAATGAAGATGATCAAGCCGGCTTTTTTCAGGTTGCGCAGTTTGGGATGCTCGATTTCGCGATAGACCTGCGCCAGCGATTCTTCGCCGCTCATGGCCAGCACCGAGTGGCCCAGGCCCACGAGAATGGCGATCAAGGTGATCGCATGGGCCCATTGATAGCCGTTGAGCCAGCCGAGCGAGTCCTTGTCGAGCTTCATGTTGAGAGGGTTGGGGAAGGGCGGGAGGTGCCAGTCGGGCCGGACGTACAGGGTGTAGCAGCACCAGCCGATGAGCACCACCACCATGATGGTGGTCAGCTCCATGATGCGCAGGGCCTTGCCGCTCGATTCCGGAACGCCTTTGATGTTTTCCCACCAGAAATAGAGCGTGATAAAGATGGCGATGGCCGCCGCACCAAAATTCACAGGCAGGTGCAGCGGCATGTGGAAAAACGCGAACAGCTCGTTGATCACACCCACCAGGTATTGCCCGGCGGACACGCCGCTGATCGGGCCGGTCAGCACGTAGTCGAACATCAGCGCCGACACCGAGAATTTCGCCAGCGTGCCGCCCAGGGCTTCTTTGACTACTCGATAAACGCCGCCGCGCACAAACATGCTGCAGCTTTCGACGTAAATGGCGCGCACGGCGTAGGAAAACAGCATGATGCCAAGGATGAACCACGGCGCGGTCTTGCCAATAAACTGCTCGGCTTCACCGCCAGCGTAGTAGGCCGAGGATGCCAGGTCGTTGAGTACGATGGCCGCCGCCCGCCAGAAGGAAATGAAGGCCAGCATCGCCGTGGTGGCCACCAGAACTTTGGCTGCGGGACGCGAATAGCCGGGCGTGAATCGAGGAGTTTTGGAATCAGATGACATATCGTTCGGTGGACGCGGGGATGAACTATACGTTGAAAATGGGCTGAAAAGAAAGCACCGGCGGCCGAAGTGCGACCAACCGGGCACGGGGACCATCCATTATATTTAGGCGTATCATGGCGGGGCAGGATCATGGCCCAGCCAATCCGAGGAGACATGAAAATGGCTACAAAGAACAACAAGCAAGAGGCGAGTTACAAACAGATCGAGGAAGGCACGCAGAAAGCCCGTCCGCTGCTGCACCAGCACGCCAGAGAAATCCAACCCTACGGCAAGATCGCCAAGCTCCCCATCGCTCTCGACGAAAAAGTTTGCGCCGTCAGCGCCGAAAATCTGAACCAGATTCTCGCGGACACCATGACGCTCCGCGATCTCTACAAAAAACATCACTGGCAGGTGGCCGGTCCGACCTTCTACCAGCTCCATCTGCTGTTCGATAAACATCATGGCGAGCAGGACGAGTTGGTGGACACCATCGCCGAGCGTATCCAGAGCCTGGGCGCCATCAGCCTGGCCATGGCCGCCGACGTGGCGGAGACAACCATAATTCCGCGTCCCCCGCGCGGACGCGAGGAAGTGCCCGCGCAGATTTCTCGCCTGCTCGAAGCGCACGAATTCATTCTGAAGGAAGCGCGCACCATGGCGCGGCTGGCTGCGGAGGCAGGCGACGACGGCACGAACGACCTGCTGGTCAGCGACGTGATTCGCACTAATGAATTGCAGGCGTGGTTCCTGGCGGAACACCTGGTGGACGTTCCCACGGTTCGCGCCGACCAGGCCAAGGCCGCGTCAGCGGGACGATAAGCGGACGCGAGCAATCATGCGCGGTAGGGGCACGGCACGCCGTGCCCTTACGGCGGCCATTTCACAGAACTGTTTGATTTTTACGCGCTGGATTGAGCTGCGGCAGTTCTAAAATCTTTGCCGCATTGCTCGCAGGGACAGATTTCCCGCAGATGCTCGAAGGAGTAGATGCCCGTAGTGTGCCCGTCGGAAAAAAGAATCTGGATGGCGTAATTGCCGACGGCGTTGGCGCTCTTGGCCGTGACGCGGGGCTTAAACATCGGCAGCACGGATGTTCCCGTCTTGCTGCCCATACGGGAATTCTTTTCGCGCTCGTCATTGCACAACGCGCATGGGCAAAGGTCCCGCAGATAGTGGAACGGATATTTGCTGGTGTGCCCGTCGGACCAGGTAATCTGCACGCCCTCGCCTGAGGTGACGTGCACCTTCACATCCATCGGTCTTTTGCGAACGTCAATCGGTATCGGCATTACGCTCTCATCCTGGCAGACGACTCAGCGTTGCGGGCAGCAGCGCCCCACGGGAATCGGATTCCCGTGCGGGCACGTCTTCGGGTGCCCCAGAAACGTGCAAATGCGCTGGTCCAACTCCGGACTGATGATGTGCTCGAATTTGCAGGCGTGCGTATCGGCTTCCGAATCGGCGATCGAAAACGTGTCGGTCAGCAGGCGCTCGGCCAGGCGCTTGCGGCGAATCACGTCGCGGGCGCGAGTTTCACCTCGCGGCGTGAGCGCCACTTCCCTTTCGCCCAAATCGAGCAGGCCCTGGGCCTTCAACCGCGCGACGATCTGCTGCGCGTTTTGTCCGGCGCGCTGGCCAATGCGTTCGAACGCCGGAGCGACACCCTCCTCAAGGCAAATCCACACCTGTTCGAGCAAATGATCGAACTGCGCTTCCTCCTCCGCTGAAAATCCCGGCAATTGCGCCAGGCGGCCGTGTGCCAATTCGATGCGCCGGTCGGCCATGATTCCGAGATTGGGATCGTGCGTAACCATCAAAATCGTGTGGCCTTCATTGTGCAGCTCGGTCAGCAATTGGATGACTGTCTTCTGATTCGCTTCGTCCAGGTTTCCGGTAGGCTCGTCGGCGAGAATCAGCTTGGGATGATTGATCAACGCTCTCGCCACGGCCACGCGCTGCTGCTCGCCACCCGAGAGTTGGCCCGGGAGATGCGTGAGCCGGTCCTTCAAGCCCACGCGCTCAAGAGCTTTCGCCGCCTCCGCTTCATCCGTGGTGCTGTGAAAATATTGCGCCAACATGACGTTTTCGAGCGCGGACAGATAGGGGACCAGGTGGAATTGCTGGAAGATGAAGCCAATTTTTTCGGCGCGAAAGCGGGTCAGCCCGGCTTCGTCGAGGCGCGCCACATCCGTGCCGTCCACCATCGCCTGGCCGCTCGAGGGCGAATCCAGGCCGCCGAGAATATTAATGAGCGTGGTTTTGCCCGAGCCCGACGGGCCCATGATGGCAATCCACTCGCCCGCTTCCACCTTGAACGAAACTCCGTCGAGCGCGCGGACGTTGCCGAACTCTTTGCGCAGCTCTTCGACGTGGACGAGTGTGGCCACTATTCTCCTCGCAAAATCACCGCCGGCTTGATGTTGCCCAGCCGCCGCAGCGGCAGCGCCGCGAGAAGGCCAACGCCGGTCATCAGCGCCACGGTCAGCGGAAAAATCTCCCAGCGCACGGAAATGGCCGTGCCAAACACGCGCTGGCCCATCCAGTGCGATAGCCCCACTCCCGCAACGGCGCCGAGTAGACCTCCTGCTGCGCCCAACACGCCGACTTCGGCCAGAAATAATCCCACAATCCGGGAGATCGAGCCGCCCAGGGCTTTCATCAGTCCGACATCTTCGCGCCGCTCCATGGCCAGCGCGGCCATGGTCGCAAGCACACAAACTCCCGTGAGGCAGAGGATCAGCAGCACCATGGAGAAAATCAGCAGACGGATGCGCGCCAGCAGTTCGCCTTCGCCCTGGGCCACCTGGCGTATGGGACGCACCTCAAAGCCCGGCAGCGCGGATGACAATCCTCGCGCAAATGATTCGATGGAGGCGGGCGTGCCGCTGACGCTCAATTGCACCTGGCCGATTTGTCCGTCGAGATTCGCCAGCGCCTGCGCCACCGGGAGATTCACGAAAACGTGGCTGTCTTCCGCGCCGCCGGAATCAACGATGCCGGCCACGGTCAATCGCGCGGTGTTGCCGAGGTAAGTCAATTCCAATTGGCCGCCGGGTGCAAGATTGAATTGGCGGGCCACATCCCGGCCGATCAGGCAGTGCGCGCGATCGTCACGCGCCACCATGCGCTCGCCCGTAACTTTCCATGTGGGCTCAAGTTTGGCGGCTTCATCCAGCCACGTGCCGCCGACGATCACCGGTTGATTCTTGATCTTCGCGACGACATATAGGAAAGGCGCCGCGGCGACTACTCCCGGTACGCGCATCTGCTGAATTTTTGCGAGCACCGCATCTTCCGGCATCAATGCCGGAGACTCGGCGCCCAGAGCGTTGGTCGATGCATCCGCGAAACCCGAAATGATGAGATTTGCGCCGAGGCTGCGGAATTCCTGGGTCAGCTTGCGCTCAATATCGAGGTCCAGGTTCAGCAATGCGGAAATGACCGCCGCGCCGCTGACCAGCGCAACCAGGGCGACAGCCATGCGTCCACGGCTGGCGCGCAGCAGGTTGAACAACAGGCGCGCGAACATCACTCGCCTCGCAGGATCGGCGCGGGCTGAAAATGCGCCGCGCGCCGCAATGGAATCAAGCTGCCGAAAATCGCGACCACCGCTGCCAGGCCCAGGACAATGGGGAGCAGAACGATGCGCAGCGAAGCGGGCGTGCCAAAAACGCTTTCCCCGAGAATCCAAGCCAGGCCGACTCCGGCGCAAAATCCGATGGCGCCCCCCGCGAGCGCGAGCAAAACTTGCTCGGCGAGAAAAATGCCGGCCACGAGCGCGTTAGTGGCGCCAATGGCCTTCATGATGCCGATTTCCGCGCGACGCTCGAGCACGGACGTTGCGGAAGTGGCGGCGACTGCCAACGCAGCGGCAATCAAGGCAGCAAGTGTAACGATCCAGAGCAGCGCCTTGATGCGTGAGAGGATGCGGCCTTCCGTATCGGCAACACGACGGATGGCGCGAACATCGGTGCCCGGAAGCGCGCTGCGAATCTGGAAGCTGATAGAGGAAATGTAGGGAGAGCAAAACCAGCGGTCGTATTCCTTGGCCGTCAACGTGTGCGGGTCGCGTTCGGACAACGCGTCGGCCGGCTTGGTGAGCGCGCTGACGAGAAGCTGCCGAAATTGGCCGCGATGGTTGGAGAGACTCTGCGCAACAGCCAGCGGCGCGAGAATGGCGCGGTCTTCTGTGTCGCCGGTGAAGACGATGCCGGTGATCAGCAATGGTTCGGCCGATGATTCGTCGCCGGACTTTGCAATGTGAATTGTCTTGCCGATGTCGAAGGTTGCGGGATTTGTGGCTGCCAGCGTTGCGCCAACAACGCATTCATCCGCGCCGTCGCGAAACCAGCGCCCCTGAATTTTCCACCACGGATGCGTGAGCGCAGCGCCGGTCTTGAAAGTGGTGCCATCGGGTACGGGGACCTGGTGTTCATACCAGGTGCCCACGAGAGTAGTGCGGGAATTCTTGGGGCCCGCGGAGATGTCCACGGGTACGTCGAGAAATGGTGTGAAGCCCAGAATATTGTGGCGCCAGAAAATGGTTTTCAATTTGCCCAGGCTGGCTTCCTCGAGATAGGCGCCTTCGTTGACCGGGCGATAATCCACGCCGCCGATTTCGAGCGGCAACGAATCAGACGCGGGAGTGACGAGAAGATTCGCACCCAGGCTGCGGAACTCGCGCGCCAGGCGGTCGCCCACGTCGAGCGCGACCGTGAGCGTCGCAGTGGCCACAGCCATGCCGACTACAAGTGCAGCGGCAGTAAGAATTTTGCGTCGCGGATCGCGTACGAACGATTCTCCCAGCAGGCGGGTAAACATTATTTCAGGAGTGGATTTTCGTGACCGCTTCGGCAAACGCCGAAAGATCCATCACGATTTCCCCTCCCTCCACGTGCGATTTCACGCCAATCGGATTGCAGCCGCCGGATTCGCCAATGGTCGGAATATAAATGGATGCAGCGCAATTGCGGCAGACCACATTCTGCCCTTCCTGGCGGTATCCCGCCGGCCCGCAAATCTGGCAGGCGTCCAGCGCCGTGCCGTACTCTCCATTGATCTTGTGAATGATCAGGAAGCGCACGACCGTGGAGTTGACCTCCACGGTGTAGAAATGCAGGCTGGCGTCGGTCAACTCACTGAGCGGCACGCGGACTTGATTGTCGTGGGCCACCAGGCGCGTAGCCGGAGACGGCGCCGCAGTGGTTCGCGCGTACACGAATTCGCCGGCCAGGGTGAGGACTACGAGCAGGCAGAGAATCGCCGCAGCGAAGCTCCAGCGCCGCTGCCGCCGGAATTCCCACTCGCGCATGCGGCGTTCCGCGGGATTGACGGACTCATCGGCGGCCGGCCGCCGCGCGCCGAACCATTCGCGCAGCACCACCAGCGCCGCAGCGCCAAGGATTACCACGAAAAAGAAAACTTCGTTGCGCACGATAGGACCGATGAGCGCCATCTCCGATTTGCTCGAGGGAATCCACATGGCCTCGCTCAATTCGTGCACGCCGGTGAGCGCCAATTGAAAGGCCACGACCATCAGGATGGCGCTGGTGGCGGAAAAGAAACGATGCAGCGGGATGCGCAAAGTGCCTTGAAAGAAAAACAGGCCCACGGCAATGGCGATCAGGATGCCCAGTGCGGTTCCAATCCACACCTGAATGCCTTCGCTCGAAAGCTCCACGGCGCGAAGGATGAGCACCAGCTCGGCGCCTTCGCGAAGCACCATCAGGAAAACAAACGCGCCAATGCCCCACCCGGCAGCCCGCGATGATTGCTGGGCATAGGCCTCCACGCGCGACTCGATTTCTTTCTTCAGGCTGCGTGCCACGCGGTTCATCCACACGATCATGGTGACCACCAGCGCGCCCGCGACCAGCATCAGCAGCCCTTCGAACCCGTCTTCGCTCACGCGCCAGCGTCGCAACAGAATTGCCGTGACAAAACTGGCGCCCGTCGCCAGAATGACGCCTGCCCAGGCGTAGCGCGTCAGGGCGCGCCGCCCGGTGCGATTCAGGTACACCAGCACGATGCCGACGACGAGGGCGGCTTCGACACCTTCGCGGAGTGCGACAAGAAGCGCGGATAACACGGAAACTCCAGTTGAAACTGATTTACAACTACGAATTTGAGTTTAGCGCCAACCCTCCGTAAAATCAAGCACTTTCAAACCCGGAGCGTGGTAGGACAGATTTCAATCTGTGTGCCTTCGCCCTTGTCTTTGCCTCATGCAACTCGGACAGGCAGGGGTGCCAGAAACTATCCCAGCCGGCCCTTCTGGCCACGGCTTCCAGACTCGTCAACCGGTCAGCGGACAGGATCCACGAGCCAGGCATGGCGGTATCTGTCGCGGATTGTTGCCACCGTTCTAAATTGAACTGTCTTGCTTCGGTCGCCATGCCATCATGCATGTTTCATGAAGAAGAAAACCAAGAAAGAATTCGCCGAAGCGACACGCGCCAGCGTCAAGAAAGAAATGGCGAAGCCGCGCATGTCCAAGTCCGCACGCGAAAAAGAAGTGAATTGAGTCGCTGGCCGAATGGCGCCGGTTAAGCGACGAAAGGCCAAGCTGTAGTTGCATCCGCTTCCTCTTCTGCGGCGGGCAAGGTATTCTGCGCAGCGCTCCGGCGATGGAGGTAGCCATGAGCTGCCGTTTTTGGCCCGTGGAGGGGAGTGCTGGAAAATACTGATCTCGGCTGAAGAGCCACGAAAATGCCAGACGAAGAGTGGATCAAAACGCTTGCGGACGGCAGAAAAGTGAAGTTCATCTACCAGGAGCTGCCGGAAGATGGGGCATTTATCACTGCGCAGCTTGCGGGGAATGAGGTCGTCTATTCGATCGTATTGACCAAAGCAGGAAACCCGCTGAGTCGTGAAAATGTTGAAAGCCGTTTCAAGGGTGAGCTTTCAAAAAAGTAGGACCACTCATTTTTGGAACACTACCGGAACCTTTGATTCATCCAATGCATGATCGGCGAGCCCTACGAGAAGCTAGCGGAACCGGTCGACTCCCGATTAACGCGGCTTACCGGGCTCTCTCAGTTGCGTACCGGTGACTAGACCTCAGTAACCGGAAATCCGATTTATCGTCCGCTAAGGTACGGCTTCACGTGTTGGCATAACGAAACAAGAAAACGCTGGAGAGAATCGCCCTTACAACGGTAATAGCGAGCGTGGGGAGATTTCTTGACCCGGGCACTCAAGGCGTCATCTAATCAGCGGGAACAAATCACGTGAGACCGATCATCCATACCATTGCAAGAGCTTTATTTCATGCGGGCGGTCTGGGATTACTGACGCTGGGGGTGTTTGATTCGTCGCCGCTCGTGCTGCCGTTTGGCAACGACTTGCTTGTGCTGGCGCTGAGTGCTCGCTATCACCAGCGCGTGCTTTACTACGTGGCCATGGCGACAGCGGGATCGCTGATCGGGTGCTTTATGACCGACTGGATCAGCCGAAAGAGCGAGAGCGGACAGAAGAAGTTCGTGTCCGGCAAGCATCTCGACTACATTCGCAAGCAAGTGGAAAAACGGGCTGGGTGGACACTTGTGGCGGCGTCGCTCATGCCACCGCCGTTTCCATTTACAGCATTTGTGGCGGCCGCGGCTGCCTTCAGATATCCACGAATCAAACTTTTGAGTTTTGTCGGAGTGGGAAGATTCCTGCGCTTTGGGATCGAGGGCGCGCTCGCGATCCACTACGGGCGGTGGATCATCAAGCAGGCTGAATCACCATTACTCGAGCACGTGATGATCGCGCTCATCGTGATTTCGATCAGCGCCAGCGCCTATTCCCTTTACCGGTGGAGAAGGAGCGGATTCAGAGTTACGGCCTAGCAAAGCTGCGAAAGTCCTAAGAAACAACTCATCGGGTCTTTGGAGTCCATACTTGCGCATGTCGCCGGTCTGAGCGAACATGATTTTCCGTTCCAAATTCAAGAAGCACCGATGAATGATGGTTGGAGCCTTGGAGCCAAGTTGATACAAAAATGACCAAACCTTATTTTTCCGTCCTAATCGCACTACTTCTTTTGCCCTCGGTTTTGGCGGTGGCAGAAACGGTCACATTTCCAAGCGGAGAGATTACTCTGCACGGAGTGCTTTATAAACCCGAAGGAACTGGACCCTTTCCCGCCGTTATTTATAACCACGGAAGTGCGCCGGGCATGATGAGCCAGCAGGCATTCGCCGCGCTGGGCCCAGTGTTCGCAAGCCATGGATGGGTCTTCTTTGGACCTTACCGGCGAGGGCAGGGATTGAGTTCCTCCGCAGGTCCGTATATTGGCGACCAGATCGCCGCTGCTGAGAAAACCGGAGGCGACTCCGCGGCTGCCGCAACCATGGTGCGGTTATTGGAGACGGATCACCTGGACGATCAGTTCGCGGCCCTGGCGTGGTTGCGAAAACAGAGTTTCGTTCAACCGACTCGCATCGCCGTAGCGGGAACCTCGTTTGGCGGCATCGAAACCGTGCTGGGAGTAGAACGAGGTGGATATTGCGCGGGTATCGATTCTGCGGGGGGCGCTCAGAGTTGGGCGCAGGCGCCTGAGGTACAGTCGCTCATGACTCGCGCAGTCCGAAATGCAAAAGCGCCAATCTTCTTTTTTCAGGCCGCTAACGATTTTGACCTGTCACCAAGCAAGACGCTCTCTGCAGAGATGAACCAGGTGGGCAAGCCATACAAACTGAAGATTTATCCTCCCTACGGCAACTCCCCTGGGGACGGCCACAGCTTTGGCTACTTTGGTTCCGAAGTCTGGGCCGAAGACGTTTTCGGATTTCTGAGCCAGCATTGCCCCAAGTAGCCGTCGCCCGGCCGGCTTTGCCGGCTCATTCAGCGAAACCGCCAGGAATTCCTAAGTCCTGATTGACGCGGCTTGTCGGGCACAACATCGCCGAAGATGTAGCTTATTTGTGTGCTTACAAGAATGCTCCTGGTGCTCACTCATTTCCTGGCCCGCAACTGATATTATTGGGCAATCCAGAGCAGCCGGTTGATGCAACGCACCAAAGTAGCGTATACGACTCCATTCGACTATTCATCTGAAGTTATCTCATAAATAGTTGTACGGAAGGGCGGGGCTTTAGCCCCGCCGTATGTGGCCTTAGAAATAAGGGCTTTAGCCCCTGAAGCCACACCTCCCAGGGGCCACGGCGTATTTATGAGATGGATTCCTTTCAATCTTCTCAGTCGGGAGTTCAAAGCCGATCCGTTTCCTTTCTATGCCCGGTTACGCTCGGAACGGCCGGTGTGCAAGGTGACGGTCCCCATCCTCCCCGGTGTTCGCGAAGCTTGGCTGGTTACGCGTTACGACGATGTAATCGCAGTTCTCAAAGACAGTCGTTTTGCCAAGAGCCGGCTGCATGCCTCGAAGAAACCGTGGCTGCCGGGTTTTGCGAAGCCGCTGGAACGCAATATGCTCGATCTTGACGAACCCGATCACACCCGACTGCGCACATTGGTTCATAAGGCATTCACGACTGCGATGGTCGAGCGGCTAGCAGAGCGGATCCAGGAGGTTGCCGATCAGCTGATCAACGCGGTGCAATCCAGCGGCTCGATGGACCTGGTAAGCGCGTACGCCCTGCCTCTTACTCTTACGGTGATCACGGAGCTGTTAGGCATTCCCGGCGAGGATCGTGAGCGCTTTCATCGTTGGTCAAAGGCCGCTCTGAAACCGCCCACGCCCCTCAATATGCTGCGCGCAATTCCGGGCATCTGGGCCTTCATGCGATATCTTCGCCGGCTGTTTCACCGGTTGCGAATCACGCCTCAGGAAGGGCTGCTAAGCGCGCTGGTGCGAGTCGAGGAAGCAGGCGACCGCCTTAGCGAAGATGAACTGCTAGCTATGGCGTTCCTGCTACTGATCGCCGGCCACGCGAGACCACCGTCAACTTGATTGCTTCCGGGACCCTGGCTCTGTTGCAGCATGCAGACCAATTGAAACTGCTCCGCGCTGACCCGTTGCTGATCAAGTTGTCCGTTGAAGAGCTTCTGCGGTACACCAACCCGCTGGAAACCGCGACTCCGCGGTACGCTCGTGAGGACATCACTATTGCTGGCGTGACCATTCCGCAGGGCGCGCTGGTGCTGGCAGTGCTCGCTTCGGCGAATCGCGACGCAAGCCAGTTCGATCATGCTGACAGCCTGGTCATTACTCGCGAGAACAATCGACACCTCGCCTTCGGACAAGGCGCGCACTTCTGTCTGGGCGCACCGCTGGCGCGGCTGGAAGGCCAGATTGCCATCAACACGCTGCTTCGTCGGTTGCCGAACTTGCGCGTTGGCGTGCCGGTGGAATCTCTGCGCTGGCGGACCAGTCCAGTTCTACGCGGACTGGAGGCCCTGCCCGTGCGAATGCAAGCAAAGCGGGACCACGTTGGCGATGTGGCTGGGGCTAAGTCCCGATTACCGCAATAACAGGTCGCGTGGAGTACTAGCCGGGTATTTGTCCGGTAATCCATCTAGTCAGGCACTACTCCCGTCCAGCACGGGTGGGACGATCACTCGCGGGTTGGAGTGCTCCGGGCAGATTTCGTGCAACGAGTCATGCAAGCCCGGCCTCAAAGCCGAGAAGCCCGGCCGAAACCCGGCAGCTACAGTGAGCGAAGGAATTCGAGGATGGCCTCTTTATCAGCGGGCTTGAGCTTTTCGAATTTTCTGGTGACGTGGGCGGCTTCTCCTTGGTGCCGCAGGATGGCATCGGTAAAAGTGAGTGAAGCGCCATCATGCATCAACCGGGAGTGGAGGCGCAGGCCCCAGAGCGGGGCGGTGCGCATTTTGTTCGCGGTGTTATTGAATTCCGGGATGGAGAGATTTTTCCAGGTGATCGAGTACATCTTTTTGCCGTAGTGCTCGGTCATAGATTGGACAATGCCGTCGCCGGTGCCGATGTTGTGGAGGAGAAAGTCTCCGTAGGGATGAAAGGTTTTGTCACCGAGGGCAGGTGGAATGTTGAAAGTCATGCCGTTGATTGCAGTGCCCGCGGGAGCGGTGGTCAGCGTGGGGACATGACAGCTGGCGCAGCCGATTTTGTCGAAGAGTTCGTCGCCGTGTCTGGCCAGTGGCGATTGGGCGAGTGTCAGGTCCCGCGCCGGAGCTTCGGTGGCGCGCATAAAACGCGCGAAGTGGTCGATGTCGGAAAGGCCGTCGGGGCCGGCAGTGTCGTTGGGCTCGGATGCGGTGTTGCAGAGGTTCGTGACCTCGTCGGGCTGGAGACGGTTGGTGATTCCCATTTCGTTGAGGTAGGCGTCACCGGAGAACGAAAGCAAGCTGGCTTGCTGGTCTTTCCAGCCGAAGCGGCCCACTCCGGTGTGGCCGGGAGCTTCGACAATTGGAACGTAGAGTGCCTGGCCGCAAATTTTGTGTCCGCTCTTTTTGCATTGATCCTTGGAGAGATCGACGAGGGCCTGGTCGGCAACCGCTTCGACGAATCCGTCGCCGAGTAGATTCAGCGATACGCGGAAGGTGCGGATATTTTCCGTGTCCGGCACGTGTTCCTGGATCTCCGTCTTGGGGAACGCGCCGCTCGGGCAGATGGCGCGGTCATTGATCAAGGAGCGCCCCTTGATGATTTCTGTGCCATGGTTTATGGGAATTTCCGGATTCTGAAACTGGCCCTTGGCATCGTTATGACCAACGCGCAATTCAGTAACCTGGCTGGAGCCGCCGGAGGTGGGGTTCTGGTGGCACTCGCGGCAGGATTGCGTGTTGTAGAGCGGGCCAAGGCCATCGGCAACAGCCTCGATTTCCTCGAACTTGGCCTGGTCGGCGGTGTGGGTAGCCGCGTCCACCAGGCCGTTGCTCCTGTTGTCGAAGCCGGCGGGGGCCTCCGAGACTTGCGACGCAACGGAAAGAAATGCAAGGCACACAAACGTGGAGACAGTAATCAGGGTTTTCATGGGTACCTCAACGGACTGGATGGCGAGGAATCTACTCAATTGCTGAAGAGAAGCCAAGTGAAAAACCAAAGAATTTTCACGGTTTTGCGGAAGAAACAAGTAGGGCGGCTTTCCCGCAGTGGCGGCTTTCCCACGAGGTGCCGGCACTGCCACCCGCATCAAGCCACGAGATGGTAGGAGGCCGGTGTGCCCCAAACGATCCTAGTGCCCGTAGCGGTAACCAGACAGCTGCCAGGATTTCAAATTGACCTGCTCCCAAATTCCAGCTGCTGCCCTCGTTTCTACCGGCGATCCTCGTGGCACTAATTCGAGACAGGTCTCGACCATATAATTGTTCTATATTGAACTTAGATTACTTATATGATAACATCGGCGCGACATGATGGGCGGCGGGCAGCCGCCGATCGATCCCGCCATCCATGCCACCGGGCCTGGGTGTAAGTTATCTGTTCCTTGCGCATCCATGTGGCACAGGCGGGGCCGACAGTTTATGATTGTGCCATCAGTCGTGGGTGGAATCTGTTCGGCAGAGGTTCATGATGACGACAAACGCAGCTGCTGCACAAAATTCGACAGCCAGTTCCGCCGGCCAACCCCATGCAGCAAACGGCTTGGCCTTGGTTCGCGTGACAATCGGCAGCATGTTCGTGTGGGTATTCTTCGAAAATCTTGGGAAGGGCGGCTACTCCCCGGCGGGCTACGCAGGGGTGATCAATTACTACATCAAGGCGGGCCACTCACCGGCGGCATGGAAATGGGTTATGGGATTATTGGCAAGCCACGCGGCCATGGCAGCCCCCATGCAGGCGGCGACGGAGATCTCGCTGGGGATACTGCTGGTTATCGGTCTGGTGACGCGTCCAGCCGCGTTTATCGCATTCCTGTTCCTCGCCAGCCTGTGGGTCTCAGAATGGGGCACGTCATGGATTTGGGAACTGCTGGTTCCGGTGCTCGCATCGCTCGGGCTCGCGGTGGGACGCGCAGGTCGAACCTGGGGCATTGACGCGTTGCTGGCACAGCGGCGCCCCTCGTCCCCGTGGTGGTGAAGAGCGAATCTGCGTGCGAGTGTCGGTCATCATTCCCACCCATAACGAAGCGCAGGCCATTGGCCATGTACTCGCCGACCTGCCTTCCAATCTCGTCACTGAGGTCATCGTTGTCGATAGCAATTCGACTGACGGAACGCCTGATCTCGCCCGAAGAATGGGAGCCCAAGTTATTCAGGAGCCTCGCCGAGGATACGGGCGCGCCTGTTTGACAGGGCTGGCGAATACGGAAAATCCCGATGTGGTCGTTTTCCTCGACGGGGACTACAGCGACCGCCCTTCGGAGTTGCCGATTCTCTTGGCTCCGATCATCGAGGGGCGCGCTGACATTACCCTCGGTTCGCGCTTTGGCGGCAAAAGCGACCCCGGGGCGTTGCCGCGGCACCAATCATTCGGCAATCGCCTGGCCGCAGGCCTGATCAGGCTTTTGTATGGCGTAAAGGTCAGCGACCTGGGTCCATTTCGCGCCGCCCGGGCAGATGTGCTGCGCGCCCTCGCTCTTGAAGAGGTTACCTACGGGTGGGCGGTGGAAATGATCTTGAAAGGGGCCATCGCAGGATTTCGCATCGTGGAAGTCTCTGTGAGCTACTACCCGCGCATTGGAACGTCCAAAATTAGCGGTACGGTAAAGGGGACGGTAGGAGCAGCGTGGTTCATCTTGAGCCGCATAGTGCGCTATTATTTTCGACGTCGAGGGGCGGGAACGCCGCGAGCGGCGTAAGTCCCGATAGACGGCTCTCGCATGGAATCCTCTAGCCAGCCCACTGTGCGCATTTCTCCCGCATACCGCACCCTGGTTATTATGGCGAAAGCCCCAAAGCCGGGCATGGTCAAGACCCGGCTCATTGAGACCCTTTCTTCTCCCGCAGTCACAGCGCTGTATCGCTGCCTATTAGAGGACACCCTCGCGTTGGCAAAGTCATTGACGAGAGTGGAGGTCGCGGTGATGTGCCCTGAGTCGGATCAAAACGAATTGGCGCAGCTAGTAGGTGATACTGTGCAGGTCGTAGCGCAAAAAGGGGAAGGTCTCGCAGCAGGACTCACCTCTGTTTTTCGACACTTCACCGCTGCCGGCCGGCAGCACGTCATCGCGTTCAATAGCGACAGTCCACACCTTGCACCGTCAGTTCTGGACACCGCGTTCGAAATACTAGCCACCCAGGACGTGGTGGTCGGGCCCACGCACGACGGAGGCTACTATCTGGTTGGCGCCAAGGCCGCTCACCCGTCACTCTTCGAAGATGATGGCATGGGAATGAGGAGCGCGCTCGACAGATTGCTGACGCGCATGAAGGTGCTTGAACTCTCAACCGGCTTCACGGAACGCTTCTATGACATCGACGTCGCAGACGATTTGATTCTGCTTGCTCGGGAACTGCGGCACGCTCCCGCGAAGGCTCCAAGGACTGCAGGCTGGTTCGGCGAATGGCAGCAAGTAGTCGCGCAACTTGGTATGAGAGGCCTGTGAAACTCACACCCCTGCACAGAGTGTACGGGCTCGGCGCCATTTTGCTTGTGGCGCTGACGATCTGCTCGCACAACTTTAGCCGCAGGGGTGAACCGTCATTTATCATTCCTCTGGCCGTTGCCGGCGTCGCGTACCTCCTGGCCATCCGCGGGTTCATATCCACGCCAACATTTCCGAGGCGCGTCATCGTCTTCGGTCTGGCCCTGTCTGCTCTGTGGCATTTTCAATTCTTACGAATGCCGCCGGGTTTAGACGACGACGTTCATCGATATGTTTGGGACGGCCGCGTGCAGCGGCTGGGCTATAACCCTTATATCGTGGTTCCGAGCGAACCTGCATTCGCCAGCTTGCATACACCGGAGACGCGTACGCTGAATAATCCAGAGGTGCCGAGCCCATATCCAGCGGGGGCGCAGCTATTCTTCCGCACCGTTACATCGATTCACGAGTCTACTTTCGCGCTCAAAGTAGCATTTGTAATTTGTGAGTTGGCGATTGTGTTTGTGTTGCTCGATGTCTTGCGTTGTACCCGGCAGGCCGCGCACTGGGTTCTGGCTTATGCCTGGCACCCACTACTGGCGACTGAGGTGGCGGGCAGCGGTCACGTCGATGTTGTCGGCGCGTTGCTGCTTTTGGTCTCCGCGGCCGCACTTCTAAGACGCTGGCGTGCCGTTGCAGCCGTGGCATTTGGGTTGGCAATTGCCGTGAAATTCCTGCCGATCGTACTGTTGCCAATTTTCTGGAAGCGAGTTCGCATACGCGACGGCGCGCTGGCGGCAGTCGTCCTCGGACTTCTATATGTACCATTTCTCAACCGCGGCCGGATTCCGATCGGCTCCCTCGGCACCTACGTGCAGAGGTTCCGCTTTAACGATCCCGTTTTTGCAACGCTTGAGCGAGTGACGGCCCCGCAGGTTGTGGCCGGGCTGGCATTGCTTGTCGGCATTCTTACCGCGATGTGGATGAGAAGAAAATCCGCGGAAGAATCTTCGGACGCGTTTGCTTGGCCAATGGCAGCATCGCTTTTATGTGCGCCGGTTGTATATCCATGGTACCTGCTGTGGGTGCTGCCGTTCATAAGGTCGGCCTCCACAGTACCGATCATGATCTGGACTTTGAGCATTATTCCTACTTATTATGTATGGCATCTGCGCACAGTGGGACGGCCGTGGGTGGTTCCTGACTGGATTATGATGCTGGAGTACGGATCCGTGGCAGTAGCTGTTGCCATTATCGCTTTGCGCAGGATCAGACGATCGGCCGCACTACTGTGCGCAGCGGACCGGGCGGAGTGAAGGCAGCTGCACCACATAGGATTCAAGAATCCAGGGGCCCTTGTACGTCATCCAACAAGACCACATTCGTTTGAATCACTGAGGAGGAGCTTCATGACAAAGTTGGGCCGTTCCACGACAATCTGTTGGCTATTTTTGGGGGTGCTGCTCCTTGCGGGCACTTCCCGGGCACAGACGCGCCCGCCGATTGTCGAACAACTCGCCAAGACCTATGGCCTCGATTCGTATGGGCAAATTGAAGCGCTCCGCTATACCTTCAACCTAGAGCTCCCAGCTTTGAAGGTGAACCTCTCGCGTACTTGGACTTGGGAGCCCAAGACCGGCAAAGTCTCCTACGAGGGCAAAGATAAGGAAGGCAAGCCGGTGAAGGCCACGTATGTGCGGTCGCAGATCAGCAGCGCACCCGCCAACGTGAAAGATGAAATCGATCCGGCTTTCAACAACGACAATTACTGGCTAATTTTCCCTTTCCACGTGTACTGGGACAAAAGCGCCGTTGTGGAAGTGAAGGACAAACAAAAACTGCCGATCGGAAAGGGAACGGCGAGGCTCGTGTCGGTGAAATATCCCGCTGAGATTGGCGGCTACACGCCGGGAGATACTTGGAATCTTTACGTGGGGTCGGATGGCCGGATCGAGGAGTTCGTCTACCTTCGGGGCGGACCGGTGAAGCCGAGCAACGTGACGACGGCTTGGGCAGGCTACAAGAAGGCGGGCCCTCTGGTGGTTTCAGAGGACCATCGCGGGACGGCGGATGGAAAGCCGGCTCGAATCTTCTTCACGAATGTGGCCGTCAAGTTGGCGGGGTCGGACAAGTGGGTGGACGCAAAATAGGTAACGAGCGGCTGATTGCATCCGATTCATGACGATCTATACGATTCGGACTCTCGGGCAATCACCACGGTGGTGCAGGAGCTGCCGAGCTTGGGCAGATCGCGATTTGCGGCCACGCGGATCTTGAGCCGTGGGCGCTCGCCCCGAACAATCGGACAATAAAAATCCGGCTGCGACAGCGCCCCTTGCAGTCGCCGCCGTCCAGCACACCCTCCATGACACGAGTCTCGAAACTCGCATGTCTGGCAGGCTTTCGGAAGCGTACGCGCCTCCTCAAACGGCGGAGAGTTCAGAATCTCCGACCCTGCTGGAATCAAGTCTGACAGCGGCTCTCCGGGGCCGGGCCAATAGACGCAAGGCTGCGTTGTGGCGCGGGGCGTAACTCGCACCGTGCTGACGCCACATCCTCCTTCGAGTGGCGATAGGCCGGCCATCGCCCGCACCAAGGGCTCGCCGATGGCGATTACATCGGTCCTCTCGAAAAGCTTGCGGAACCCTTGCCAGTATTCTTTGTACGTGAGGGCGTAAAGATCGGACCGCACTGCCTGATAGACGTTCACACGCAAGGGAGCGCCAAATCGTTTCGCGACTCGTGCGACATCCGCCAGCCGCAAGTAATTTGACCTCATCATGACCGCAATAATTGTCACCGGTACACCCAAGCGCACGCAACGCTCGGCCTGTTGATGAATTAGTTCCCAGTTCCCTGGGCCGCGTTGGGCATCCTGTTCCGTTTGAGTCGGGTAATCGAGAGAAAATTCGATGTCATGGAAGGCACGCAAGTCATGGTCTTCCAGAACGGCCACACTGTGACCGTTGGATGTGATGGTGAGCTTCACCGGTCGAGTTCGCAGGTAAGCCAATATAGTCCTGTAGTCGGGGTGCATTCCGTTCTCGCCCGTTCCCAGATTCACAGAGCGAACCGGAAGGCATTCCATTACCGATTTGACTTGTTCTAATGAGAGACGGTCGGCGCGAGTGGGGTCGCGGTAGCAGAAGGCGCACTTGAGGTTGCACTCGTTGGTGAGTCCAAGGCCGAGCGAAATGCCGGTATTCGGCTTGACAGTCTTCGGAATGGTAGACCAAGGTGCCGGCTTGACGTCGCTCATTCATCCCCCCGATCCAGGTGTTGCACAGCTTGCCAAAGAATACATCTAACGGGCAACGCCGAAGAATTCTCGTCGTCTGCCGAGCTTACGCTCCAGAGCGAAGCCCCGCACCGAATGGTGCTGGACGCAGTCGAGGGAAAGCGGGATGCAAATAGGGATCTCTCCCCTGGCCCGCGCCCCCTCGCAACGGCGGGGCAACAATCCCTGTACAATAGCAATCTATGTTTGGCGGGACTCTTATGCGCCAGGTGATCCTCTGGGCCGGACTTCTCCTTGCCGCCGGGCTGCCCGTCTATTCGCAGACCCCTGCGAAGCCTTCCAGTCGCCCGCCCCAGAATGCAACGCCCACATTCAAACCCGAGCCCGAGAAGGCGAAAAAAGCATTCAAACAAGGAATGAAGGCGGAGCAGGCCGAAGAATGGCAAGGGGCTTATGACGCGTTCTTCGACGCGGTAAATTGGGCGCCGGACGTGCAGCAGTATCTGACGCACCGCGAGCTGGCGCGCAGCCGCCTGGTGCAGCAGATGATGGACCATGCCGAGCGCGAAGCGGTCTCCGGGCGCCTCGACGAAGCGCGCAAAGAACTGCTGGCGGCGCGCACGCTCGACCCGACGAACAGCGTGGTGCGCGAGCGCTACGCGGAATTGACCGCGCTGCGTCCCGGCCCGCTCGAGCAGATGGCGCCGGACATGAAGCTGGAGGCGCCCCCGGTCTTGCAGCACCTGGAAGGCAAACGGAACTTCGATATCCGCGGAGCCACCATCGCGGCGTACCAGAATCTAGCGCGGCAATTCGGCGTCGAAGTGGCTTTCGACGTGGATCTGCGCCCCCGGCAAGTCCGTCTCAAAATGTCCGATCTGGATTTCCCCACCGCCGCGCGGCTGTTGGAGCGAATGACCGGGACATTCTGGCGGCCGCTGACGAATCACCTTTTCTTCGTGGCCGAGGACAATGCGCAGAAGCGCAAGGATTACGGCATCTCCATCGTGCGCACGGTTCTGTTGCCTGCGTCGGAATCGCCGGAACAGATGACGGAACTCGCTCGCCTGGTGCGCGACGTTGCCGGAATCACCCGCTCGGACCTGGACCAGCGCAGCGGCACGCTGACATTGCGAGCATCGCCGCAGGCCATGGCTATAGCCACGGCGATGATCGAGGACCTGGAGCAGCCGCGCGCCGAAATGGTTCTGGAAATCGAAATCCTGGAAGTGGACCGGAATTACGCGCGGCTGCTGGGTGTGAGTCCGCCCGAAACCGGAAAGCTGTTTTCCATCAGCAAGGCGGAAGTTTTGCAGGCGCTGCAATCTCCCTCGGGCCTGGCCACGGTGCTGCAGGAAATATTCGGCACGCCATCTTCCCTGAGCGGACTGACGCCGTCGCAAATCGCGTCGCTGCTCAGCTCCGGGAATGTAAACTTGAGTTCGCTGATCCCCCCGCTGCTTGCATTCGGCGGCGGCTACACCACGTTTCTGTACACGTTGTCCGGCGCGGCGGCAAATTATTCGGAGATGCTGTCGCTGGTGCGCCATGGGCGGCGCATCCTGCTGCGCACCGAAGACGGCAAACCCGCCACATTTTTCGTCGGAGAACGATTCCCTGTCACGCTGGCGCAATTTTCACCGAGCCTCGAAGGGACCGGGGGTAATGTGCCCGGCGTAGTGTCCACGAACTTTCCCACCACGAATTTTGCTACCGGCAACGCGCCCACATTTGTAGCCTCGGGCGTGACGCGAAGCACGGGCGGCAATATCGATTTGCTGGTGGCCAACAACACGGACAATACGTTGTCCATTTTCCTCGGAAACGGCGACGGAACCTTTGCGTCGCCGGCTACGCTGGCTACCGGAAATGGGCCGGTCTGGATTGCCACCGGAAATTTCAACACCGATACAACCAAGCCCGGCGCGGACCAGATCCTGGACCTGGCGGTGGTGAACCACGGCGACAATTCCCTGTCCATTTTTCTGGGCAACGGCGACGGAACATTTAAGCCGGCAACGCCGCCGACTCTTTCCACCGGCACGGGCAGCGGCCCGGTGTCCGTCGTGGCTACAAATTTGACGGCCAGCGGGTTCACCGACATCGTGGCGGCGAATCACGCCAACAACACGCTTTCCGTTTTTCTTGGCAACGGCGATGGAACTTTCAAGACGCCCGCGACCATCTCCACCGGCCACTCGCCCACCTCCATCGCTGCCGCCGATTTGAACGCCGACGGCAAAATCGATCTGGCGGTCACCAACGATGCGGACAACACCGTCTCCGTGTTTCTCGGAAACGGCGACGGGACATTCCAGAATCGCGTGGACTATCCCACCGGCAATTCTCCCGTTTGGATTTCAACCGGTGATTTCAACGGCGACAGCGCTCTGGACCTGGCGGTGGCCAACAACGGCGCCCCGACGAGCACGAAGACCGGAAACACCGTTTCCATTCTCCTGAACCAGTTGAACACGGCGGGAAACCCGACCGGGACGTTTGCGACCAACATTGATTTTCCCGCGGGCAACGGGCCCAGTTCGATTGCCGTGGCAGACTTTAACGTGGACGGCCGCCTGGACCTGGTGGTGACGGACCAGACGGACAACGCCATCTCCCTCCTGCTCGGTTTGGGAAACGGACTCTTCGGGCCCAACTTCGAACTCCCGGTGCAGACCGACCCGGTCTCGATCGTGTCGGCGGATTTCGACGCAAACAGCAAGCCGGACGTGGCCGTCGCCAACCACGGGTCGAATACCGTGTCGGTAATTTTGAACGATTCTGTTTTCAGTGTAGGCAACGGTCTGACGCAAAATCCATTTCCCGGCGTGCAGTATCTGGATCTGGGCGTGAAGGTGAAGGCCACCCCCCGGGTGCATCCGAACAACGAAGTGACGCTGATTTTGAATTTCGAATTGAGCAGCCTGACGGCGCAATCCTTCAATGGCATTCCCGTAATCGCCAGCCAGGCCATCACCCAGACGGTGCGTCTGAAGAACGACGAAACCACAGCCATCGCCGGCATCATGCAACCGACGGAGACCCGCAACGTGGGCGGCTCGCCGGGCCTCGCGCAGTTGCCCGGCGCGGGATACCTGTTTGGAACCGTGGACACGGAGAATCAGACCTCGGAATTGCTGATTCTGATTACTCCGCGAACGGTGGCGCTGGCGCCGCACAAGGATCATGTGATTTACGCCGGGCGCGGCGCCACAGAAGGACAGGGATCAACCGGGCCATCGCAGCGGGATCGGCAAATCCAGCCCATCGTGCCGCAACCTCCGCAGCCGGAGACGAATCCACAAACCGAGCCTCAGCCTCCGCCACACCCGTAGCCAGCCATGAAAATCCCAGGGAGACTTCTGCGCCTACGGCGAAACTTCGAGCACCACCACCGGCTGATAGGTGCGCGGAACCACTGGCTCGGCGATGGCAATCAACTGGCCCTGCTGGTTGAACACGCGCAGACGCGCAGGCTTCCACTCACCGGTGTCGAGCTGTGCCGGCGCGCCCTGCGAAGGAATAATGTGGCCGGGATGAATCTGCGCCAGCGGCAAGTTGAATTTCGCGCCGTGGCGCACGCGCTTTTCGATGATGGGCAGCACCGTGGCGCGCGGCAGTTCCGGGAGAAGATTTTCGAGCGGGATGACGTGTTCAGCCAGGCGTCCCGCGTTCGCAGCTTCCGCAAGCGTCGCCAACGGCACAGCCTGGTCGAGCGTGAATTCGCCCACGGCGGTGCGAACAATTTCAACCAGGTGCGCCCCGGAGCCTTGCAATTTACCCATGTCGTGCGCGAGCGACCGGATGTAAGTTCCTGCGCCGCACTCCACAACGAACCGGGCCACGGCCCCATCGATGCTCGTCAACCGGAATTCGTACACTTCCACGTTGACCGGCTGGAGCTCGACGGGCTTGTGTTTGCGCGCCAGTTGGTGAGCCGGACGCCCGTGAATTTTCTTGGCAGAAAATGGCGGCGGAGCCTGTTGAATGCTGCCGATAAATTGCGACGCCCAGGCGGTGATTTGCTCCGCGTTCAATTCCGGAGCGGAGTCCGGGCCGAGCGCTTCTCCATCGGCATCGTACGTGTCGGTGGCAAAGCCGAAGCGGACTGCACAAGTGTAGCGCTTGCGGCGGCCAGAGTAGAAGCGAGCGAGACGGGTGGCGCGTCCCAGGGCCAGCACCAGCACTCCCGTCGCCAGCGGGTCCAGCGTGCCCAGGTGGCCGATGCCACGAAATCCTGCGAGACGCCGGACGGCTTCGACGATGTCGTGCGAAGTTTTTGCCTGTGGCTTGTCAACGACGATGATTCCATCGAAGGCGGGCGGTTTGGGAAGTCGAGGCATGCAATTGGGTGCGTCGCTTTTTGTGCCGGCAGCGCGGCGGCGAATTTTTCAGGCGGGCCGGGGCTACTCCTCTTCCTTCCTGACGTCGCGAAGCAGTTGGTCGACGCGCAGGCCCTGCACTTCGGCACGATCCACGATGAATATAACTTCGGGCGCGCGGCGGAGTCGCAAACGCTCCACCAACTCGTGGCGCACAAAACCGGCAGCGGCTTTGAGTCCCGCCAGAGCGGCGGTGCGCTCGGCGGGAGTTTCGTCGCCATCGAAGCTGATAAAAATATGCACCGCGCGCATGCCCGGCGCTGCGCGCACCTCGGACACAATCATGGGAAGCGCCAGACGCGGGTCTTTCAGCTCGCCTGCCAGCATCAGGCTCACTTCGTTGCGAATTTCTTCCGCGATGCGCTCGGAGCGATGGCCGCCGATGGTCATTCGCCGTCCTCAAAATATTCGATTTCACGCGACACCAGGTCGCGCCCGAGCAAGCGCTCGGATTCCTGTGCGATGGTTTCCAGGGATTCTTCCAGATGCCTTGCGTCGCCGGAAATGCTCACCACGCCCACGCGCGACCGCTGCCACAAATCCTGGTGCTCCAGCTCCGCCACGGCCACGTTGAAATGCGCGCGCAACCGGTCTTTCAGGCTGCGCAGAACCTGCCGCTTGTCTTTGAGAGAGCGCGCATCCGGGATGTGAATTTCCAGGGTGAGGAGGCCGATAGTCATGTCCGCTCCCGAAATTTCTGGGGAAACGGCTAGTTCTAAAAATGCCGTTAATTCCGGCGCGCTTCGGCGCTTTCCTGCGCGCGGGCTCGATCCGCCACGTTCACCAGCTCCGGCGCGGCAGTTTTCTCCATCTTGAAGCATTCCAGCACGTCGCCGACTTTTACGTCGCTGAAATTCGAAACACCCACGCCGCATTCAAATCCCTGGCGCACTTCATTGACGTCTTCCTTGAAGCGCCGCAGCGAGCTGACTTTGCCGGTGTAGATGACCACGTTGTCGCGCAGCACGCGCACGTCCGCATCGCGTTTCAGGATGCCGTCCTGCACCGAGCAGCCGGCGATCATGCCCACTCCCTTCACGCGGAACGTGTCGCGAACTTCGGCGCGTCCGAGATAGGTTTCCTTGATGATCGGAGAAAGCAATCCGGCGACGGCCTTCTTCAATTCGTCGAGCAGCTCGTAGATGATCGTGTGCAGGCGGATGTCCACGCCTTCGCGCTGGGCCAGTTCGGTGGCTTTGCGCTCGGGACGGACGTTGAAAGCCACGATGACGGCATTCGAAGCGGAGGCCAGCAGCACATCGGTTTCTGTGACGGCGCCGACGCTGGCATGAATCACTTTCAGTTTCACACGCTCATTCGAGAGCTTCGGCAGCATTTCGGTGAGAACTTCGACCGAGCCTTGCACGTCGGCCTTCACCACCACCGGCAATTCCTTCACCTCGCCGGCGCGCAGTTGTTCGTGCAACTGGTCCAGTGTGAGGCGGCCGGAAGAAGCGGTGCGCGCGAGTGTTGCCTCGCGTTGCTTCGATTGCCGGTATTCGACGATGTGGCGGGCCTTGGCTTCGTCGGCCACCTGGAACTGGTCCCCAGCTTCCGGGATGCCCTGCAGACCAAGAACTTCGACGGGCGTGGCAGGTCCCGCTTTCTTAATGGGCGCGCCGCGATCGTCAAACATGGCGCGGACTTTGCCGTACACGGCGCCGACGATAAAGACGTCGCCGACATGCAGCGTGCCATTCTGAACGAGAACGGTGGCAACCGGGCCGCGGCCTTTGTCCACGCGCGATTCGAGAACCGTGCCGCTGGCAGGCGCATCTGGGTCGGCCTTCAGCTCCGCCAAATCGCCGGTGAGCAGAATCATCTCAAGAAGTTTATCCAGGTTCTTTTTCGTCTTGGCAGAAACTTCCACCATAACGGTGTTGCCGCCCCACTCTTCTGGCATCAGCTTGCGATCGGAAAGCTGTCGCTTGACGCGCTCGGGTTGCGCGTCGGGCTTGTCAATCTTGTTGATAGCCACGACGATGGGCACGCCCGCTGCTTGTGCGTGATCGATGGCTTCTTCGGTTTGTGGCATCACGCCGTCGTCGGCGCCCACAACCAAAACGACGATGTCGGTAACTTTCGCGCCGCGAGCACGCATGCGCGTGAACGCTTCGTGGCCTGGCGTATCAATGAACACGATACGGCGGCCGTCGATGCGGGCTTCATAGGCGCCGATGTGCTGCGTGATTCCGCCGGCCTCACCTGCGGCCACTTCCGTTTCGCGGATGGCGTCGAGCAGGCTGGTCTTGCCGTGGTCCACGTGACCCATGACGGTGACCACGGGCGCGCGCGGCTGCAGATTGCCGGAACGCTCCTCGCGGACCTTTTCTTCCTCGACGACCTGTTGTTCGAACGTGACCACCTTCACGATGCCGTTGAAGGCTTCGGCGAGGCTGGTGGCCGTCTGCGCGTCGAGCGCCTGGTTGATGCTGGCAAAGACGCCGCGGTCGAGCAGCGTCTTCAGCAAATCCTTGGCGCGGATGTCGAGCTTCTCCGCCAGTTCGCGAACGGTGATTCCTTCGGTCACGACTACGTCGCGCGGCTCACGATGAACCGGAGCGACCGGTTCCGCCTGCGCCGTGCGCGCCGAACCTGCACCGGCACGCGTCCGGACGGGGTGAAGTTTGCGTTCGCCCTCGGCAAATCGCTTTTCAATCAGCGGGCGGCCGCGTGAAGCGGGCGGTTTTCGCGCATAGAGCGGCTTGCCCGGCTCCGCTTTCGGAACGCCGGCGCCGGGGCGCTGCGCTCCAATCGGGGCATTACTCGGACGTCCACCGCCGGGGCGCTGCGGAAATCCACCGGGACGCGGCGGACCACCCGGGCGAGTTTGTCCGCCAGCGGCGGGGCGCATGCCTTGCGGCGCGCCGGGCCTTTGCCCAGGACCTGAAGGACCGCTGGGACGATACGGAGGTCGCTGGCCGGGGGCCGGGCCACCGGGTCTTTGTGCACCTGAACCAGTGGCGGCAGGCCGCTGCTGCATTGGAGATGCTGGACGAACGGGTGCTCCGGAAGGTGGAGCAGGCCGCGGAGTAGCTGCAGGTGATTTTGCCGTTGTGGGTGCAGCAGCGGTAGCTGCGGGTGCGACTCCCGGTTTTGGCGGAGCAACAACAGGATGAGCCGCGGCAGGAGCAGCAGTAGACGCTGGTGCGCCCGCGGGCCGTGCCGGCACCACCGCGGGCCTTGACGGCGCGCCAGGCGGAACTGCGCCGGGTGCAGCAGTCTTAGCAGCGATACCGGGAGCAGCCGAAGCGCCGGGGATACCGGGCTTCGCAGCAGCAGGAGGAGCAGCCGCGGCCGCAGGACGCGCAGCGGGCCGGGCCTTGGCAGCCTTGGCCTTGGCTTCCTTCTCCGCTTCCGCGGCAGCTTCCTTGGCTGCCAATTCCTGAAAATGCTTCCGCGCCAACTCGGCGTGATTCAAATCGAGCGAACTCGAGTGCGTCTTCTTGTCCGTGACGCCGATCTCCGGCAGGAAATCGATCAGCACCTTGGCCTTGATCTCGAGTTCCCTGGCCAGCTCGTTGATGCGGATTTGATTGGGATCTGACATTCGTCTCCGTGTCTTGAAACTATTGCGCCGAATCGCTCAGCGTCCGAGCGCTACTCGCCGGAACTCTCCTTCTTCTCAGCCGTGGCTGCCGAGGCTTCCGCCTCTTCCGATGCTTCAGCCTCCTGCGCCGGGACCGCTTCAGCAACTTCGGCTACGCTTGCTTCCGATGATTCCGAAGATTCCTCGGCTTGCACGGGCGCTGCTTCCTCGACAGCAACGACAGCTTCCGCTGCTTCGGCGATGGCTTCTGGTTGGGGCTCGGCCGCAGCTTCGCTTTCAGCCGGAGCGGCAACCGCCTGTGCCTCCAGCATTTCGAAATAAGCGGCAACGGACTGGTGAATCTTCTCCACCATTTTTTCGCCGATGCCGGGAATTTCGACAAGTTGTTCCGGAGTCATGTCCGCGAGTTTCTCGACGGAAGTGACGCCGTGCGCTTCCAGCTTCTCAATGGTTTTCGGCCCGACACCCGCCAACTCCGTGAGCGGCGTGCCGGGAGCGGTGAGAGCGGCCATCTGCGCTTCGATTTCGCGGCGCTTCTCTTCTTCGCTCTTGATGTCAATGTTCCAGCCGATCAGCTTGCTGGCCAAGCGAACGTTCTGGCCCTTCTTGCCGATGGCCAGCGAAAGCTGGGTGTCTTCGACGATCACTTCCAGGCGCTTTTCCTCGGGATCGACAATCTGGACGCGCGTGACCTTCGCCGGGCTCAAGGCTTTCTGCGCGAACGCGATGGTCTCCTCGCTAAAGGGAATGATGTCGATTTTTTCGCCGCGCAGTTCGCGGATAATGGATTGCACGCGCATGCCCTTCATGCCCACGCAAGCGCCCACCGGATCCACGTCCTTGTCGCGGCTCTCGACGGCAATCTTGGTGCGCTCTCCTGCCTCGCGAGCCACGGCGCGGATCTGCACCGTGCCATCATAAATTTCCGGCACTTCCATTTCGAACAGCCGCTGCACCAGCGCGGGATCGGCGCGCGAGACAACCACCTGCGGGCCTTTGGCGGCGCGCTCCACTGCGCGAATCGTGGTGCGCAGCCGGTCGCCCACGTTGTAAGCTTCCAGGCGCGACTGCTCGCGCTTGGGCAGGCGCGCTTCGGTGCGGCCCAGGTCCACGATGATGTCCGGACCTTCCAATCGCTTGACGATGCAATTAACCAGCTCGCCCACGCGGGTGTGGAACTCGTTGTAAATGGTGTCGCGCTCGGCTTCGCGAACTTTTTGCAGGATGACCTGCTTGGCCGTCTGCGCCGCGATTCTTCCCAGCACATCCGTGGGCTTCGTCTCGGTCACTTCGCCGCCGACTTCAATCCCCGGATTCCGCTTGCGCGCGTCGTTGAGCGAAATTTCGCGCAACGGATCGGTGACTTCGTCCACCACGACGTGCACTGAAAACACGTCCACCTGGCCGGTTTCCGGATTGAACTTCGAGCGGAGTTCTTCTTCGGTGCGGTAATACTTCCGCGCCGCAACCACCATCGCGTCCTCAATGGCCGCGACGATGATCTCCGGTTCAATGTGTTTTTCCCGGCTGATCTGCTCAATTGTCTGGTACAGCAGACTCGCCATCCCTGTTTCTCCCTAGAATTCCACTTTCAGGTTCGCCTTGCGAATCGCGGCAAAGGGCACGCTTACTTCATGGTTCTTCAGCGCCAACTTCACCAGCCCGTCCGTGAATCCCGCCAGCCGTCCCTCAAGATACTTCTGGTTCTCCACCGGCTCGTTCACCCAGACCTGCGCCAAGCGTCCCACGAACCGCTCGTAATCCGCCGGCTTGATCAGTTTGCGATCCAGGCCCGGCGAACTGACTTCCAAAATGTAGCCGCTGGCGCCGGGCACCAGCTCTTCGACGTCCAGGATTGCGCTCAGCTCGGAGCTGACCCGCTCGCAATCCTTGTGGGTTACACCCAGCCCTTCCGGATTCTCGGGGCCCGGCATCCGGTCCAGATAGACGCGCAGCAACCGCTGCTTGCCTACCTTCCACTCCACGTCGAAAACTTCCAGGCCTTGCGAGCGAGCCACCCGCTCAGCAGCCTCGCGAATCTTTCCCAGGTCCATTCTCTTCTACAGACGGGGTTTAACCCCGGCCGGCACCAGTGCGCCCCGGGCCCTTTTCGCGCCCAACAAAAAAGTGGGCTCGCGCCCACTCGGTCTTGCGCCAAATCTGGGAGACGCCAGTATAGGCCGGAAGGCAGGAAAAAGGCAAGCCGCCCATAGGGCATCAAAAATCGGTTTGGGAGCGGGATGGCCGCTGGCAAGTTCGACGGCGGCGTTAGCGTCGCAGGGACTATTTCTCCTCAGCAATGCTTGCCTGTTAACGTCCTTTAGTTTATAAGCAACCACAAGCGCGACCGGCAAGACCTCGGGAGGCTCTCATGCAGCGGCGCAGTTTCCTCACCTTCATGTGGATGGCACTGGGCGCCGGCGTCGCAACGCATTTGGCGGCTCAGGATGACAACAAGTGGGACAATTTCAAGATTGACCGCTCGCGCGGAATCCTGCGTGACGCCTACGACGCGGTAAAGAAGCACTACTACGATCCCAACTTTCACGGCGTCGATCTGGAAGCCCGCTACCGCGAGTTCGATGAAAAAGTCCGCAACGCCGGGTCGCTGGGGCGCGCCTTCGGCATGGTCGCGGCATTTCTGGACGAGTTGAAGGATTCACACACATTCTTCCGGCCGCCGAGCCGCCCCTTTCGCCTGGATTACGGTTACCGCATCCAGATGTTTGGCGAGAACTGCTTCGTGACCCGTGTCCGGCCAGGAACGGACGCCGTGTCGAAAATTCATCCCGGCGACGAAATCATCCATTTCAACAACTTCGGCGTGAGCCGTCAAAACCTTTGGAAGGTGAATTACTTCTTCAATTCATTGTCACCCCAGGGCGCATCGTTGGTAGACATCCTAAATGCCGACGGAAAAGTAGATAAGTTGAAGATCGACGCCAAAATGGTGCAATTAAAGCGAGTGATGGACATTTCCCGCGGGTCGGACAGTGACGACATCTGGCAGCTCATCCGCCAGGAAGAAAACTGGGACCATTTTGTGCGCCAGCGTTTCCTCGAGAAAGACGGGGTAATGGCCTGGAAGATGCCGGAATTCGATCTCACGGACAGCGAAGTGGACCGCATGTTCGGCACGGTGCGCAAAAACAAGATCCTGATACTGGACCTGCGCGAGAATCACGGCGGCGCCGTCGCCACACTCAGCCGCATAGTGGGGAACATCTTCGACCATGATGTGAAGATTGCCGACCGCGTGGGCCGAAAAGAATCAAAACCCCAAATGGCTAAAACAAGGGGTGGGAACGTCTTCACCGGAAAGCTGATCGTATTGATTGACAGTGAATCGGCGTCGGCTTCGGAGTTGTTAGCACGATTGGTGCAGCTCGAACACCGTGGAACAGTGATCGGCGACCGCAGTGCAGGCGCGGTGATGGAGGCAAAGCATTATCGCTACGAGCAAGGCGCGGACGTGAAGTTCTTCTACAGCTTTTCCGTTACCGACGCCGACCTCATCATGACGGACGGAAAGAGCCTGGAACACGTGGGCGTGGTCCCAGACGAAAGATCCCTGCCAATGTCGCAGGACATTGCCAGCGGGGCCGATCCGGTATTGGCGCGTGCTTTCGAATTGGCCGGTGTCGCCATAACGCCCGCGGACGCAGGAAAACTTTTCCCCTTCGAATGGGAGCCATTCTGAACTGCTCCCGGGCCACCCGCGCGCCCGCCGGAATCTCTCAGGACTTCGCTTTCTTCGACGGTTTCGAATTTGTCGAACTGTTGAGGGCCACCGCTTGGCGAACCAGCGCCTTAAAGGCGGACTCGTCCACTTCTTCTCCTTCGTGGATGTCGATGGCGCGGCGTGTGTTTCCGTCGAGACTCGAGTTGAACAGACGGGCCGGGTCCTTCAGAGACGCGCCCTTGGCGAAGGTAAGCTTCACGACCTTCTTGTAGGATTCGCCGGTGCAGATGATGCCGTCGTGCGACCAAGTCGGAGTGCCCATCCACTTCCACTCCTCGACGACGTCCGAGTCTGCTGCCTTGATGAGCTTGCGCATTCTGCTGAGGGTTTCCCCGCGCCAGTCCCCGAGTTCGGCGATTCTTTTGGAGATGAGCTCCGATGCCGATCGGCCTTGGCTCGCGCCCGGCTTTATCATGTTCTCATCCTATTTGAATTTGTTTTTGAATTTGCATTTGAATTTGCGGGCATGTCCGCCGTAGCCTCAGCGGAGGCGGATGCCCCGCTCTTCGCCCGCCCTTGGCGAAGGGCGGGTTGCCTTTGACGTTGCCATTTCCTGTGGTCAGGAGAAATTCAAAACCTCCCGCCCGCCCGTCACACGAATATGTGGGGAACGAACGTGCTGAGATTGTTCGTAATTGGCCCGGTCGATTCGCGAATGCCGATGCCCGCTGATTCCTGGTCAATGACCCAACTTCCGACGACGGAATAGTGTCCATCGGCTCTGAACACGGGCCCGATTCCCTGGAAGATGAATCCTTCTTCGCCGTACTCGCCTGCCGTAGCGACGTTGCCGACACTCGAGTGGTATTCGATGTTCCACCCTTCCCGTGAAAGCTTCGGCTTCCTGACATACTCCGACAGATCATGCGGGCCGTCGAAATACGCGGGCAATAGATTTGGATGCCCAGGATTGAGTTCCCAGAGGATGGGAAGAATTCCTTTGTTTGAGAAGAGCATTTTCCAGATCGGCTCAATCCAGTTCATTTCGCGATAGGTGGAGAGAAGGTGCGGGCCGAATTGTTCGTGAACCAGCCACTCCCACGGGTACAACTTGAAAACATCCGTCATCACGCGGTTGGACATGTCCACGAACCGGCGGCCGTTCCAGCCAATGTCACCAACAATGATTCCCGCGGTAGTGCTGCCCGCTTCCTCGGCAGTATCACGCAGGTACGTTGCCGTCATGGTGTCCTCGCCCTGCGGATCGTTGATATGGGCGAAGTGAAGGCGTGTTCCCATGAGGTAATCTTTGAGCTCGCGCCATTTTTTGACCAGCCGTTCGTGAATGGAGTTGAATTGATCAGCGGACTTGAACAGTTCTTCCTTCCAGTACCACTGCACAATGGAGGCCTCCAGAAGGGCCGTGGGCGTGTCTGCGTTGTATTCCAATAGTTTTGGCGGATTCACGCCGTCAAACGCCAGGTCCATCCTTCCATAGATGGCGGGAGGCTCTGTGTCCCAGGCCCACTTGATGAGGGGAACAACCGCAGTTGGAATCGCGAGTTGGTCGAAGCAGTTGTTGTCAATGACGTGCTGTCCCGCCTTGATGGAAAGGTCCTGGAGAGAGTTTGTAGCAGCTTCAAGCGTGTCCACTTCACGCGAGCTGAGTTCGTAGTACACCGACTCATTCCAATACACGCCGTCACCAGTGTGGTGGTAAATCAACCCGAGTTCTTCAACTCTTTTCTCCCATCGAGAGCGAGGTTTTGTAGCGATTCGCTTCATTCGCCCTCTCCGCCACCGTGGCCGGCAGCGGAGGAACCAAATCCCCCGCGCGCTACCCCCACCCCATCAGACCCAAAACTTGCGCCTTCTGGAGCCACATAGGATCCTCCGCCTGGAATGATTGCACCGTGGGCAACAGGACGGGGGGAGTTCATGTAATACCAGTAGTAATACCAATTGGAATGGCCCGGGACATACCCGCCATGCCGATACATGTCTTCGCAGTTATGCGGGTCAATAGCGACGCCGTGAGGATCAACGCAATTGCGAGAAACGGGATGTTCGTCGGAACATCCCGCGAGGGCGGCAGCGATGAACGGGACCAGCCATAACCTCTTGGTCATGCGCGCTCCACCTCAAGCCGTTTTGCGGCCGACTGAGAATTCGGTGGTTGAGCTGAATCCGGCGGCTGGCTCGGCCTTTCGCGTCCGCACTTCTCACAATTAACCACGCCGCGCCGCCGATGATACCACTCGGGTAATTCATCTTGTGCTGCTTTGTCTTGCTGGTGGTTTTGTCTTTGACTCAGTTTTTGAATTTGCATTTGAATTTGCCTTTGAATTTTCAGGCATGTCCGCCGTAGCCTCGGCGGAGGCGGATGCCCCAGTCTTCGCAGTTTTTGCGAAGGCTGGGTTGCCTTTGACGTTGTCGGTTCCTGTGGTCAGGAGAAATTCAAGACCTCCCACCATACCGATTTTGAAGTGGGGGCGCCCGCAAATTCAAGAGCGCAAGCCCGGGCCACCCGAGGCCACATGGATCCTTGACTTAGTCATTCCATTTTTGAATTCCCCCGCGGGCTGGCCAAGGTCCTGCATGAGTAATTTTCGTGAGCAATCCGCTCATCAAATCTGAATATCCGAAGCCCCCGGTGCTGAATGTACCCACCACAACCACGTAGCGGTCTTTTAATTCGTCAGCGTGGGCGACGAGATTTGGATTTCTTACAATCCATACTCCGTTCTTTGTAATTCGGTTGTCGAAATCCTCGCGGCTGACAAAAAGCTCGTCACCTTCGAACTCCAAATGCATGAACCCGGCCACCTTGACAACTTTCCCATCGTACCTTTCGGGGGTTGCAATCAGTTGAATCAAGCTCACGAAGTGGGTCTGGCTTGGGGCGGGATCAGACTGTGAGCCCGGAACCATTGGTAGTGCGATCAGCAAAAACAACAGTACAACTTTGCTCATGGTATGTCTCCCAAAGGGCGAGCCAACCTCTTGGTCTTAACTCCGGATACATCGGCGGTGGGTGGGTGGTCCGGCGTTTCGCGTCAGTCGTTCCCACATTTGACCACGCCGCGCCGCCGATGATACCACTCGGGTAATTCATCTTGTGCTGCTTTGTCTTGCTGGTGGTTTTGTCTTTGACTCAGTTTTTGAATTTGCATTTGAATTTGCCTTTGAATTTTCAGGCATGTCCGCCGTAGCCTCGGCGGAGGCGGATGCCCCAGTCTTCGCAGTTTTTGCGAAGGCTGGGTTGCCTTTGACGTTGTCGGTCGGCCCTGCCCGCCCTGTCTCCCAATATCAAAGGCTCAACAAAAATTCACAGTCGAGTACCATTGACCGCGACGCCAGATTCACAGACAGTAACTTGGGGGGATTCTCGGATGCGGTTGTCGAAATCAATCGTGCGGAGTCAAGGTGACCACCCGTCGAGGATCGGCATCCTGCCTGCCCTGAGCTTGCCGAACGGGAGCGACCAACCGGAGCCGAACGGGCAAACCTTCCCAAAATGGAACGCCACAAAGGCGAACAAAAGGCCTGCCCGCCAGGTTTCTGGAGGGCTAATCGCGACACCTACTGATTCTGAATTCCCTGCAATTTACTCAAACCAAAGCCCATACCAAAACCTAATCGCGACTCCAACCACATCATTCTTCTTCCTTCTTCAGATCATCAGGGTTCACATCCCACGCCACCCTCGATCTTTGCCCCTGTGCCTCCTTGCTTCCCTGACTCCTTGCCTCACTGCTTCCCGCACTTCTAATCGTCACATCCCGGAATTAGAATCCGAGATAACCTCCTCTATTGTCAGCAACTTGAAATTTTCTAATCGTCACACATTTGCAGTGTGGGCATCCCCGACGCGCCTGAGGGAGGAATGTTTGGAGTCCGGAAGGGCGAGGAGTTATCCCTGCCGTAAACGATCGACGGGACTTCCTACCGCTTGTGCCTGCCCGCCAGATTTGTGGAGGGCTTGTTCACTTGCGCAAGCATTGCACTATCGCCCTCGGGCTCGCGCTTTCAACATCCGAGGCACACAGATTGAAATCTGTGCTACCAATTCATTGCCTTTTGAATTCCTGCGCGCCAGGTTTGTGGAGGGCTATTCGACACATCCCGAAAGTAGAATTCCCGCCAAGTTGAGGAAAACGAATGGCTTAATTTTTTCTACTCGACACACTCTTGCGTTTTCTGCATCCCGGACGAATCTGCAGGAGGCATGTTTGCAGGCACCGGCGCTGCCGCACGGTGCGGGAGTAAAAAGCAAAGGCCTCCTCGACAGCAAGGAGGCCTTCACAATTTCAAGTTCTGGCTTTGGTGAGCCAGCTGAGCCCGAGTTACGGCTTGGGTTGCGTCTGCCCGGGCTGCGCGGGCTTGGGCGCGGCCGGCTTGGGAGCGGTGGCCGGCTTGGTGGAGGCCGCGCCGCCCTTCACCGGATAATTCTGGTCGTACAGCCGGATGATGTCCTGAGTGATGTCAATCGTGTTGGCCGCGTAGATGACCGGCGTGTTTTGCGCGGAGGTGTCGAAAATGACGGCGTAGCCATTGTCCCGCGAGAATTTGTCGAGAACTTCGACCATTTTCCGCCCGATGCGGTCGACAATTTCACGCTGCGCTTCGTTGAAATCTTCCTGCGTCTCCGTCTGCTTGCGCTGGAGGAGGCGTCCCAGGCGGTCGTACTCCGCCGCGAGGCGGGCCTTTTCCTCGTCGCTGAGGGTGTTGGAGCCGGTGCGCACGCGAGCCTGCAAGTCGTCAATTTGTTTGCGCAGATTATCGAGCTCGGTCTGGCGAGGGGTGAATTGAGATTGCATCTCCGCGGCGGCCTGCTTGCCCTCGGAAGAACTGGTGATGGCCACCTGAACATTGATGACTCCGACTTTCGCCGGAGCGGCCGCGCCGGCCGATTGCGCCCGCAACGCGGGCGTAAACAACAGCGCCGCCAGGGCCGGAACTGCCATTCGCATCTTCATTCTGTCTCCTTGATCGGATATTCCGATAAGTGCAAATCGAGAATTATAGCCGCGCACTCAGAACGCGGTCAATTGTATTCAACGCCCCGTCTAGTGGGGCAGCGGGATCAGCAGAACCCGGTCGTTATTGGGGTCCGCCACGACGGCCAGATTCATGGCCAGGTCAATCCCCACGGAAAATTGTTGCACTTGCGAGACCTGTCCGGAATCGGGCAGGCCGACAATCGCACGTGTTCTTGGCGCGGGGCACTGCGTCCCCTGACCAATCACCGGCGGGCAGGTGTATTCGATCACAGACATGGTGTTGCTGCCCGCATTCACGGTGGCCAGCGTGCTGGTCTGGAAATTGTAATCGAGCGAGGTGGGATTGATGCCCACTTGCACCGTCGTGGCCAAAAACGTTGTTGGGTCGACCAGGGTGAGATTATTTCCGGAACTATTGGCGACCACAAAAAACTGATTGAGCGGGTCGAAAATCACGCCCGTAGGCAGTTGGATGCCGCTGGTCACGCGGTTGGCTGTAAAGGAAGAAACCACATTGACCAGCAGGATGGAACTGCTCTGCGACAACGTGGCCACTGCGGCGAAATTGAAGTCCGGATTGGGGTCAATGGCCACGGCACCGGGATTCTGGTCCACGCTGACAGTGCCGGGCGCAGGGGGCGGATTGTTCTGGAAATTAAAAGTGTGAATAGTGCTGGAAATCCCTGCTGTGATAGTGGCGGCGATTATATCGGGATCAATAGCCACGCCCACGGGGCCCCGACAGGCACCGCAGGAAACAGTGGTTCCTGGCGTATTGCCTGTGACATCTACGACGGTGAAATCATCGCTGCCATTGTTGGCCACGATGGCTTGGCCAGTGCGGGGAAGAACACCAACGCCTTCCGGCGAAGTACCCACGGTGGTGGCGCTGGAGAGGGCGGGCGTGAGGAGCGAGCCAGTGGTCAAGTCAATGAGGCCGACAGAACCGTTGCCGTTGTTGGTGACCACGGCGAGGTCGCGGTCATTGTCCACGGCTACGCCGAACGGCGCGCTTCCGGCGGGCCCGGTAGGAACCGGCTTGATGACCGTCAGGTCCGTGGCGTTCGACAGTTGCCCCGGATTCTGCACCGTGGCGATGAAGCGGTGCGCTTGGCCAAGCATGGCCGGGAGAACAGCGGCCACGAGCTGGTGAGGAGTATTGCTCAGAACGCTCAGCTGCGTTCCATCGAGCAACACCTGGGAACCGGCCACGAAGCCCGTGCCATTGATCGTCAAACGCAGTGCGCTGGCGGTCTGCGCGAAGGTGATCGCCGGACTGGCTGCAATGATCTGCGGAGTGCGGATGTTTCCCCCGAGCGACAGGACGGCCACCTGATTGTCACCCTGATTCACGATCAGGGCGTTGTTTGTCGCGTGGTCTATGGCCACGGCTACAGGGGATGTGCCCACACCGATGTCCTGGTGGAGGACGATGCCGCTGGAAAGATCGGCTACCGTCGCAGAATTGCCCGCAAAATTCGCAACCACGCCGAGATTGTCAAGGGAGTTCACCGCGGCGGCGACGAAACCAGCTTCATTAAACGGCAGCCCATTGTTGGTGAACGTAACTGCATTCACCGACTGGTCCAGCAGGCTGAACGTCGTAAGCGTTGTGCGCAAAGGGTCGGCGAGAAGAACCTGGTGCGTCTCCGTGTTGATGCCCACCCCTTGCACACTGGTAGTGATATTCAGACTCCCGATCGCCCGCGGCGCCCGTCCCCCATCGCCGGCGGCGGGATTGCGGCCAAGATCCACTATGTCCACCGATCCTCCGCCGCCCGGACTGACGACTGCCCAGTTCAAGCGCGGATCCACGGCGATGGCCGGACTTGCGCCGACACTGAAAAATGGCGGCAAGCTGCCACCGATGGTCGTCAGCACGCACGGGGGCGTAGTGCAAGCAGGCTTCAGATTGGGGTTGGGCGTGACCAGGTCAATCACTGTCGCAAGGTTGGTGGATGCATTGACGACCAGCGCGCGGTGCGAAAGCGGGTTAACGCCGACGGTGATCGGTTGCGATCCGGAAGGAGTGAAGGGAGTCAGGTCGATCGTTTGCGCCAGGGTCCGTGTGACCAGGTCAATCACGGCCAGAGAATTGTCGCCATTGTTCACTACGAGTGCCAAATCGTGGGGCAATTGTGTGTCAGCCATGTCGTCAATGGCCACTCCCGTCGGCGCATTCGTGCCGCCGTTGATGACGTTGAGCCCAATCGTTTTGACCACCGTGTTTGTCCCCAGATCGATCAGCGACACGTTTCCGCTGCCGCTATTGGCAACCACTGCCAAGTGCAACGCGTTATCAACGGCAATGGCGGACGGGGCCGTCCCAACAGTAATTCTCGATCCCGGCGCCGAGGGAACGGTCGTCGGCCGCACAGCAAGGTTGATTGCCGAGGGAGCCGCGACACCTGCGTTTTGCACCAAGACGGGATACAGGCCGGGGTCAGTTGCGCCGGCAAACGACACGCCCACGGACAGGTGGCGACTGTCAACGAATGTGGCGCCAGCAGCCTGGCCATTGAATGTCGCCGTGGTTAACCCCGGCGAGTAGTAGCCGCCGGTCAAATTCACGGTCGTGTTGGCAACATTTTGCGGGACGCCGTCGGGATTCGCGGAAATGACCGCGGGGCGAACCGGCGTCAATTGCAGCGCCGGAGCGCCATTGGGTGGATTGATATTGCCGTTCTGCTGCCTCACCCGGATGGACAAGCTCAGCCCACTGCTCCCGGACAACAGGGATCCTGGAATGGTGGCACGAAGGGTAGTCGAATTGATAAAGGTGGTCGGCACCGGGACAAGGTTCGCTCCCACGACCACGGTGCTGGTGATGAAGAATCCCGTTCCGATTACATAGACGTCCTGCTGCACGGAACCCCGACCAGTAGTGGAGGGATCAATGCTTGTGACCGTTGGGACCACGGCAGCTTGCACGTTGATTGTGGCTTGCGCGAAGGGCGATCCAGCTGTCGGCGAGGTGGCGCGAACACTCACAGATCCGCCGGGCGGGACTCCTACAGGTGCGATATAAGTTCCATCGGGCAGTCCGCTACACGGGTTCGGTATCAGTGGCGGTTGGGGACCGGGACAGATGACGCCGATATTGCCATTGCCGGTGCCATCGCCACCAACGATCGGCGGACTATTTCCATTCTGCACTGTCCAGGTGACGGCTTTGTTTTGCGTTCCGGTGACCGTCAATTGCAGGAAAATTTGATCCAGCGTCTCTATCGTTGCCGCAGCAGGTTTGAGAGTAAGGACCACGGCCGAAACGATCTGAACATTCTGCGCGCCCGCGGCAGTGGCCAGAATGCAACTGACAGCCAGAACCTGAAAATTGCTTTGTGTAGGAATGGTAGCGGGGGCGGTGTACAAGCCGGTACTGGTGATAGTTCCAAAGCCGACCAGTGGACTGGAAACTGTCGGGATGGTGCATCCCGCCGGGCCCACCCCCTGCGTGCAATTCGTCGGCTGCTGATTGGATTTGGCTGTGGGAAGACATATTTGCCAGAACACCGTGGAGGTTGTTGAGCCGGTGACGTTGGCAAGGAACTGCACCTGATTTGTCAAGTTCACTGTCACGGTCGAACCCGCGGGGACCGACACGGTGCTGACTGTAATGCCTACGGGCGTGGAATTCCCACCGCAGGCCGCCACCCAGACGGCCAGGAGGGCAACAGCGCCCAATCTCCACAGTCTCATGCTCATTCCTCCCGGCCGAACCGCGGCCGCCAATCCGCCGCTCCCGCGGAGCGTGCGGTCAATTTCTCTCCAACCAGCGCCGGTCCTGTTCATCAGAACGTCCGGCCGACAGTGAAACGGAACGTATGCTTCGGTTCAATCAATCCAGATGGATATCGCTGCACCGCCCGCTGCAGGAACGTATTCAATTGTGGCACGATCTGCGTCTGGTAAATCTCCTGAGTCAGCGACGCTTTTTGCGCGTCGGATAGGAAGAATCCGCCGCCGCAGGTAAAATCTACGGGAATCGTCTTGCCGGCGGTGGAGCAGGCATTCGTCGGTCCGGTAATCGTGTTGGCCTGGCGCAGGAAATTGTACGCATAATAGAACCGAAACGGCGCGTTGACGATAGGCAGCTGAACCACCAGTTCCGCTCCCGTGGAGGTGTGCGGAGTAAAGTTATTCGCCAGCACCGGCAAGTTGCTGGAGATCTTCAGGCTCGGGAAATCAGGATTGGGATACTGCTGCTGCAGCGGCGCCAGGGCCGTAGGATCCAGATTCAATTGCGATTTCCGGATTAGGCCGTTGATGCCCAGGTCGTTGAACAATGCCACGCTCACCGGCCCGGCGATCGGAATGCGGTAGTCCACATTGGCGACCAGCTGGAAATCACCGCCGGGACGATTGGCGAAGAAGGTGACCGTATTGACTGGAATCGACACGGCCGTGGGTAGACCATTGGATCCGATAATTCGGGGGTCCAGATAGGTGATGTTCTGAACCGCCACGTTCGGAACCGGAACGTACGGCGAGATGGTGTAAAAATCGAACCCGCGAATGTCGTTCTCGCCGCCCAGGTAGAAACGGTTGAATGGCGGCACATCCTTGCCTCCATAGCCGGAAATCATGCTGGTCAGCAGGCGCATGCCAATCACGTTGCGTTTCTTGTAGTGCGGCCGGAAATATTCCGCGGTGAAGGTGTTGCTGAAGGTATTCACATTCCCTTGCAGGGGCCCGCCCTCGAGGCTGAACCCGTAAAAATAGCTCTTACCATGGGTCGGGTTTTGAGGATTGTCGATCGTGTTGTAGGTGATCGTCGGCGAGATCTTGCTCGAGCGGATGCCCTTGAGCGCCGACGGACCGGCCAGGCTGCGGAATTGTACCAGTTGAAACAGTAGACTGGCCGATTGGCTGAACGCGGTAATGTCCGTAGTGGTGAAGCCATAGGTGACGCCCACGCGTGTCCACGAGAACCTGCGCAGCGGGTAGCTGGCGAATATGGTGAACCCTTCAGAATCGGTGGCGTAGTTTTGCTGTAAGGCAGGATTAAGCGCCACCTGCTGGCCGACAAGTATGCCTGTCTCACGAGCCTGGTTGTAATTGAACCGGTTCTTGAAAACGGTAAACCCGCTGGCGATGGGCCGGTCAAACAAGTAAGGTTCCGTGAAGCCGAACAGAATGTTCTTCTGCCGGTCACCGACTTCCGCCGAAAAAGTCAGCGTTTCGCCGAGCCCAAGGAAATTGTTGGTCTGATAGGACAGCCCCACGAAGCTGCCGGCTACTCCGCTGACGCCTCCGGAGAAGCTGATGGATTGCTTGCCCTTTTCCTTCACCTTCAGCTTGACGTCCACCGTCCCGGCCTTCTGATTGCGTTTGATCTCGGCGTTCTCCGGTTTGATGGTGTCGAAATAGTTGAGCTGGTTGAGGCGCAGCAGGCTCAACTCCCAGCGCTGGTTGTCGAACAGCGCGCCCTCATCAATCAGCAATTCCCGGCGGATCACTTTGTCGCGCGTGGTGGTGTTGCCGACGAATTCGATGCGGCGCACATAGAAGGGCTTTTGCTGATCCAGATCCATGCGCATGTCCACCACTTTTTTTACGTCATCCACCTCGGTGAAAGGCGTGGCGGTAAAATCAATGTAGCCGTACTGCCCGTACAGCTTTTTATAAGTATCCAGGCCTTTGCGAATCTTTTCCGCTGAAAGAATGTCGCCTTCTTTTAGCGGGAAAACTCGCGCGAGCGCGTCCTGTTTAAATACCAGGCCCTGATCCGGATCCGCGCTGCGAAATGTCAGCTTGCCCAGCCGATACTGAGCGCCCTCTTCGATGGAAACGGTAATATTCGTTTGCTTGCCATGCTTGGAACCCACCAGCGGCCACGGGCCGGGAATGCCGCTCTTATTGACATCGAGCGTTTTCAGCCCCGGATCTTTAACCAACACCTTGAAGTACCCGTGATCCTGGTATAGGCCGCGAACCCCGATTTCCAGATCTTCGTCCAGCTTCTGGCGGTCATAGGTCTTGCTCAGTACCGGAATCTCGGTGATCCCCAGCGGAATGGCGTAGGGGCGGTCGTGCCTCATAGAGCGGATAATTTTCCGCTGCGAGAATGCCTTATTCCCCTCGATCTTGATCTCACCCACTTTTACTTTCGGACCTTCGTTAATGTTGAACACCAGTTTGACGGCGTTGGTCGCAGCGATGCGTTCGAACGTCGGTGTGACCTTGGCGAACTGGCGGCCATGCTCCGCCAGCAGTTCTTTCAACACCACTTCAGCGCGTTTGATTTTGGTGGGATCGAATTGGCTTTCCACCGAAAGTCCAACCTTGCGGTCCTTG
>Ga0210408_10000564_pt1 | contig 46170 bp, 36 predicted proteins | sample IncBWH4MmetaG_FD_155471 | JGI IMG/M metagenome (GOLD analysis project Ga0210408, IMG submission 155471) | Forest soil microbial communities from Barre Woods Harvard Forest LTER site, Petersham, Massachusetts, United States - Inc-BW-H-4-M | ecosystem: Environmental > Terrestrial > Soil >...
AATCCACGCCACCGACAACTCCCCCGCAGCCCTCGAAATCGCCGAAGCCAACGCCGCCCGCCTCCAACTTGAATTCCGCACCGAGAACCAGCGCGCTCCTGAGCCCCGCCTCTTCTTCCACGACACCGACCTGCTCACCGGCCTCGAAACCGCCGCCTACGACTTCGTCGTCTCCAACCCGCCTTATGTCGGCGAAGCGGAAGAAGACACCGTCCAACTCGAAGTCCGCAAATTCGAACCCCGCAACGCGGTCTTCGCGGGTCCCACCGGCCTCGAAGTCATTGCCAACCTGATCCCGGCCGCCCGCGCCGCCCTTAAGCCGGGTGGTTCCCTCATCCTGGAAATCAGCGGCACCATTGCGAGCGGCGTGCGCGCGCTCCTCGCGGGCTGGGAAAACATAACACTGACAAATGATTTGCAAGGAATTCCGCGCGTCGCCTCTGCCCGCAAGCCGCAGTCATAAACTAAAATCATCCGCAGCGGAAGCTGCCGAATCCATAAACCGGACCGCACATCGTGACGAGATGCCCCTATGCAATTGAAACCCTTCCTGCTCGACGCCTGGCTCGACACCTACGAACACGATATCGAATTCAATCTGGCTGCCAGCACCGGCCCCGTCTGGACAGCCAGCGAACTCCTTGAACTCGGCGGCGACCAGGCGCGCGAGCGTTACCTGAATCACAAAGTGGTCTACGGTCGCCCCGCGGGCGCCGACAGCCTCCGCGAAGCCATCGCAGAAATGCAGGGCGTCCCCTTCGATTCTGTGCAGGTGGTTACCGGCGCCTCTGAGGCGTTGACCGTCCTGATGTGGCTCACCGCCGAACCCGGAGCCAACGTCGTCGTGCCCCTGCCCGGCTTCGCGACGTTCTCCGCGCTCGCCGAATCGTTGGGCCTCGAGACGCGTTTCTACCGCGTGCGCCGGGAAAACAACTTCTGCCTCGACGTGGACGAAATCAAGCGCCTCGCCGATTCGAAAACGAAGCTGATCCTGGTCAACAGCCCGCACAATCCCACCGGCGCCACAATGAGCGACGCCGCCATGGAGGCCCTGCACCAGTTCACCTCGCAGCGCGGCATCCAGCTGGTGAGCGACGAAGTCTTTCACCCCATCTATCACGGACGCAAATCAAAGTCCGCCGCGCGCCTCCCGAACGCCACCGTGATCAGCGATCTGTCGAAGGCCTTCTCTTTGGCAGGAACGCGCACCGGATGGATGATTGAGCACGACGCCTCGCGGCGCGAACACTACTGGACTGCCCGCGCCTACTTCTCGGTCTGCAACAACACGGCCGGCGAAATCCTCTCCGAGGTCGCGATTCGCAACCGCCCCACCGTTCTCAGGAAGACGCAGGAAGCCGCCACCCGTAACCTTGCAATGCTCGACCGCTTTATGGGAGATCATCGTGACGTACTAGGCTGGATTCGCCCGCAAGGCGGCATGACGGCTTTCCCCTGGCTGATCAGCGCAGAAGACGCCCGTCCCTTCTGCCAGGCCGCCGCCGCCCACGGCATCCTGTTCGCGCCGGGAGACTGTTTCGACGTCCCCTCGCACTTCCGTCTGGGTTTCGCCGCCGCCGGCGAAGATTTCTCCCGAGGACTAGACCGCCTGCGAGATTTCGTAAAAAGTTGGCCCGCAAGAATGGTCACGGCCTGATCGGGGACTGACCCCCTTTGCTCGGATCAGGACGCGGCTCGCCGCGTCTCTAGCGGGAGACCCCAATTACTTGCATCCTGAGCGAAGTGGGGCGTGAGCCGAACGTAGTCGAAGGACCCCTTATCCGGATGCAATGCCACCCGGCCGGTACGGGATCTCCAACCCGCTGCTCGTTCGCTGGGGAGCGGCACCGCATCTAGGACAGTCGAGCGAAACGCATCCGGGCAAGCCCCGTCTCTGGCGAAATGGAGGGAAGGGGAGGACTTCAGACGCCCCCGAAAACAGACGATTCGTATCAGGGCCTGCCTTCAGGCAGGCCGTAAACCGTCTTTGATATCAATGCGCCTTCAGGCGTTGCCGGAGACCAAGCTAAAACCTCAGCCTCACCCCCACCTGCGCTGCGAACGGAATCCCCACCGTCGTCCCCGGCCCAAAGAAATCCCCCAGCGCCCCGGCTGCAACCCTAACCTGGTTCACGTTCGTAATCGGGCGGCTCGTCGAGCACGAAGCATCCAGGCAGAAGGCCGTCGCGTTCGCGATGTTGTCCACCGGAGTCGGCAGCGCCCCAATATCGCCCACATAGTTGTTCCCCGGATTATTCCGGTTGAACAAATTGAAGAACTCCACAAACGGATTTACCTCCACCCGCTCCTTAATTCGAAACGGTCGCGCCACCCGCAAATCCACCTGCGCAAACGGAGTCCCGCGAAACTGATCCAGCGTCGTCTGCACCCCGTTCACCACCGCACGATTGTTCCCGGTATCCCCCAGCCCATTGATATCCGCCTGCGTGCCGATCGTGAACGGCCGCGCGCTCTCTGCCTGCGCCAGCGTCGACAACTCGAACCCCAGCGGGGCGTGCACCACGCCCGCCAGCACAAACCGGTGCCGCACGTCCTCGCCCGACGGCCCATAGTCCCCCGGCCCAAACGCGTTCAGCGGATTGCACACTCCATTCACGTAATCGAACAACTCCCCCACCACGCAGCCCCACGTTTTCGCCGAAGCCAGCGTGTAGTTCGCAATCAGATTCACGCGCGAACCCACGTTCCCCTGCAGATGTAGCGACATCGCGTCATACGTCGACCGGTTATCCGTCTTGTAGAGCGTCACATTCGGCACCAACGCCTGGTTCGCCGGATCGGGCGCAAACAAATCCGTCCCCGCGATGAAGTTGTAAGCGCGGTAGGCATGATTCCCTTGCTCGTGTGTCCAGTCCACACTCAGTGTCCAGTGCTCATTCAGAGCGCGTTGCAGGCCAGCGCTTGCGTGCAATGCGTACGGCGTTTTGTAATGCGAATCCACCAGCGCTCCCTGGCCTCCGCCTGGAATGCATCCCGCGTCTCCGGGATGCACGCACGCCCCCGACGCCGCATTCACTGCCTGCAACGCGCTCACCCAGCCGTTCTGGGCCAGGTCGTTGTGGTAGATCCCGACCCCCGCGCGAATCACCGTCTGCTCGCTGCGCCCCGGGGAATACGCCAGTCCCAGCCGCGGACCGAACTGGCTTCGATAATCGTGCGGCGTCCCATTCGCCAGCCCAATTCCCAGCGTCTTCATCGTCAGATACGCCGGATTGTCCGCCTGGCTTCGCCCCGACGCGGTCAGCAGTCCGAACGTCGTGTCATACCGCAGCCCGTAATTCACCGTCAGCTGCGAACTCACGCGCCACGAGTCCTGCGCGTACAGTCCCAGTCGCTCCACGCTCTGCGAAAAACGTCCGTCGCCCGCCGGTGTATTGGTGCACCCAATGTTCGGATCCGCCGTCGCACTCACGCACGTCGGATCGAAATAAAACTGCCCCGGGTTGGCTACGTAGAAATCCGGATTGTTCGGATACGTGATCAATGTCTCTTCGGTCCCCGACAACGCCCCGCTCAGCACCGGCTCGTGAATCCAGTTGATGCCGAACTTCGGCGCATGCCGTCCCGTCGCCTGGCTCACGTCGTAGCGCAGCTGGTACTTCTCTTGATTGCGCAACACGGGAAACGCCGTGATCGGCGTCGCGAACTGGTTATCTCCGAACGTCTCAAATCCCGAGATCGTGTGGAACGTCGCGCTGAATGGAAACGCCAGCGCGAATCCCAGGTACTGGTTGCGCGACTCCGTATGATGCAGCCCGCTCGCGCCGAACGTGAACGACCCCAGCCACGTCGGACTGAACGTGTATTGGTTCCCCAGCACCAGGACCAGATAGTTCGATCCCGAGGTTGCCCCCGTCGACGGCAGCGTCGCCTGCTGCACCAGATCATTGCGCGTCGTGTAGTTGTCCCCCGACCCGCGCAGGAACCATTGCGAGCGCGCCGACTGCGCCCAGTCCAGCCGCGCCGTTCCCATGTAATCGTGGAAGGGCACCGCCACGTGGTTCGGTACCGCAATCGAGTTCACCCCAACCGCTTGCCCTTCGTTGTTCACGCCATGAATCAGTCCCGCCGACGCCAAGGCCGCCAGAGCGTTGAACTGCGTCTGGCTGTCCGGGCTGTAGCTTACGCTCGCGTCCTCATGCACCCCCTCGAACGCGGCGAAGAACCACAGCTTGTCCTTCTGCAGCGGCCCGCCCAGCGTCGCCACGTAGTTCTGCCGCGAAAACGGTTGCTTCGGCTCCGGCGCCGGATTGTCAATCGGGAAGCGCACATTCAGGCTCGCCGCCCTCTCGTAAAATGCGCCCGTCCCGTGCCAGTCATTCGTCCCATGCTTGGTCGTGATGACCACCGACCCGCCCACCGTCCGCCCCGTGTCCGCATCCTCCTGCGAAGTCCGCACCGCGAACTCCTGGATCGCGTCCGGGGAAAAGTTCTGCAGAAAGCCGCCGATGTAGTCGTCGGAGTTGTCGCCCCCGTCCACCGACAACTCCACGTTCAGTCCCGAACTCCCTCCGAACGACACCGCCGTGATCCGCGCCTTGGTCGGATCCGACGGCTCCACCGGCTCGGTCCCCGGCACCAGGTACGCGATGTTGGCAAAGCTCCGGCTCGCCAGCGGAATCGTCTCCAGGTCGCGCGCTGTCACCGCGCCCTGATGCACCGCGCTTGCCGTGTCAATCGGTTCGGTCGTTATCGACGACGCCTTGCCCTGCACGTTCACGCTTTCGCCGGCCCCCGCCGGCTTCAGCGTCACCGTCACGTCGCGCACCGTGCTCACCACCACGTCCACGTCCGCGTGCGCATCGCCGAAACCGTTCGCGCTGACCGTCGCCTGATAGGAACCGGGCAACAGCCCCTCAATGCGAAACTCTCCCCGAGCATTGCTGGTCCCCTCGCTGATCTGCGCCGATCCCTTGGACTGCACCACGATCTTCGCCGCAGCAATCCGTCCCCCGGTCGCATCCTGCACCTCGCCGCGCAACGTCCCGCGCGGATTCTGTCCCCACAATGGAGCTGGAAAAAACTCAGCCGCTAACAAAACGAAAGCAACCGTGGCGCGCCACGGTTGCAAACGAAGTGAGGAGATGAAAGAAGATGTAGAGGTCATTGAACGGATGAGTACTCCCGCAACGATCTAACTTGGAGAGTCCGAGACTAGCCGGGAAAGTTCGCCTACTACCAGCTATCGTTGATCCCGAATCGCCCACCGGGAAACTATCCTGAACACCCGGCCATGCCCCCGGGGGTAGCACCAACTCGCGTGAACGGCCGTCCTCGGGAGCCGGCTGAGCGAAGTCGAAGGGTCCAGCCGAGCGCAACTCGGCAGGCTTTTGTGCCCGCCGTACATCTAGTCAGGCGACGCCGAGCGTAGCGAGGCCGGAAGGAATCTGCTTCCTCGTCAATCGCCTCGTCGTCGAAATCCGCCAGCGCGCTCAGAAACTTCCCTCAGCGTCCTTTGCGCACCCTTGCGATCTTTGCGGCGAAAAGCTCTCCTCTCGACTCCAAGAGAAACCTCACGTCGGACCAAAGAAAACTGAGCTGGAGAATAAGCACAGGGTCAGAAAGGAGAATCGACCCGAGGCGAGACTCGAAACTCGAAACCGGAAACTCGAAACCCGAAACCCGAGACCCGAAACCTATCTCTTCACTTCCGCCGCCTGGATCTCCTCCACATCCACCCAGTTCGTCGGATACTTCCCCGTATAGCAAGCGGTGCAATAGGTGGTCTTTTCACCTTCGCCACAAGCCGCCTTCAATCCCTCGAGCGAGAGATAGGCCAGCGAATCCGCGCCCACATACTCACGAATTTCTTCAATCGTTTTATTCGCCGCGATCAGCTGCCGTTTCGACGGCGTGTCTACCCCGTAAAAACAAGGCGAAATCGTCGGCGGACACGAAATCCGCATATGCACTTCTTTCGCCCCCGCGTTGCGCACCATGCGGACGATCTTCTTGCTGGTTGTCCCGCGCACGATCGAATCGTCGATCAGCACCACCCGCTTGCCTTCCAGTAACGAACGCACCGGATTCAGCTTCAACTTCACCCCGAAGTCGCGCACGCTCTGCGTGGGCTCGATGAACGTCCGACCCACGTAGTGGTTGCGGATAAGCCCGAAGCGGAAAGGGATTCTGCTTTCGGCCGCATATCCCACCGCCGCCGTGACGCCCGAATCCGGAACCGGCACCACCACATCCGCATGCACGGGAGCTTCTTGCGCCAGTTGCCGCCCCAGGTTCTCCCGGCTGACCTGCACCGACCGACCGAACACCGAACTGTCCGGCCGCGAAAAATACACGTGCTCGAAAATGCAACTCGACTGCGGCCCGGTCGGTGAGTAGAACCGCGAAGTAATCCCCTCCGGCCCCACAATCACCAGTTCGCCGGGTTTCACCTCGCGCTCGTAAGTCGCGCCAATCAAATCAAATGCGCAGGTTTCGGAAGCGAACACGATCGTATCCTGCTTCAACCCTTCCTGCGCCGGAATCCGCCCCATCGCCAGCGGCCGGAACCCGCGCGGATCGCGCGCCGCAAACACCCGGTCCGTCGATACCATCACCAATGAAAACGCGCCTTCGACGCGACGCAAAGCGTCCGCCATCGCTTCGGGCAAGGTGTGCTCGCGCGAAAGCGCGATCAGGTGCACGATCACTTCGGTGTCGCTGGTGGTCTGAAAAATCGACCCCTGCGCTTCCAGCCGCGAGCGGATCTCTTGCGCATTCACCAGATTGCCGTTATGCGCGACCGCGATCGACCCCTTATTCGACTGCACCAGGATCGGCTGCGCATTGAGCAGCGCCGAATCCCCGGTCGTCGAGTAACGCGTGTGCCCGATGGCCAGCGTTCCCCGCAACTTAGCCAGCACTTCCTCCGAAAAAATATCCGCGACCAGCCCCATCGAACGGTGCAGCCGCAAGTTCATCCCATCGGAGCTGACAATCCCCGCCGACTCCTGTCCGCGATGCTGCAACGCATGCAGCCCGAGGTAAGCAAGCTTCTCCGCTTCAGGATGCGCATAAATCGCGACCACCCCACACTCTTCCCGAAATTTGTCGGAATGCAGCATTTAGCTATTCGCCCTTAGCAGTTAGCGCAAGCTCTCAGCTCTCGGCAAAACCCGTGCCGAGCGCCACCACTCACGTGAGGACGGCACGCCCCCGGCCGTCCATGCCGAGCAAAGCTCGGCTAGCCTTGCGCTGCGTCCTCAGGGGCCTTTCTTCGTGATTCCAGCGGTCAAAAGCCTTTCCATGTTGAAATTACAAATCTGCACCGCTAGTCCGCCGCCACCGTCTCCGGCTCGGCTCTTAAAGCCTTTTCCAGTGCCGATTCATACACATCGCGCAGTTCCGACACCGAAGCCAACACTACCACCCGTCCATCCAACTTGATTTCCACTTGTTCGGGAACGGTCTCTCCGAGCGCGTCGAGCGAGAGCCCGTATCGTGCCGCTATCTCTTTGATTCCCGCCAGCTGCGCCGGGTCGCACGACATCACCACCCGGCTCGCGTCTTCCCCAAACAAGGCAAATTCCTCTGGCAACTCGTTCGACGCCACATCGACTCGCAACCCAATGCCCTTCGCAAACATCGGCTCGCACAGCGCCACGGCCAATCCGCCCGAAGAGCAATCGTGCGCCGACTCGATCAGTCCCGCCTGGATCATCTCGATAAGGCCCGTTTGCAGAGCCGCTTCCCGCTCCAGTTCCAGCTCCGGCGGATACCCCCACACCGCGCCCAGAATCTCTTTCGCGTACTCCGACGACCCAAATTCGGATTCTACGTCGGTGATATCGCCCGGCTCGGTTGCGCGCAATAGCACAATCGTGCGTCCGGCCTCGCGGAAGTGCATCTTCGCGGTTTTGTGCACATCTTCGAGCACGCCCACAATCCCCAGCACGGGCGTGGGATAGATGCCTTCGCCCAGCGTCTCGTTGTAGAAGCTGACATTTCCGCCCGTGATCGGCACTTCCAGTTCTTCGCATGCTTTGGTGATGCCGTCGACGGTTTGCGAGAACTGCCACATGATGTGCGGTTTCTCGGGATTTCCAAAATTCAAACAATTGGTTGCGCCAATCGGAGTTGCGCCCGAACAAGCCACGTTGCGGCACGCCTCCGCGACCGCATGCATCGCGCCCAGGCGCGGATCGAGATAGCACCAGCGGCCATTTCCATCGAGCGCCATCGCCAGCCCGCGCTGCGAACCCTTGATGCGAATCACCCCAGCATCGCCCGCGCCCGGACCATCCACGGTGTTGGTTTGCACCATGTGGTCGTACTGCTGCCACACCCAGCGCTTGCCGCAGATGTTGGGGCTTGCCAACAGTTGCTTCAGATCCCGGCTGAGGCCGTTGTGTAGAGACGGGGCTGGCCCCGTCTCTGCCCCGACAGAACCGAGCTTGATGCGCGCTGGCATCTCGCGTTCGACCGGCGGTTCCCAGCGTTCTAAAGGACGTTTGTACATGGGCGCATCGTCGGTAAGCGCTTCATTCGGAATCTCGGCGACCAGTTCGCCGTGCTGGCGGACGCGCATCACGTTGTCCCGGGTGACGTGTCCGACTTCGACGGCATCGAGTCCCCACTTCTCGAAAATGCGGAACACTTCCTGCTCGCGGCCTTTCTCGGCCACGAGCAACATGCGTTCCTGCGATTCCGAGAGCATGATCTCGTACGCCGACATGCCAGTTTCGCGGTGGGGCACGCGGTCGAGTTCGATCTCGAGCCCGACTTTGCCGCGCGCGCCCATCTCGCAGGTGGAGCAGGTCAGCCCGGCCGCGCCCATGTCCTGGATCCCGACGATCGCGCCCGTCTGCATGGCCTCGAGACAGGCTTCGAGCAATAGCTTTTCGAGGAACGGGTCGCCCACCTGCACATTGGGCCGTTTCGCCTCGGAAGCTTCGCTGAATTCTTCCGAAGCCATGGTGGCGCCGTGAATTCCGTCTCGCCCCGTCTTCGCCCCGACGTAAATCACCGGGTTGCCTTCGCCCGCGGCCTTCGCGTAGAAGATCTGGTCGCGCCGCACCAGGCCGAGCGCGAACGCATTGACGAGGGGGTTGCCGGAGTAGCACGGCTCGAACTTCGTCTCGCCGCCAAGGTTGGGCACGCCAAAGCAATTCCCGTAAGACGCGACGCCGCTGACCACGCCTTCCATGATGGAGTGGTTCTTGCGGATCTCCGCTGGTAGAGACGGGGCTTGCCCCGTCTCTACCCTGTCGGCGAGTGTCACCGCAATCGGCCCAAACCGCAGCGAATCCATCACCGCCACGGGCCGCGCGCCCATGGTGAAGATGTCGCGCAGGATGCCGCCTACCCCGGTGGTCGCTCCCTGGAACGGCTCGATGAACGAGGGATGGTTGTGCGACTCGATCTTGAAGGCGCAGGCCCAGCCGTCGCCGATGTCGATGATGCCCGCGTTCTCGCCCGGCCCCTGCACCACGAGCTTCGAGCGCGTGGGCAGGCGCTTCAGGTGGACGCGCGACGACTTGTAGGAGCAATGCTCGCTCCACATGACGCTGAAGATGCCCAGTTCGGTGAGCGTGGGCACGCGCCCGCCGAGCAGTTGCTGGATCTTGGCGTACTCCTCGGGCGTCAGCCCGTGCTCCCGGATAAGCTCCGGAGTGATGGCAGGGTTCGGGGGGCGAGTCATGGCTGGAAGATTTATTGTCGCATGAAAAAGCCGTCGTCGGTCGTCGGTCGTTTGGCCCCTGGCTGACAGCTGATGGCTGATAGCCGATCGCTACTGCCATACTTTCGGCCGCAACGGCAGAGTCTTCTTGCGATGGCTTCGCTCGACCGGCGGCGTTCACTTTTGGGAAAACTCGTGCCAGCCCGCGGTAGCCACACGCTGAGTGTGCGGATGTAAGGTTGTTAGCTCTGTGCTATGGACTCACGAGGCGGGTTCGTATGCCGTGCTGCGGAATTCCGGGGTCGGACTGCTCTCGAGTACCCGTTAATCGCGTTTACGGCGTATTTAAGCGACGCGGGAGAGTCGGGTGATGGTTTGCGTCGTCCGGAAGCCGGCATGCGCCAGATCGCGGTTGAACAAAAAACTAAGCTGTGAGCTATCCTGATCGGGCCGGAGCGCGCGTCGCGCGGCTCGGCCGTCAGCTATCAGCCATCAGCTGTCAGCCAACGACTGAGGACCACGACCAACGACCACGACCAACGACGGCCGTCAGCCCCTATACTGGTCGGCGCAATGAAGTCTGTCATCATAGGCACGGCCGGGCATATCGATCACGGCAAGACCGCTTTGGTCAAAGCTCTCACCGGCATCGATGCCGATCGCCTGGAGGAGGAGAAGCGGCGCGGGATCACCATCGACCTCGGGTTTGCCCATTTGGAGTTGGCCGCGCCGAATGGTGAAACGCTCCGGCTTGGGTTCGTCGATGTTCCGGGACACGAAAAGTTCGTGCGCAACATGCTGGCGGGGGTGGGCGGGATCGACCTGGTTTTGCTGGTGATCGCGGCCGACGAGTCCGTCAAGCCGCAGACGCGCGAGCACTTCGACATCTGCCGCCTGCTGGCGGTACGGCGGGGCATCACGGTGCTGACCAAATCGGACGCGGTGGATGCCGAGACGCTCGATGTGGTTCGACTTGAGGTGGAAGAGTTTCTGCGCGGGTCATTCCTCGATCCGAGTCAATCGCCGATCGTAGCGGTCAGTTCGCTCCTGGGTGCGGGCTTGCCGGAGTTGAAGCAGGCGCTGGCGAAAGTCGCCGCTGAAGTTCCGGCGAAAGACCCGACCGCTCTGGCGCGGTTGCCGATCGACCGCGTGTTCACCATGAAAGGCTTTGGCACGGTGGTCACCGGCACGCTGGTCGCGGGCTCGATTCGCAAGGAGGATGAACTCGAAGTCTTTCCGGGCGGGCGGCGAGTGAGGGTGCGGGGCGCGCAGGTGCACGGCGAAGCTGCGGATCAGGCGATTGCGGGGCAGCGCACCGCGCTGAATCTCGCGGGCGTCACCGTGGAAGATCTGGGGCGCGGGATGATGTTGGCACCGCCGGAGACGTTCGTCTCGACCAAGCGCATCGACGTATGCCTCGCGCTGCTGCCCTCGGCGAAGCCGCTGAAGGATCGCGCGCGCGTGCATTTGCACGCCTACACATTCGAGACGGTAGCGGAAGTTGCCTTGCGAGGAGAAAAGCAGGTGAAGCCGGGCGCGAGCGCCTATGCGCAACTGCGCATGGCAGGGCCGACCTTGCTGCTGCCCGGAGATCGCTTCATCGTCCGGCAATTCTCTCCGGTAATCACGATCGGAGGGGGTGTGGTGCTGGACGCGACCCCGGCGGCGCGGGCCAAGAAAGAAACGCTCATGGCTTTCCTGAGAGTGCTCGACGGCCAGAAGCCGGCAAGAGTGCTCGGGGCGCGCATTGCGCGTCGCGGACACGACGGGCTCGCCCTGGAGCAGCTGGTTTCCGAGACCGGATGGCAACGAACGGAGATCAGGAAGGCGCTCGCGGAAGGGGTTCAACAGAAACGCGTCATGCGGCTGGGAGACCGGTACGTGGACGGCCTCGTGGTCGAGGACCTCAAGCGGGTCATGGTCAACACAGTCGAGGTTTTCCACAAGAAGAATCCGCTGGTGCCCGGGATGGGCAAAGAAGAACTCCGCGAGACCGTAAGGGCAACGACCGAGATTTTTGCGGCGGCGGTTGATTTGCTGGTCGGGGAGAAGAAGCTTGAGCTCTCCGGCGACCTGGTCCGCCTGCCCGGGCGCGGCGTGGTCATGAAAGACGATGAGGCCGAGTCGAAGCAGACCATCGAGCAGGCGTTTGCGTCGGCGGGGCTGCAAGTGCCGGCGCTTTATAACGTGCTGGCCGGAGTGAAATTAGACAAGGCGCGGGCGCAGAAGATCGTCACGCTGCTGTTGCGCGACAAGGTGCTCGTGAAGGTGTCGGAGGAGCTGGTGTTCCACCAGTCGGCACTAGCGGAGCTGCGCAAGCAGCTGGCGGCTTACAAGAAGAAGGCGACGGTTGCGGGTGTGGCGAAGATCGATGTAGGTAAATTCAAAGAACTGACGGGCGTGAGCCGCAAGTATGCGATTCCGCTGCTGGAGTATCTGGACCGGGAGCGGGTGACGCGGCGCGTGGGGGATGAGAGGGTGATTTTTTAGGGGCGCGTTTCAAGTTTCAAGTTTCAGGGTTTCAGGTTTCGACTCGGGCATCCCAGATCCCGTCGGAAGAGTCTGGAGCCCGAAAAGCTCGCAAAGTCGGCGCAAAGCTCGCAAAAGGAGGCTTCGGGCCGCGAAGTTGACTCTGGACGGAGAATCCGATCCCTCCTGCCTCCGCTGCGCTCGGCTGGACTCTTCGACTCCGCTCAGGGCAGGCCGCCGAGGGGCGGCCGTCCGCACGCGAGTCTGGCGTCGGACTCGCGCTATACTCTTCCGCCGTAAGGGCTGACTGAGGGAGCACGAACAAATGTCTGCGCCGGGGAACGAGCGTCGAGGGTCTGCGCGGCTCAAGGTTCAGGTGCCGGTGGAAATTTATACCGAGGGCAGCGACGCTCCGCTGCGCGGGGCGACTTCGGATCTGAGCCTAAACGGCTGCTACATCGAAAGCATCTTCCCGATTCCGGTCGGCACGCAACTGGAATTGAAGCTGCAACTGGAAGGCACGCTGCTGGTGGCGGCCACGGTTGTGACCGCGGACCCGCAAGTCGGCAACGGGATCCATTTCACCCGCATGTTGCCCGAGGATATTGAGGAGCTGCGGATGTTTCTCGAAAACGCGGCGAAGACACAGTAGCCGGAGACGCACCGTGCGGGCCTAGCTCCAGTTCACCCCACCCGATTCGCAATCCAGGCTTCTGTCGTCCCTCCGGGACTCGGCCGCATTTCTGGCGATTTCCCCGGACTTACGTCCGGGGCTATGCTCCGCCGCCCGGGCTCTGTCGGATCTTGACCTCACTCGTTTCGCGAAACGCGCGAGATGAATGGACCGCCCGTCCTTTGGGGGTGTGGGCCACCACCTATTCGTAGCGGCCCTCGCGCAGCCAGAGCCGGACCTGTTCTTCCACCGAGAACGCGGTGTCGGGACGGACGGCGAACTTGGATTCCAGCGCGAAGGTGTGCGCTTCAAGCGGGACGGTGTAGTGGGCGTTGCTGCGCAGGAATGCGCGCACGAACAGATCGGCGTAGCGCTCCAGGCCGAGAATCTGGAATTGCACCGCGTGCACCAGCCCATGAAACAAGCTGCGCTCGATGATGAGATCGTTGAACACGATCACATCCACAAAAGTAAGCGAAGCCATGTGCGTGAGCTCGGGCAGGTGCTCGAGGCCGAGGGCGCGGGCTTCCTGGTAAAACGGGGGAGGGGGAAGGCGATGGCCGTGCAACTCGACGGTGCGCACGCGGTCGAGCAGGGCGGGCGCAAAAAACGGGCGCAGCAGCGCCTTCTGCGGTTCCTTCAGCGGAATCCCTCTTTGAAAGTAATATTCACGCTGGCTATCGAGGTAAGCGGTGACAAGGCGCACGGCTTCGCGTACCTGCGCCTCGCTCAGAGGCAGAACGTCGGCTGGCAACTGGTCGCGAATCGAGAGGTAGAACGCACTCAAGGCGAGGGCGGAGCCGATCGTTTTGCGCAGCACTACTTTCTCGCCGTAACGGGCCAAGTCTGCCACCGAAAAGCGCGTACGCAGACGTTCAGTGGCGCACTCGGCGCTCAGCAAATCCATCTGTGCGTGACGCAAGTCTGCATTCATCTGGACGATCGCTAACCGATCGTCCGGGTCATCCCACGAATACATCTCCTGCTACTCCTTCAATTTTGAATTGGGGTCCCTGCGGGTCTTTGCAAACGAACAGGGGGAGGGCCTATACTTGGATTATGTATACACCGTTAAGTATACGCTGTCAACATAATTGCTGCTGTCGGAAACGCGGGTGGGGAGGGGTGAGTTATGCCCAGGCATGCTGATCCGGGGCTGGAGCGGCGGGTGCTCGATGCCGCCCAGGTGCTTTGGCGCAGCGGGGGTGATAAACGGCTTAGTATGAGAGTGTTAGCGAGAGCTGCGCGGACCAATACCCCGGCCATTTACCGCCGTTTCGAGAGCCGCCAGGGAATTTTGCGGGCGTTGCTGTTACGACTTCGTCATGAGCTGTACGAAGTGGTGAGGACGAGCGCGTCGCTGGAGGAGGGGCTCGAGCGCTACCTGGACTTTGCCCTGGCGCGCCCGCAGGAGTACCAGCTCTATCACGCCCACTACCACGAGCTGCTGGGTGAGACGCGGGCTGCCAAGAAGGCGGAAGAATTCGGACCGACCTTTCTGTGGGCACAGAGCAAGCTGGCCGAGCGCGTGCGAGGCAACGACGAACAACACCTGCGGCTGACGTTGGCCCTATGGGGGGTGGCCCATGGGACGGCGATGCTGCTGATTTCGCGTTCGATCCCGGATCACCTTACGGAAGAGCTTCGCTCGGCGTGTCGCGAGGCGATCGCGAGCCTGGTGCGGGAGGCGGGCTCGCGATAAGAGCAGCAGGGCGGTCGCGCGGATGGTTGCAGACGAGCTCTGCGGACAAGAGCGTCCGCGTCCCAAGAAGCATCCACCCTCGGACGGGCGGGCTGGGTACAATGGTTGAACATATGCCAAGGAGGGTGGGAGGTTTGGGTCAGTCGTGTGTTCGGTGGTTTCGAGAGCTTTTGCCTGACGGTCGCTGGTCGACGGGCGGCGCGGTTGCTCTGATTGTTGTGGTGCTAGCGCTTGCGATCGGAGTGCTCGCGGAGGGCGCCGCGTTCGATTTGGCAGGTCCTCCCGTGGAGGTGCGGGTGCGTCGCGGCGAGGTGATCCTGCCCATCTCCGAGGTACCCAACCTGCAGCCGGGAGACCGGCTCTGGGTGCATCCGGACCTGCCGGAAAGCCAGTCCGCGCACTACATCATGATCGTTGCCTTCCTGCGCGGGGTCACCAATCCGCCGCCCGATAACTGGTTCACTAAAGTAGAGACCTGGAACAAGCAGGCACACGACGAGGGCGTTTGGGTGACGGTACCCGACGAAGCCCAGGAGGCGCTGGTGTTTCTGGCGCCTGAGACCGGCGGCGGATTCAGCACGCTGCGGGCGGCGGTGCGAGGCAAGCCGGGTGCATTCGTGCGGGCGGCGCAGGATTTGCATCAGGCGAGTCTTGACCGGGCGCGGCTGGAGAAATACCTAGCCGCGGTGCGGGAGCCGAGCAACGGCGGGACCGACCAGCTGCACGAGCGGACGGTGCTATTGGCGCGGAGTTTGAACATCAAGCTGGAGCAGGAGTGCTTCGACAAGCCGACCGCGCAGCAAGTTCCTTGCCTCACGCAGAATACCGATCAACTCGTGCTCGACGACGCGCATAGCCAGACCATGCTGTCGACACTGACTTCCGGCGCGCAGGTGGACCTGGTCGCGCAAGTGGGCTACACGCCGGTGGCGCGGTCGGGCTACTACAGCCCGTACATCGGCGCAGTGGTCGATATGGCGCGTATTCTGGGCACGACCCACACGGCACAATATCAATACATTCCTGCGCTGCCGCTGCCGCGGCAGAATGCGCTGAACCTGCGGCTGAACAATCCCCCTTCGTTCCGGAATCCGAAGTCGGTGCTGGTGGTGGGACTGCCGCCGGTGGCAGCGGCGGTGCTGCCTGCGCTGCGCGCGGCGGATGCGAAGGCGGTGTACTGCATAGGGAATCCGGACCTGGTGTTGCCGGTGGAAGGGGCGCCGCTGGTGTTTGCCACGGAGCTGGGGCACGATTTTGAGGTGCACCTGGAAAGTAAGGCAGGAGCGAGCCTGAACCTGCCCATCACGGCGGATGCCGAGCGCGGCGGATTCGTGGTGAACACGCGCGGGATGCGGCTGGCCGACCTGCAAGATGAATTCACCGCGAGCGTGCGCGGAGTGTGGGGATTCCAGAAGTTCGATGGGCCGCGTTTTCACATGCGAAGTCCGCGGGCTGCGAAGTGGGTGATTGCGTCGAAAGACGCGAGCGCGCTGATCGTGGGGCGGCAGGATACGCTGCACCTGCAGTCGTCAGACGCGTGCTGTGTGAGCGGGGTCAGCGTGAAGAGTCAGGAGGGCAACGAACTGCCGGCCTCGTGGAAACGGACGAAGGTGGACGAACTGGAAGTCCACGTTCAGCTGCAGGATGAGCCCGCGGGCTGGGTCAGCCTGGCGGTCGAAAAGTTCGGCCTGCATGAGGCGGACAGTATTCCCCTGCATACGTATGCGGAGGCGGGGCGGCTGGACCGGTTCAGCGTGCACGCGGGCGATAGCGAGGGAGTGCTGCGGGGCACGCGGCTGGATGAGGTGACGAGCCTCGACCTTAACGGGATTCGCTTCGTCGCGCTAAACGTTGCACGCGCGAACCAGCTGGATGAACTGCGGATGGCGATGGAGAAGCCCGCGGATAGCGGGTTGCAGGCGGGAACGGTGGGGTCGGCGTCAGTGACGCTCAAGGATGGGCGGGGGTTGCCGGTTGCGGCCGAAGTGAGAGCGCCGCGGCCGAAGGTGCTGCTGATGAGCAAGAGCGTGCAGCTGGATCCGGATGCTCCGATCTCGATGGTGCGGCTGGGAAATCCCGACGAGCAACCGCAGGATGCGCAACTGCATTTCTCGATGAAGGCGCAGGAGCCGGAGACGTTTCCACCGGCAGAAAAGATTGAAGTCGCAACCGCCGATGATTCGTTCCGCGTGCTGCTCAGCATTGCCGACGGCAACCTGACGCTGCAGGACGCCCGGACGATTCTGGGAGTGCTCGACCCGTTGCGGCACCTGGGGCCGTCGGCGTTTGGTGCGCTGAAGTTCCGGGCAGTGAGTGCGGACGGGACCGAGGGCGACTGGCAGCCCCTGGCGAACCTGGTGCGGGTGCCGGTCCTGAAGGAGGTCCGCTGCGTGAACTTACCGCAGAAGCAATGCGTACTGGTAGGGGAGAAACTGTTCTTGCTGGATTCGGTGAGCATGGATGCGGATTTTTCGAGTTCGGTGACGGTACCGGACGGGTTCATGGGCGCGAGTCTGCCAATCCCGGTTCCCAAGGGTAAAGAGCTGTACGTGCGGTTGCGGGATGACCCGTCGATGGTCGATACGGTGGTGCTGCCGGTGGTGACGGCCCAGCCACCCACGAGCGCTACGGCACGGTAGGTTTTGTCAAATCGATGTGGAGTCACGGGAGTCAAAATCCGAAGGTCGATGCAGTCGTGGAATCCCATCTTTGCGCAGAGAACGCGCAAAGTTGGGGCACCCGCGGGCCGCGGCGCGGTGGTTGGTCGACAAGTCTGAGGGCGGTCGAGGCAAAATCTCAAGGTCGATGCAGTTGTGGAATCCCACCTTTGAGCAAAGAAACGCGCAGAGATAGGGCGCCCACGATTCGTGATCGTTTCTATGCGGAGGAAAAAGTGTTTACAGCGAAACGGATTCTTGCGGTTGTCGTGGTCCTGGCCTGCGCGGGCTTCGTCTTTGCGCAAACAACCGGCAAACCGGCTGACCCGGCGGCGCAACCTTTCTCACCGATTCCGGGGCTGGATAAGAGCCTGATGGATACGGCTGCCGATCCCTGCGTCGATTTCTACCAGTACGCCTGCGGACATTGGAGCAAGCTGCATCCGATCCCGAGCGACTCGCCCTACTCTGACCAGTTCTACAACCTGGAGCAGTACAACCGGCAGGTGCTGCACGGAATTCTCGAGAAGGCTGCGGCGGACGACCCGTCGCGCGACGCGAATACGAAAAAGATTGGCGACTACTACGCGAGCTGCATGGATGAGGCGGCGGTGCAGCAGAAAGGGCTGGCGTCGCTGCAGCCAGAGCTGGATCGGATCAACGGACTCACCACCAAGGACCAGTTGCCGGAGTTGCTGGCGCACGATCAGTTGATCAACGTGAACGCATTTCTCGGATATGGGTCACAGCAGGATTTCAAAGACGCGACGCAAACCATCGCGGCGGTGAGCCAGGGAGGCTTGGGCTTGCCGGAGAAAGACTATTACTTCCGCACGGGCGCGAAAGATGAAGAGATCCGCAAGCAATATGTGCAGCACGTTACCAACGTATTGAAGCTGCTGGGGTCGAGCGACAAGCAGGCGGCCAGCGACGCGGCGGCGATCATGAAGCTGGAGACGGCGCTGGCCAAGGTTTCGCTCGATGTGACGTCGCAGCGCGATCCACACAACGTCTACCACATGAAGCCGGTCAAGGACCTGCAGGCCGTGACCCCGCTATTCAAGTGGGATCGGTTCTACTCGACGACCGGGTCACCGGCGTTCAAGGAGATCAACGTCGCCGAGCCGGATTTCTTCAAGGGCCTGAACCAGGTGATCGCCGAGACGGATCTGGCGACGATCAAGGCGTACCTGCGCTGGCAGCTGGTCAGCTCGCTGTCGGGACTGATTCTGCCCAAGGCGCTGGATGAAGAGAAATTCGATTTCGGCGGTCGCAAGCTGGTGGGGATTCCCGAGCAGGAGCCGCGCTGGAAGCGTTGCGTTCGGAGCACCGACAACGCTCTTCCGGAGGCGTTGGGCCAGGCTTACGTCGACCAGCAGTTCCCGGCGGCGAGCAAAGCGAAGGCCGTGCAGATGATTCACGACATCGAGTCAGCGATGGATCAGGACATCGAAGCGCTCGACTGGATGAGCGCCACCACCAAGGCCCGCGCCAAGGAGAAATTGCACTTCATCGCCAACAAAGTGGGCTATCCCGACAAGTGGCGCGACTACTCGAAGCTTGAGATCGCGCGCGGCGACGCTTACGGGAACCATCAGCGGGCGATGGAATTTGAGTCGCACCGCCAACTGGCGAAGATCGGACAACCTCTCGACCGGCAAGAGTGGCTCACCTCCACGCCCACGGTGAACGCGTTCTACAACCCCAGCATGAACGACATTAATTTTCCCGCGGGCGTGCTGCAGCCGGCGTTCTTCGATGGGACGCAGCCGAACGCGCTGAACTATGGGCACATCGGCTTGTTTATGGGGCACGAGATTACGCACGGCTTCGACGATCAGGGGCGGCAGTTCGACGGCCATGGCAACCTGGAAGACTGGTGGACGAAAGAAGATGGCGACAAGTTCAACCAGAAGGCGCAGTGCATTTCAGATGAGTATGCGCAATTCAGCGTAGGCGACACCAAGCTGAACGGAAAGCTCACTCTGGGCGAAAACACGGCGGACAACGGCGGCATGCGGCTGGCGTACCTGGCCTACCTGTCGCGGGCGGCGCAGGATGGCACGGACATGAACACCAAGTCCACCGACGGCTACACGCCGATGCAGCAGTTTTTCTTGGGCTTCGCGCAGGATTGGTGCTCGGTGTGGCGTCCCGAGCTGGAACGGCTGGTGGCAACGACCGATCCACACTCTCCCGACCGTTTCCGTGCGAATGGGGTGCTGGTGAACACACCGGAGTTCGGGAAGGCGTTTGGGTGCAAGGTGGGGCAACCGATGATGCCGGCGAAGATTTGCAGGGTGTGGTGATGGGGACTGATGGACAGGACGAGCGGAACCCTGTACCTGCAGGCAGTGTCGTGCACCCACGCCATGGGCCCGGTGCGCCACTCCCCGTCTCTACCGTCCGGGGCTAAATTCTGTCGCCCCTTTGGGGCTGCTACGGGCGGGGAGCCAACACCGACGCTACTTCGTGATGGCTGACGAACGTACTCATCCGGCTGGGAGCGCTTGGCAGAAAGAAACCCCGCATTGGGGAGTCGGCCTGGTGGAGTGGGGCCAGAACCGGGGAACGACCAACGCGGGGAACCGAACGTGCTTGGATTGAGGACGCATGCTAGTTGAGCCGCAGCCGGATTGGAATACAGGAAACCCTGTACAAAGGGAGAGCAGTAACAGAAAGCACCAAGGGAGACGGGCGGCGCGCCGGGTGGCCCACGAGTGACCCTGGACGTCACATCGCAAGCGACAAGGATTACCGTTTGGTATCGCGATTTTTACAGACAAGACTGTATTTCGTTCGACGTCGAAGCAACGTAGTTTTCACGCGTCCTTATCGCTTTTCTCTGGGGAGGGAGATGGCGGTGGACCGCCGCCCAAACCGTCCAGCTGGCGGTTGGGGTATTTGACCCAATCCTGGCCGCCCTCGCACAAGGGATCGACGTATCTGGGTGTGTCGCCTGGCCGTCAGCGGAGACTTCGAGCGAGAGCCATTTTCAGGGAAGAACGACGCAAGCGATGCCGGAGCTGGTATGTGATGGATGTGAGCGCAGCTCAGATGATCCGTGCTGAACTCCGGAAGCTTATGCTGCGGCAAACCAAAGCCCTGGAAGCAGAGACCTTCGGCGGACTGAGCGAGAAGGAATGGCAGGAGTTCGACGCGAGGCAGGAACGCATCCTGGTGTTGGTTGCGCAGCTTGTTCCCCCCGATCCCGGTTCGCAGGCCGCATAGGACTTAGCCAAAATCTCTTTGTACCTGACGCTGGACACTTGCGGCGTCGAGGCCCCGACCCCGCCCCACCAATCCGCACCGCCAGTTGCAAAACCAGGGGTTATGAGCGCGAAAGAAAAAGTTAACGTCCTCATGGTCGATGACCAGCCCGCGAAGCTACTCACTTATGAGGCGATTCTCCGCGACCTGGACGAAAACCTGATCAAGGCCAGTTCGGGGAAAGAGGCTCTGGCGATTCTGCTCAAAACCGAGGTCGCCGTCGTGCTGCTGGACGTAAGCATGCCCGAGATCGATGGTTTTGAATTGGCCGAGCTGATCCGCCAGCATCCACGCTTTCGCAAGACTGCGATCATCTTTGTATCCGCCGTAAACCTGACCGACTTGGACCGGTTGAAGGGGTACGCCCTAGGCGCGGTGGATTACATTTCCGTTCCGGTGGTCCCGCAGCTGCTGCGTGCGAAAGTCAGTGTCTTTGTTGAGCTGCAACGAAATGCAAAACAGACCGAGGAGTTGAACGCCCAGTTGCGGCAGATGTCCGGCCGCTTGATGACCTTACAAGACGAGGAACGACGCCGCGTTGCGCGCGAGCTGCACGATGGCCTCGGGCAGGACCTCGTCGCCACCAAGCTGCTGTTCGACCGGATTGTGGAAGAGCACTCAGTCCAAATGAAGGTTCAATTGGCCGCCGAAGGGACCGACATTGTTGGCCGCGCGATCCAGCAAGTTCGCACCATTTCGTATCTTTTGCATCCGCCCTTGCTCGACGAGTCAGGATTAGCCTCGGCGCTGAAGTGGTACCTGGACGGAATCGCAAAACGCAGCGGAATCAAAACTTCGCTCGAGGTGCAGCCGCAGAATTTTCCTCGACTGACGGCAGAGTTGGAGACTGCAATCTTCCGAATCGTGCAAGAAGGTCTGACCAACGTTTTCCGGCATTCAAGTGCAAGCCGAAGCTGGGTTCTCCTGAGTCACGAGGAACACCGCATCGTGGTCATGGTTCGGGACGACGGCAAAGGACTGGCGGCGGAGATTGTGGAGTTGCGGCCTGACCGCATCGGAGTCGGGCTCGGAGGGATGAGGCAGCGCGCCATGGAATTCGGTGGCAACTTTCGGGTGAGCAACGCCAATCCTGGTACTCTCGTCGAGGTGTGCATTCCGATTCCAAGTAGACGCTCCGGACTACAAGATAGCCCGCCTGCCGGTTTCTCCACAGCCTAATGGCAGTGCGAAGCAATCGGCTCTTAGGTTGGCTTCACCCGCGAGCCAGACTCCTTGCGCCTCGTGCGGGTTGTTGCCTTCAAATCTCAAGGCAGACGGAGGCGTGGAATCCCACCCTTGCGCACCGAACGCGCAAGGATGGGGCACCCACGCATCGCTTAGTTTCCCACGGTCATTCCGGATCTGTCGCCCCTTTGGGGGCTGCGTCGATGGCTAGTAAGGGTGCAGTAGTGCTAAGCGAGTTGCCGCCGGGGGCGCCTGTCCAGACCTTCCTTAACTACTTGCTTCTCCACAACCGGAACAGCAGCGCGAAGTAATCCAGGCCGACTCGCAGGTTGGCTTTGCTGGCGCCGGCGCGTCTTGGGCCGAAGGTGAAGGGAATCTCGGTTACGGAGCGCACGTCAGCACGAACCAGGATTTCGAGCAGGATCTTGAAGCCACGATTGTGCAAGTCGACGTTCCGCAGGGATGAACGGCGCACCATGAAGAATCCGGCCATGGGATCTTTTACGGAGATGCCGGGCTTCTGCAGTGGGTAGGTCATCCAGATGGCCATGCGCGAGAGCAGGTGGCGCGCGGGATGCCAGTTGTCGAGCCCGCCGCGCGGGGCGTAGCGGCTGGCAAGAACCACGTCGTTGCCGGATTCGACGGCCTTCCACAATTGCGGCAGCAGCTCTGGAGGATGCTGCAGGTCGGCGTCGATGACGCCGAGAATTTCGGCATCGGTATGCTGCCAGCCGTAGAGTACGGCGCCGCCGAGGCCGCGCTCACCTTTGCGGACCAGCAGGCGCACGCGCGGGTCGGTCTCGGTGATTTCCTGTACGATGGTGTCGATTCCGTCACGGCTGTCGTCGTCGACGACAATCAGTTCGTAGGGAAAGCCCAGAGGGTCGAGGCTCTGCCGGATGCGATCGAGCACGACGCGGATGTTTTCCGCCTCGCACAGCGTGGGCACCACGACGGCAAGTTTCGCCACCGGCCGGGGCGCGGCAGCAGAAACATCCTTGTTGTCAGCAGGAGATTCGAGCTCATCTGCCGCAAGCTTGACAGCATTTAGGGGCATGTAGCTCAATTCTAAGTTCTCGGCGCTTGAAAAACTATCCCATAATCAAGAATGTCAGCGTGCTCGCGCTCCTGGCCGTTCTGGGAGTCCTGATCGCGGGCTACCATCCGGGGGCTGAGGACGACGAAGTATATCTGGCGGCCATCCAGCACGATCTGAACCCGGTGCTTTTTCCGCACGATGCGGACTTCTTCGCGGTGCAGTTGCAGGCGACGATCTTCGACAAAGTCGTAGCGGGTTCAGCACGCGTGACGCACGTCCCAGTGAGCGTCGTCGTTCTCGCGTGGCATTGCCTGGCGATTTTTCTGGTGCTGTGGGGATGCTTGCGCGTCAGCCGGCGTTGTTTCGAGGAGCCGTGGGCGCAGTGGGCGTCGGCGACGCTGGTTGCGGTGCTGCTGACGTTGCCCGTGGCCGGGAGCGCGCTCTACCTGGTGGACCAGAACTTGCACCCGCGGGCGCTGGCGACGGCGGCGATCCTGGCGGCGATTGTGGCCACGCTCGATCGCAAGTACGTCCTGGCGGGAGGGCTGCTGGTGGGGGCGGCGGCGATCCACCCCATCATGGCGAGTTTTGGAATTTCGTTCTGCGTGTTCCTGGGGTGCCGGCAGCCGGCGGCGCAACTGGGTGCTCTGGCTCTGGCGCCGCTGGGATGGATTTTCGAGCCGACGTCGAGCGCATGGCGGGCGGCGGCGGAGACCCGCGACTACTACTTCCTGGCGCGCTGGCAGTGGTACGAGTGGCTGGGCGTCATCGCGCCATTCGCAGTGCTGTGGTGGTTTCGGCGGATGGGGCAGCGCGAAGGCAGGACAACCCTGGCGCGCGTCGCGGAGCGGACCGTCTGGTACGGAGCATTTCAACTGGCGGTGGCCCTGATGGTGATGACTCCGCGCAGCCTGGAGCGGCTGTGGCCGTTGCAGCCGATGCGCTACCTCCACCTGTTGTACCTGCTGATGACGGTGCTGGGTGGTGGCGTGCTGGGGCAGAAGATCCTGCGAGCGCAGTGGTGGCGCTGGCTGGTCCTGTTCGTGCCGCTGGCCGTCGGGATGTTCTTTGCGCAGCGAGCGACGTATCCGGCGTCGGCGCATCTGGAGTGGCCGGGAGCGGCTTCCCGCAACGCGTGGCGGGAGGCGTTCGCCTGGATTCGGGCGAACACGCCGACGGACAGTTATTTTGCGCTGGGCGCGAATTACATGCGGCGTCCGGGGGAGAACTATCACGGGTTCCGAGCGCTGGCGGAGCGGAGCCGGCTGGCGGACGCCACCAAGGATTCCGCGGTTGCCACGCAGGTTCCAACACTCGCTGCGCGCTGGCAGGAGGAAGTCCAGGCGCAACGGGGGTGGGAGCACTTTGGCCCCGGCGACTTCCAGCGTCTGAAGGCGCGTTTTGGAGTCGATTGGGTGGTGGTGGAGCAGCCGGGAGTTTCGGGGCTGGTCTGCCCCTACCAGAATTCGGCGTTACTAGTCTGCCGCCTTGACTGAGGAGTAGCATCTAAATACTGGACATGGCAACCGTAACCCCAACCGCGCCCCCGGCACCGCCGTGCAACCCACCTGCCCGTCGCCGTCCAGTGCCGCCGTCGCTGCAGCGGCGCGGAGTCAAGCTGGGCGAGATTCTCAGCTTTGCCTACGACACCTTCAACAGCAACAAAGTCCGCTTTACCCTGACGGCCTTGGGCATGGTGATCGGCACCGCGTCGCTGATCCTGGTGGTGACGATCGGAATGACCGGGAAGCAGTACGTGCAGCGGCTGATCCAGGCCATCGGCGCCAACATGATCTATGTGGAGTACTCCGGCGGGTCGCAGCGGATCACGGCCAGCGCGCCTGACCCGCTGACCGTGGACGACATGCGCGCCGCACAGGAACAGGTGTCGAGCATCACGGCGGCCTCGCCGCTGGTGGTGCTGAGCGAACGCATCGCGGCGGGATCGGGGAGAGAGAAAGACATCACGGTGATGGGGGCGTCGCCGGAGTACGCGCGGGTGCGGAACCTGGTCGTGCTTTCCGGGCGCTTCTTCGACGCGGGCGACTCCCAGTCGCGCAACAAAGTGGGCGTGCTGACCCAGAAGATGGCGGAAGAAGTCTTTGGCTCGGTCGATGCCGCGGTAGGGCAGGTCATCAAGCTGAATGGCTTGCCGTTTACGGTCATCGGGACGTTCAAGGAGGGGGTCGACACCTTCGGACAGTCCGAGGTGCAGGACTACACCATGGTGATTCCCTCCACGGTGAGCCGGTACTTTACCGAGACCGCCGAGGTGAAGCAGATCTTCTTCACCGTGGCCAGCCCCGATGACGTGGTGTCGGCGACGCGGCAGATCGAGCGGGTGATCCGGTCGCGGCACCGGCCCGAGTCGGTGTATACGGTCAGCAACCTGACCCAGTTGCTTTCGGTGTGGGACAAGATTGCCAATGCATTGACGATGGGCTTGCTGCTGATTGCGGCGGTGACGCTGCTGGTGAGCGGCATCGGGATCATGAACATCATGCTGGCGACGGTGAGTTCGCGCATTCGGGAGATCGGGATTCGAAAGGCGATCGGCGCGACCAACCGGGAGATCCGGTTTCAGTTTCTGGCTGAGGCGGTGCTGATTTCGCTGGTGGGGGGAACCATCGGGATTGTGATCGGGCTGGCGATTCCGTTCTCGGTGCGCTTTCTGACGGCATACCGGATTCCAATCTCGGGGTTGTCGGCAATTATCGCGATCCTGGTGTCGTCGCTCGTGGGCGTCGTATTCGGGACGTTGCCGGCGACACGCGCGGCGCAACTGGATCCGGTGGAGAGTTTGCGGTACGAATAAGGCAGCGATTAGCTTTTAGCCGTTAGCCTTGAACCCCGAGGGCGACACCCTCTGCGGGACCTGAAACGCCTGGGACTTCCCGGGGGAGACTTATCCGGGCGATCCGAACCAAACCTCAGTTTTGCGTGAGCTAAAGGCTAAAAGCTAGCGGGTAATGGCTAGTTTCCAAAAGCAAAGCCGGGCTGGTTGGCCCGGCTTGTGTATTTTTACCTGATCGGAACGACTGTTCCGAGGTCCGGTCAGATTCTGTCAAACTCCCTGGTTCGTCACCGCTTTCACTTGTCACCGCTTCTACTGCTAGGGCCCGGTTTGAAAAGTCACCGCTTTTCAAAGCTGAATTACATGACCAGTGCCAGATTCTCCAACTCGTACTGGAGGACTGGCAAAGAGCAGCCGGCCATCTCGACGCGACCAGCAGCATCCAGAGCCGCCTGGGGGGAAACCCCGTAACCACGGCCCATCAGGAAAACCTGCAAGAGTTCGGCGGCCTCGCGGGAATCGATCATCCCACCTTGCAGGAGATCGCTCCGCAGAGACGCCAACTCCGTGTTCGTGAATCGTTCTTTCATGGCCGTTCTCACCTCCGACCTGCTTCGACGTCCTTGGCCTATTAGACTCAGCGACTGCCACAAATGTTGCATGCAATTTCCATGCCGTCAGCAGCCTCTGTTTCTATATACGTGCCAGAGGGCGTTCTGGTTTCTTTAACCCTTGTGGAAATAGGAAGTTGCAGGCAACCCAAAGCAGGTAACCGGCGTCGGGGGTTCCGGAAGTACCATCGGGGTAATGACACAAGATGTCGTTCTGGGACGGAAAGCGGCGATTCGCGTACAGAAAGCGGAGAAACTCCCAGATCAGGGAAGTCAGGAAGGATCGGTGGAAGCTTGGTCGATCAACAGTACCGGGATGTTATCGCGCACGGGGTAGACGCGGTTGCAGGCATTGCACTTAAGGGCTTCGGGGTTGGTCTTGAGGACGAGCGGCTTCTTGCAGGCAGGGCAAACCAGAATTTCGAGGAGGTCGGGGGGGATCATGACTGAGATTGTACGACGAGGGGAGAGAAATCGGCCAGGGGTTCGTTCTGGCTCTTACCCCCAACTCCGCCAGCCGGGATTGAAAAGTTTGACAAGCTTGGGGTATCGCGGGCGGGAATGGGGTCCTTCGACTTGGTTCGGCTGACTGGCTCAATGCGCTCAGGATGAGGAAGAAGCCTTTCTCCCGCCCTCCTCTGTGTCTCCTCATCTCCGTGAAAAAGCCTCGCCAGTTTAGAATGAATGCTCTCAAACGTCTTCATGATTGAGGGAGTGAAATGGCGGCCACGATTCTGGATGGGAACAAGATTGCCGGCGAGATTAGGGGGGAAGTCGCGGCTGAAGCGAAGCTGCTCGCGGCGGCGGGGATGCGCCCCGGGCTTGCTGTGGTGCTGGTGGGACATAACCCAGCGTCGGAAATTTATGTGCGCGGCAAGGTGAAAAGCTCTGAGGAAGTCGGGCTCTACAGCGAGAAGCATACCCCGGCCGAGTCAGCGACGACCGCCGAGTTGCTGTCGCTTGTAGAAGACCTGAATCGCCGTGATGAAATCGACGGCATCCTTGTGCAGTTGCCGCTCCCGCCCCGGGTGGATGCGAAGAAGGTGCTGATGGCGGTGGATCCGGCGAAGGATGTGGACGGATTCCATCCCATGAACGTTGGGTTTCTTTCCACGCAGCGGCCGGGATTGGTGCCTTGCACGCCGGGCGGCGTGATGGAGTTGCTGCGGAGGTCGAATATTGCGGTGGCCGGTCAGGAAGCGGTGGTGGTGGGACGAAGCGACATTGTGGGCAAGCCCATGGCCATGCTGCTGATGAATGCCAATGCCACCGTAGCTGTTTGCCATTCGAAGACGCGCGACCTGGCCGGGGTGTGCCGGCGGGGCGATATCGTGGTGGCGGCCATCGGCCGCGCCGGGATGGTTACTCGCGACTTCGTAAAGCCGGGAGCAACTGTGATCGATGTGGGCATGAACAAGGTTACCGATCGCGCCGAGTTTGAACGCTTCTTCAAGGGCAACGAGAAGCGGGAACTGGCGTTCGCGAAGAACGGGTCGACGCTGGTCGGGGATGTGCATCCGGACGTCGCGGAAGTGGCCGGAGCGATCACGCCGGTTCCCGGGGGCGTGGGGCCTCTGACGATTGCGATGCTGATGGCGAATACGGTCCGGGCAGCGAAGCTGCGGCGGGGGGCGGCGGTCCCAGTTGGGTAAGAGCTTTTTCACCACGAGACACTCTGCGGCTTCGCTCAGGGCAGGATCGGGCACGGAGGAATGAGAGAAAACCGCAGTTCGCTTCAATAAGGAACTGCCTCACGAAGGTTGCCGGTCTTTATGAACCAATTCATGACACGCCTTCTGCATTCCTCCGTGCCCCCGTCGCACGGTGGTGAATCGTTTCGCCCGCGAACATCTGTGCCCGAGGCGAGCGCTTGCTGAAAGTCGGGTTGACGGGAGGAATCGCCAGCGGCAAATCGGTGGTGGGGGAGATGTTCGTTGCGCTGGGAGTGCATCTAGTGCAAGCCGACCAGATCGCCCACGAGTTAATGCAACCGCGGCAGGCGGTTTACGAAGAAGTGGTGCGGCGGTTTGGAACGGGCATTCTGAATTCCGATGGGAGCGTGAATCGTCCGGCGCTCGCCGAGGCGGCGTTTGGTAGGGCGGCGGGCGGAGGCTCGCCGCGGGTGGCGGAACTGAACCGCATCGTGCACCCGGCGGTGATTCGGCGGCAGGATAAGTGGATGGAGGAAGTCGGCGGTCGAGACCACCACGCGATTGCGATGGTAGAGGCGGCGCTGATTCTGGAGGCGGGCGCGGCCCGTCGCTTTGACCGGTTGATCGTGGTGACGTGCCGGGAGGAACAGCGGGTCCAGCGGTTTGCCGAGCGTCTCAAGATCGATGCGGAGGCGGCGCGGCAGGAAGTGCGGCGCAGGATGGCCGCCCAGTGGCCGGATGAAGAGAAGATCAAAGCGGCCGACCACGTGATCGACAATTCCGGCTCGCTCGACGCCACACAATGGCAGGTTCGCGACGTGTGGGCGCAACTGCGGAAGGAAGCGGAGAGGGCTTCGTAAGAACCGGGGGACCGAATGTGCGGATCCGGTCCGGTTTTTGCCGTTTCGAACTGGGCTGAGTGAATTTGCGTATCCCCCTGACGGGGATATGAGCGACCCCGATTTCCCGACGGGGCAGGTGGAATCCTGCGCGAGTCCGAGGTCCTTGTTTAGAATCGAAGCAGCACGGATCGAACAGGTCGGAATGCGCGTTTCAGTGCAAAGGGGATGTATGAGGCTATTGCGGCCGTTGGCGTTGGCGGTGGTGTTGGCGGGAGCTTTCTTTTACTTCACGACCTGGCGGTCGGGTCGGATGCACCCTGCCAACTGGATCAGCCAGCCCAACAAGCTAGAGATTATCGAAGCAGCGGGTGGCGAGACACTGGATGCCGAAGAACAGAACAACATTCTCGTTTACCGGAAGAACATCCCATCGGTGGTGAACATCACGTCGAAGGCGGTGACCTTCGACTTTTTCTACGGATTGGTGCCGCAGGAAGGCCAGGGCTCGGGCTTTGTGATCGATAAAGGAGGCCTCGTCCTGACCAACTACCATGTGATCGCCGATGCCCGGCAGGTGGAAGTTACGATGCACAATCGCAAGAAGTACCGCGCGACCGTTGTTGGCACGGATCCGGCACACGATCTGGCGGTGATCAAGATTGATGCTCCGAATCTTACGCCGGCAGTGCTGGGCGACTCGCGCAACCTGCAGGTCGGACAAAAAGTGTATGCCATCGGGAATCCTTTTGGTCTGGCGGGCACGATGACGCGCGGGATCGTGAGTTCGATTCGCCCGGTAAAGGAGCCGAATGGCGCGACCATCGATGAGGCGATTCAGACTGATGCCGCGATCAATCCCGGGAATTCGGGCGGGCCCCTGATGAACTGGCACGGCGAGGTGATTGGGATCAACACTATGATTCTTTCGAGCGTGGGGCAGAACGCCGGTATCGGCTTTGCCATTCCGATCAACACCGCGAAGGCCGTGCTGAACGACTTGGTCACGCTGGGCCGAGTCCGGCGTCCGGCTCTGGGAGTGCAGACCATTCCCATCGGTCCGGAACTGGCCGAGCAGATGAGCCTTCCGGTGGATTTCGGGCTGCTCGTCGTGAAAGTCACCCCGGGCGGCGCCGCGGAACACGCCGGTTTGCGCGGCGGGACGGAGCGCGCCTACCTGGGGAACATTCCGATCATGCTGGGCGGCGACCTGATCGTGGCCATTGACGGAGAGAACGTTCAGGATCAGCAGGACCTTGCCCAGATGATGAACGCACACCGTGCGGGGGATACGGTGAAGGTCACGATTTATCGCGGGAAGCAGAAGATGGACCTGTCGGTGACGCTGGGTGAGGCGAGGGAGCAGGTCTGACAACAGCCGCCGGTTTGCCTTGAGTAACTCACCGCAGCGAGTGAAAGCGCGAGCCGGATATTTCCGGTTACGTGGTAAAGTGATTCCCTGCCTATGACTGCCGTCCGCTAATTCTGCTGGGTTTGTTCTGGAGCAAGCATCACGCGGCGAAGTGTGCGCGTCCTCGCTCCCCCTGCATTTCGACACGAACAACCAGAAAGGAATTCTTCCCATGCAATTTGTGGACAAGGCACTCGCTCGCCGGTTGGAGTCGGCGGAGGAAATGCCGCAGGTCGACTGTGTACGCATGTACCAGGAGATACGGCCGGAGATGGGGGCGGCGTTCGAGCCAATCTGCGGCGGTCACATGATGTTTGCGGGCCTGAATTCGCCGATTGGCCACGCGGCGGGAATGGGCTTCGATGGTCCGGTCAAGGCCGAGGATCTGGACCGGCTGGAGGCGTTCTACCGCTCGCACGGCGCCCCGGCGCAACTGGATGTTTGTCCGCTGACCGACCCGAGCCTACTCGAGTTGGTGAAGGCGCGCGGATACGCGATGTTCGAGTTGAACAACGTGTTGTACCGGCTGCTGGAACCTGGGGGGCCGACGGTCCGGGTGCCGGCGGGAGTGCAGATCCGGCCCGGGAAGCCTGAGCAAGCGGGCCAGTTTTCAGACATCGTCTCGCGCAGCTTCTTCGAGAAGGGCAACGCGCCGGAAGGGTTTGCGGAGCTGCTCGCCCCGCTGTTCCGGTTTCCGGGTTCGTTGACCTTTGTGGCCTCGGTGGACGAAAATCTCGTGGCTGCTGCGGCTGGCCGCATCATTTCAGAGCACCGGGTCTTCGCATTGTTCGGCGCGGGGACCCTGCCAGCGTTTCGCGGGCGCGGCATCCAGACTGCGCTTCTGCAGACGCGGATGAAAGCGGCGGCGGATGCGGGATGCGAACTGATCGTGGTGGTCACCCAGGGCGGAAGCGTTTCGGAACGGAACTGCGTTCGGCTGGGGTTCCGGATCGCTTACAGCAAGGCCACGGTGATCAAGAGCTTTCCGACGGCCTGAGAGCCGCGGAAAATTGTCGATCGTTGATTCCTGGTTGTTCGGTCCGGGCGTGACCATCGGGAATCGGCGATCGACAATCATGAAACCAAGACGAACCCTATGAACCTGGATTCCATCCGCACCTACTGTCTCACATTCCCGCGTGCGACCGAGAATCTGCAATGGGGCGAAGATCTCTGCTTCAAGGTAGGCGGCAAGATCTTTACCATCGTCGGGCTCGACAACCTGCGCGTTTGCTTCAAGTGTAAGCCCGACTCATTCGCGGAACTGGTGGAGCGGGAGGACATCCGCCCGGCGCCCTACGTGGGCCGCTACAAGTGGGTGATGCTCGATCGGTCGGACGCCTTGGCCGACCCTGAATTGAGGGACCTCATCGCGAAGTCGTACGAGATGGTGGCGGCCAAGGCTCCGGCGAAACCCGCGAAGCGACGGGCGCCGACCGCGCGCAAGAAGTCCAGGGGCAAAGTGGGTGCGTGATTCCACTGACCCTTCGGAGGGCTCGTTGCTTGAACTCCTTTCCCGAATTCAGCAGGTGTGAAACACTGGCCGGCACGAGGTACGGGTGAGCGTCTTCGGATGCATTGAGGCAGGGGGCACGAAGTTTGTATGCGGCGTCGGGACCGGCCCCGACGATCTGCGGCTGGTTACGTTTCCGACCCTGTCGCCGACAGAAACCCTCGGCAAGATTCTCGCTTTCTTTCGCGCGGAAGCCGGATCGCGCCTGAGCGCAGTGGGCATCGGATCTTTTGGTCCAGTAGACTTGCGCCCGGAGTCGCCCACCTTCGGCTACATTACGTCGACGCCGAAGCCGGGTTGGCAACAGTACGATCTCGCCGGGACAATCGCGCGCGCGCTGGGAGTGCCGGTCGGGTTTGATACTGACGTGAACGCGGCCGCGGCCGGGGAAGCGCGCTGGGGTGCGGGGCGAGGCATTCCTAATTTTATTTACCTGACGGTAGGCACGGGAATTGGCGGGGGCGCCATCGTGAACGGGGAAGTGATCCACGGGCTGGTGCATCCCGAGATGGGGCACATCCCGATTCCCCATGATCTTGACGCCGATCCTTATCCCGGCGGCTGCCCGTATCATCGCGACTGCCTGGAGGGATTGGCTTCAGGACCCGCGATGCGGGCGCGCTGGGGTCTGCCTGCGGAGAAACTGCCAGCCGATCATGCGGGCTGGAAGCTGGAGGCGCACTATCTTGCGCTGGGGCTGGCTGCGTGGGTTTGCACGCTGTCGCCGGAACGAATCGTACTGGGAGGCGGCGTGATGCAGCAGGAACATCTGTTTCCCATGGTGCGACGGGAGCTGATGCTGGTCTTGAACGGCTACATCCGGGCGAGCGCGATTTTGGACGACATCGACCAATACGTCGTGCCGCCGCAACTGAGCAAGCGTGCGGGCGTGCTGGGCGCCATGGTGCTGGCGGAACACATCTATCGCAATGCGAACGCCGGCATCGCGGCACCGCTGTCAGGAGAAGATGAATGGCGCTGAACTCCACACTGGTAAAAAGCACGGTGGTGGCGGCTCTCGGCGGATTGCTGTTTGGGTTCGATACAGCGGTGATCTCGGGCACCACCAGCAACCTCAGCCAGGTGTACTCGCTTCCCTCGTGGCTCTTTCCGCTGGTCCGACTGCTACACACGCCGGACAAATCCTTGCTGCTGGGAATCACTGTCTCGTCGGCCCTCATCGGAACGATCATAGGGGCGATGTTCGCCGGAATCCCGGGCGACAAGTGGGGACGACGCGACAGCTTGCGGTTGCTGGCCGTTGTTTACGTCGTCTCAGCGCTGGGATGCGCGCTGGCTCCGAATTGGTATGCGCTGGTTTGTTTTCGTTTTATCGGAGGCCTCGGCATCGGTGGTTCGTCCGTACTGGGTCCTATGTATATCGCCGAAATTGCTCCTGCGCAGTGGCGCGGGCGGCTGGTCGGCGTCTTCCAATTCAACGTGGTGGCCGGCATCCTCATCGCCTACCTTTCGAATTTCATCGTGGGATCCCAGCATCTCGGCATCGATGCCGAGTGGCGCTGGAAGCTCGGTGTGGCGGCCGCCCCGGCATTTCTTTTCCTGGGGTTGTTGTTTACCATCCCGCGAAGCCCTCGGTGGCTGGTGAAGAAGCAGCGCGTGGCAGAAGCCCGTGCCGTGTTACAGCAGATCGGAGAGGAGAACTACGAGCATGAGCTCCAGGAAATCGTCGCGTCGATCGATGCGGAACACGGACTGGAGAACGAACCCCTGTTCCTGCCCAAGTACAAGCTGCCGATCTTTCTCGCGATCAGCATCGGCATGTTTAATCAGCTTTCGGGGATTAACGCCATCCTGTATTACCTGAATGACATCTTTGCCAGCGCTGGTTTCAGCAAGATGTCGGGCGACCTGCAGGCGGTCACTGTGGGGTTCACCAACCTGATCTTCACCGTGATCGCGATGTCGGTCATCGACAGGTTCGGACGCAAAAAGATGCTGTTGGTTGGCGCCGTGGGAACAGCGATCTGCCTGGCAGGAGTGGCTGCCATTTTCTTTACCAATCGGCACCAGGAACTGCTCGTGTGGCTCCTGGTCGGGTTCATTGCGAGCTTTGCTTTTTCTCAGGGATCGGTAATCTGGGTATACCTCAGCGAGGTGTTTCCCAACCGGGTTCGAGCCAAGGGACAGAGTCTCGGCAGTCTCTCGCACTGGCTTATGAACGCGATCATCTCGTTCGCGTTCCCGACGCTGGCCGCGTGGTCGAGGCCGATCCCATTCGTTTTCTTCTCGGCCATGATGGCCGTGCAGTTTGTGGTAGTCCTGCTCGTCTATCCGGAAACAAAGGGCGTCTCCCTGGAAGATATGGAGAAGAAGCTGGCGACGGTGTGAACCTGGGGAATTTGACTCTCGCTTGTGCGCTGGGCTAGCCTCAAAGGTCTGCGCCGGACTCGACGCTCGAAACTGGCTGCGGACTGTGAAGAGGCTTCCACCGTAGCGGCGAAACCCATTCCCACAAACTCCCATTCCGTGCGATCCCGTCAAAACCTGCTGGCCGAGTTGCTGGTCGTGGCTTCGCTGGCGAGCGCTGCCCTAGCCGCGCCCATGCGGCCCGTGCACGCACCCCACGCCATGGTGGCGAGTGTGCACGAACTCGCATCGCAGGCCGGGGTCGAAATCATGCGACAGGGCGGCAACGCAGTGGACGCGGCCGTGGCCACTGGTTTCGCATTGGCGGTGGTGCATCCCCAGGCGGGGAATCTGGGCGGTGGAGGCTTCATGCTGATTCGTATGGCTGACGGCGTCACCCATTTTGTCGATTACCGGGAGAAGGCGCCGACGGCAGCCACCGCCGACATGTATCTCGATGGGCAAGGCAACGTCATTGAGAAGGCGAGTCTCGTCGGCTACAAGGCCATCGGCGTGCCCGGCTCGGTCGCGGGCCTGGCGTTCGCGCAAAAGAATTACGGAAAACTCCCGCTGGCGCGGGTGATGGCGCCCGCGATCAGGCTGGCGTCCGACGGCTACCCTTTGGCCTGGGAAGACGCACGCGACCTGCGTGACGACGATCTCGCGAAGTTCCCCGAGTCGAAGCGCATCTTCCAGCGCGATGGGAACTATTACAGACCGGGTGAGACGTTTCGCCAGCCGGAGCTGGCGCGAACACTGGAGCGGATCGCGAAGGATCCCGATGAGTTTTACCACGGAGCAATGGCTCGCGAGTTAGCCGCCAGCATTCACAAGGGCGGAGGGCTGGTGACCTTGGACGATCTGGCCGGGTACGGGGTGAAGGAGCGCAAGCCGATTCGCGGTACCTATCGCGACTACGACGTCATCAGCGCGCCACCGCCTTCTTCGGGTGGGATTGCGCTGGTCGAGATCCTGAATATTCTGGAAGGGTACGATCTGGCCAAGTTCGGGGCGGGGTCGGCGAACGCGATTCACCTGGCGGTGGAGGCGTATCGCCGGGCGTTTTTCGATCGCGCGGAGTTTCTGGGCGATCCGGATTTCGCGAAGATTCCGGTGGCGCAGCTCATCGCCAAGAAATATGCCGCGGGTTGGCGGGATTCTATCGATCCGGCGCACGCTAGCGCCAGCACAGACCTGCAGCGGCCGGCCGTATTCAACGAGCTCGAGGAGTACGCGAAATCGCATCCTCTGGACCTCGCCCCGTGCGCGAGCCGGAGAACACCACGCACTATTCGGTGGTGGATCCGGCGGGGAATGCGGTCGCGGTTACCACTACGTTGAACGAGACTTTCGGCTCGCGAGTGACGGCGGAAGGTCTAGGCTTCCTGCTGAATGATGAGATGGACGACTTCACCGCGAAGCAGGGAGCGCCCAACGCCTACGGGCTAATCCAGGGGCCCGCGAATGCGATTGGCCCGGGGAAGCGGCCCCTGTCGGCGATGAGTCCCACGATGGTGCTGAAAGATGGCAAACTGTTTCTGGTGCTGGGTTCGCCGGGCGGGCCGACCATCATCTCCACGGTTGCGAATGTCCTGATGGGCGTGGTGGATTTTGGGATGGATATCCAGGAAGCCGTGAATGCTCCGCGTTTCCATCACCAGTGGCTGCCCGACGAGATCCGGGCTGAAGATCGCATCTCGCCGGACACCTTGGTGATCCTGCGCGCCAAGGGACATAAGTTTAAGATGGAGCACCTCTGGGGCGATGGCGAATGCATCGAAGTGGACCCGAAAACGAGCGAACGCCTGGGCGCCAGCGACGGCAGGAATAACGGGAAAGCGGTAGGCTTCTAGGGCAAGCCTGGCGCTAGAGCTTAGAGCTTTTTGTAGGGCAGAGAGGCCACGATGCAAAAGGCGGTTTCGACTTACCTTTACGTGAAAGAACGGTTGCACCCCGGCCTTCTGGACGGCCTCAAGAATAGCGGGGCGCAGGCCATCGAGATTTTCGCCGCCCGTCAACATATCGATTACGCGAACCGAAAGCAGCACGTGCGTGAGATCGCTGACTGGTTTCGCTCCAGCGGCATCCCGCTGAATTCGGTGCACTCGCCGTTATATGGCGACTACGAGTTTGGGCGCACGGGCGCGCCTCCGGTCAATGTGGCCTCAACCGACCGTGCCGGCCGCATTGAGGCCATGGACGAGATCAAGCGCGCGCTCGAAATCGCTGAGCAGATTCCATTCCGCTTCCTGGTGCAGCATTTGGGAACGAGCAACGAGTCGTTCGATGAGCGCAAGTTCGAAGCGGCGATGACCTCGGTAGAACACTTGCGGGCGTTCGCGAAGCCGTTGGGCGTGCGCATTCTGTTGGAGAACATTCCGAATGAGCTTTCCACGCCCGACAAGCTGGTGGAGTTTATTCACGCGTCGCATTTCGAGGATGTCGGCGTGTGCTTTGACTTTGGTCACGCCCACCTGATGAGCAGCGTGATGGAAGCGTTCGAGATCGCGAAGCCGCACGTGTGTTCCACTCACGTCCACGACAATGCCAAGGACAAGGATTCACACCTGTGGCCGGGCGAAGGGTCGATCAACTGGAAGGAGGCGATGGAATTGTTGCACAGCGCACCGCAAAGTCCGCCGCTGCTGCTGGAAATCGAGAGCGATGAGAAGGTGAGTCCGCTCGAGAAGATCGGAGCGGCGTTCGACAAGCTCGAACAGGATTGAGTAATTGAGAAATTTAGCAATTGTGTAATTGAAGATCGCGAATTGTGAATCGCGATGTTCCAACTGGGCGGCTGATCCGGGTTCAAAATTACTCAATTACCAAATTTCCCAATTACTCAACGGTTGGTTACGTGCAAAACATCATGTCATCCCCAGTAGCGACCATCGCAGAAATCGGCAAGCACGACGGCCAGTCGGTCACCATTCGCGGCTGGCTTTATAACTTACGCGAGAGCGGGAAGCTGCTGTTCCCGATTTTTCGCGACGGCAGCGGCCAGATCCAGGGCGTTGTTCCCAAGAACGCGGTGGCGCCCGAGGTGTTCGATGCGCTCAAGGGTCTCACGCAGGAATCAAGCGTCATCGTCGAGGGCAAAGTGCGCGCCGACAAGCGCGCGCCCGGTGGGTACGAGCTCGACGTGTCGAACGTGCAGGTCTTGCAGAAAGTGTCCGAGGCGGATCCCTACCCCATCACGCCCAAGGAGCACGGCGTCGACTTCCTGATGGAGCACCGGCATCTGTGGATCCGGTCGCCGCGGCAGGCCTCGATTCTGCGGGTGCGGGCGGAGATCATCAAAGCCGCGCGCGATTTCTTCGACGAGCGTGGCTTTACGCTCACCGATCCGCCGATTCTCACGCCCGCGGCTTGCGAAGGGACGACCACGCTGTTTCCCGTCGACTACTTCGAAGAGCAGGCGTACCTGACGCAGTCGGGCCAGCTCTACATCGAAGCTACGGCGATGGCCCTGGGCAAGGTGTACTCGTTCGGGCCGACATTTCGCGCCGAAAAATCGAAAACGCGGCGCCATCTCACCGAATTCTGGATGGTCGAGCCCGAAATTGCCTACGCCGGCCTCGACGACCTGATGGCGCTAGCGGAAGAGTTCATCAGCTTCATCGTGAAGCGCTGTCTCGAGAAGCGGTGTGCGGATCTAAAAACCATCGGGCGCGACGTGACCAAGCTGGAAAAGATCGATGCGCCCTTCCCGCGAGTTACTTACGACGAAGCGGTCGAGCGCCTGCAGGAAGGCTTCGCCAAGGGTGCGCTTGAAAACAAGTTCGAGTGGGGCGGCGACCTAGGCTCGCCCGACGAGACGTATCTCTCAGTGCAGTTTGAGCGGCCGCTGATGATCCATCGCTATCCGGCCAAGGTGAAGGCTTTTTACATGGAGCCGGACCCGCAGCGGGCCGACCTGGCGTTGTGCGTGGATGTGCTCGCGCCCGAAGGGTATGGCGAAATCATCGGCGGGTCGCAGCGCATGGCATCATACGAGCTGCTGCTGCAGCGCATTCGCGAACACAACCTGCCCGAAGAAGCCTTCAAGTGGTATCTCGATCTGCGGAAGTTTGGCGGCGTTCCGCACTCCGGCTTCGGCATGGGGATTGAACGCGCGGTGGCCTGGATCTGCGGTCTCGAGCACGTGCGCGAGACGATTCCGTTCCCGCGGACGCTGCACCGGCTCTATCCGTAGGTCGTTGCGATTTCGAAGTGCCCGGAGTGAAGAGCTCTAGCAGCAAACAGACGATGTCTCCAACCCCCAACCCGAATTTCAGCAACATCACGCCGCGGCAAATCCGCGTGATCGGCGTCCCGCTCGACCTAGGCCAGTCCCGGCGCGGGGTTGACATGGGGCCTTCGGCCGTGCGCGTGGCCGGCCTCGAAGCGCGCCTTGAATCCATAGGCCACGTCGTCGAAGACGGCGGGAATGTCGCGGTGGCTATTCCGGAGCAGAAGAAAGAAGGCGCCGCGCACGCCAAGTATCTCCGGGAGATCACGGTGACTTGTACGAAGAGCGCCGAACTGGTGCTCAAGACGCTGGAGGCGGGCAAAGTGCCGATGGTTCTGGGTGGGGACCACTCCGTCGCGGCCGGTACTGTTGCTGGGGTTGCCGAGTTTTATCGGCGTCAGAATCAGAAAATCGGTCTCATCTGGATCGACGCGCACAGTGACATGAACACGCCCGAGACTTCGCCCAGCGGCAACGTGCACGGGATGCCCCTGGCGGCGCTGATGGGGCTGGGGCCGGCGGAATTAGGCAACATTTTCAACTTCTCGCCCAAGGTGCGGCCAGAAAATTGCGTGCTGGTGGGAATTCGCGACGTCGACGCCCATGAGAAAGAAAACATCCGCCGCGCCGGCGTGGAGGTCTTCACCATGCGCGATATCGACGAGCGCGGCATGCGCGCCGTAATGGAAGAAGCCCTGCGCATGGCCGGACGGGGCACAGCCGGCTACCATGTTTCGCTCGATATGGACTGGATCGATCCGGAGGACGCCCCCGGTGTGGGCACTCCGGTGTGGGGCGGTGCAACGTATCGCGAGGCTCACCTCGCGATGGAAATCATCGCCGACCACGGGCGGTTGCTGAGCTTTGAGATCGTCGAGGTGAATCCGGTCATCGATGAACACAACCAGACGGCCGACCTGGCGGTGGAACTTTCGCTGTCGGCATTCGGGAAGAAGATCCTGTAACGGTGCGCGGATTGAGTAGAGGCCGGGCTCGCCCCGCTTCTACCCTGAACCCTGAGTATTTCGAATCTGGAAGGTCATCGCCAGTATTTGACGCAATTAACCGCACGTTCGACACTGAAAACTCATGAAGAAATTGCGAGTGGGAGTCCTATTCGGCGGGCGCAGCGGAGAGCACGAAGTGTCGCTGCTCTCGGCGGCGTCGGTGGTCAATGCGATCGATAAAAGCAAGTACGAGGTCGTACCCATCGGCATCACCAAGGATGGCCGCTGGCTGACCGCGGGCGACGCCGAGCGGCTGCTTCAGGGTAATGCTCCGGATCAGTCAAAGCACCTGCGCGCGGGCGATCCCGAGGCCACGCCCGGCGCAGCTGTGCTCGCGAGCGGCGAGGCCGTGGTCGTGCCGCCTGAGCCGGTGCATCGCGCGACAAGCTCCCTTACCCCATTTCAGACCGATGCGGGCGCGCTGCGCCGGGCTTCCGATCGCGCCATCAACGTCGATCTGATTTTCCCCGTGCTGCATGGCACATTTGGCGAGGATGGAACCATCCAGGGATTGCTCGAACTGGCTGACATTCCTTACGTCGGCGCCGGCGTGCTGGGCTCGGCCGCGGGCATGGACAAGGACATCATGAAAGCCCTGTTCCGCGCGGCGGCCTTGCCCATCGTGAAACACGTGACCATCTTGCGCGGAGACTGGGATGCCGACCATAAGAAAGCCGAGAATGTGGTCGATCGCCAGCTGAAGTATCCGGTGTTCGTGAAGCCGGCGAACCTGGGATCGTCGGTGGGGATTTCGAAAGCGCGCAGCAGGAAAGAGCTTGGCCCCGCGATCTGTGAAGCGGCGAAATTTGATCGGAAGATTGTCATCGAGCAGGGCGTGGGCGGAGCGAAGCACAAGGCGCGTGAGATCGAGTGCTCGGTGCTGGGCAACGATCGCCCACGGGCGTCGGTGGCGGGAGAGATCGTGCCGGTCAAGGAGTTCTACGACTATTCGGCCAAGTATCTCGATGAAGGCTCGGAGCTGATTATCCCCGCCAAACTCACCCAGGCCGAGGCGAAAAAAGTGCAGGAGCTTGCCATCCGTGCCTTTCAGGCGGTGGATTGCTCGGGCCTGGCCCGCGTCGACTTCCTGATGGACCCGAAGACCCGCAACCTCTTCGTGAACGAGATCAACACCATGCCCGGCTTTACCGCCATCAGCATGTATCCCAAGCTGTGGGCGGCGTCAGGTCTATCGTATCCCGACCTGATCGACCGGCTGATCCAGCTGGGCCTCGAGCGCCACGCGGATAAGAAGAAGAACCAGTACAGCCGGTAAGTCGTAAGCGTTCAATCGTTTCCGCTCGATCGTCCACTTGTGCTTCAAAGCGCTTTTCTGGGTTCTCGGTCGAGCTCCCTTCAAAATCTTGCAGAGCAAGATTTCCTAACAAAAAAGACATGCATTATCGCCTACAGTAGTAGTAGAGTAGCACATGCATGTAGTAGAACAAGTGAAAATGACCCAAAGCCCGCGGAAACGAAAGAGCGGCCGATGCGGGAGGTGTCAGTTTCAGGGATCGGTTACCGCTGGCTGGCTTCGCCCGCTGCCACGCGGCGGTTGAACTTGGCGGACTGGTTGCGGGGGACGCTGAGCGATTTCCATTGAGCGCTTTGAAGGTGCTTGGCCAGGAAAACGATCTGCCCGACATGGTAGGAGTAATGGGCGAGCTGGCGGTTGATTGCCTGGGTCACGGAATGGGCTTCGCCCCGGATCGTCACCGAGCGGGCCAGGTCGGCTTCCGTGAGCGGTTCCAGCGCGGAAAACAGGCAGCTCCAGCCGGACTCCCAGGCCCTCATCAAGGCCTCGCGGGTCGCAGGAGGTTCCACAAATTCGCTGTCGCGATTGCGGTCCGGTTTCTCACCGTCGCTGGTCAGAAAATCGGTCCAGCGCGAGCGCATGTTCCCGGCCATGTGTTTGACGATGACCGCGATGGAATTCATTTCCGGGTCCAGCGCGGCGAAAAGTTGCTCATCGGTGGCCTGTGCCATCGCCCCTTCGGCCGTTCTCTTGTAGTAGCGAAACAGGGTCAGGGAGTCTTGCAGGTGGGAGGTGGTGAACTTGAGCGTCATGGGGAAATTTTATCGCAGACGTTCGATCCCAGGTTTTGGCTCTTGGGTCTTAGGTGTGCGACCTTGGGCGGTTGAATTTGGAGCCTGCATCGCTGCGGCCAGCCTGCCGAACTGGCCTTGGGGATCGACAGTCCGCGCCTGCAGAAAGTGCTCCGCAGCTTTTTCCAGAAGTTGCAGGGCCGAGTAGGCTCGCCCGGCGTAATAGTGCTGTTGGGCCTGGACCATCTTGGCCGCGTGGGCGCACAGCGGAAACGCCTCGGCCAGCAAGGAGTCCACTTGCGCGTCGGATGAATTTGCAGCCTCGGCCCAGGCGAGCAAGGCCAGGTCCTCCCCGACTCTGAGGTCGTGGGTCTCGGCACTCAGCGCCGGAGAAGCGCGGTCGATCTCCACCGCACGGCGGGCGCGGGCGAGTGATTCCGGCAGTTCGCGCCCCTGCCGCAACCACACCTCGGCTACCTCACGGTGACCGGTTCCCCGATCCGGCCACGCCCCGATCGAATCCTCAAAGCACGCGATCGCTTCTGGATAACGTTCCATATCCATCAGGACAGCGCCCAGCGTGTTCGAAACCAGTGCCTTGCTGCGCGAATCGGACTCGAGGGTCAGTCCTTCGCGAAGACTCGCCTCCGCCTCCGAGAATTTCCCCAATTGATGGAGCATGCTGCCGCGGAAGAAACAATATTCGGGCGTTTTCGAGAAACCACGCTTCAGGCCTTCGGCCTGTTGCAATGCTGTCTGGTAGTCTCCCGCGCGATAGGAAGCGGTGACCGCGTCGAGTGCGTTTATGGTTTTCGTCCCGCGCGCGATCATGCGGTGACCGCGGTGACCCCAGTACCAGATGGCGTAGTAAATGAGCAGGGAGACGATTATGCCGACGAAAAGAACGGTCTGCATTGGACGGGGCCACCTCTCTAGGGTTGATCGGTAAAGGCGGAGCTGTATTTTAGCGCGAGAGCCGTGCCCTTACTGTGATGTAGCCCTCGTGGCTTAGACACGACCTCCAGCCGGCTAGAAGCACAGTGGTTTAAATCTCCACCCCCTGCTCACGCAGAAAGACGATCAATCGAGTTACCGGCAGCGCCGTCCCAATGTTGTAACTGCCCGCGATGCGCTCGGAAAACATCCGAACCGCATCGTCTTCAAATGCGCCGGCATAGGTCAGCACGGCGTACTTGCGGATGTAGGCCTGGATTTCGCGCTCCGCCAATTGCCGGAACGTGATGTCGGAAGTTTCCACCGTCGCAAGCAGCTTCCGAGTCTTGGAGTGGATGACGGCCAGCGCGGTCACAAACTGAAACGTGCTTCCGGATAGCTGTCGCAGGAATAGCGCAGGTTCCTCGAGGCTACGCGGCTTTTCAAAGATCCGCTTACGCTGCGCGGCCACTGCATCCCCAGAGACAACAACTGCATCGGGATACTCGGTCGCAACCTTCATGGCCTTGCTGACTCATCGTCACCATCCTGCCAGGGTGACAGAATCTCGTTGCAGTTATGGGGTGACATTATCTTGGAGCATCTACATTGGATAAGACTCCCCCTTGACACCCACCCCACGCGGCGCGTACTATCGATCTCCAAGTTTGCCCTTTACCGGGCAGGCTTTGAATTTCATGCAGAGTGGCTGAGGGACGAGCCCTGCGACGCCACGGCAACCGGATCGGGATCATATATCCTGATTGCTTGGTGCCAACTCTCTCCTGGAGACGGGGAACATGAGATTCGGGCAAGCGGCTTTTATTCCCGTTTTCCCGTAACCTCTTTTCCTATCCGGAGAAGAGGTCTTCGTTTTTAGAGGACCTTTACTCCCCAGCTCGTCATTCCCAGAGAGACTCGTCCCGAAGCTACGCGCAAGAATGCGAGTAGCCCGATGGCTCATTTCGAACTGCGATGTCGCGAGTGCGGCAAGGCCTGGGGTAACCAGCCCCGCTCGATCTGCGACGATTGTTTCTCTCCCCTGGAAGTCAGCTACGACTACGACGCCGTCCGCGCTGAGTTCACGCGCGAAAAGATCGCCCAACGCCCTCCCAATATGTGGCGCTATTCCGAGTTGCTTCCCCTCCCCCAAGATTTCCAGCCGAGCTTCCCAGTAGGATTCACGCCGCTGTTGAGCGCGCCCAAGCTGGCCCGGGAAATCGGGGCGCGCAAGGTGTTTGTCAAGAACGACGCCGTTTGCTTGCCAACGCTGAGCTTCAAGGATCGCGTGGTGGCGGTTGCGCTGTCGCAGGCGCGCGCCTTCGGATTCGATACGGTGTCGTGCTCCTCGACCGGCAACCTGGCGAACTCGGTGGCGGCGCAGGCCGCACGCAACGGCTTCAAGGCGTGGATTTTCATTCCCGCCGATCTCGAAGCCGCGAAGATTCTGAACACACAGGTGTACGGCGCCAAAGTGGTGCGCATTGCCGGCAGCTACGACCAGGTGAATCGCTTGTGCTCGCAGATTGCCGACGAGCATCGCTGGGGCTTCGTGAACGTGAACCTGCGCCCTTATTACGCGGAAGGCTCAAAGACCGTCGGCTTCGAGATCGCCGAACAGCTGGGCTGGCGGCTGCCGGATAACGTCGTGGTCCCGATGGCCGGCGGATCACTCATTGTGAAGATCAAGAAGGCGTTCGACGAGTTGATTGCGTTGGGGCTCGTGGATCCGAAGCGAGTGAAGTTCTTTGGCGCGCAGGCAACTGGATGCTCGCCGATTTCGACGGCGGTGAAGGCGGGCAGACCGGACATCGAGCCGCAGAAACCCTCGACCATCGCGCGGTCGCTTGCGATCGGCAATCCGGCCGACGGGCATTACGCGATCAAGACGATCACCAAGAGCGGCGGCTGGTCGGAAGATGTGTCGGACCGCGAGGTGGTCGAGTCGATCCAATTGCTGGCCGAGACCGAAGGCATCTTTACCGAGACCGCGGGCGGCGTGACCGTGGGCTGCACCCGCAAACTGGTGGGCGACGGCCGCATCTCGCCGGACGAGACCACGGTAGTTTGCATCACGGGCAACGGCTTGAAGACAACCGACGCGTTGGCCGGAGCCTACGAGGCCGAGGCGGCGATTGCCCCGAAACTCGCGGAATTTGAGCGGTTCCTCTCCGAGACGCTCGACGTTCCCGAAGCGGTGGAGGCTTAACATGTCGATCACGGTGCAGATTCCAACCGCGTTGCGCCGGCTTACCGCCGGCGTCGGCCAGCTCGACTGCTCTGCCGCGAACCTGGGCGAGCTCTTCACTGTCCTCGACGAGAAATTTCCCGAGCTCAAACCGCACCTGCGCGATGAAGCCGGGGAGATTCGGCGCTTTCTGAACGTTTACGTGAACGAGGAAGACATCCGCTTTCTGGGCGGCCAGACGTACACGTTTCAGGATGGAGACGAGATTCTGCTGGTGCCTTCGATTGCGGGCGGGAGCGGAGGGTAAGGCACTTGGTTCGTTGAGCGCTCCAGGTGCTGGGCCCAGCCCATTGGCTGCTCCGCGTCAGTCGATCACATCACACTTAGCCTCTAACTTCATAACCCCCCTCGCTCAGAACGGTCGATGAGTACAAACGCCGATCAGAACAGTTGGGGTGAGCAGCGCTCTTGTTGGCACGAAGGGACGCTGCGGAGGCGATCTCCTTGCGCCACCGTAGCTGGTGCCGGTGATTATGTCCCGAGGAATTTATGTTGCTTCGCTCGGAACGTCCTGTCTTTCTTCGAACGCTAATTCTTCTGAATGCTGTTGGGTTTGCCGAAAAAAAAGAAAAAGAAGCTGCAGCACTGATCGAACGCGCTGAACGCCAATCTGATATTCGCGCCGAAGGCGCATCGGCTTTTCGGCTAAGAAGCAGTTTTGCAATTACGCGGGACGACGGTACAAGGATCGAAGGCACCTACACTGAAACTTGGGTGTCGTCCAAGTTATGGCGTCGGGAAGTTGTGACCAGCGATTTCCGAAGAACTATCGTAGGCAGAGGCGTAAAGAGTTGGCAACTAGACACTTCCGAACCGCCAAAGGGGATCGGTTCGGTCCAACACCGAGCGGGCTTTGACTCGCCCAGTGAATGGCTCACAGGCGATCGGAAACCCCGGGCAATCAAGGACCACGCAACTGGTTCAGGGGAAATCCGGTGCATTGAAAAAGGCCTGGACCAAGGGGCGGACTTTCCGAGCTATGCTTCGATAAAGCCAACGGCGAACTAGTCTCGCAATCCTCACCAGCACATACGGAGGCGGTAGAACCGTTGAAAGCGCGTGTACCTATACGAGCCATCAGAAGTTTGGCGACAGGCTATTCCCGTGGCTAATCCAATGCTTTGTGGATCGTCAGCTCGCCTCTGAGGCGAAAGTTATTGAGCTGGGGTTCGAGTCATCCCCAAACACGGCTTTGTCTGAACCACTCCCGGGCGGACGTGAATCCGTCAACTGTTCACAGACCCCAGTTGCGCCCAAAGTGGTGTACCAGACTGGACCCTCGCTCCTAGGGCGTCGCCCGAATCCAGTTAGACCCGTTATTGTGTCTCTGATCGTCAGAATCGCGGGAAACCTGGCGACGTGTCACATCGCATCTTACTTCTGCCGCACGGTGAGCACCGGGCACGCCGCCAGACGAACCACCTTCTGCGCGACGGATCCGAAAACCAAACGTTCCAGCCCGGTAGATCCGTGAGTGGAAATGACGATCAGGTCGACGCCCTCATTCTTGGCGATCAGGACGATCTCCTCCGCTGCCGAACCATGGCCCACTTGTGTCCGCACCTTCACGTTCTTGCCAACCAGTTCGTCGCGCGTCTTCCGCAAGTGCTGTTCGGCATCTTTGTGGAGGTATTGCTCGTACTCCGGAATCTTGAAGACGTAGTTGGGATCGGGCGGCAGCGTGGGAACGGCGGGAACGACGTTGAGCAGCAGAAGTTCTGCGCCAAAATGTTCGGCCAGCTCGCTGGCGGTGCGTACGCAGGTACAGGCAGGCCCGCTGAAATCGGTTGGGCAGAGAATGCGTTGGACAGGCAGCATAGTGCAGTTCCTCAGAGCGCTGAATTATAAAGGAAGGCGCGGAGGGCCCACGGGCGGTTGTCGGT